>Ga0307416_100000374_pt1 | contig 23173 bp, 17 predicted proteins | sample DK1Cmetagenome_2_FD_203821 | JGI IMG/M metagenome (GOLD analysis project Ga0307416, IMG submission 203821) | Maize rhizosphere microbial communities from greenhouse at UC Davis, California, United States - DK15-C-3 | ecosystem: Host-associated > Plants > Roots > Rhizosphere > Soil | place...
CAGAGCTCGGTGAAGAAGAGGACACTGAGCCCGGGTGGATGGCGAGTGGCTATCTGGAAACCTCGGCCTCCACGAGCGAACGCAGCAAGGCTCTCACTGCGGTCACGCTCTCGAGGCGGAAGCGGGCTTTGGTGGGCCCGGGCCCCACCCGCACCGTAATCCCGTCAGACGGCACGGCGGCGAACAGATCCTCATCTGTTCGATCATCGCCGATCGCAAGCACGGCTGTAGACGCGAGACGTTCTGGCGACATGGGGGGAACGATACGGCCCTTGTTGACCCCGTACGGCCGAATCTCCAGGATCTTGTGGCCCGCCAGAATTTCGACTGGTTGATTGCTCAGGAGCTGAGACAGGTGCAGCCGCAGCTCGTTCGCCCGCCGTGCGCCCGCCTCCTGGTCGGCCAGCCGATAATGCCAGGCCAGGGCAACGGACTTGACCTCGATCAACGAGCCCGGAGTTCGCGCGGTGAAGTCACGCAGAATCGCCAGGGCGGCATCCCGCCAGCCGCCGGTGATCTCCGCCGCGGGAATCCAGGTCCGGCTGCCGTAAGGCCGGGACCAGAATCCGTGCTCTGCGTGTAACGCGATCGGGAGGTCACCGAGCCAGTGTTCCAACGGTTCGCGGCCCCGGCCGCTTACCACATGCAGCTCCGTGTGAGGGCGCCTGGCCAGCTCCTCCAGCAGATGTATCAGCGCGGCGTCCGGACGCGCCAGCTCCGGCGTCGGTGTGTACGTCACCAGGGTACCGTCGTAGTCCAGCAACAGCAGCAGGTCTTCCGTTTCCTGCAGCCGCGACTGGAGCGCAGCGCGGGCGGCCGCTGCGCCACCGGGCGCCGCGGCGGCTGCCGGTGAGCGCCGGGTAATCGTTTCCAACTGCTCCAGGAACGTGGCCGCCCAGCGATGCACGTCGTACGTCTCTACTCGGGTCCGCAGTGGTGCCAGCCGCGAGCGCCGCTCCTCCGGGTCCATCATCAGGGCGCGATAGGCACTTTCCGCCATCGCATCCAGGTCGTACGGATTCACCTGAATCGCTTCAGGCAGCTCCCACGAGGCGCCGGCAAATTCACTGAGAACCAGCACACCATCGCCGTCGGTCCGCGAGGCAACAAACTCCTTAGCCACGAGATTCATACCGTCACGCAGCGGTGTCACCAGCATGACGTCGGCAGCGCGATACAGCGCCACCAACTCAGTTTCGGACAGCGAGCGGAAGATGTAGTGCACCGGCACCCAGCGTGGCGTGCCGAAATCACCGTTGATGCGGCCGACCAGGCCCTCCACCAGCGCACGGAATTCCTGATACGCCCCGACGCCGGTGCGCGACGGCACCGCCACCTGTACCAGGCGAACGCGCTCGCGCAGCTCCGGATGCGTCTGGAGCATTTTTTCATACGACAGAAGTCGCCGCGGAATTCCCTTGGTATAGTCGAGACGGTCTACACCTACCAGCAGCCGGACGCTTTCATCAGACCGCAGGGCCCTGGCTTCCTGCTGTACGGCCGGATCCTCGGCCAGTTTCACGAATGCCGCCGCATCTATCCCCATGGGAAAGACCCCTAGGCGCACTTCCCGGTCCGAGAGCTGAACCTTGTCGATGTCGACCGTCAGACCGAGCAGAGTAAGCGAAGCAGCAAAGTGTCTGAGATAGGCTGGGGTATGAAAACCGACGAGGTCGGCGCCAAGCAGTCCGCGCAGCAACCGATCCCGCTCAGGCAGCGTGCGAAAGAGCTCCTCGGATGGAAACGGGATATGGAGGAAAAAACCGATGCGGGCATCGGGCAAACGCTTGCGCAGGAGGTCGGGCAAAAGCAGCAGCTGGTAGTCATGAACCCAGATGAGATCACCGGGCCGGTAGTGCTTCGCGACGATATCGGCGAAGCGTTCGTTCACTTCGGCATAGGCGTCCCAATCGCGTACGTGAAGCGGCACCTGGTCGAGCAGATAATGAAACAGCGGCCAGAGCACGCCGTTGGAAAAGTTCTCGTAGTAGCGGGTAACCTGGTCGGCAGTTAACGGGACCGCTACAAGGCGCATGGCCTCGAGCTGACGATCAAGCTCGGATTGCTGCTGAGCGGTGAGCTCCTCGGGGGCCCCGGACCAGCCGATCCAGAGCCCTCCGGACTGCTCATGCGGCCGGAGCAGCCCGGTTGCGAGCCCACCTGCGCTTCGCTGGACATCGACGCCGCCATCCGTGGCTTTGACGGTAACCGGCAGGCGGTTGGCGACAATCAGAACCCGGTGCATGTCATAAGGTAACCCTACCTAGGCCATGCCTGATTGCTCCGGTCGATGTCGGGAAAATTCTTCTCGGGATCGATCTCGATCCCCTTCACAGCAGGCTCGCGGCGAACCCGGATCGCCCTGCGGCGTTCTCCACCGAACCACGTGGCGGCGGGAATGGTGAGGGAGTCAACCTGTCCGTTGGTTCGGGTGACCGCCAGGCGAACCGGCATCGGTGCTCGTCCCTCGCTCTGCACGACGATCTCCAGAGAATCACCCACCGTGAGAACGGTGTCGATCGCCTGGTCCATCTTCCAGGTCTCGAACAGCCAGCCACGCCAGAACCAGGAGAGGTCCTGGCCTGAAACGTCCTCGAATGTGTTAAAGAGGTCCTCGGGTGAAGGATGCTTGTAGAGCCAGCGCCTGGCGTATTCGCGGAATGCCCGGTTGAACGTCTCTTCGCCGAGAACCCCCCGGAGCGCCACGAGGACTGTGGCCGGCTTATAGTAGCTCGCCACACCATACGAGCCATAGGATGGGTACCGATCCCCATGACGCATGAGCTCGACCTCACCCCCACCCTCGGCGAAGCTCAGATAATTCCGGCGATTGCGTTCCTCGTCATCGAAGCCCTTGAAGAAATCGGCCATGGCTTGCGACTGGTCGAACTGGGTGAGTCCCTCGTCCATCCATGCATGGCGCTTCTCGTCCGACCCGACCAGCATCGGAAACCACATGTGACCGATCTCGTGGGTAGTGACCTCGTACAATCCGAGCGTATCCCACTGCCCTCCGATACAGGTCATCATCGGGAACTCCATACCACCGCACGACGTCGGGCCGTCGACCGCCGTCATGTGGGGATACGGGTAAGGCAGGATGAATTTCGAAAAAAACTCGACTGAATGGCGGCTGTACCGGGCGCTCTGGTCCCAGTGACTGGCCCGTAGCTCGGGACGATAGAACGCGTGAATGGCCGCTGAGTCCGGCTTTCCATCGGCATTGGCGTCACCCACCGCGGCATTGGTCGCGTCCCACAAGTACTTGGACGATGTCGCCCAGGAGACATCACGAACGCTGTCCGCCCGGAACCGCCAGGTGAGTTTTCCGTTGGTGCCGGTTGCGGTCGAGGTGCCGGCGGTCCGGTCGGCCTCCGTGACCACCTTGATGACCCCGGACGCTCGGCTTGCCGAATCCAGGCGCGCGCGAGTTTGTGCGGAGAGGACCTGTGTGGCGTTTATGAGTGTGCCCGTAGCCGAGACCAGCCATCCCTCCGGCAGCGTGAGCGAGACATCATAGTTGCCGTATCCCATATAAAACTCTGCATTCCCGAGATACTGGTCGATCTGCCACCCGTTGAGGTCGTCATAGACCGCCATCTGGGGATACCAGTAGCTGATGAAGTAGGCTTCACCATCCTGACCGCCACGCGGCGCGCCATCGGGCGGAACTCGAAGCCGCCAGGCGAACTCCAGAGCGGCCGAGCCGCCGGACGGGATCGGTCGCGGTAGGCGGATGCGCATGATTGTTCCATCGACTTCGTAACCAACACCCTCCTTCTCGCTCTGCTTCAACTCCTGGCCCTGCGCCGCGACGCGGTTCAGCTCGATGCCTTCGACCGACCAGGGGACATCGGTGTTGTGACGGGCACCCGGCGCGAAGAGGTTGTGAAGCAGCTGGACATAGACCTCTGACAGTGCGTTTGGCGAGCGGTTGTGATACGTGAGAGAGCCCCGGCCCGTGAGGCGTTTGGAGACCGGGTTCAGATCTGCTTCGAGCCGGTAGTCCGTCCACTGCTGCCAGTATCGCGGCCCCGGAGCTCCGGTCGTCGTGCGCGTGCCGCGGGACACCGCTCGATTGAATGCTTCGTTCACTGGGAGCTCGATACTCCCGGACGCCCTCGTGGTGCCTCCGGCCGAGGCAGGCGTGACCGGCGCGGCCGGCTGGCTCCCACCACACGCAGAGGCCGTGGCGAGAACGATCAGTCCGGCGAGTGAATGCCGGCGGCTTCGAGCTGCCCTTCTAAACATCAGTGTCTCCAGCTGTTGGGGTCGATTGTGGATCCGGCGGGATGAAGGCCGCACCGAGGCGTGTGAGCCGAATGATATACGTGAAAGATCCCTTGTTTGCTCAGGTCTTGTCTTTATCCGGCTTCCGTTCCCACAGCACGTTCACGATGACCCAACGGCCATCCACTTTGGCCATATGCATGTAATCGATCCAGTCGGCCATGACTGCCTTCACGCTGGCAGCATTCCCGAAGACGTCGAGAACCGAGACATCCTTCTGCTGACGCTCCCTGGGAGTCTCCTTCCCGTACCCGTGACGGGTACTGTTCACCAGGACGGAGGTTCCCATCCCCTGCACCATGGTTCTTCCTGTTGTCGTATCTCGCACGACGATCCGCTTCACCAGCTCGGGGTGCAGCGCCTTTGCCATCCGCTCGGCGTTTCCCTCATACCAGCCCTCCACATAGTTCAACGCCGTTGCCCGGATGGCGGTGGTATCGGCAGCGGTTTGCGCCTGCATGCCGCCAAAGGCGAGGATCTGCACGGCCGCAAGAGCGGGCAAGAACGAGTGTCTCATAGGGATCCGGGAAGTGATAGGGGAAGATATGCACGGACGTTGTAGTCACCTGTACGGTATGGAATGCCTCACCGTTTCAGCCAGACGATCGAGTGAGCACTGTCACATACTATACCCTGCTGAACTGTTCATCATCGGATCAGTCAGCAACCAGGCGGCCAATCATCATTATAGGGGGCCAATCGTGGCAACGAAGAAGAAAGTCGGCAGGTGGTCCGGCGCCAAGCAGTCGGGTGATGCCGCGGCAGGACGCTCCAAGGCAGACTCCGATCGCAAGCTCCAGCAACAGGCCGAGTCACGCCGCAAGAACAAACCCGCATCCAGCAAGAACGAAGCGGTACAAGCGGGGGCCCGCCGGTATCCCGAGACCCCACTTCCGAAGCAGCACCTGCGCAAACCCGGACTCGAGAGCGAGCTGAAGCCGCGGCCGATGTACCGTGCGCCGGAATATCGTGGCTCAGGCAAGCTGGAGGATAAAGTAGCACTGATAACGGGAGGAGATTCCGGCATCGGGCGAGCCGTGGCCGTGCTGTATGCCCGGGAGGGAGCGGACGTGGCGATCGTGTACTTGAGCGAGGAGGAGGATGCGGAGGAGACCAGGAAAGCCGTCGAGGCAGAGGGCCGCCGGGCGCTGCTGCTGCCAGGCGACGTGACTGACGCCTCCTTTTGCCGCAGGGCTGTCGATGCCACGGTACGGGAGTTCGGCCAGCTCGACATACTGGTGAACAACGCCGCCTTCCAGCAGCACGTGGACTCCCTGGAGGACCTGTCCGAGGAACAGCTGGACCGCACCTTCAAGACCAACATTTACGGCTACTTCCACATGGCCAAGGCGGCGCTTCCCCACCTGCCACAAGGAAGTGCCATCGTGAACAGCGGCTCGGTAACCGGCATCGAGGGCAGCAAGAATCTGCTCGACTACTCGGCTACCAAGGGAGCAATCCACGCGTTCACCAAATCACTCGCTCAGAACCTGCTGGAGAAAGGCATTCGCGTGAACTGCGTCGCCCCCGGGCCGGTGTGGACGCCGCTCAACCCCGCGGATGTGGACGCCGAAAAGGTGTCCGAATTTGGCGGTGATGTCGGAATGAAGCGGCCGGCACAGCCGGAGGAGGTCGCGCCCGCGTACGTCTTCCTGGCCGCGCCCTCCTGCTCCAGTTACATCACCGGTGAGGTCCTGCCGGTGCTGGGAGGGCAGAGCGGGTAACTGCCGGTCCGGCGACGCTCTCGAGCCTTCGGGCATCCAGTGTTCCGATCGGGGCAACCCGCCCCGAACCACTGGATGCTCATGTAAGGAGTGGATATGCCAGAAGGATGGCTGCGGCGCCTGAAAACCAGCGGCGTCGGACTTGCGTTCGCCTTGGGCCTGCTCACTGCGGGCCTTCTCCAACTACCCTATCAGTCCTCGGCTCAGCAGCAACAGACCGGTCCCGGTATCCCCGCTGCTGCCCGTAATGCGCCACCCACCTCTAGCTCATTGCTCGAGCTGAATGAGGCATTCGCATCCGTGGCCGACCACATCAAGCCGAGCGTGGTGTACATCAAGTCAGGCCGGAACCCCGAGACTGCGCGCCGGGGCGATCCGGAAGCTCGGCCGAGGATGCAGGTTCCTCCCGGTTTCGAGGAATTCTTTCGTAACTTCCCCCCGATGCAGCAGGAGCCCCGCTTCCGGGAAGGCTCCGGCTCCGGGTTCGTCGTATCGGCTGACGGGTACATCCTGACGAATAACCACGTGGTGGACGGATCGGACCAGGTCACGGTGCGGCTACTAGACCGCCGGGAGTTCAAGGCCAAGATCGTGGGAACCGATCCGAATACCGACCTGGCCGTCCTGAAGATCGACGCCAAGAATCTGGTTCCCGCCCCGCTTGGGAAGAGCAGTGCTTCACGAGTGGGCGAATGGGTCATGGCAGTGGGCAATCCCCTGGGGGACAATCTCACCTTCACCGTGACCTCGGGCATCATCAGCGCCAAGGGCCGAAGCCTTGCGCTTCCGGGACAGAGTGAGCGCAGCATTCAGGACTTCATTCAAACCGATGCCGCCATCAACCCCGGCAATTCTGGTGGCCCCCTCGTGAGCGTGCGCGGTGAAGTCATCGGCGTGAACTCTGCCATCGCGAGCCAGACCGGCTTCTACTCCGGTTACGGCTTCGCGATTCCCATCGACCTGGCCCGCCAGGTCATGGATCAGATCATTGCAGGCGGCCGAGTGAACCGCGTAGCCATGGGCGTCAGCGTCCAGAATGCTACGGCAAACGATGCCGAATACGTGGGACTGCCTGACATCCGAGGCGTGCTGGTCCAGGACTTCAGCGAGGACTCTCCGGCAAAGAAGGCCGGCCTCGAGTCGGGCGACATCATTGTGTCCATAGACGGAAAGCCCGTGGAGTACGTGGGCCAGCTTCAGCAGCAGGTGGCCTTCCGCAAGGCTGGGGACAAGGTCAAGGTGGAAGTCGCCCGCAAGGGCGGAGTTCGAAAGACCTATGAGGTCCGGCTGCAGGAGCTCTCCACCCCTCGGGAAGTGGCGAGTGCTGCCACAGACGATCGGAGAGGCACAGGTGGAGATGACGAAAGCACAACGGCCAACATCAACCTGCTGGGTCTGACGGTTCAGCCGGTTGACCAGGCGGCGGCTCGCGAGCTCGACCTGGGACCCGACCAGCGCGGTCTGATTGTCACCGGGGTAACTCCGGGCGGCCCGGCGCAGGGCGAAGTCGCTGAGCCGAACAACGGCGGCCCCGACATCCTTCTGTCGGTGGAGGGCAAGGCCGTGAAAGGCACTGGAGACCTGCGGCAAGTGCTCAAGAACTACAAGGCTGGTGACATCGTAACACTGAAGCTCTATAACACCCGGGCCAAGACGAACCGGATCGAGCGGATTCGACTGGCCGAATAATCGACTCCGACGCTTGCAGGGTTCCGGGCGCACGCCTCGCGGTGTGCGCCCGTTCCTTATGTACTCGTCAGCTCATCCCGGCACCGTTTAGTAGGTATTGAACGCAGTTAACTTCAGGGCGCAGCTTTCGTCTGACGCGGGAATGAGGTCGAACATGGATACGAAAACCGCGGGTTTTATAGAGCGAATGGGTTTGGCCTTTGAATCCGACGGGCTGCCCCGAATAGCGGGCCGGATCTTCGGCCTGCTTCTTCTCAGTGAAGACTGTCGGTCCCTGGACGAGCTTGCGGCCGAGCTCAAGGTCAGTAAGGGGAGCGTCAGTACGAACGCGCGCCTGCTGGAGCAGCGTGGCATTCTGGAGCGAAACAGCCGCCCTTCTGACCGGCGGGATTACTATCGGATTCCGCCTGATCTCTTCAGCCATACCCTGGAGCAGCGCCTGGAGCGTTGGCGACGCTTCCACGAGACCATCGGCGAAGCTCGCGCCGCGCTTCCAATTCAAAATCGGAAAGTGCTTCGGCGGCTCGAAGAGTACGATTCAGCCTATACCTTTGTGACTCAGGCCATCAGAGATGCGTTGGCCCGCTGGCGAGCTGAGGGTAGCGGCACACTGGCTGGGGCTCCGCGGTGAACCGGGCGGCCGGCTTGATGGTCTGGTCGCTCGTATGCGGTACAGCCTGCGGAACTCCCCGGATCGGCGGAGTGGCTGGCGTCGCTCCAGCCCCAGGTGTGGCCTGGACACCACCTCCTCAACGTGCAGCCCCTCGCGATTCCGCTTCGGAGCCCGCAATCCCCGCCGATCTGGGGCAACGCATACGCAAGCTCACGCTGTCGGAAGTGGTGGATATCGGCCTCCGCAACAATCCGGCGACCCGTCTGTCGTGGGCCAACGCGCGCGCTGCGGCCGCCGCGTACGGATCCGAACGTGGGGCCTACTTCCCGACCATAGATGGTGACGTCACCGCCACCCGGTTGAAGACGGTCGCCTCGCAGGGTCGGAGTGCCGTCACCCAATCGGTTTTCAACCCGAGCCTGAACATCTCGTACCTGCTGTTCGACTTCGGCGGACGGTCCGGCAATATCGGAGCGGCGCGAAACGAGCTGATCGCGGCCAACTACACCCACAATGCCACCCTTCAGGGTGTGGTGCTCCAGATTCAGTCGGCTTACTTCCAGTATGTGGCAAACCGGGCCTTGCTGGATGCGCAACGGACCACCGAGCGCGAGGCCCGCACAAATCTCACAGCGGCTGAAGAGCGGAACCGTGTCGGCGTCGCAACCATCGCCGATGTGCTCCAGGCCAGAACCGCGGCGTCGCAGGCAGCGTTGGCGCTCCAGGCCACCGAAGGCGAGCTTCAGACTTCCCGCGGTGCGCTGGCGCTCTCACTCGGACTGCCGGCGAATCTACCGTACGACGTCGATTCAGCGGCAGGTCAGGTACCGGTGGCCGTGCTGGCGGACAGTGTGGACACCTTGATTACCAGGGCGATCCGCTCGAGGCCCGACCTGGCCGCGGCACAGGCGGAGTTCCAGGCATCCCGGGCCCAGGTGTCGGTCGCTCGGGCCAATCGCCTTCCATCCCTGGTACTGAATGGCAATGGCGGGCGAACCTACACCTCGTCGCTGCCGGATGGCGGCAACAACTACTCTGTCTCTCTTGGGCTGAGAATCCCCCTGTTCGCCGGGTTCTCTCGCATATACGATCAGCGGGAAGCGGTGGCACTGGCGGATGCGGCGGCAGCCCGCGCCGACGCCCTGGGTCGTCAGGTAACCTTCGAGGTATTCAGCTCGTACCATGCCCTGCAAACGGCTGCGCGCCGGGTTCGCACATCGGAAGATCTGATCGCGAGCGCCCGGCAATCGAGCGAAGTCGCACTCGGCCGTTACCGCGCAGGGGTGGGCTCCGTCCTGGACTTGCTGGCAGCGCAGAGCGCGCTGGCCGATGCCAGGGCACAGCAGGTGCTCGCGCGCCTCGAGTGGAACACCTCGCTGGCTCGTCTCGCACATGACACGGGCATTCTCGATGCACAGGGCGGGAGCTCGTTGCGCCTCTTGCCCGACTCAGTCCAAAAGACACCACCACAATGACCTCACCAGTGCGATTGTTGTTCAGCATACTGCTGCTCGCGGCGTGTGCCGAGAAGAAGCCACCACCGGCGCCTCCTGTGCCGGTGACGGTTGCAGTTGCCGAGCGCCGGACGGTCCCGTTCGAGCTTCCGGCGACGGGTACGGTCGAGCCGATGCAGACGGTCGCGGTGCAGGCCCAGGTGAGCGGAGCGCTCCAGCGGGTGGCGTTCAAGGAGGGAGACGAGGTTAAGCAGGGGCAGATCCTCTTCCAATTGGATCCGCGTCCGTATCAGGCGGCGCTGGCGCAGGCGGCGGCGGTCCTCGTGCGGGACAGCGCGCAGGCAGCGAATGCGGCGGAAGAGGCGAAGCGGTATGAATCGCTGGTGGCTAAGGAATACGTCACATCTCAGCAGTACGAGCAGATCCGGACAGAGGCCGCGGCCAGCAGAGCCACCCTCGCGGGCAGCCACGCCGCGGTAGAGCAGGCCCGCCTCAACCTTCAGTATGCCACTATCCGGGCCCCGATTTCCGGCCGCACCGGCAGCCTGCTGATCCGGCAGGGAAACCTCATTCGGGCGAACTCGACCGAGCCACTGGTCAAGATCAACCAGCTCCGCCCAATCCAGGTTCGGTTTGCCGTGCCGGCCAACAACCTGCCACTCATCCAGGCGCATATCGGCAAGAAGCTCGTGGTGCGCGCCGAGCCCTCCGGCGGAGGAGACCCGAGTGAGGGAACCCTGAGCTTCGTGGACAACGCGGTAGACACGTCGACGGGAACGATTCTGCTCAAGGGCCGCTTTCCCAACGACGATGGAACGCTGTGGCCCGGTGGCTTCGTGAATGTACGGCTGGAGCTCTTCGTCGAACCCGATGCACTCGTCATCCCATCCAGCGCGGTGGTAGCCGGGCAGCAAGGCAGCTTTGTCTTTGTCATTCAGCCGGATAGCTCGGCGTCGACCAAGGCGGTGACGGTGAGCAGGACAGCCGGCGATTTCGCCATCATCAGTGGAGACGTGCAGCCGGGAGATCGAGTTGTGGTGGACGGTCAGCTCCGGTTGCGCCAAGGTTCCAAAGTCCAGATCAAGGCCCCGGCCGATACGGCCCGCCGGTTAGGATCTCTATGAACACCGAGCTTTTCATCCGGCGTCCCGTCATGACCACGCTGGTCATGCTCGGGATTCTGATCTTCGGCATCGTGGCATACCGGCAACTGCCGGTAAGCGACCTCCCCGCCGTGGATTATCCGTCGATCTCTGTGAGCGCCAACCTGCCCGGGGCGAGTCCGGAAACCATGGCCTCTGCGGTCGCCACTCCGCTGGAGAAGCAGTTCTCGACCATCCCCGGCGTCGAGACCATGACTTCGACCAGCACGCAGGGAAGCACTGACATCTCGCTCCAGTTTGCGCTCAGCCGCAACATCGACGCCGCCGCTCAGGACGTGCAGGCCGCCATCTCACAGGCGCAGCGCCAGCTGCCCCAGGATATGCTGCCGCCCAGCTTCCGGAAGGTCGATCCATCGGCTTCGCCGATTCTCTACTACGCCTTGTACACCACCACGCTGCCTCTGCCTCAGCTTAACGAGTACGCGGAAACCTTCCTGGCCCAGCGGCTCTCCACCGTGGAAGGTGTGGCCCAGGTGCAGGTCTACGGCTCGATGAAGTACGCAGTTCGGATCCAGCTCGATCCCCAGGAGTTGGCGTCCCGAAGTATCGGGATCGACGAAGTCGGCCGGGCAGTGCAGAACGGCAATGTGAACCTTCCGACCGGGGTCCTCTGGGGCACTGATAAGGCCTACTCAGTCGAAAGCCAGGGACAGCTGACCGACGCCGCCAGCTTCGGTTCACTGGTCGTCACGCATCGGGACGGCGCCCCGGTCCGCCTCAGGGATCTCGGCCGGGTGATCGACAGCGTCCAGGACACCAAGCGGGCCAGCTGGTACAACGGCCAGCGCGCCGTCGTGCTCGCTATTCAGCGCCAGCCTGGCACCAACACTGTGGCAGTTGCGGAGCGCGTCAAGGCCGAAGTCGAGCGCTTGCGCCCCCAGATACCCGCTCCCATCGAGATCGCAACGCTCAATGACCGATCCCGAACAGTCAGGGAATCGGTCGATGACGTGAAGTTCACGCTCTTTCTGGCGCTCTGCCTGGTGGTGATGGTGATCTTCCTGTTCTTGCGGAATCTGCGCGCCACGATGATTCCCGCCCTCGCCCTGCCACTCTCATTGGTAGGGACATTCGCTGTCATGCACCTGCTCGGATACAGTTTGGACAATCTGTCTCTGATGGCACTCACCCTTGCGGTGGGCTTCGTGGTAGACGACGCCATCGTGGTGCTGGAGAACATCGTCCGGCACATCGAAAAAGGTGAAACGGTGCTGCAGGCCGCGATAAACGGCAGCCGGGAAATCACCTTTACCGTCATCTCGATGACGCTTTCGCTGGTCGCCGTCTTCATTCCCGTACTGTTTCTCGGCGGCCTGATCGGCCGATTGTTCCAGGCCTTTGCGGTGACGATCGGCGTTGCCATCCTGGTCTCCGGCTTCGTGTCGCTGACGCTCACGCCCATGCTCTGCAGCCGCTGGCTCAAGCCACATGACCCGAATGAGAAGCATGGCCGCCTCTACATCACCATCGAGCGTGCCTGGGACAAGTCACTAAGCTGGTATGAGCGCTCGCTTCATTGGGTGATGGACCGACGAGCGCTGGCAATGGTGTTCAGCGCCTTGATTCTGGTCGGAACCGTGGTGCTCGCCCGTCTGGTCCCCAAAGGGTTCATCCCCAGTGAGGACCAGAGCCGCCTCTGGGCGACCACCGAGACTGCCGAGGGTACCAGCTATGAGGCAATGGTCAAGCACCAGCAGGCGGCGGCAGCCATTGTGCAAGAGGATCCCAACATCAACGGGTTCATGTCGGCCGTGGGCGGTGGAGGACGTGTCAGCACCGTCAATCAGGGACGGCTGATCATGAACCTGACCAACCCTGATGAGCGAGAAATGAATGCCGATGAGGTTGCCCGTTCGCTCACCCGCAAGCTGAGCGCGATACCAGGGCTGCGAGTCTTCATCAGCAATCCGCCGGTGATCAACATCGGCGGCCGCGCGTCCAAGAGTGAGTACCAGTTCACCCTGCAAAGCTCCGACATCGACGCCCTCTATCAGGGTGCGGCCGCTCTGGAGCGTCGACTTCAGGAAGTTCCCGGATTGATCGACGTGACGAGCGATCTCCAGATCAAAAACCCGCAGGTGCAGGTCAGAATTGATCGTGACCGCGCTGCGGCGCTGGGAATCGATGTCAACCAGATCGAGAGCGCCTTGTACAACGCGTACGGCGCGCGGCAGGTGAGCACCATCTACACACCTAATGACCAGTATTGGGTCGTCATGGAGCTGCTGCCCCAGTATCAGCGCGACCTCTCCGCCATGAACCTGCTGCACCTGACCGGCCGCGAAGGAGTATCGGTGCCGCTTGGCAGTTTGGCCCGGGTGACGCCATCAACCGGGCCTTTGACCGTCAACCACTCCGGTCAGCTGCCGTCGGTGACGCTTTCGTTCAACCTCGCGCCCGGAACGTCCATCGGTACGGCGGTCGACCGGGTGGAGGCAGCGGCCCGGGAGGTCCTCCCCTCGACCATCAGCACCAGCTTCGCGGGAACCGCGCAGGCCTTCCAGGCCGCGCAGCAGGGGCTGCTGGTTCTGCTCATCCTGGCGATTCTGGTGATCTACCTCGTGCTCGGCATTCTTTATGAAAGCTTTGTGCACCCGTTCACCATCCTGTCCGGCCTTCCCTTCGCCGGCTTCGGCGCGCTGCTGGCCCTGATGGTCCTTCAGCTGGACCTGAGCATCTACGCCTTTGTCGGGGTGATCATGTTGGTCGGTATCGTAAAGAAGAACGCAATCATGATGATCGATTTCGCCATCGAGGCAGAACGTCGCGAAGGGACCTCCGCCAGGGATGCCATACTGCAGGCGGCCAGCGTTCGCTTCCGGCCTATCATGATGACCACCATGGCCGCCCTTGTAGGCACCCTGCCGATCGCACTGGGACACGGCGCCGGCGCGGAGTCCCGCCGCCCTCTCGGCGTTGCGGTGGTCGGTGGACTGCTGTTCTCCCAGATCATTACGCTCTACATCACGCCGGTGGTCTATACCTACCTGGACGCATGGCAGAAGCGCCTGGCCCGGCGTAAAGCCGTCGAGCCCATGCCACATCCTGATGCCTCTCGTAATGAGCCGAGAGCCGCCGGGGCGACCGGATGACGGCGCCCGGTACACGAATCAGCCACGAGCCTGCACCGAATCCGCGCATCCTTGAAGAGAGCCGGCTCCTCGGCGAAGTGACCGAGGAGCTGGGCAAAGTCATCGTCGGCCAGCACGCCATGCTCGAGCGCCTGCTCATCGGGTTGCTGGCAGACGGGCACGTGCTGCTCGAGGGCGTGCCTGGACTGGCAAAGACGCTGGCGGTGCGCACGCTGGCAGCCACGATCGCCGGGCACTTCCATCGGATCCAGTTCACGCCCGATCTGCTGCCATCCGACTTGATCGGGACCATGATCTACAACCAGCGAAGTGGCGATTTTTCGGTTCAGAAAGGGCCGATTTTTACCAATATTCTGCTGGCCGATGAGATCAACCGCGCGCCCGCCAAAGTACAGAGCGCGTTGCTCGAGGCCATGCAGGAGAAGCAGGTGACAATAGGCGGGCAGACGTTCCCTTTGAATGAGCTGTTCCTGGTTCTCGCCACCCAGAACCCGATCGAGCACGAGGGCACCTACCCACTGCCCGAGGCTCAGGTGGACCGGTTCATGTTCAAGCTCATCGTTACCTACCCTGATCGGCACGACGAGCGCCGGGTTCTGGATCGGATGACAGCCGGGCCTGAGCCATCGGTGCGGACGGTGCTGGATCCGGAGCGCGTTATCGGCGCTCGGCGTCTGGTTGACGAGGTCTACGTGGATGGGCGGATCAAGGAGTACGTGCTCGACCTGATCACGGCGACCCGGAAGCCCGATGCGGCCGGTCTGAATGACCTGACGCCGCTGATCGAGTACGGTGCCTCGCCCCGCGCCTCCATCTTCCTGATCCGCGCGGCGAAGGCCCATGCCTTCCTTCAGGGTAGGTCCTACGTCATGCCGGACGATATCAAGGCTCTGGGCCTGGACGTGTTGCGGCACCGGCTGCTTCTGACGTATCGGGCCGATGCCGAAGGCGTCGGTCCCGACGCCCTGCTCGCAAGGATCTTCGAGACCGTTCCGGTTCCATGACCCCCGAGCAGGTCATGCGCGAAGTCCGGCGCATCGAGATCACCACCCGGCATCTGGTGCGTGACATCGTGGCGGGGGAATACTCCAGCGCATTTCGTGGTCGAGGTGTGGAGTTCGCCGAGGTGCGCGAGTATCAGCCGGGAGATGACGTCCGGACCATCGATTGGAACGTGACCGCCCGGCTTGGGTCTGCCTATGTGAAGCGCTATCTGGAGGAGCGGGAGCTCACCGTTGGATTCGTAGTGGACTTCAGCGCCTCGAAGCTGTTCGGCAGCCGGCTTCGTACCAAGGGTGACCTGGCGGTGGAGGTCTGTGCCGTCCTGGCGTTGGCCGCGGCGCGCAACAACGATCGGGTCGGCGCCCTCTTCTTTACCGATCGGATCGAACACCTGGTTACGCCGAGAAAGGGCCGCCGGCACGTTCTCCGCATTCTCAGCGACCTGCTTTCCTTCCAACCCGCGGGCCAGGGCACCAACCTCACCGCCGCACTCGAGCAGCTCGAGTCAATCCACAGACGGCGCTCGGTGTTGTTCATCATGTCCGACTTTTTAGCGACGGGCTATGGGCCGGCGCTGAGCCGGCTCGCCCGCAAGCACGACGTGGTAGCGGTGCACCTCGTCGATCCCCGCGAGCGGGCCCTGCCCGACATGGGACTCATAGTGCTCAAGGATCCGGAGAGCGGGGCCTGGCGGTACGTCGACACCAGCAGCCGGTCTGTACGCGAGCAGTTTCGCGAGCGGGTCACTGCATTCGACGCAAATTTGGAGCGCACGGTACGGGAGCGGGGTGCGGACCTCATCCGCCTCCACACCGATCAGTCGTATGCCGAGCCGCTGCTGGCGTTCTTCCGCCGGCGCGAGCGGATGCTGTGGCGATGACAGCCGTCACCCGCGAGATGACAGTCGCCCTTCTCGTCCTGAGCACGTTCGCTGCGCTTAGTGCAGGGTCCGCAGGCGATCTCTCCGCCCAGCTCCCCGGACAGTCGTTCACCGTCCTTCCGGACTCCGCCACCGCCACAGTGGGCGACACGGTGGCCGTTCGGTTGCGGATTCGGATGCACGAGCGGGATCAGTTGCTCGATTCATTTCCCCAGGTAGCCGGGGACCTTCCGCCCGGCGTTCGAGTCCTGGCCGTGGAGAAGCTGGCGCGCACCGACCAACGGCTCTACGAGGGCTCGGCACGGCTGGCCTTCTATCGTCCGGGGCGGCGGCCAGTGCCGATCTTTGGTGTTCCATTCATGCGGGTAGTCGAAGGAGTGAGCCGGGCAACCCTTCCGAGCGACTCCGCATTCGTACTCATCACCCCGGTGCTGCCGACGGCCGGCAATCCGTCGCTCAAGGACATCACGGAGCTGGAGAAGCGTCCGCTATCGCCGTGGACCTGGCCGGCAATCCTGCTGGCGCTGTTCGCGGTCGGCTGGGTTCTTCGTCGGCGCCGTAAGAGACGCGCCCGGCAGAGAGTTTCTGTCGCGCCGAAGACCATCGATGTCACCATGCCGGAGCCGACCCCGTACGAGAACGCGCTGGCGAGCCTGTGTCAGGTTGAGGCGGAGAATTGGCCCGCTCGCGGCCTGGTCGAGCCCCACTACGAGGCCATCGCTCAGACGCTGCGCCAGTACCTGGAAGACGCCTATCAGGTGGGTGCCCTGGAGCGCACGACGGCGGAGTTGGTCTGGGCACTGCCTCCCGGTCTTGGCAGGGGAGCACTTCGAGATGCCTGCCGGGAGGTCCTCGCCGAGGCCGATCTCGTCAAGTTTGCCGAGGCCCGGCCCGGTGCTGCTGCGGCCGCCGAATTTCTGAGGCGTGCACGGGAGCTGCTGGACGCATGGCATGGCGTCACCCCGGCTGAGGCGGGAACCCATGCGATTCGCTGACCCCCTCGTCCTGTTGCTCCTCACCATCCCGATCGCCTACGCGGTGCGTGCCTGGCTGCATCGGCGCCGTGTTCCGAGCCAGTACGTTGGCTTTCCTGCTCTGTCGCTCCTCCCTGACCAGCCCGGAACTCGGCGAGCGCAATGGCTACCGCTGCTGAATGTCCTCCGTCTGGCTGGTCTCGTGCTGCTAATCATTGCCCTGTCCCGGCCGCAACGTCCGCACGACGTGCAGGAGACCAGGCTTCGCTCCCGCAATATCATGGTCGCACTGGACATCTCGAGCAGCATGAAGGCCGGGGACTTTCAGCCGGGCAACCGCCTGGAGGTCGCGCGTCGGGTGCTCGACGAGTTCGTTCAGCAGCGAAAGGGCGACCTGATCGGCCTGGTGACGTTTGCCGGCCGAACATTCCTCCAGGCGCCGCTCACCCCGGACCTGGACCTCCTGGGAGAGACCATCCAGCGGGTCGACATCGGCATGCTTCCGGACGGTACGGCAATCGGAACGGCGTTGGCGATGAGCCTCAACCAGCTCAAGGATCTGCCGCCGAAAGCCAGCGTCATCCTTCTCATCACTGACGGCGCCAACAATACCGGCAAGCCCTCCCCGTTCGCGGCAGCTGAGGCAGCCCGCTCACTCGGTATTCGCATCCATGCGATAGGCCTGAGCACGGCCGACACGTCCCAGGGCGATCGCAACCTGATCTGGCGCTGGGGACGTGCGCCTGCGCGTCTTTCCCGCTCGGATGAGGCGGTGCTCTCTCGCATCTCCTCCCGCACCGGCGGTCACTTCTATCGCGCGACCGATCCGGACGCACTCCGCCGCATCATGGGGGAAATCGATCCGCTGGAGCGCCGGGATGTAACGGTAAAGGAGACTCGAGACTACGAGGAGCTGTATCCGTTCGCGCTGATGCCTGGACTGATGCTGCTGGCGCTCGAGCTGGGTCTCGGTCTGACCTGGCTCCGCAGGGTACCCGACGCATGAGCTTGGTACATCCGTACATCGCGCTCCTGGCAGTGGCCGTGCTGATCCTGCTTGGCTGGGTCGTGAATCGAAACCGGAGCCGGCGAAGAGCTCGCCTCCAGCACTTTGGAGATCCGGCTCTGCTGGAGCACGCATCCGCGATCCCCAGCCCCAGAATCGCAGCTCTTCGGGAAGTGCTGAAAGTTGGCGCTGTCACTCTCCTCGTTATATCACTGGCGAGGCCGCAGTTTGGCACGCGCGAGGGTTCCCGCTCCCAGACCGGACGCGACGTACTGGTGCTGCTCGACCTCTCCCGCTCGATGAACGCCGGTGACGTTCCGGGCTCCAGGCTCCAGGCCTCCAAAGAAACGGTGGTGGAGTTGTTGTCCCGGTCTGGGGGCAGCCGCTACGGCTTGATCGTGTTCGGCGGCAGCGCCTTCCTCCAGCTGCCCCTCACCACCGACCTTGGCGCGTTCCGGCGCTTCCTCGAGGCCGGCACTACCGACGATCTCGCCAATCCCGCTACCGATCTCGCGCGCGCGTTATCGGCAGCAGTTACGACCTTCGAGCACGAAGGAGAGCAGGGCTATCAGGCTGTGGTGCTGGTTTCCGACGGCGAGAGCATGGAGGGCGACATAGGACCGGTGCTGAAGCGGCTCCAGGGTATGAGAGTACCGGTATTCTCGCTGGGTATCGGAACCGAAGCCGGAGCGCCGATACCGGCGGACAGCACCCAGTCCACCGAGCAGTGGCACCGTGATCACATCGGGCGAATCGTGCAGTCCCGTCTCGATGAGGGAGAGCTTCGCCGAGCTGCGCTCGAAACCGGAGGAGCGTATCTACGCTGGGCACCAGGGGTCGGAGCACAGCTTGCCTCTGAGCTGGCCCGATTGGAGGAGCGAACCCTCGGCTCGCGAACGTCCAGCGAGCGCGCGGACCAGTTTCAGTGGCCACTCGGCCTCGCAGTCCTGATGCTGGCGGCGGAGCCGCTGATTGGTCGAAGAAAGCGCAAGCTCAGCGGCCTCCCGCACGTCTCCGTGACTCTGGCTGCCGTAGGCTTCCTGGGCAGCTGCGCGCCGGGTTGGTGGCAGAGCCGGAGCGGTGAGAGGCTCTATTCAGCCGGCAACTATCGGGAGGCCTATCGTGCCTTCCAACAGGCGTTCGACGCTTCCGGTGAGCCTGCACTTCATTACGACCTCGGCGTCGTTCTCTATCGCATGAAGCAGTACGAGAACGCGGCCAAGAGCTTTCGTGAAGCAGCCGTGGTGCCCGAGCTCAAGCAGAAGAGCCAGTACAACCTGGGGAACGCGCTTGTCCGCGTGGCGGAGGAGGCGCCCGAAAAAGACGAGCTGCTGCGCCTGGCTATCGGAGCCTACGAGGAGGCGCTGCGTTTGCAGCCGGGTGATTCACTGGCCAAATGGAATCTCGAGCTGGCGGTGCAGCGACGAGGCGAGGACCGCGAGTCAGGAGGTTCCTCCGGACGGGGCCGTTCAGCGGACTACGGGCAAGGCAACATGAACGTTCCAGGATACGAGGGAAATCCGGAGGCGGCGGTCGGGGCCATGGCGGGCGGCGGATACGGCGGTGGGGAGGGCGAATCGGCCGAGGAATTGAGCGAAGCCGAAGCGAGAGCCCTCCTCGAAGCGGTCGAGCGGGAACAGCTCACCACCCACGAAGGGCGGCCCGCTACTGGCGGCGCTGGAGGTCAGAAGGACTGGTAAGCGGAACCCATTCAAGATTCACCATCGCCACTCCGCAGAGAATGAGCGTCGCCGCAAAAACGGTGGTAAGAGTTATCTGCTCACCGAGGATGGCCCATCCGAGCACCACGGCGACGATCGGGTTCACGTACGCGTAGGTTCCGACCTTGGCGATCGACACCACGCCCAGAAGCCAGATGAATGCCGTGAAAGCCACCAGCGAGCCGAAGATGACGAGGAACAGCCAGGCAAGGAGCGCTTCGCGAGAGACCTGCGCCGGGCTGAAATTCCCCAGCTCCCCTGTCAGCACGGCAACGAGTATGCAGAGCGTTCCGCCCGCTATCATCTCCATGCTGGTTGCCAGGAAGGGAGACTTCGGGAGCCCGGCAGACTTCGAGATGACCGAGCCCCATGCCCAGGACGCTGCCGCCACGATGAGTACAACCGCCCCGAGCAGATCGACCCTGTCTTCTCCTCCTTGAGGAAGGACCAGCAACCCAACGCCGAGCGCCCCGAGCAGCAGCCCGCCGATCACGTTCAGCCGCGGGCGTGATCCGCCACGCAGCCACTCCAGGCTCACCATCCAGATCGGCATCACGCCGATCAGCAGCGCGGCGAGGCCGGAGCTGACCCGCTGCTCGGCCCACGCGACACTCGCATTCCCTCCGAGAAGCAGGAAGCCGCCCACGACGACCGCGGCTCTCCAGTTGAGCGCGGTCGGAGCATCGTCTCCGCGGTGCCGTGCTACCGCGTACAGAACGAGACCCGCAAGGACGAAGCGGGTTCCGGCCATCAGGTACGGGGGGATGTCTTCGACCGCAACGCGCATCGCCAGATACGTCATGCCCCAGAAGACGTACACACAGAAAAAGGCGAGCGCGATGTTCCACCGCGGTGCGAGAGACACGAGGCCCTTTCGTCGTGGACCGATAAAGAATATCCATCCGGGCAAGACAAACCCTCCAGATCAACAACTCCGGAGGGTGACCTGTTCCATCTGACCCGCTGACCCGCTTACTCAGATCCATAGGAAGGCAGGATGGTCGTGACCAGTGACGGCCACAATGACCCGTTCGTAGATGCGCGGGCCGTTCTCGCTGTTGGTGAACACGACAATGGCCCGGCCATTCACCGCGTCCGCGATGACGAAATTGCGGAAGGAGTTATTGGCTCCCCAGTGCCAGAGCACTTCCCCGTATTCGTCTCGCTGTATGCCCCACCCGAGGCCCCACTGGAGCGCGCTGTTGAGGCGAATCTGGGGACTGAGCATCTGCTTCCGGATGGCCGCAGACAGCCTGATGTCACCGTGTGATGGAGCCACCACCTGGGTGAGGAACCGAGCGTAATCCCCGACCGTCGTCAACAACGAGGCCGCCGCGTTCGGGACCATGTAGAGCGGAAGCACCGGCCATTGGGGATTAACCAGCTGAACCGCACGCGCGGAGTCCTCGTATCTCCAGTCGGTGAGCGGCTTGCCCCACTCCTGCGCTATCACCTCGGTTCTGCGTCCAATGGCAGCCTGCACATCGAGTCGCTTTTCCTCACCATCGTAGCCGGCAGCCATGCGGGACCCGAACTCGGGTTGCCAGACATAGCCGCTCCGCTTCATGCCGAGTGGATCCAGTACCTGCTCGCGCATCAGCCGGGCGAATGGCTTGTTGGTCAGCCGCTCGGCTACTCTCTGGAGATAGAAGTACCCCTCGCCGGAGTAGCTGAACCCACTGCCGGGGTCCGAGGAGGGCTCGAGTGCTGACGGCTGCTGGCGCCAGTTCGGAAGGCCGGTCGTGTGGCTCAGAACGTGGCGTGCGGTAACCCGCTTGATGCGGGCGTTGTCCGCGTCCGGAAGCGGGAGGTAGTCGTAGAGGGGACGGTCGAGATCGATGACGCCTGCATCCACCAGCCTCAAGATCGCATAGGCAAACACAGGCTTGCCGAGGGATGCCGCCTCGAACACCGTTTCATCGGAAACCGGCTGGTCGGATTCTTCGACGGCATCACCGAACCCACGATGCCAGATTCGTTTTCCGTCGATCACTGCGAGCGCCAGGCCAGGCACCGAAGCGAGCTCGAGGAGTCGGGGTAAGTTGCGCAACAGATCGGCGTTGGGCTGCCAGAGGGGGGGTGCAGCGCTCGCGGTGGCCTGAAGCGGCCACGCGCTGCGGGGCCGCGCGTTCAACAGCACGGCTCCCGTACTACCAAGCAAGAAATGGCGACGGCTCAAGGGCATCGTGAAGCCTCGACATGACCCTACGCAGGATCGGCCGAAGCGTTTCGCCGGCCGACGAATAGCGCCGCACTTCCTCTAGATGGCTGCATGGTAAAAAGGGTTGCGCGTGGGGCGGGGGTTTCAGATTGGAGGTCCGGCGGGACGAGCCTCGAAGCCGCTACTCGGTGCCGAGAGCGCGACGGACCGTCTGCATCATTTCGTTCAGGGTAAAAGGTTTTTCGATGGTGAGGATGGCCCCGAGCATGATCGCATTACCGAGAAGGTCGAGACGCCTGGTCTGACCGCCTCCAGACATTGCGATTATGCGAATGCCAGGGGTGTGCGACAGCAGCTCCACGATCATCTCGATGCCGTTCTTTTCAGGCATGTGCAGATCCGTGATCACCAGGTCGCCGCCTTTCTCACGCCACATCCGCACGGCTTCCATCCCGTCGCGTGCCTGGGTCACGAGGTAGCCCTCGCGGCTCAGCAGTATGTGCAAAGCCCGGCGGATCCCGGGATCATCGTCCACGATCATGATCCTCTGTCCAGCCAGCATATCAGAAACCTCGAGAAGTCCGTGGCGCGCCGGAGTGATCGGCCTTCTGCGAGCAGGTCGCGGGCCAACGAGGTAAAGCGATATACCGTGTCAGGATAGAGTTGTATGCTGCAGGGAAAGAGCAACGTGGGCTGCCGAGACATTGGCGGTTTACAGGAGCGTCACATAAGTGGTGACGGGAACCCACCACCGTAGCCGTAAACTTTTTGTGCGGTATCTTCTCTCCGGCCGGCGATACGTTCGCGGCAACTAGATAGGGTGACAACTCGTTTCAGATGTATACCTCTTTGACAGCTGCGTGACCTCCATCGTGCGGTCTCCGGATGACCGAACTTCTCACATCGAAAGAACTTACGAACCGGGCAATCATGGCGCGCGGTGTGCCTTTGCGGGGGTGCTCGACTCACCTTGGCCGGAGCTAGCAGTGAAGGCACTCCAGGCAGTTCGAATCTGCAAGTTGCTCGGCACGATGGCCCTGATGACTTCGCTGGGCGGAGCCGATCTGCGGGCGCAGGTCGGAATCTCCGGCGCTATGACCCAGGTGTCGCTCGTGGTGCGGGCTCCTGCACACGCGGCCATGCCGGGAGTGACTGTGCAGCGCGAGATCGGGCGTCGTGGGGATCTGAGGGAAGCTGCCGTTCGGATTCACCTGCGGGACAACAGCGGGTACCGTCTGGTTGCACGGGCCAAGGCCGGCGCAACGTCGCGAGTTTGGATTCACCTGGCCGACGACCACTACCAGGAGCTCGTTCCCGGCGGCTCCGTGACGTTGCCGGGTGGGAGCCACGGCAGCTCCGAACGCGAAGTCCGTTACCTGACCGATGGAAGCAGTTTGTTGGGTG
>Ga0307416_100000377_pt1 | contig 23100 bp, 21 predicted proteins | sample DK1Cmetagenome_2_FD_203821 | JGI IMG/M metagenome (GOLD analysis project Ga0307416, IMG submission 203821) | Maize rhizosphere microbial communities from greenhouse at UC Davis, California, United States - DK15-C-3 | ecosystem: Host-associated > Plants > Roots > Rhizosphere > Soil | place...
GGTCGCCTCCACCCTCGGCCTGCGGGCCCTGCCCGACGCCACCGCCTACTGCGCCAGCAAGTTCGGGGTGGTCGGGTTCACCAGGGCCCTGGCCGCCGAGACGGCCGGCCGGATCGGGGTCACCCTGCTGATCCCGGGGGGGATGCACACCGCCTTCTTCGACGGCCGCCCCGAGCAGTACAAGCCCGGTCCCGACGCCAAGCTGAACCGGCCCGAGGACGTCGCCCAGGCGGTCCTGTTCGCCCTCTGCCAGCCCCCCGGCTGCGAGGCCCGGGAGCTGCTGATCGCCCCCTCGACGGAGTCGTCATGGCCGTGAGCCCTTCCAACCTCCGGTCCGCCCCCGACCCCTCGCGACCGGCGGTGGTGGTGCTGCGCGCCCTCGGCCTCGGGGACCTGCTCACCGCGATCCCGGCCCTGCGGGCCCTGGCCGACGCGTTCCCGCGCCACCCGCGGCTGCTGGCCACCCCGGCCGTGCTCGCCCCCCTGGCCCGGGCCTCGGGAGCGGTCGACGAGGTCGTCCCGGCCGACGGGCTCGGCGAACCGCTGCACCGGCGCCTGCACGGCGCCGGCCTGGCCGTGAACCTGCACGGCCGCGGCCCCGAGAGCTCGGACCTGCTCCTGGCCACCGAGCCGCGGCGGCTGGTCGCCTTCGCCCACCCGGCCGTGCCGGCCAGCTCCTCGGGCCCCCGCTGGCGGGCCGACGAGCACGAGGTGGCCCGCTGGTGCCGCCTGCTGGACGAGAGCGGCATCGCCGCCGACCCGGCCCGCCTCGACCTGGAGCTGCCGCCCGGGCCGGTGCCGCACGGGGTCCAGGACGCCACCCTCATCCACCCGGGGGCGGGCAGCCGGTCCCGGCGCTGGCCCCCGGAGCGGTTCGCCGAGGTCGCCCGGTTCGAGCTGGCCAACGGCCGGCGGGTGATCGTGACCGGCGGCCCCGACGAGGCCGAGCTGGCCGCCGACGTGGCCGAGGGGGCCGGGCTGCCGGACAGCGCCGTCCACGCCGGCCAGGGCGGGGTCCTGACCATCGCCCGGCTGGTCGCGGCCGCCGGCCGGGTGGTGTGCGGCGACACCGGCATCGCCCACCTGGCCACGGCCCTGCGGACCCCCTCGGTGGTCCTGTTCGGCCCCACCTCGCCGGCCCTGTGGGGCCCGCCCCCCGACCGCCCCTGGCACCGCGCCATCTGGGCCGGGACCAGCGGCGACCCCCACGGCGACCTCCCCGACCCTGGCCTGCTGGCCATCGACGTCGACCAGGTCACCCTGGCCCTGACCGACCTCCCACCCGCCGAGGCCCCCCGCCCCGCCCGCCGGGCCGCCACCCGCGGCCGGGTCGCCTAGGGCCGCCGAGGCTTCGTAACGCTCCCGGGACGGACGCCGGCCACACTGCCAGCCCGGCGACGGCGACCGGGTTCGGAGGGCGCGCATGGGACGACGGGCATGGCGGTGAGCCCGGTCGCGCGACCGGCGGCCGCGCGACGCTGGACGGCCCCGCTGGCGTGGGCGCTGGCCGGGCTGGCCACGGTCCTTCTGGTGCCGGGAGTCCGTCTGGCGGCGCTGATGAACTTCGGCCGGCCACCCGACTCGCGGGGCACCGCGGCCGCCTCCATCGCCGCCTACGCCGCCATCCCGCTCGCCACGGTGAGCTCGGCGGCCGTCGGGGCGGTGCTGGCCAGCCGCCGGCCCCGGCACCCGGTGGGCTGGCTGCTGCTCGGCGTCGGGCTCGCGGTGGCCCTGAGCGTCCTGGTCGAGTGGTACGCCAAGTACGCATTGCTGGTCCGGCCCGGGTCGCTCCCGGGCGCCCGGTATGTCGTCGGGTTCGCCGTCCTCAGCTTCACGGTCATCTGGCTGTCGTGCGCCGGGTTCGTGCTGCTGCTCACCCCCACCGGGTCCCTGCCGTCGCCGCGCTGGCGCTGGTGGGCCAGGCTGGCCGCGGCCGCGGCCGTGGTCGCGGTGGTGGCGGCGGTCATCCAGCCCGACCCGCTGGCGCCCGACTGGTACGGCAACCCCCTGGCCGTCCCGGCGCTGTACCGCCTGCTGGAGGTGCCCGGCGTGGCCGCCATCGTCGTCGTCCTGCTGTCGGTACTGGTCGGGGCGGGGTCGCTGGTGGGGCGGTTCCGCCGCGCCCGCGGGGTCGAGCGGCTGCAGCTGCGCTGGCTGGCCCTGGCGGCCGCCCTGGCGGCGGCGCTGCTGCTGGTCGCCCTGGTCGCCGGCTACCTGAGCAAGGACGCGGTGGTCCTGGCGTGCATGTGCCTGTGTGTGGCGCTACTGCCCCTGGCCACCGGGGCGGCGATCCTGCGCTACCGGCTGTATGACATCGACCGGATCGTCAGCCGCACCCTGGCCTACGGGCTGCTCACCGTCCTGCTCGGGCTCGGCTACGCGACCCTGGTCCTCGGCTTCGGGCGGCTGCTCGGCAGGGACTCCAGCCTGGTCGTGGCCGCCGCCACCCTGGCCGTGGCCGCCGCCTTCCAACCCCTGCGCCGCCGGGTCCAGGCGACCGTCGACCGGCGCTTCAACCGCCGCCGCCACGACGCCGGCCGGGTCATCGACGCCTTCGCGGCCCGCCTCCGCGACCAGGTCGACCTGGACGCCCTCCACGGCGAGCTGCTGGCCGTGGTCGACCAGACCATGCAGCCCACCCGGGCGTCGTTGTGGCTGCGGCCACCGGCCCCCCGCTGAGCGGCCGGGTCAGACCGCCAGGGCGAGGGCCGGGTCGCGGCCGCCGTTGCTGGTCGGCAGCCCGGTGAGGATGCGGCCGGTGATCTCCTCGACCTTGCCGACGCCGTCGACCATGGTGAGCAGGCGGCGGTGGCGGTAGTAGTCGATCAGCGGGCGGGTCTTGACCGAGAACACCTCGAGGCGGTGGCGGATCGTCTGCTCGACGTCGTCGGCCCGGTGCTGGGCCGCGGCCCGCCCGGCCAGGCGGCGCAGCAGCTCGTCCTCGGTGATGTCGAAGCAGAGCACGGCGTGCAGGGGCGAGCCCAGGTCGACCAGCTGGCGGTCCAGGGCCTCGGCCTGCTCCACCGTCCGCGGGAACCCGTCGAGCACGAACCCCGTCTCGCAGTCGTCGGCGGCCAGACGCTCCATGACCATCGCGATGACCACGTCGTCGGGGACCAGGTCGCCGCGGTCCATGTACTCCTGGGCGGCCCGGCCGAGCTCGGTCCCCTCGACCACGTTCGCCCGGAAGATGTCACCGGTGGCGATGTGGGGGGCGCCGAACCGGCAGGCGACGCGAGCGGCCTGGGTGCCCTTGCCAGCTCCGGGGGGGCCGAGGAGGACGAGGCGCAATCTCCGCTCCGCTTTGTTCGGGGAATTGACCTCAAAGCCTAGGCGGCGAGCTTGCTATCAGTCCAATAGATCGTCTAAATAGCAGGCATCGGGTTCTCCTATGACCAGGCCCTGCTGACAAGGGAGCCGCGGTGCTGCCCCAGATCGAGGCGTTTCTCGAGGTCGCCCGGCGGCAGAACCTCAGCCGGGCCGCCGAGGCCCTGTTCGTGTCCCAGCCGACCCTGACCGCCCGGCTCCAGAGCCTGGAGGCCTCCCTGGGCGAGCAGCTGTTCGTCCGGACCCGCCGCGGGATGCGCCTGACCGAGGCCGGCGACGCCTTCCTGCCCTATGCCGAGCACGCCCTGCGGGCCCTGGCCGACGGCCGCGAGCGCCTCGAGGAGCTGCGCCGGGGGGTGGCCGGCCGGCTGGTCCTGGGGGCGCCGCCGACGGTCAGCACCTACACCCTCCCGGCCCTGCTGGCCCGGTTCTCGGCCGACCACCCGAACGTGGGGCTGGCCGTCAAGACCGGCACCTCCGAGGAGATCCTGGAGATGGTCCTACACGACCGGGTGCAGCTGGGGATCATGCGCTCGCTGGTCCACAAGGAGATCGAGAGCGTGCCCCTGTACACCGACGACCTGGTCCTGATCGCCGGCCCCGGCCACCGCCTGGCCCGGCCGGGCAGCGGCCGCCGGGCCCGCCTGGCCGACCTGACCGGCGAGGTCCTGGTCCTGTTCGGGCGCAGCTCCAGCTTCCTCGAGTTCACCACCGCCACCTTCCGCCAGGCCGGCGTGCTCCCCAACAGCGTGCTCGAGCTGGACAACCTGGAGGCGGCCAAGAAGATGGTCGAGCGCGGCCTCGGGGTCTCTCTGGTCCCGGCCAGCACGGTCGCCGCCGAGCTGGCCGGCGGCACCCTGGCCCGGATCGAGCTGGTCGACGCCGCCCCGGTGCGGCGCGAGATCGTTGCCGTCCACCGCCGCGACGCCGGCCCGCCCTCGGGGGCGGCCGGGCTGTTCCTGGAGATGCTGGCCACCGAGGCGAGCTGACCTGGCGTTTCCAGAGCCGGGGGCGGGGGTAGCTGCCCGAGGTCACCGGACAGCCGGAGCCAGGGAGGATGCATGCGGGTCGTCGTCACCGGGGCCAGCGGGAACGTCGGGACCAGCCTGCTGGGGGCCCTGGCCGGCGACGGGGCCGTGACCTCGGTCCTGGGGCTGGCCAGGCGGCTGCCCAAGATCGAGGTCGACAAGACGACCTGGGCGGCCGCCGACGTGGCCGCCGACGACCTGACCGGCCATTTCCGCGGGGCCGACGTGGTCGTCCACCTGGCCTGGCTGATCCAGCCCTCCCACGACCCCTTCGCCATGTGGCGGACCAACGTCGTCGGCACCGAGCGGGTGCTGGCCGCCGCCGCGGCGGCCCGGGTCGGGGCGGTGGTCTGCGCCTCCTCGGTCGGGGCCTACTCGCCCGGGCCCAAGGACCGCCAGGTCGACGAGGCCTGGCCGACCCACGGGGTCACCACCTCCTCCTACTCGCGCGACAAGGCCTACCAGGAGCGGCTACTCGACCTGTTCGAGCGCGACCACCCGGACGTGCGGGTGGTCCGCCTGCGGCCGGCCCTGACCTTCAAGCGCGAGGCCGCCTCCGAGATCCGCCGCTTCTTCCTCGGCCCCCTGGCCCCTGGCTCGCTGGCCCGGGCCTCGGCCATCCCGGTGGTGCCCAAGGTCAAGCGGCTGCGCACCCAGGCCGTGCACGCCGACGACGTCGGCCAGGCCTACCGGCTGGCCGTGGTCGGCGACGCCCGGGGCGCGTTCAACCTGGCCGCCGACCCGGTGCTGGACGCCGACGCCGTGGCCGGCCTGCTCGACGCCCGCCCCCTGCGGGTGCCGGCCGGGCTGCTCAAGGCGGGCGCGGCCGCCACCTGGCGGCTGCACCTCCAGCCGGTCTCGCCCGGCTGGCTCGACCTCGCCCTGCAGTCGCCGCTGATGGACGCCGGCCGCGCCCGGGCCGAGCTGGGCTGGCAGCCCCGCCACAGCGCCACCGCCACCCTCCAGGAGCTGCTGGCCGGGCTCCGCGAGGCCGGCGGGGCGCCCACCCCGCCGCTCGACCCCGACGCCGGCGGCCCGCTGCGCCTCGGCGAGTTCCGGACCGGCGTGGGCGGCGGCAGCGGCACCTGACCTGTCCACCGACCCGAGGAGCGAGCAGATGGCCGAGATCGGCTACTTCCTGTCCAGCGAGGAGCACGGACCGGCCGAGCTGGTCCGCCAGGCCCAGCAGGCCGAGGCGGCTGGCTTCCGGTCGGTGTGGATCTCCGACCACTACCACCCCTGGAACGACAACCAGGGCCAGAGCCCGTTCGTGTGGACGGTGATCGGCGGGATCGCCGCCACCACCGGCCTCAAGGTCACCACCGCGGTCACCTGCCCGACCATCCGGATCCACCCGGCCGTCATCGCCCAGGCCGCGGCCACCGCCTCCCTGGCCCTGGAGGGCCGCTTCCAGCTCGGGGTCGGCTCCGGCGAGAACCTCAACGAGCACGTCCTCGGCGACCGCTGGCCCCGGGTCGACACCCGCCTGGAGATGCTCGAGGAAGCCGTCGAGGTCATGCGCAAGCTCTGGGAAGGCGGCCTGACCAGCCACGACGGCCGCTTCTACCAGGTCGAGAACGCCCGCGTCTACTCGCTGCCGGACAGCCCGCCGCCGGTGCTGATCTCGGCCCTCGGGCCCAAGGCGGTCAGCCTGGCCGCCCGCATCGGCGACGGCTACATCTCCACCGCGCCGGACAAGGAGGCCCTGGAGAGCTACGTGAAGCAGGGCGGCAAGGGCGTCAAGCAGGGCGGGTTCAAGGTCTGCTGGGGCCGGGACGAGGCGGCCGCCCGCAAGACCGCCTTCGAGCTGTGGCCCAACACCCTGGTCCCCGGCCAGCTGTCCCAGGAGCTGGCCATGCCAAGCCACTTTGAGCAGGCCTCGGAGCTGGTCACCGAGGACAAGCTGGCCGAGACGATCCCCTGCGGGCCCGACCCCGAGCGCCACCTGGAGAGCTTCAAGGAGTACCTCGACGCCGGGTTCGACGAGGTCTACGTCAGCCAGATCGGCTACGACCAGGATGGCTTCTTCGACTTCTACCGCCGGGAGCTGGCCCCGCGGCTCTCCTCCTGAGGCTGGCGGTCGTTCTGGGGTTCGTCGTCGTCGGAGCTGGAGTTGAAGCGGCCGAGCCATGGCACGACGTACCAGAGCACCGCGAACACCACCAGGGCGGCGATCGCCGTGATCACGGCTAGGTCGGTGGTGAAGAGCACGTCGGTGATGACGTAGAGGGCGAGCACGATGGCCGCGGCCAGGAACACCGTGCCGATGATGGCCATCTGGTTGCCGACTCGGACGAGGCGCTCCTTCTCACCGGCCCGCCACCGCAGCCGGTGGTGGGCCGACGGGGCGATCAGGAATGCCGTGGCCAGGGTAGCGCAGGCGATCGAGGCGAAGAAGGCGTTGCGCATCGATCCCGGGAGCTGGGCGAAGCGCTGCTGGAAGGGGGCGGTGAGCAGGAACGCCAGCAGGATCTGGACCCCGGGGATGACGACCCGCAGCTCCTGCAGCAGCTCCATCAGCTCGCGGTTGAGCCGCTCGCCCTTGCTCTCCTCGGACATACGACGTCCACCTCCCGTTCACCCTGGACCAAGAGTGTAAACAGGAGGTGGACGGTCCAAACGGGAATCAGCCGGCGCCGAGCTGCCGCTTGCGGGCGGCCATCTCCTCGCCGAGGCGGGTCAGCTCCTCCTCGCCGAGGATCTTCTCGGACTGCGGGAGCATCTCCTCTTCCTCCTCCTCGACGTGGTGGCGGACGTTCTCGGTGAGCACGGTCACCTTGGCGTCGAAGGCCTCGTCCTCGGCCGACATCCCGGCCAGCTCGCCCAGCAGCACCTTGACCACGTGGTGCTCCTCGACGGCCTCGGCGACCAGCTCCTTGCCGTCCTTCCTGGCCTTGGCCTCGACGGCCGGGTAGTAGATCTCCTCCTCGACGGTCGCGTGGACCTCGAGCTCCTGGATGATCTGCTCGACGAGCTGCTGCTTGGTCTTGTAGGCGCGGTCGCCCGCCTCCTCGAACTCCCGGAACAGCTGCTCGACCTTGCGATGGTCGGCCTTGATCAGGGCAACGGCGTCCTGGGCCATGGGCTCCTCCTGGTCGACGACATGGGCGGCCGAGAACTGCCCCGCTTGGGGGCTCGGGAAACAAGCTTGGCTAGCCGACCAGGAGCTGGGTGCGCAGCCGCTCCAGGGCGCGGCGCAGCAGCCGCGACACGTGCATCTGGGAGCAGCCGACCCGGGCGGCGATGTCGTACTGGTCGAGGTCGTGGAAGAAGCGCAGGATGACGATCTCGCGCTCCGGGGTGGGCAGGCCCTCGAGCAGCTCGGGGAGCAGGAGCAGGTCCTCCAGCTCCTCGCGGGGGGCGGCCGCGGGCAGGCGGTCGCCCAGGGAGGTGTCGCCCTCCTCCCCGATCCGCTGGTCGAGCGAGACCTCGGAGCGGGTGTGGGCGACCTCGATCGCCTCCAGCGTGTCCTCTTCTGAGATGCCCAGGTGCTCGGCCAGCTCGGCCACGGTCGGGGAACGGCCCAGGGTGTGGGGCAGCTCGTCCAGGGCCTTGCACAGGCGCAGGGAGCGCTCCTTCACCGGCCGGGACACGTGCACCCTCCAGCTGGTGTCGCGCAGGTAGCGCTTGATCTCGCCAACCACGCAGGCCACGGCGTAGGGGACGAACGGGTTGCCGTAGTCGGGGTTGTAGCGGTCGACGGCCGCGACCAGGCCGACCCGGGCCGTCTGGCGCAGGTCCTCGGGGGAGACCCCGCGGCTGGCCCGGTAGCGCTCGGCCAGACGGTCGGCCAGGCCGAGGTAGGACACGATGATCTGCTCGCGGACGACCGGGTCGCCGGTCTCGGCGTACTCGAGGAACCAGGACTCGACACGGTTGACGGCGAGCTCGTCGCCGGGGAGGACGTCGGTGACGGCAGGGTTCGACCCGGTCACGTGGATCACGGGCACTCCGGACGGTCGGTCGTCCACGGGGGCTCGGAGGACGAGTCGAACTAGAACACTTCTACCCCTGCTCTCCGTGGTCCGCAACCGCAAGGTTGCAGTTCGCCGGAACCGGGCCCGGCGGGCCTCAGGCCCGGACGGCGAACAGCCGCCACTCGCCGCCGACGCCCTTGAGGGCGTGGGGACCGCGGTCCTCGAGCACGTAGTCGGACCCGGCGACCAGGTCGTGGACGGTGCTGGACACCAGCACCTCGCCGGGGGCGGCGGCCGCCATCACCCGGGCGGCGACGTGGACGCCGATGCCGCCGACGTCGCCGCCCCGGAGCTGGACCTCGCCGGTGTGGACCCCGGCCCGGATCTCGACCCCGCTGTCCCGCAGCCGGTCGCGGAGGCCGGTGGCGCAACGGATCGCCCGGCCGGGCCGGTCGAACAGGGCCAGGATGCCGTCGCCGGTCGACTTGACCAGCCGCCCCTGGAGCTGGCCGACGAGCTCGCCGGCCAGCCGGTCGTGGAGGTCGAGGAGCTCGCCCCAGCGCCGGTCGCCGACCCGCCGGGCGAGCTCGGTCGAGCCGACGATGTCGGTGAACAGCACCGTGGCCAGGGCCCGCTCCCCCGCCTCGGTGGCCGGGACCGAGGCCGGGACGTCCCGGTCCGGCCGCGGGCGTGCCGGGGCGGTCATGAACACGACGGCCGCGTGCAGGGACAGGGGGACCAGCAGGATGAGCACGATCAGGCCCGGCCAGAAGGTGGTGTCGATGCCCTGGCCGCGCTCGGAGATCAGCCAGACGCCGCTTGCGAGCACGCCCACCAGGGCAACGGCGCCGGCGTGGAGCTGCAGCCAGCGCCGGCGACGGTCGCCGACGGGTGGCACCTCAGCGGCCCTGGCGGGCCCGCTTGGCGGCGCGGCCGCGGGCGGTGGCGTCCAGGACCCGCTTGCGCAGCCGCAACCGGTTCGGGGTGATCTCGACCAGCTCGTCCGGGCCGATCCGCTCGATGGCCTGTTCCAGCGACAGCTCGGTCGGCGGGACCAGGCGGATGGCCTCGTCCGAGGCGTGGGTGCGGATGTTGGTCTTCTGCTTCTCGCGGGTCGGGTTGACGTCCATGTCCTCGGGGCGGGCGTTCTCGCCGATGATCATGCCCTCGTAGACCTGGGTGCCGGGGCCGACGAACAGCTCACCCCGCTCCTGGAGCTGCCAGAGGGCGTAGCCGGTGGTGACCCCGACCCGGTCGGCGACCAGGGCCCCGTTGACCCGGTCGGAGATCGGCCCGGCCCAGTCGTCGTAGCCGTCGAACAGGTGGTGGAGGATGGCCGTGCCCCGGGTGGCGGTGAGCAGGACCGACCGGAAGCCGATCAGCCCCCGGGCCGGCACCCGGAACTCCAGGCGCACCCAGCCGGTACCGTGGTTGACCATGTCGGTCATGCGGCCCCGGCGCAGGGCCAGGCCCTGGGTGACCACGCCCACGAACTACTCGGGCACGTCCAGGGTGACGGCCTCGTACGGCTCCTGGACCCGCCCGCCGACCGTCCGGGAGATGACCTCGGGCCGCGACACCTCCAGCTCGTAGCCCTCGCGGCGGGCCTGCTCGATCAGCACGGCCAGCTGCAGCTCGCCCCGGCCCTGGACCTCGAAGGTGTCGGGGGAGCCGGTGGGCAGCACCCGGATGGCCACGTTGCCGAGCACCTCGCGGTCCAGCCGCCCGGAGAGGTGGCGGCTGGTCAGGTAGGTGCCGTCGTTGCCGGCGAACGGCGAGGTGTTGACCCCGAACCGCATCGAGATGCTGGGCTCGTCGATGGCCACCACCGGCAGGGGCCGGGGGTCGTCGGGGTCGGTGACGGTCTCGCCGACGGTGACGTCGCCCAGCCCGGCGATGGCCACGATCTCTCCCGGCCCGGCGTGCTCCAGCTCGGAGCGGGACAGGCCGATCGCCCCGGCGATCCTGGTCACCTTGGCCAGGACCAGGCCGCCGTCGCGCTTGGCCACCCCGACCCGGTCGCCGAGGCGGACCTCGCCCTGCCAGAGCCGCCCCACGGCCAGCCGGCCCACGTACGGGTCGGCGTCCAGGTTGGTGACCAGGAACTGGAGCGGATGGCCCGGCTCGTAGCTCGGCGGCGGGGTCGTGGCCACGATCGTCTCCAGCAGCGGGGCCAGGTCGCCGGCGAGCTCGTCGGGCCGGTGGCCGGCCCGCCCGGTGCGGGCGTTGGCGTACAGGATCGGGAAGCCGATCTGATGCTCGTCGGCGTCCAGGTCCAGGAACAGCTCCTCGACCTCGTGCACGACCTCGGCCGGGCGGGCGTCGGAGCGGTCCACCTTGTTGACGCACACCACCACCGGCAGCCGCCGCTGCAGCGCCTTGCCGAGCACGTAGCGGGTCTGGGGCAGCGGCCCCTCGCTGGCGTCGACCAGCAACAGCACGGCGTCGACCATCCGCAGGGTCCGCTCGACCTCGCCGCCGAAGTCGGCGTGGCCGGGGGTGTCGACCACGTTGATCCGCACCCCGCGGAACTCGACGGCGGTCTGCTTGGCCAGGATCGTGATGCCCTTCTCCCGCTCCAGGTCCATCGAGTCCAGCACCCGGTCCACGACCTCCTGGTTGGCCCGGAACACCCCCGACTGGCGCAGCATGGCGTCGACCAGGGTGGTCTTCCCGTGGTCGACATGGGCCACGATCGCGATGTTGCGCAGGTCGTTGCGGACGGCGGGCACGACGAAGGTCCTCTCGGGCAGGGGTGGGTCAGTCCTGTGAGGGTAGCGGAGCCACCGCCCGGTAGCTGGCCAGGAGGTCCCACGCCGTCCGTGGCTCCCGTGCCGCCTCGGGTTGCCGGAGCACGCTCGGGGCACCGTCGTCCAGCCGCCTCGGGATGAGCGGAAGGACGGTGCCCTGGCCCTGGGGAGGTGGTTCCACGGTCTGCCAGCCTTGGCCGGTGAAGACCATCGGGAGCACCGAACTGGCGCGGTGCCCGATGGTGAGCAGGCCGACGCGGTACCCCAGGGCGCGCAGCAGCATGGCGACCACGAGACCTCGCTCCAGCGGCGACGCCGAGCCGGCCAGCAGCACGCTCGCCGGGTGGCGAGGCGGGCGCAGGTCGCCGGCCACATCGGGCCGGACGACCAGAAGCCGGTTCACCGCCGCGACGAGCCGGTGGACACGCCGCTCGGTCGCGTCGTCTCCGGCCAGGTGGGCGGCCAGTGGGCCGAGCACGTCCGGGTCGCTCTCGAGGAGCGTCTCGAGGTGGTGGCGCCGGCGCTGAGCCTCCGAGAAGCGTGGCCGCCAGCCTCGCCGGTCGGGAGGAGGCTGCCGGGGAAGCTCCCCGATCAGCAGGCGGGCCCGCTCGTCGGCCGCCCGGTGGACCCGCCTGCTGTCGACCGGGAACCGGCGACTCGTGTAGCACCAGTCATGGCGACTGTAGGCCAGCAGCTCGACGGCGACCTGCCCATGCTCGACGCCGGCGGGAGCCTTGATCGTGAGCTGTCCGCCGGACCAGCAATCGAGCTGGACCTGCTCCGGCAGCTCCCCGGCGCTGGCCCGGAGGCGGACGCTCAGGTTGTCGACCACGCCGTCCACGCTGAGGACCAGCGAGTCGCCCTCCACGTCGAGGCGCTCCAGCTCGAGCGTGAGGCGCTGCGACAGGAAGCCTGGCCAGTCCTGCGCGAGGCGCTGGAGTCGCGGATGGAGCTGGTCGGGGTCCACCTGCTCCGGGGTGTGGATCCCGGCGGCCCGCAGACGGAGCAGCGTGTCGGCCGGAGATCGTTCGGGAGCTCCGGGACGACCGGTCGCCGCCAGGAGGCGGAGCAGACGGCCCGAACCACGGTCCGGCCGGGCGCGACGGTGCCGGAGCCGTTGCGCCAGATCGGCCGCGACCGGAACCTGCCAGTCGAGGGCGCTGTGCAGTTGCAGGGCCCCGAGCCAGCCGAGATACCGCACGAGCTGGTCGGCAAGTTCGCTGAGCTCGCCGACCGGCACGCCCTCGACGTCGCTGGGCGCGGCCAGCTGGTCCGGCCGGGCCAAGGCGACCGTCGCCGCGAGGAGGGCCTTGTCACCGAGGTCGGGCACGCCGCCGGCGAGCGTCGCCAGCAGCCGGCGCTCCGCATCGTCGGGGTCGGACGGGAGTGGCAGATCACCAAGCGTGGCGAGCACCTCGGCGGCCACCACCGGATCGATGAGAAACTGGCTCGTGAGCCGGCCGAGCGGGGTGATCACGAGGCGCTCGGCCCGCCGGGTGATGAAGCCGTTGTCGAGGAGCAGGTCCAGGGCCCTGTCGATCGGCTCGTTGCCCGCCTGGCCCTCGGCGTGCGCCAGGGTTCCGGCGAACCATCCATGCGCCTCCGCGACCGTTGTGACCGCCCCTCGGAGGACCTCGGCCAGGACCGCGCCTCCCAACTGGTCGAGGATGCGGCTGTGGACGACCTGACCGGCTCGTAGCCGCCGCCGCCACACTCCGTACTCCGGCGCCGGCACGAGCAGGTATCCGCGGCCGAACCCGGCCTGCCCGTAGCTTCCGGCGCGGCCGAGGAGCTGGAGGGCGGCGTCGGTGGTGAGCGGGTCGAGGCCGAGTCGGTCGTCACGAATCACCACGACCTTCGCCGGCAGGTTCACGCCGGCCGCCACCGCGGTGGTCGCCACCAGGACCGGCAGGCCGCCGGCGTGAGGAGCCACCTCGGCCACCTCGGCCGCCTCGGCCTCCGGGGCCTCCGGGGCCTCCGGGGCGGCGCGGAACCACACCCCGACCCCGCGTGCCCGGCAGCTCGCCGCCAGGTCCGCCCAGTTCTCGCCGTAGGGGATCCCGGCCAGGAACGCGGCGGTCCGCATGACTCCGGCCCTGGAGCCGCAGAAGACCAGCACCGGCTCGTCGGCCGCTCGCGCCTCCGCCACCAGGGCCCGGACCGCCAGATCCTTCGATCGGCTCGCGAACACCGACGTCGTGCCGGGTTCATAGGTCACGAGCTGCCGCAGGACAGGAGTCGGCTCGAAGACCGATTCCAGTTTCTCGGCCTGAAGCCAGGTGCACAGCGGGTCCAGGTTCGACACCGTGGCCGACAGTCCGACCAGCCGGGTCTGCTGGGCGGTCGAACGGAGCCGCGCCAGCAGGCCCTCCAGCGTCGGGCCCCGCGTGGTGCTCCCGATGAGGTGGAGCTCGTCCACGACGACGCACCCGATGTCGTCGACGAGGGACCCGGCGGAATCCCCGCGGCAGACCGACTCGAACTGCTCCGTCGTCGCCACCCACAGCTGGGCGTCCCGGAGCTCCGTCGTGGCGGTCCGTTCCTCCCCGGTGAGCTTGACGACCCGGACGCCACGGGTCCGCCAGCGCCTGAACCTCGCATCGAGCTCCGCCGCCAGTGAGCGGGCCGGAGTCAGCCAGACCGCCTTCCGGTCCTCGAGCAGGATCGCGCGCAGCACCGCGGCCGATCCGACCAGGGTCTTGCCGGCACCCGTTGTGGCTCTGACCACGACATGCCCGTTCGTGCCGAGCACGACGGGGAGCGCCATCGCCTGCATCGGGTTCAGCCTGGGGGTGTCGGCGAAGAACGGCAGAAGCTCGCGGGGCAGCAGGGTCGAAGCCTGGGCCCACCGCTCTTGGCCGATGGCGACGTCGCCCGCGGCCGCACGCCAGAGCAGCTCGAATGCCTCCTCGGCGGCCTGGACGTCCTCGGCGTGCGTGATCCGGTAGCCCGCGTTCCCGTCTCGATGGAGCTCCGCGCGGGTGAAGTTGGCGGAGTGGACCAGCAAGTCGTCGTCGGCCAGAAGCTCCTTCTCGTGCAGACCGGGCAACGCCTGGACCGCGACACCTTCCTGGTCGAGTGCCGCCAGGGTCGCGCTGTTGCCGGCGCCTGGACGGAGCAGCACCCGGACCTCACAACCACGTCGAGCGGCCGCGATGAGCTCCCGGAACAGCTGCGCCGGTCCGGGCGTCTCGCGATGCGTCCACCAGGGGACCCTCAGCCAGATCCGCCGGGAAGCCGAGCCCATCAGGCGGCTGAGCTCGTCCTGCAAGGACCTCGGGCCATCGGTGGTGCGGGGGTGATCCTCGCGACCCATCCTCAGAGGATGACTGGCGACGATGCCCTTGTCAGGGGCCGTACCCGACAATCATGCCTTCGTCGGCCCGCAGGTCGAGGGGGGCGCCGGCCGGCCGGTCGTCGCGGTCGGGGTGGGTCGAGACCAGCACCCGCCCGCCCGCCAGCTCGGCGGGGACCTCCAGCCGGGCCGGGCGGGGGCCGAGGTTGAGGGCGATCAGGCAGCGGTCCTCGCCGTCGGCGCGCCGGTAGGCGAGGACGTCGCCGTCGGCCTCGACCGGGTGGTAGGTGCCGGTGACCAGGGCCGGGGTGCGGCGGCGGAGGCCGAGCAGGCGGCGGTGCAGGGACAGCATGGAGGCGGGGTCGTCGCGCTGGGCGGCGACGTTGCGGGCAAGGTTGTCGTCGCCGACCGGCAGCCAGGGGCGGCCGGTGGTGAACCCGCCGCCCGAGCCGGCGGCCCAGGGCATGGGGGTGCGCTCGGGGTCGCGGCCCCGGCCGGGGACGAGCCCGGCGATCGGATCGAGGACCTGGTCGGGCGGGATGGGGACGTCGGTCAGGCCCAGCTCCTCGCCCTGGTAGAGGATGGGCGTGCCCGGCAGGGTGAGCAGCAGCATGGCCGCCACCCGGGCCTGGGCCGGGCCGAGCCGGCTGGCCACCCGGGGGGTGTCGTGATTGCCGAGCACCCAGTTGGGCCAGGCTCCGGCCGGGAGGGCGGCCAGGTAGCGGTCGACGAAGGTGGCGATCCCGCGGGCGTCCCAGGTGGCGCTGAGCAGCTCGAAGTTGAACGGGACCTGGATGGCGTCGCCGTCGCCGCCGTAGTAGGCGACCGACCGCTCCAGCGGGATCCCGAGCTCGGCCAGGAGCACCTGGTCGTCGCCGAACTCGTCGACCACCTTGCGCATCCGGGCAGCCAGCTCACGGGTCTCGGGCTGGTCGATGTTCCAGATCGACAGCTCCCGCATGTAGGGAAAGTCCTCGCCCGGCCGGTAGTGGGGGTTCGGCGGGTTGTCGCGCAGCCGCTCGTCCTCGACCAGGGCGACCAGGGCGTCGATCCGGAACCCGTCGATCCCCCGGGCCAGCCAGAAGCGCAGGCTGTCGAACATCGCCTCCTGGACCTGGGGGTTGCGCCAGTTCAGGTCGGGCTGGGAGTCGAGGAACACCCGATAGTAGTACTGGCCGGTCCGCTCGTCCCAGCACCAGGCGCTGTCGCCGACGTACCGCAGCCAGTTGGTCGGCGGCCCGCCCCCGGGCCCGGGGTCGCGCCAGATGTACCAGTCCCGTTTGGGGTCGTCGCGCGACGACCGCGACGCCTGGAACCAGGGGTGCTGGTCCGAGGTGTGGTTCGGCACCCAGTCCAGCAGCACCCGCAGCCCGCGGTCGTGTGCGACCGCGATCAGCCGGTCCAGGTCGGCCAGGGTCCCGAACACCGGGTCGACCCCGGTGTAGTCGCTGATGTCGTACCCGAAGTCGTCCATGGGCGATGGATGCACCGGCGACAGCCAGACGGCGTCCACCCCAAGCCAGCTGAGATGGTCCAGCCGGTCCAGGATGCCCGGCAGGTCGCCGACCCCGTCGCCGTCACTGTCCATGAACGAGCGCGGATAGATCTGGTAGATCACCCCGCGCTGCCACCAGGTCGCCTCACCCATGACCGCCCAGGCTAGCAGCGGCCAGGAGCCCGCCCGGTAGCCGGGGACGTTCGGCCCCATGCAGCCCTGGCTCGGTGGGTCGGGGGTTGGTCGGGCCCATGCACGAACCTGGCACGGTGGGTCGGGGGTTGGTCGGGCCCCATGCGGTCACCTGGCACGAAGGTTGGGAGCAGTTGCTTCATGCAGGGGCCCGGCACGGTGGCCCAGGAGGCCCCCGAGGGTGATGCGTCAGGCGCTGCGGGATCTTCGACCGGTTGGGGTGGCGGTGAACCGTCCGTTGGGGCCGCGGGTCAGCTGCCAGCCGCCCTCGTGCACGACTCGGTGATGGGCCCGGCAGAGCAGGGCCAGGTTGGCCAGATCGGTCGGGCCGCCATCCACCCAGTGCCACAGATGATGGGCGTCACACCAGGCCAGCGGCCGATCACAGCCCGGAAAGACACAACCCCCGTCGCGCACCGCCAGCGCGGCCCGCTGGGCCGGGGCCACCACCCGGGTGGCCCGGCCGACCTCCAGGGGCTGGCCGGGGGCGCCGCCCAGGGTCGGGGGCAACCCGGCCATGGCCGCTTGCAGCCGCCCCTGGAGCCCCACCGGACCGGCGGGATCCGGATCGCCCGCGGGATCAGGGCCGCCGGCGGGGTCAGGGTCGCCGGCAGGGTCGGGGATGCCGGCAGGGTCGGGGTCGCGATCGGCAGGGTCGGCGTCGGCGCCGTGGCCAGGATTGGGGTGCTGGTGAGGCTGGCGGCTGATCAGCACCCTGGTCACCGCCCCGTCACAGGCCAGCCGCCGGCACGCCTCCCGATCCAGCGGCCCGGCCCAGCCCGCCTCCCCACCCACCGCGTCCGGGCGGCCCAGCAGGCTGTCCAGCTCCACCGTGACCAGCAGCTGCGGGCGGACCCCAGCGGCCTTGGGCAGCCGCCCACCCTCCAGGGCCCGGCGGCACAACTCGGCCAGGGCATCGGCGGTCCGCTGGCTCCCCGTGCGGGCATCCTCGGCCGAAGCGGGGCGGGCCAACGGCTCCAGCGCCGCCAACACGGTGGCCCCGGCCTCGGCCTCCAGGAGCCCGTTTACCGCGACCATCCGGTCAACGGTCGGCGACACCCACAATCCCCGCCGCTCATGACGCCGCTGGCGCTGGCGGTCGGCCCCGTCGGGGTCGGCGACCTGGACCAGGTGGCTGACCAGGCGGCGCAGCTGGGACGGATCCAGGCGTCGAGCCGCTTCCACCAGCACCGGCTCGGCAGCCGCCACCACCAGGTCGGGCAGCTGGTGGGTGCCATCGACCACCGCCTGGGCGTGGGCGGCCGAGAGGTCCCCGGCCACCAGGGCCGCCGCGGTCTGTGGCAGCGGCCCACCGAACAGGGCCCGGGCGGCCCGCACCGTGCCATGGGCGACCGCGGCGCTCACGCGTAGCCGGCGGCGTAGCCAGCTGGCGGTGGAGGGGGCGGGCTGGTCCTGGTCGGCCCCGGCGGCCCCGCAGGCATCCAGGGCGGCGAGTTCCTGGAGCCAGAGGCCTTCTTGGCGGTCCAGCAGCCGCCGCCAGGCCAGCAGCCGCTGGGTCCGGGCCATGGTCGACAGCCGGGCCACGTCCTGGGCGGCCAGCCCATCGACAACCGCGGCCAGGGCGGCCAGCCCGTCGTCCGGCGGCTCCGGCCGAGCCGGCGACCGACCCGCCGGCGCCTGGGTCGAATGTGTGTTCGAGTCCATGACCGCAACCCACCCCCGAACACAAGCACCACCCCGAAAATGTGCACAACTTTTCTTGATCCCAATGCGAGCACCTTTTCGCCCGCCTGAAGGCGCGGCCGACCAGCACCCGCGGCGACCGGAGGGAAAGCGACCTATATCCCCTGATCCGCCTGAGCCCGACCCAGCGAGCTCGCAAGGAGAGACCGAGCGGCCACCCCCGACAGCCCTGGATTCCAGGTGCCGGAGGTCCCGTGTCAGGCGAGTACATGTGGCCCAATATCCCGATGGTTCACCGTGCCAGGTGAGTGAATGGGGCCCGATCAACCCGCACCACCGAGCCGGTACCTGCATGGGCCCCAACACCCGGGCCGACGCCTCGCGCCAGGCGACCGAACCGGCGCCAATTCTCTCCCCGACCCACGTGCCAGGTCTACGAAATGGCGCCCGACCCCCATCCCCGATCCGCGAATGGCGCCCGAACCCACCCCGACCCCATCCCAGCTCCGCGAACTGGCGCCCACCCCCCGCGGCCTCCACCACCGGCAGCGGGTACAGTGACCCCGGTGCGCCGGGAAGCCTGGTCGGCATGTCGTCCACATGCGAGGAGGACCATGCCGACCCCTGGTGACCGCGAGCCGCCGGTGCCGCCGCGGCGCCGACCCGCGCCGCTGCGCGAGTTCCTGCGGGAGGAGGCGGCCGGCGGGGTCGCGCTGATGGTGGCGGCGGCGGTCGCCCTCGGGTGGGCGAACTCGCCCTGGCGGGCGGCCTACACCGCTCTCTGGGAGACCCAGCTGGCCGTCGGGTCGGGCCGGTTCGCCGTCCAGACCGACCTGCGGACTGGGTCAGCGACGGCCTCATGACCGTGTTCTTCCTGGTCGTCGGCCTTGAGATCAAGCGCGAGCTGGTCAACGGGGAGCTGCGGACCTGGCGCCGGGCCGCCCTGCCGGTGGTGGCGGCGGCCGGCGGCATGGCCGTCCCGGCGCTGATCTACGTGATCGTCAACGGCGGCCGCCCCGGCGCTCCCGGCTGGGGGGTGCCGATGGCCACCGACATCGCCTTCGCCCTCGGAGTCCTGGCCCTGCTCGGCCGGCGGGTCCCCGCGGCACTCAAGGTGTTCCTGCTCACCCTGGCCGTGGTCGACGACCTCGGCTCGGTGGCGGTGGTGGCCGTGTTCTACGGCGGTCTGGGGTCAGCCCGGCCCTGGCCGGGGTGGCCGTGGGCCTGCTCGTCCCCGTCGGCGGTCCGGCCCGGCTGGCCCGGCGGCTGGAGGACGCCCTGCACCCGGTGAGCGCCTTCGTCGTGCTGCCGCTGTTCGCCCTGGCCAACGCCGGGGTCACCCTGGAGCCGGGGGTGCTGGCTGCCCCCGGGGCGGGGGCCGTGCTCGGCGGGGTGGTGGCCGGACGGGTGCTGGGCAAGCTGGCCGGGATCACCGCCGCCGCCTGGCTGGCCACCCGGCTCGGGCTGGCCACCCGGCCCGAGGGGACCACCTGGGGGCAGCTGGCCGGGGTGGCCACCGTGGCCGGGATCGGCTTCACCGTGCCCCTGTTCGTGGCCGACCTGGCCTTCCCCGACGGCCGGCTGCTGGCCCCGGTCAAGCTCGGGCTGCTGGCGGCCTCGGTCGTCTCCGGGACCGCCGGGGCCCTGGTGCTGGTCAGGACCGGGCACCGGCGCAGGACCGAGTACCGGTTGCGGCCCGGCCAGGCGGGGTAGCCTCCCGCTGTCCGATCTGTCGGCGAGGAGGGGTGCCCGTGCTGCTCGAGAAGGCGATGAAGGCGCTGGAGAGGGCTGACGCCCTCGATGAGCCGGCCGAGATGCTGGTCAAGGTGGTGGGCCCGGCTGTCCGGCCCCGGCCGGTCAAGAACTTCCTCTCCGGGGTGTGGCTCGGGCACCGGTTCCACCCGCTGCTGGTGCCGCTCCCGATCGGGTTCTGGAGCGGCGCCCTGATCTTCGACATGATCGCCACCCGGCGCTCCCGGTGGGCGGCCGACACCCTGGTCGGGGCGGGGATCGCCGCCGCCGTGCCGACGGCCGCGGCCGGGCTGTCGGACTGGGCCGACGCCGAGACCGACGGCCGCCGGGTCGGGCTGGTCCACGCTGCCTGCAATACCCTGGCCCTGGTCTGCTACTCGGCGTCGCTGGCGGCCCGGCTGATGGGCCGGCGCAAGGCCGGGGTCGGGCTGGGGCTGGCCGGGGCGGCGGCGATCAGCGCCGGCGGCTACCTCGGCGGCCACCTGTCCTACGTGCAGCAGGTCGGAGTCGAGAAGAAGCGGTTCGCCGACGGGCCCGGAGAGTGGACGCCGGTGCTGGACGCGGCCGACCTGGCCGAGGGGGCGCCGCGGGTCGTCAAGGCCGGCGACACCGACATGCTCCTGGTCCGGGAGGGCAACCGGCTGCACGCCATGTGGGCGCACTGCACCCACGAGCTCGGGCCCCTGGCCGAGGGGCACTTCGCCGACGGCTGCGTCACCTGCCCCTGGCACGGGAGCACCTTCCAGCTGGCCGACGGCAAGGTCGTCCGCGGCCCGGCGGCCGCCTCCCAGCCCGTCTACGAGGCCAGGGTCACCGACGGCAAGATCGAGGTCCGCGCCACCCCCTACTAGGACAGGGCGGGCTCAGCCGTCCTCGACGTCGGGGCGGTCGCCGACCCCGCGCAGGGCCGCCATGAGCTTGTCCAGCAGGACACCCCGGAGCCGGGCCTCCAGCGCCATGGAGATGAGGCTGGCCACCACCCCGGCGTAGGCCATGGTGGCCGCGATCTCGCCCACCTCCCAGTCCCGGGCCCGGGAGCTGTGCAGGTCGATGGCGCCGATCGGCCGGCCGCCGGGAAGGGTCAGGGGGGCCGAGAGGACGGCCCGGACGGCCGCCCGGTCAATCAGGTGGCGCAGGTCGGGCCAGCGCCCGTCGGCGGTGACGTCGCGGGAGGTGACCGGCATCCCGTTGGTGAACGAGTCCAGGGCCGGGCCCGCGCCCAGGCGCTCCTGGGCGGTGGCCAGCCCCCGGCCCGGCGGGCCAGAGGCGGCGGCGCAGCGCAGCACCTGGTGCTCGTCGGCCAGCATGACGTCGGCGCCCTGGGCCCGCAGCACCATGGTCGCCACCTCGGCGACCTTCTGGAGGGCGGCGGCCAGCCCCTCCCCGGCCAGCCCGTCCACCCCTTGGAGCAGGAGCCGCAGCTCCCGTGTGACGGACCTCCGGTCGATCGGCACGGGCAACGCCGCCTCGCACGCCCCGCTCGGGAGGGCGCGTGCTGTAGTTGGGCCTGCGGTGGCTGACTACCTACCCGGCGCGCCGCCAAACCCCGCCTTCCGGGGAGGTCAGGCGAGCTGGGCGGCGAGGTCCTCTGGCTCGGTGACCGGCCGCTGGCACACAAAGTGCTCGCAGACGTACGCGGTCGCCCGGCCGTCGAGCGCCGGCCGGTCGGCCAGCAGCGGCACCTCGCCCTGGGCGGCGGCGTCGCCGGGGTCGGCCGCGGCCAGGACCCGGTTGGGCTGGTAGGTCCCCCACACCCTGGCCAGCAGGGCGCCGGTGTCGGACGCCTCCGGCCGGCCCACGATCGCCACCTCCCTGACCCTGGCCAGGGCGAAGTCGGCCGCCCCGAGGGCGTGCCCGAACCCGGTCGGGGCCCGGCCGAGCACCCCGAGCACCGGCCGCAGGGCGGACAGGCCGGCCTGCTCGGCGGCCTGGTCGCCGGTGAGCCGGCCCAGGCGCTGAAGCACGTCGGCGGCGACCGACGACCCGGCCGGGACGGCGTTGTCGAACAGCTCCCGGGGCCGCACCACCAGCCGCTCGGCGTCGCGGCCGGTCTGGTAGAAGCCGTCGCCGCCGGGGTCGGCGAACAGCTCGACCATGGCCGCGGCCAGCCGCCGGGCCTCGCGCAGCCAGCGCAGGTCGAAGGTGGTCTCGTACAGGGTCAGGCAGGCCTCGGCCACACAGGCGTGGTCGTCCAGGTAGCCGGGGCCGCCCTTGCGGCCCTCGCGCCAGGAGCGAAGCAGCCGCCCCTGGTCGGCGGACAGCGCCTCCAGCACGAAGCCGGCCGCGGCCAGGGCGGCGTCGGTGTAGCGGGGCTCGCCGAAGCTGCGGCCGGCCTCGGCCAGGGCGGAGATGGCCAGGCCGTTCCAGGCGGCCAGGACCTTGTCGTCGGTGGCCGGGTGGACCCGGGCCTCGCGGGCCTCGAACAGCCGCGGCAGCGCCTCGTCGACCTCGGCCTGGAGCTCGGGGGCGGCCGGCTGGGGGGTCCAGAGGACGTTGGTCTGCTCCCAGTTGCCCTCTGGGGTGGCCCCCAGGTGGCGGGCCACGGCCTCGCCGGCGATCGCGACCAGGTCGTCCCACGACCAGACGAAGAACTTCCCCTCGACCCCCTCGGAGTCGGCGTCCTGGGAGGAGAAGAACCCCCCGGAGGGGTGGCGCAGCTCGCGCAGCAGGTAGTTGGCGGTGCGGGTGGCCACCCGGCGGTAGCGGTCGTCGCCCGTGCGCTGCCAGGCGTGGGTGTAGAGGCGGACCAGCTGGGCGTTGTCGTAGAGCATCTTCTCGAAGTGCGGGACCAGCCAGCGCCCGTCGGTCGAGTAGCGGTGGAAACCGCCCCCGACCTGGTCGAAGATGCCCCCGGCGGCCATCTTGTCGAGGGTCAGCCGGGCCATGTCGAGCGCCCCCGGGTACCCGCGCAGCGAGCAGCGGAGCAGGAACTCGAGCGTCATCGGCTGGGGGAACTTGGGCGCCGGCCCGAACCCGCCCCAGTTCGGGTCGAAGGCCGACCTGAGCCCGTCGAACGCCTGGCGCAGGGTCCCCTCGTCCAGCTGGGCCTGGCTGTCGGCGCCGCCGAGCTGTCCGGCCTGGGCGGCCAGCACCTGGACGACCTGCTCGCCCTGGCGGCGGGCGTCGTCGCGCCGGTTGTCCCAGGCGTCGGCGACCGCGGCCAGGACCCGGCGGAAGCTCGGCATGCCCGGCCGGTCGACCTTGGGGTAGTAGGTGCCGGCGTAGAAGGGGCTGCCCTCGGGGGTCAGGAACACCGTCATCGGCCAGCCGCCGTGGCCGGTCATGGCCTGGACGGCGTCCATGTAGATGCCGTCCAGGTCGGGCCGCTCCTCGCGGTCGACCTTGACGCAGACGAACCGCTCGTTCATCTGGGCGGCCGTCTCGGGGTCCTCGAAGGACTCGTGCGCCATCACGTGGCACCAGTGGCAGGCGGCGTAGCCGATCGAGAGCAGGATCGGCCGGTCCTCGGCCCGGGCCCGCTCCAGGGCCTCGGGCCCCCACGGGTACCAGTCGACCGGGTTGTGGGCGTGCTGGAGCAGATAGGGGCTGGTCTCGCCGGCGAGGCGGTTGGCGGCGGGCTGGGAGGTCATCGGCTCAGTGTAGGCTCGGGCGGCGAGCCAGCGGATCGAGGAGGGACGCCGTGGACGAACGGGCGGTCGCGGCCTGGCTGGACGGCTACAGCCAGGCCTGGGGCACCTAC
>Ga0307416_100000378_pt1 | contig 23099 bp, 25 predicted proteins | sample DK1Cmetagenome_2_FD_203821 | JGI IMG/M metagenome (GOLD analysis project Ga0307416, IMG submission 203821) | Maize rhizosphere microbial communities from greenhouse at UC Davis, California, United States - DK15-C-3 | ecosystem: Host-associated > Plants > Roots > Rhizosphere > Soil | place...
TGAACTTCAGCGCCGCCCGATACTCGCCGACCAGGCGCTTCATCATCGCCTCACGCCGACTGTAGAGTCGCTTGAGTGGGCGGCTCTCGTGCCGCTCCCGCGCGTAGGCGGTCAGCAGCGGTAACCCGATGGAGCTGTCGGTATACACCACCACTGTTCCCGGAAGCTGATCGGGATCGATCTTTCCCCAGCTCACGGCTTCCGCCGGCGTGGCGCCGGAGAGGCCACCGGTATCGGGTCTGGCATCGGTGATCTGCAGGAAGTAGTCGTGGCCCCGCTCGTCGATGCCGAGCACCTCCTGGATCTGCGGCTCGGTCTGGAGCATGAAGTTCTTGGGGCTGCCGCCGCCGACAATCAACACCCCGCTCTTGCCGCCGGCCCGCTTTGCCTCCAGCACGATGCTCGCCGTCTCATTTACATCGGCACTCACATCGAACCTGAGCTTGCTGCCGGCCAGCGCCTGCTCCGCCACGTTCATGCCGATCGAGCTGTCTCCCGGCGAGCTGGTGTAGATCGGCACCTCGAACTCGTGGGCGGCCGAGAGCACCGAACGGCGCGAAAGGCCGAGCGCGCGCTCGCGCTCGCGTACATAGCCACCGAGCAGGTAGTGGTACTCCGCCGAGCCCATCGGCCGCTGAAACTCCTCCCGGGCCGACACCTCACGAATGAACGCATCGGTCGAGAGCAGGACGTTGTAATCGAAGAAGATGTCGTAGATCCGCACCACGCCCTTGTCGCGCAGCTCTACGTCGTCGGCGCCAGGGGTCCCGCGGTGCATGGCGAGCCCGAGTGCGAAATGCGCGTCGTGGTAGAGGTTGGCTCCAGTGGAGATGATCCAGTCCACGAAGCCGGACTCCATCAGCGGAATGAGGCAGCTCATGCCGAGCCCGGCCGGCGTCATGGCACCCGTAAGGGTCATTCCGACGGTGACATCGGGTGCAAGCATCCGTTCCGTGAACAGCTGGCAGCCCTCCCTGAGCCGGCCGGCGTTGTACGCCAGGAACGCATTGTCGATCAGCTCCGCGACGGTCTCCTTGCCGGTAGTCGCCTTCGGATCGATACGTTGCCCGCGCAAATACTGGGCGGAAGGACGGACTGCGGACCGTCCGTTCCCTCCTTCCCGCGTTCCCTCCTTCCCTCGTTCCTTGCTCATCGCTTTTCGTTCCGTGCCTCGATCACGATCCGCGTGGCCTCCGCTGGATCATCGGTGACCCGATAGAGCAGCAGGTCTCGGGCGTCGACCTTTCCCTCCGCTGCCACCGTCCGGTTGAGCCACTCGGCCATGCCGCTCCAGTAGTCCTTGCCCATGAGAATGACGGGGAAGTGCTTGACCTTACCGGTCTGGATCAGCGTCAAAGCCTCGAACAGCTCGTCCAGCGTGCCGTAGCCGCCGGGGAACACGATGAACGCGGTGGCGTACTTGACGAACATCGTCTTCCGGACGAAGAAAAACTTGAAGTTCAGGCTTCGAGTCAGGTACGCATTGGACCCCTGCTCGAAGGGCAGTTCGATGTTGCAGCCGATCGAGAGGCCGCCCCCATCCAGCGCACCGCGGTTCGCGGCCTCCATAATACCTGGCCCGCCGCCGGTGATCACGGGAATGCCTGCCTTTGCGAGTAGCCTCGCCGTTTCGACTGCCGCCTTGTATTCCGGGCTGTCAGGCTTGGTTCGTGCCGAGCCGAAAATGGAGACCCCGTCACGCACATCGGCCAGATTGTCGAAGCCCCAGACGAACTCGCCCATGATCCGCAGCACCCGCCAGGGATCCGAGACAAGCAGCTGTTCCTTATCCCGGCCGGACCTGGGCTGCGGCCCCTCGAGGAGGGTCTCATCCTCGGTAGGACGCTTGTTGTCGTCCATCGTGCGGTATGGGCTATTCGTCATGGCGTCATGGGAGTCATTGGGTGCGCAATATACCAATTATACTTGGCCTATGTCCCGCCCTTGGCTGTCGCTGACTGGCCGGCTCATGTGGCGAGGCGTACTGAGCCCACGCCTGGCTTTGGACCTCCTCAAAACAGCGTGGGCTTTCCGTCGGAGGCGTTGGTGGGCGAGCCCGCCGTACCTGCCCGTGCCGGACCGAACCTATCTACGGTGGCGGATGTACACCGCGTACGGGAACGAGGACGCGGTGCCACCGGTTGAAGATGTAGTGCGTTTCGCGCGTTGGCGTCGTGAGACCATGGGGCTCTAGAGAGTGAACAGCCTGCCCCGAGCCACTAAGCGAGGGGGTGAACGGTGAACGGTGAACGGGGCAAAGATGCGGGGAAGCCCCACGTCCTGATCCTGGGGGGTGGCTTCGCCGGCCTGTATGCGGCGCAGGCCCTCAAGCGCGCGCCCGTTCGCGTAACCCTGGTCGACCGCCGGAATCACCACCTCTTCCAGCCCATGCTCTACCAGGTGGCGACAGCCGCGTTGAACCCCAGCGACATCGCGGCCCCGATCCGCTCGGTGCTGAGACACCAGACCAATACCGAGGTGCTCCTCGGGGAAGTGGAGTCGATCGATCCGGCAAATCGCCGGGTGGTGCTCACCGATGGCGCCGACTCCACTTACGACTATTTGATCGTGGCGACCGGTGCCCGTCACTCGTACTTCGGCCACGACGAGTGGGAGGTTCTGGCACCGGGTCTCAAGAGCATCGAGGACGCCGTGACGATTCGGCAGCGTGTGCTCCTCGCGTTCGAGAAGGCCGAGCGGGAGCCGGATCCGGTGCGTCGTCAGGCACTGCTGACGTTCGTCGTCATTGGCGGCGGTCCTACCGGGGTCGAAACCGCCGGCGCCGTCGCCGAGCTCAGGCGGTACGCGCTTCGGCGTGACTTCCGGCGTATCGATCCCACCGATGCGACCGTGCTGTTGCTCGAGGGCGGAAGCCGGCTGCTCACCTCCTACCCACCGAGCCTCAGCGACAAGGCGAAACAGGAGCTCCGCCGCCTCGGTGTCGAGGTCCGAACCGAAACCCTGGTCACCAACATCAGACCAGGATCAGTCTCTGCCGCCGGGTGGACGATCCCGACCCAGACTGTCATCTGGGCTGCCGGCAATGTCGCCAGCCCCATCCTTCGGACCCTCGGCACTCCGCTCGACCAGGCCGGCCGCGCCATTGTCGAGCCCGACTGCACGATCCCGGGGCACCCGGAGATCTTTGTCCTGGGCGATGCCGCCTTGTTCAATCATCAGGAAGGTGGGCCTCTACCCGGGATTTGCCCCGTGGCCATCCAGATGGGTGAGTACGCCGCGCGTACTATAGAGGGCGACCTGGAAGGCCGGCCCCGCCGCGCCTTCAACTACTGGGACAAGGGACAGCTGGCTGTCATTGGACGGGGCCACGCCGTCGCCGATATCTGGAAGCTTCACTTTGCCGGTTTTCTCGCGTGGGTGATCTGGACCTTCGTCCATATTTTCTTCCTGATCGGGTTCCGCAATCGGATCTTGGTGATGATCCAGTGGGCCTGGTCGTACCTGACGTACGGCCGCGGCGCCAGAATCATCACGCTGGAAGAGAATCCGGCACTCGCCGCAACCGCCGTGGCGAGTGCCGCCCGGGCATCATGAGTCCGGAAGAGGGAATAAAGGCGCGCGCACAGGAGCTCGGCTTCGTCGCCTGCGGTATCACTCATCCTGGGCCCAGCCGCTACGGCGGCTACCTGGATGAATGGCTCGCGAAGGGATACGCCGGCACCATGCGATATCTCCATCGCCAGGCCGCACGCCGGAAAGAGCCGCAGCGGATCGCCCCCGATGCGCGTTCCGTCGTCGTGGTGCTCGACAACTACTACTCGGCCGACCAGCCGGCCGACACTTCGGCTCCCCGGATCGCGAAGTATGCGCGGGGCCAGGACTACCATCGCGTCACCAGAGTGCGGCTGGCATTGCTGGCGGATTTTCTAAAGGAGCGTGGCGCCGGACTGAGTCATACGTTCACCGATGCCGGTCCGGTACCCGAACGGGAGCTGGCACAGCGCGCCGGTCTGGGCTGGATCGGCAAGAACACGATGCTGGTCCGGCCCGACGTGGGCTCCTTCTTCTTCATCGGCTCCATTTTTACCGATCTGGCCCTCCACATAGATCAGCCATTTGAGCTGGACCGCTGTGGCAGCTGCACCCGGTGCCTCGATGCGTGCCCCACGGAGGCCTTGGTCGCCCCGCGCGTCCTCGACGCGACCCGCTGTATCTCCTACCTGACGATCGAGCAGAAGGGCCCCATCCCGGACGAACTGGCCGACAACTTCCAGGGCTATGCGTTCGGCTGCGACATCTGCAACGACGTGTGCCCCTGGAATCAGCGGTTCGCCACCCCGACGGCCATTCCTGAGTTCCAGCCCAGACATACGCTCCGAGCGGAGGATCCGGATGTCTTCGAAGAGATGACGGAAGAGGATTTCGATCGCCGGTTCGCCGACACACCACTGGAACGACCCGGATTGAGCGGCATGCGACGTAACTTTCGGGCGGCATACCGATCAGCTCGAGGCGTACCGGCAGAATGAGCCAGCACCTTCGCCGGCTGCTGCAATACGATGCGTGGGCCAACGGCGAGACCGTCGAGTCGCTGCGGGGATGGCCGCCAGAGAGGAGTCTCAGGTGGATGGCGCACATCGTCGGCGCCGAGTACCTGTGGCTTGCCCGGCTGAAACGGGAGTCCGCGCCGTTGGCGGTATGGCCCGAGCTCGGAATAGATGCCTGCCGTGAAGAGGTGGCGGCACTGGCCCGGCTCTGGCCCGAGTTCCTGGACGCGCATCGAAATTCTCTGGACGACACGGTTTCGTATACCAACACGAAGGGTGAGGCCTGGACCAACACGGTCGAGGAGATTCTCACCCATGTGCCGGTGCACTCCGCGTACCATCGCGGACAGATCGCCTCGGATGTTCGAGGAGCAGGCATGGCACCGGCACTGACCGACTATATCCATGCCGTCCGCCGGGGATTCGTGCAGTGAGCTCGCCGTCGGTCGGATCTCTGCTGATCGTTCTGGGCATCGGCCTGGCTGTTGTGGGGCTGCTGGTCTCGGTGGGAGGCTTCGGGTGGTTCGGGCGGCTTCCAGGCGATATCCGGATCGAGCGCGACACCACGCGGATTTACATCCCGTTTGCCTCGATGATCCTGATCTCCGTCGTGCTGAACCTGATTTTCTACCTGGTCAGGCGGTTCTTCTGAGGATGAGCAAGCACCCCGCTCCGCGCACGCAGCCACCCGTCCTCGGTACCCATCAACCTGCACAGGTCGAGCACTTGAGGGCGTTGAGCCGGTTGCTCGACACCGCCTTCGTCATTCCCGGGACGCGTTACCGGTTCGGTCTCGACGCTTTGATCGGGCTGTTACCCGGCCTGGGTGACGCGGTGAGTGCGGTCTTCTCGAGCTATCTCGTCCTGCAGGCCTCGAGACTCGGCGCGCCCCGATCAGTCGTGACCCGCATGATCGCGAATATCGCGGTCGATACGCTGGTCGGCTGGGTACCGGTTCTGGGCGACCTTTTCGATGTCGGCTGGAAGTCGAATGTGCGGAACATGGCCCTGCTGGAGGAGCACCTGCAGCAGCCCTCGGCCGCCAGGGCAGGAAGCCGCCGTGCCCTCGTACTGCTGGGTGGCGCGCTGCTACTGCTCGTGACCGGTGCCGTCGTCCTCGGCGTGCTCGCCGGACAATTCATCATTGACCTGCTGCAGTGAAGGCGTTTCCATGACCCCCCGATTGCACAGCATCGCCATCTTCGTTCAGGACATCGCGCGCTCGGTCGAGTTTTACCGGGATAAGCTCGGACTTCCTCTGACGAAGCAAGGCTCCTTCGGCGCCGAGTTCTTGGAAGGCGACACCCACCTCAGCGTTCATCCGGCGGTGCACAAGGATGCCAAGTCACTGGTCGGACGTCATACCGGCATCACACTGTTCGTTCCGGATCTGCTACACTACTGCGGTGTGCTGCACGATCGTGGCGTCCGGTTTACAACGGAGCCGACGCAACAATCCTGGGGAATCATGGCGATGATCGCCGACCCGGATGGAAACGTGCTGGCACTATGGGAAGACAAGACGCCGGACGAGGAGGAGCATGTCCATGCGCACCAGCAGCCGATGGATCAGGCCGACGGCACGGCATGATCCTGCTGCCGTAATCGGAACCGGTCCTCCACCATCTGCGCCTGTTGTTCCATACCGTACGAGGTGAATGGCTTGCCCGGCTCTACCTGGTAGTCGTAGGGGCTGGAACCGATAGCCAGCCTTCGATAGAACAGATGGCGCAGCTGCTCAAGGGCCCCACGGGCGAAGTAGCGGACCGGCCCCCACGCCTGGTACTGGCCGCAGTGAGTCAGCTCGTGAGCCAGGACCGCGAGATTGCCATCGTCACGATCCGGAATGAACACACGGTTCCCCAGCGCGATGGCACGTCCGCGGCTGGCGACAAGAACCACCCGTCGCGCCAGTCCTGACATCCCCCCGCAGCGGGAGCCGTAGAGGCGCACGCGCGAACAATCGACCGCAAACGGTATGCACTGCTCGAGTCGTGCTGTCTCGTGATCGGCGACCGCGCGCACGCCATTCCTCATGCTTACTCCGCCAGAAACTCTCCGACGGGCGCAAGCGCGGCGATGTGATCGCAGGCGATCTTGATGGTCGCCAGCATCGGCACTGCCAGGATTGCTCCGGGGATTCCCCACAGATACCACCAGAAAATCAGTCCGATGAACACCGCGACGGTGTTGAGCCGCATGCGTCGGCCGAGCACCATTGGAGTAATCAGATTGCCCTCCAGGATGTTGACTGCCGTGAAGATCACGGGGATGAGCAGGGCCTGGCTCACATCGTCGAATGTGAGGAACGCGGCCAGCGTGAGGATGACGGTGTTGACGAGCCCACCGATGTACGGCACGAAGTTGAGCAATGCCGCGATGACCCCCCAGAGAACCGGATTCGGCATGCCGACGAGGCCTAGCGCGATACCGGTGGCAATCCCGACACCGGTGTTGATCATCGTGGTGGTGACGAGATAGCGAGAGATTTGTGTCTGCGTGTCCCGTACAATGCGCACTGCCGTCTTCTTGTCCTTGAGCTGGGGGAGCACCCCAACCAGCTTCTGAAGAAACAGATCCCCCGAAGCGAGAAGGAAGTACGTCAGGAAGATGATGACCCCTACCGTGCTCAGTAGCGCCGTGGTTCCTCCGAAAACCTGACTGGTTATGCTGGGCCCCTTGATTTCCACCTGGGGCGTTTTCTTGTCGAGATCCGTGGCCTCCTCCACCTGCTCGGCGGCCTGACTGACCTTTTCGACCGGCTTGCGCAGCGGCTGGATCTTGCGTTGCAGCGTCGCCATGCTCTCGGGAGCTCTCGCTATCCAGGCACTGGCAGCCGGTGCCAGGCGGTAGGCCCCGAAGACGACCACCGCGAGAAAGACGACGATCACGAGGCCGGCGCCGAGTGCTTCGGGTATGCGCAGATACTTGCGAAAAAACAGAACCAGTGGACTGAGCAGCAGGTTCAGCAGGACCGCGAGCACGATCGGCAGGATGAAGCTGCGCGCAATGTGCAGGGTATACAGAATCGCCAGCAGCGCGAGCAGCAGCAGCGCCACGTGACGAATGTCGGCGTGGTCGCCCAGCAGGCTGGCGGGCTGTTCCTCCTCTGCCGGTGGAGCGCCGTTCTCCGGGTCGGTCATACCAGACGGGTCCGCATGGCGTTCCCAACTCTCCGCTGCACTGTGTACTGTTCACCGTCACTCAGGTGGGCATCCTCGCAGTCGGAATAGAGTAGCATGGCGCGACTCTGGCAAACTGTCATTTCGATCTGGGCCTGGCTGGTTCTTGTCGTCTGCATCCTGCTCTGGTTGCCAATCGTCCTGGTTGCACGCCTCCTCACCGCACCATTCGATTCAGGCCGATACGTCCCGGGGCTGATCTTTCGGAAAATCGCCGTTGCCATGGCGGCGCTGAATCCCCTCTGGCACTTCCGTTATTCCGGTGCGCTTCCGGAGGAACCCCGCAGGCCCTACGTCGTGGTCTCGAATCACGAGTCATTTACGGATATCCTGTTGATCAGCCATCTCCCCTGGGAGATGAAGTGGCTCTCCAAGGCGGAGCTCTTTCGCATACCCATCTTGGGGTGGATGATGTGGCTGGTGGGCGACATTCCCGTGAAACGAGGGTTCGGTCCCAGCGCCGTCGAAGCCATGGCCCGCTGCCGAAAAGCGCTGGAGGAGCGGGTTTCCGTCATGATCTTCCCCGAGGGAACCCGCTCGAAAACCGCCGAGCTGCTTGCTTTCAAGGACGGCGCATTCCGGCTGGCGATCGAGTCTGGTGTTCCCATTCTGCCGCTGGCGGTGTCTGGCACGAGTACGGCGCTTCGGAAGCATGACTGGCGGTTCGGGAAGTCTGTCGCAGAGGTCAGAGTGCTGCCACCCGTGGAGACCGCGGGGCTCGGGCTGACAGATATACCCGCGCTCAAGGCCCGGGTGAGAACCATGATCGTCGAGGCTCGTGATGCGCTCGCGGCCGATCTCGGAAGCCTTCGCAAACCAGCGTAGACCGGCTCAGCGACCCAGATCGCCCGGCGCGCGCACCCGGCCCACGGCCCCGGCCAAAGCGAGCAGCGTCAGGGCATACGGAAGCATCAGAAACAGCTGGTACGGCACGGCAATATCGAGCGCCTGGAAGAGGTACTGCAGCGCGATGGTCACGCCAAGAAAGAGCGAGCCGAGCGCGACACCTACGGGATGCCAGCGGCCCAGCACTACGATCGCAATGGCGACATAGCCGCGTCCGGCGGTCATGCCTTCGGCAAAGCTGCCGACCTGCGCCAGGACGAGACTCGCGCCCGCAAGACCGGCGAATCCTCCGCCCACCACCGTAGCTCCGGACCGGATCCACTTGATCGGGACGCCGGCTGCCTGCGCCATAACCGCCGACTCACCCGTCGCCCGAAGCGCGAGTCCCATGCGGGTACGAAACAGAAACCACCACACCAGCGGCAACGCGGCAAAGGCGAGATACGTCGGCGCAGGCTGAGCAAACAGAGCCTGTCCGACGATGGGAATGCGAGAGAGGCCTGGGATCGAGAGAGGTGGAAGTGTCGGGATGGTCAGCCCGGCCCCGCCCACCCCATACACCTGCCGGTAGATCGTGCCGGTGAGCCCAAGCGCGGCGAGTGTGATCGCAGTGCCGGTGATAATCTGGTCGGCTCGTGCCCCTACCGCGAGCAACGCGAACACTGCGGCCAGCAGCATCCCCGCGCCAAGCGCGCACAGCATCCCGGCCCATGGTCCCCAGGTCGTGGCGCCGAGCGTTGCCGCGAGAGCACCGGCCAGCATCATTCCTTCGATGCCCAGATTGATGACGCCCGCCCGCTCGGTTACTGTCTCACCGGTCGCCGCCAGCATGAGCGGTGTAGCCACCCGAACCGCTGCGGCAAGGAACCCACCGACCAGCACGACGATGTCCATTCAGGCCGGGGCCCGAGGTGTGATCCTTCTTCGCACCGCACCTCGAAGCCGGATCCATCCCCCGGGAGGCGCCGTCGCGAGCAGTGCGACGATGATGATGATTGCTTCGACCACGTTCACCGTGACTGCGGGAACCCCGGCATCCCGCTGCATCGCGCCGGCACCGGCCTGAAGCGCACCGAACAGTATACCCGCCAGGACGACACCGACTGGATGTAGCCCCCCCAGCAGGGCCACTGCTATTCCGGTGAAGCCATACCCGGCGGAGAGATTCTGAAACAGCGCATACGATACGCCGCTGACTTCGACACCTCCGGCCAGTCCCGCCATTCCCCCCGAGAGCAACAGCGCCAGAGCGCCCATCCGCTGGCTGTCGATGCGCCCGCTGACCTCCGCTACCTTAGGGCCCAGCCCAACAGCCCGCAGCTGAAACCCCCACAGGGTGCGGGCAAAGACGTACCACAGGATTACTCCGGCGACGAGAGCGATGATCAACCCCGCATGCAGTCGGGAGCCGGGCAACAGGAGCGGAAGCCGAGCGGCGTCGGGGATCGCTTCGCTCTGCGGGTAGATGCGCTCTCGCTCCTGAAGCGGACCCTGTACCATCAGGCTCACGAGCGATATAGCTATGAAGTTGAGAAGCAGCGTGCTGATCACCTCCAACACGCCGAAACGCAGCTTCAGCCACACCGGGATGACCACCCACAGGAGCCCAGCTACGGCGGCGCCAAAGAGAAGGAGCGCGATAGCGGCAACCTGGGGAACCGCACCGAGCTGCAGTCCGACCCAGGTAGCGGCTATGGCACCGGCGTAGAACTGTCCCTCCGCACCGATATTGAGTGCGCCGCCACGAAACGCGATGGCGATACCGAGCCCTATGAGGATCAGCGGTACCGCACGAACCAGTGTCGCCGAGGTGAATGCGTCCCACGATCCGAAGGAGCCGGACCACAGCGCTCCGAGCGACATTGCCGGATCGAAGCCTGCCAGCGAGAGCCCAACGACGAGAGCAGAGATCCCCAGAACCACGGCGGCTACTGCAGAGAAGAGGGGTCTCACACCTCCGGTCCGGGATGCAGCATCATGGCCCCGATCTCTGCCCGCGTAGCACCGGGCGGCGCCTCCCTGATGACACCTCTGGTCACAACAATTATCCGCTGCGCCAGCTCCAGCACTTCGTCGAGATCGGCGGAGTGAAAGAGCACGGAGGCTCCCGCTGCTGCAGCCGAGCGGAGCCGGGCATGCACGTCCCTTGTCGCACGGATATCGAGACCACGGGTGGGATTCTCCGCGACAACAACGGCGGGAGATCGTAACAGCTCACGGGCGACAACGAGCTTCTGCTGGTTCCCACCGCTCAATGCACCAGCACGCGTGCGCGGACCGGTCGAGACGACTTCCAGGTCATGGAGAAGCTCCGCGGTTGTACGTTCGGCTTCTCCCCAATCCACCCGTCCTTTCCTTACCCACGGCCCATCCTCGCCCAGCCCCAGCACCACGTTCTCAGTGAGGCTGAAGGATGAGATCAGGCCCTCGGATGTACGGTCTTCCGGGATGAAGCCCACCGGCTGAGCGACCTGCAGCTTGCCACGGAGCGGAACGATGCGGCCCGCGACGGCGCGCAGCAGCTCTCGTTGGCCGTTTCCCTCGATCGCGGCAATCCCTACCACTTCGCCGGCACGCACTGAAAACGTGGCGTGTCGAATGGCAATGCCATAGCCGCTTTCCCTCGACAGCTCCAGGGCATCGCTCCGCACCGTCTCTCGTGTAGCCATGCTGACCGAGTCCGGCCGGGGCTCGGACGATGCCGCCGCTCCTTCTCCTATCATGGCCCGGGCGAGCGAATCCACGCTTTGATCTCTCGTCACGCTGGTCGACACGACGGACCCCTGCCGCAGGACCGTGACACGGTCCGAAGCCCGGAGGGCCTCATCCAGCTTATGCGTGATCAACACAGCTGCGCCACCACGCGCGGTGAAGCCGCGGATCATCTTCAGAAGCTCCTCGGCTTCGGGCGGAGCCAGCACTGCAGTGGGTTCGTCGAGCAGCAGGATCCTGATGTCGCTCGCCAGCGCCTTCACCAGTTCGAGCCGCTGCTTGAGTGAGACCGATAATCGTCCGGCGCGCTGGTCCGGATCCAGCGGCAGCCCTATGCGCTCGCTCAGGGCGCGAGTCCGCTCCCGCATCTCTCCCGGCAGGACCCGCCACCCAGCGGTCAGAGCCACGTTTTCGGCCACCGTGAGTGCCGGCACGGAAGTGAAATGCTGGTGCACCATCCCAATCCCCAGCGAGCGAGCGGAGCGCGGGGTGGTGACGCGCCGGCTGATACCACTCAGTCGTATCTCGCCTGCATCAGCGCGCTGCAGTCCGTAGAGAACGTGCATCAGAGTGGACTTGCCGGCCCCGTTCTCACCGAGGAGCGCGTGAACCTCCCCGGGGTGCAGGAGAAACTCGACCCCGCGCAGTGCATGCACGGGGCCGAAGCTCTTGTGGATTCCGGTAAGCTCCAGCAGAGCCGTCACTCAGAGCCCGGTGGGATGATCATGGAAGTCCCAATCGATGTCGAACTGCTCGGCGAGATGTGATGCCATCGCCTGAACGCCGAGCGTCTCAGTGGCATAGTGCCCTGCATAGATCACGTTGACACCGAATTCCATCGCATCGAAGTAGCTGTGATGGGGACCCTCACCGGTGATGAAGGTGTCGAGCCCGGCGTCTCGCGCCATGGCGATCATGCTGCCGGCCGCTCCAGTGATGATGCCAATGCGTCCTGGTCTCTCGGGGCCGCCGGCAATCAGAGTGGCGCTGCCCTTGAGCGTATGCAGCACGCGGTCCAGCTCCAGGGCTAACGCTTCGCGCGACTGAAGACTGGGTGGGCTCTGCCCCCAGACACCGATGGAGACGCCGCGATATTCGCCAAACCATCCTTCTACCCGCATTCCGAGCCGCTCCGCCAGCACCGCGTTGTTCCCGACCTCAGGATGCACGTCCAGCGGACTGTGTACCGAGTACAGCGGGATATCGTGATCGAGGAGTCCAGCGAGCCGCCGGTAGCGTCGCCCTGTCACCGGAACGCCGCCGTCCCAGAACAGACCATGATGGACCAGGAGCAGCGGCGGCGTCTCGCCCGGTTCCAGCGCGGCGATCACCCCGTCAATGGTGGCCTGTGAGGCGTCCACGGCTGCCACGATTGACCCGATCATTCCGGTGTTTTCAACCTGGAGACCGTTCAGCGCCCTGGGATCGTCCGGTACTTCCCTGACCCGGAGATACTGATCGAGGTATGCCACCACATCGAATAGAGGGACACCTGCCGGCATCTGCCTATCCCTCCATGCTCCGGGGTCGAGGTGCGGCAATCAGGGTTCCGGCGATCAGCGAGTCCGCAGCAGCCTTCATTCTGGAGCGGAGGCTGCTTGTGATCAGGGTGTCGAGCCGCGGATTGGACCGGTAGGCCACCACACCATCGCCCAGACCGAAAACCCTCGTGCGTGCCGCGAAGTTACCCGATCTTACCTCGGAAGCCACCATGAGAAAGGCGCGCGGGAGATCGATCACGGCACTGCCAAGGACCCGGTCCTCGGCGAGTGTCGTCTGATCGGCGTTCGCGCCAAACACGTATACCCCGCGGTGCTCCTTGGCGGCCTGGAACAGGCCTAGTGCCGCGGCGTCGGCATTGTGGTGGAACATGTCCGCGCCTGCACGTATGAGCGCGACGGCTGCTTCGCGGCCGGCCGCTGCATCGTCGAAACTGTTCAGATAGATCTCTCGGCTCTGGATCCGCGAGTTGACCGCTCGTGCGCCGTTCATCCACCCCTGGTAGGCCGCCTTTATCGGTGGCAGCTCTATACCCCCAATGAACCCGAGGATGTTACTCCGGGTCAGCCCGCCGGCGACCATGCCGGCGAGATAGCTGGCCTCCTCGAGCCGGAAGATGAGGGGGACGACATTCCCCCGAGCTCGACGCCCGGAGGTTACGATGATCACTGTGGTGGGGTAATTACGAGAGATCCGCTCGGCGGCATCCTGAAACTCGAACCCGTGGGCGAAGACCAGGTCATAGCCCTGGGCCGCATAGGTTCGAAGAGCCTCACTCTGCTCCGAGGGGGTGCGCGCCTCGATGTGGCTGGTTTGAACTTGAAGGGAATCCTGCAGTCCAAGCAGCCCCTGGTATGCCGCCGAGTTCCAGGCGGCGTCCGCGACAGACCCGGGAGTGATTAGCGCCACCCGCATGCCTTCCGCGGGCGGGCTCGAACACGAAAGTAGTGCCAGCAACACGACAGCATGCAACCATCTCGGTCGCATTGCGGGGCTCAAACTTTTTATTTCCACAGACTTAGCTGGCTTTTCAACTATTGTGGGGAATTTTCGCCCGACCCGGACCGCTTCGCGGCATCCATCTTCACCTCGCCGGTGACTTGGGCTCCTTCGATGATAGAGATTCGTGGAGTCAGGATATCACCGGCAACCATGGCGGTGGCAAGGAGCTCGACACGTTCGCGGGCGTGGATTGCGCCGCTCACCTGCCCGGCGATCACGGCTTCCTGGGTATGGAGATCGCCCTCGATCACGGCTCCTTGAGACACGAGGACCTGAGCCCCGACGCGCACCGTTCCGCGGACTCGCCCTTCGACCCGGACGACGCCTTCTGTCTCCAGGTCACCTATTACTGTCATGTCGCTGGCGATAATCGAAAACGGTATCTGGTCGGTTTTACGCCGTCGCAGCTCGTTTCCATCTTCGTCACGCGCGGCGTTGCTGAAGATTCCCATCAACCCCCCTCCTTCACCAAAGTCTGTGGATCCAAGGACAACCCGCGCTGTCGGATTTCAAAGTGGAGGTGCGGCGCCGAGGACCGGCCGGTGTTGCCACTGAGGCCAATGACCTGCCCGGGGGCCACACTGTCACCAGCTGTTACCAAGATGCGTGAGAGATGTCCGTACATGGTCTGGTAACCGTCCAAGTGTTCCAGCAGCACGAACAGTCCGTACTCCGGATCCTCCCCACGCTGCCGCACCAGCGCGCCACCGGAAGCACGGACAAGGCTCCCCACGGACACCGCGATGTCGATGCCTGGATGCGCCTCGTCTCGGCCGCCCGACTTCACCTGTCCCCGTGTGACGTAGCCGGTCTCGTCGAGCGGCCAACGCTGCGGCACACCGGGGCCGGTACTGACCGGGCGACGTACCCCTGCAAGTCGAGCTCGAACGGGCGGTGCGACCGGTAGCGAGGTGGAGATAGCGAGTGGATCGCGGATGATTTTACCGCCCAGCATCTGGCGCACCTGGGCGTACCGCGATTCAGCGCTGTCGAGCGCCGCGGACAGCTCGCGAACCCTGGCGTTCTCTGCCTGCAATCTTGAGAGCTCGCGCTCCATGCCGGGCACGCGAGCAGCAGCCCGGAAGGCGGGACCGTAGAGAGCCGCCAGCAGGACGAGCACAAGAGCGACGCCTCCGAGAAACCAGGCTCCCAACTTTACCATCCAGAGGCGAACTCGATAGCTCTTCGTCCTCGTCGTACCGTCCTTTTGAATCAGGAGGGTGACGAAGCGCGGCCGCTTCTTTATCCTGCGAATGGTTCACCCAGGATCATCTCGAGCACACGAGCGAGATCGTCGTTGGAGTAGTAGCTGATGCTGAGGAAGCCGCGGCCCCTCCGGCGGGCGGTGACGCGGACATCGGTACCGAGCCGCTTTCGCAGGGCATCTTCGACGCGCCGCACGTCCGCGGTCGGCATCTTTTGAGGAGCTCGAGTACGCGTTCCACTAGAGGGCGTGAGGGCTGGAGCCGAAGGAGGCTCTCCGCGAGCACGTGCCTCCATATCACGCACCGACCATCCTTCGCTCACCGCTTGCCGGGCGAGGCGGACTACCTCCGACTCCGATTCCACTGCGAGTAGTGCCCGGGCGTGGCCCTCCGATAGCTTGCCCTGATGTACGAGTGTCTTCACCTCGTCTGGCAGCTTGAGCAGGCGAAGAAGGTTCGCCACCGTAGAGCGGTTCCGTCCTACCAGTCGGGCGATCTCGGACTGCGCCAGCTTGAATTCCTCGCCCAGACGCTGATACCCGGCAGCCTGGTCAATGGCGGTCAGATCATTTCGTTGCAGGTTCTCGATCAGAGCAAGAGTGAGGAGAGTCTGATCATCCACGTCCTTGATTATGGCGGGTATTTTCGCCCAGCCCAGCCGCTGGATCGCACGCCAGCGCCGCTCGCCGGCGATAAGCTCGAACTTTCCATTCCTGGGTCTGACAATAACCGGCTGCAGCAGACCGGACGCCTCGATCGATGCGGTCAGCTCGATCAACGCCTCCTCATTCATCTCGGTACGCGGCTGATACGGATTGGGAAGAACGCTGCCGATGGGCAGTTCGCGCAGCGCGCCTTCCGCCTGCGCCTGCGCCTTCGACACGGTGCCCAGCAGTGCTTCGAGGCCACGGCCTAAACGCTTGGTTTCGCTCATGCAGTCACCTCGGGAATGGGAGCCGGCGCCTCTTCAACAGCCCCGGGGTTCTCGACTCGACGCATCAACTCCTGAGTCACTGCCAGGTAGCTCTTGGCGCCTACTGACTGGACGTCGTACAGCAGGATCGGCTTACCAAAGCTCGGAGCTTCAGCCAGTCTCACGTTGCGTGGAATAGGGGTCATGAAGACCTTTGCCCCGAAGTACTCCTTGGCATCCTCGGCCACTTGCCGGCAGAGGTTGAGCCTCGAGTCATACATGGTCAACAGGACCCCGCTGATGGCGAGGCCAGGGTTGAAGTTTTGTTGCACCAGGCGAACGGTGTTCAGCAGCTGTGAGATCCCTTCTAAGCCGTAATACTCGCATTGAATCGGAATCAGTACGGCGTTTGCGGCCGCGAGAACGTTGAGAGTGAGCAAGCCGAGCGAGGGGGGACAGTCGACGACGATATAGTCGTAGGAGTCCTGTAGCTGATCGAGCACGTGGCGCAGCATCGCCTCGCGGTTTTCGCGCTCAACGAGCTGCAGCTCGGCGCCAACCAAGTCTTGGGTGGCGGGCAGAACGGAGAGAAACGGCAGGGCGCCGATCGAGAGTATGGACTCGGCGGCCGGTCGGCCCTCCACGAGCGACTCGTAGAGTGAAAGCTCGACTGTCTCCTTGGCGATGCCCACTCCGCTGGTGGCGTTTCCTTGCGGATCTGCGTCGAGAAGAAGGGTACGGCGCTCGGCCATAGCCAGTGACGCCGCCACGTTGACGGCGGTCGTGGTCTTGCCGACGCCACCCTTTTGGTTCGCGATGGCTATAACATGGGCCATGATATTCGTTAGCCTCTAAAATGTTTGCAGGTAAACAGTTACCAGCTAACGGTACGCCAGCAATCACACTTGACTGTAGCTTAGGGAAAGGAACAGCACGAATATAGGTTTTTGTTCGCCACGTGCAACGTTCTGCGCGATTCGAGTTCGTTTCACGTGAAACTTGGAGGACAAGCTACCTTCATCGTCTCAATCAACACGAAATCTGCAGGAGGTACATAGCAGGGCGAGATGAATCAAATCTGCCGGAAATGCCTCAGTCCCGCCGGCCGCTTGCTTGCCATCGCGAGCGCTGGTTCGAAGGTCGCTCGCTGCAGCACGCCCGGCTTCCAGCTAATCTGGTCCTCACACGCAGAAAGGCTTGGGTGCTTTGCGCGCCTACGGTGCAGAGATCTTCGAGAAAGCTACTGGGACCGTGCAGAGAGCCGACGACATGAGATTGGGGACTGAGGTCTGAGGGGCTAGAAAAGAACTTGGTGGTGGTGGGCTGGAGCAGATTCTGTGCAGGTGAAGGAGAGAGCTTCCTGTATGGCGCGCCCATCATCGTCCACAATCGGCCCTGATGTTTCACGTGAAACTCGCGGGCTGCTCCTCCGGAAGTCTTCGCCGCGTGAGTTCCATTAGGAGGTTCTGCAAGTCGCTAGGAGATACGCCTGGAATTCTGCTCGCTTGGCCCAGGGTTCGGGGCTGTAGGCGCTGCAGTCGCTCTCGAGCCTCATAGGCCAAGGAGCCGAGGCTCCGGTAGTCGACGTTCTGGGGCAATGGAAACTGCTCCATTTCGCCGAGGCGCTCAGCGCTGAGCCGCTCTTTGAGCAAATACCCACCATACTTGAATTCAATGTCTGCCCAGGCAGTCGCTTCATCGTCCGACTTGATGCCAGCGGCCAAGAGAATTGAGCCGAGCGGCACCTCAGGCCGTCTCGCCAGGTCGGAGACGCGCAAGGCGGCATTGAGCTGCGAAGACTCACAGGACTCGAGAAGATCGTAGGCCTCTGAGGGTGAGATGTGGGTGTCTTGGGCCAGGTCCAGGAGAGCGTCCTCGGTTCGCAGGCGCGACTCCATTATCTCCTGCTCTCCTGCGGTGAGCAGCCCAAGCTTCTGCGCGAGTGGCCCGAGTCGGCGAAGCGCATTGTCTTGACGCAGCAACAGCCGGTACTCAGACCTTGAGGTGAACAATCGATACGGCTCGTCCACTCCACGCGTCACGAGATCGTCGACCAGCACTCCCAGAAATCCCTCATTCCGGCGCAGGACGACGGGTTCAATACTCAGGGATCTGGCAGCTGCGTTGAGGCCGGCAACAACTCCCTGTCCTGCGGCTTCCTCGTAGCCCGTAGTGCCGTTGACTTGCCCCGCCAGAAACAGCCCGCGAAGCCGCCTCGACTCTAGAGTCGGCTCGAGTTGCGTGGGTGGGAAGTAGTCGTACTCAATCGCATACCCCGGTCGGGTCATGACGGCCGACTCCAGTCCCATGACGGCGTGCAGGAACTCAAGCTGCACGTCCGGCGGCAGGGAGGTAGATAAGCCGTTCACGTACATCTCGGATGTGTCCAAGCCTTCGGGCTCGAGAAAGATCTGATGCTCCTTAGCATCTGGGAACTTGAGGATCTTGTCCTCGATCGATGGGCAATATCGGGGACCCCGTCCACTGATCGCCCCGCCGTACAGCGCTGACTTCTCAAGATGCCGAAGAACGATTTCCTGAAGTTCCGAACCTGTTCGAGTCAGGTAGCAGGGGAGCTGTGGAGAGTGTTCGGCACGCTCGAAGAAGGAGAACCAATAACCGCCGGAGTCTCCATCCTGGCGTTGGAGCGTCGTCAGATCAATCGAACGGCCATCAATGCGTGGAGGCGTGCCGGTCTTAAACCGCGCCATCTCGAAGCCGAGCTCTTGGAACTGCTGGGGGAGTTCCGTGGACGGGGCCTCGCCGGCCCGCCCAGCAGGAATCGCCGCATCCAATCCCATGTGGATGCGGCCACGAAGAAAGGTTCCTGCTGTGAGCACAACGGAGACGGCACGAAACGTCCTTCCGTCCATCGTCGCGACACCATCTATACACTTACCGGACAGCAGGAGGCGCGAGACCGTGCCCTGGGCGAAAGTCAGGTTGGATTGGCGTTCGAGCAGCCCCCGCACAGCCCGCCGGTACAAACCACGGTCACACTGCGCGCGCGGCGACCATACAGCCGGTCCCTTCGATCGGTTCAGCATTCGGAACTGGACTCTCGCCAAATCCGTCGCTCGACCCATGATGCCTCCCAAGGCATCCACCTCTCGCACCACGGTCCCCTTCGCGATCCCGCCGATGGCGGGATTGCAGGACATTTGGCCGATGGTTTCGAGATTCTGGGTGAGCAGGAGAGTCTTGGCGCCCCGACGGGCGGCAAGGGTAGCGGCTTCCACTCCGGCGTGACCGCCGCCGATGACGATGACGTCGAACTTGTTGCTCACGAGGGAGCGGCTTCGTTGACGGTCATCATCAGGTATGCTGAATGCGAGGCCCCATCACATCAGAGATCCCAGCGGCGTGATGCTTACGACCTGGTCGGCAGGCACAATGAGGTGCTTATGGACCGTGCGGATTCCAAACTTGGCGCTCTTGCTCACGTACTCGTCCTTGGAGCCCCCCTCCGCCCCATCATGCACCCCAACGTCCAGCATGTGCACCCCGCGCTCGTCCTGACTGTCGTACCGCCCCAGGTATGTCAGCGGCCCATTCGTTTCGACCACGACGGTGATCCCATGCAGCTCCGAGTGGCCCGGATGGAAGACGTGCCCGGTCATCAGGCCACCGCGGCCCCGAAGAAGCGGTCGAATGCGGCCGTGAGATCGGCTGCAATCGCCTGCGGCGTGCGGCCTTCGATCTGATGGCGGTGAACGAAGTGGACGACTTCTCCATCTCGAAGCAGGGCAATGGACGGACTGCTCGGCTGGTACTCACCGAAGTACTGGCGCGCGCGGGCGACAGCATCGACATCCTGGCCCGCAAAGACCGTCACCACATGCTGCGGTACCACACTGTGCCTCAGAGCCAGCTCCAGGGCAGGGCGCGCGTTGCCGGCGGCGCAGCCACATACCGAGTTGACGAAGACCAGCATCGATCCTTTCTGGTCTCCGATCGTAGCATCGACTTCTGCGGCGCTCGTCAACTCCTTGGCACCCATCCTGGTCATCTCGGTCCGCATGGGTGCAACGAGCGCGGGATTATAAGGCATATGGTTGCTTCCTTTTTATATAGGAGGGAACACAGGGTCCCTCCGCTGGTTCTTTTCAGTCCTACTCTGTGGATACCACGGCGTCTGGCTGCTCCAGCGCTGCCTTCAGTGCGTGCCAGGAGAGACTGGCGCACTTCACCCTGATTGGAAACTCGGATAATCCGGAGAACACGGCGAGCTTACCCAGGGTTTCCGCCTCGTCCGGATCCAGTTTCCCGGTCACCAGCCCCCGAAACCGCTCGAAGAGCGCCTCAGCCTCTGCCTGAGACTTGCCCTTCACTGCCGCAGTCATGAGGGAAGCGGATGCTTTCGAGATGGCACAACCCGATCCCTGAAATGCGGCGTCCTGGATTTTACCATCCGTCATCCGGAGCCAGACCGTCAGCCTGTCTCCGCAGAGCGGGTTATTACCCTCCGCCCGGCGATTCGCGTCATCCATTCGACGGAAGTTCTGTGGCGCGCGGTTGTGATCCAGAATCATCTCCTGGTACAACCCAGCAAGACTTGCCATTAACAGAACATCTTCTTGACAGTGCGCAGACCAGCAATCAACGCATCGACTTCATCAAGCGTATTGTAGAAGGCGAACGATGCTCGCGCCGTTGCGGGGACACCAAATCGCTCCATCACCGGTTGGGCACAGTGGTGACCGGCCCGTATAGCTATCCCCTCGTTATCCAGGATTGTTCCAATGTCGTGCGGGTGTACCCCGTTCATGACGAATCCGAGCACGCTGGCCTTGTGTTGGGCGGTGCCGATAATCCTGAGCCCCTCGATCTCGAGTATGCAATCCGTGGCATAGGCCAGGAGCTCGCGCTCCCACGCCCCGACGTTCTCCAGACCGACAGTGTCGACGTACTTCAGTGCAGCGCCCAGCCCGGCAACCTGCGCAATCATGGGAGTACCAGCCTCGAATTTGGCGGGTAGCGGCGCATAGGTAGAGCGCTGTATCGAAACAGTCGCGATCATGTCGCCCCCGCCTTGGTACGGCGGCATCGCCTCCAGGAGGGTCTCTCGGCCATAGAGCACACCGATACCCGTCGGACCGAAGACCTTATGCCCCGAAAACACATAGAAGTCGCAGTCCAGGTCCTGCACATCCACCAGCAGGTGGGGCGCGGCCTGGGCACCATCCACCAGGACGGGAATACCCCGCTCATGAGCCAAGGCAACGATAGACTTAACCGGGTTGATCGTACCCAGGGCATTCGAAACATGAACCAGCGCGACCAACCTCGTTCGATCTGTCAGTAGCGCCTCCAGCCCGGTCACATCCAGTTCGCCCTTCTCGTCGATAGGGGCTGCCTTCAAGACTGCGCCTGTCTGTTCGCAGAGCAGCTGCCAGGGCACGATGTTCGAGTGATGCTCCATCGTTGTGATTACGATGTTATCACCCGGCTTCAGCTGAGGCCGTCCATAGCTCTGGGCGACGAGGTTGATCCCTTCGGTCGCTCCCTTGGTGAAGATGACCTGACGGCTGGACGGTGCATTGATGAACCGAGCGACTTCCTCACGCACGAGGTCGTACGCCGCCGTGGCGCGTTCACTCAGATAGTGGACACCACGATGAATGTTGGCGTTCTCAGCCGTGTAGAAGTGGGTGACCGCATCGATTACACTCTGTGGCTTCTGACTTGTGGCGGCGTTATCGAGGTACACGAGGGGCTTGCCACGAATCCGCCGGCCGAGAATGGGGAAGTCGGCACGAATCCGATCGAGATCGAACGGGGGGGACGAGCGGCCGATAAGCGGTGCAGCTGCCGCCGGCGTCACAGGGCCACCAGGCGTTCGCGGACCAGCCGCTCCAGCTCTTCGCGGACCGGTTGCAGCACGACCTCGGAAGTCACCTCGGCTGCGAAGGCATAGGTAAGAAGGAGCTGCGCAACGGCGGATGGCACGCCGCGGCTCCGGGCGTAGAACAGGGCGATGTCATCCAGCCGGCCTACCGTTGCTCCGTGGGTGCATTTCACGTCATCCGCAAAAATTTCCAGCTGCGGCTTGGTGTTCACCTTGGCTTCATCGCTGAGCAGCAGGTTACGGTTTGTCTGCTTCGCATCCGTTTTCTGCGCCTCGGGTTTCACGAACACCTTGCCGTTGAACACGGCGCGGGAGTGTCCATCCAGTACGCCCTTGTAGACCTCCCAGCTTCGGCAGTTCGGCTGGTCGTGATGGATTGCGGTGTGGTTATCCACCACTTGCTGCCCGCGCGTAAGATAGAGCCCGTACATCAGCGTCTCGACGTTCTCACCGTTGAGCCGCGCCGTGAGATTGTGCCGAGCCAGTGCTCCGCCCATGGCCAGTGAGAAGGAACGGTAGTGGCTGTCGCGCTCCTGTTCCACGTGCGTCAACCCAATGTGATAGGCCCGCTCGCTCTCGCGCTGAATCCGGGTATGCTCGATCCACGAGTTTGCACCCGCTACCACTTCAGTCACCGCATTGGTCCAGTACTTGGCTCCTTCAGCGAGAGTCACGTAGCTCTCAATGACCGACGCTCGGGCACCAGCTTCGACGACGAGCAGGTTGCGAGGGTGGGTCACCGCACCCTCGGCCTTGGATGTACTGACGAAGACCAGGTGAACCGGGCGTGCCAGTTCGACGTTGCGGGGCACGTGCAGGAAGGTCCCGTCTCGCATAAACGCAGTGCTGAGCGCAGTGAACGGGCTAGCCTCAATCGGCGCGTGCCGGGCAAGGTGGCGCTCGAGGGCGGGGCTATCGGACTTGAATGCGTCGGACAGACTTCCGACGCGAACGCCTTGCCCGACTCCGTTCGTGGAGCTCAGCGCCTCGCTGTAGGCTCCGTCGACGAACACCAGTGTTGTCCACTCCAGGTGTCCGAAAACAAATGGCGCCAGGTCCTGGCGGGTGAGGTCGTGAGCCGAGCCGCTCGAACGTCGCCAGGCTGCCTTTGTGATCGGAGCGATTGGCGTGAAGCGCCATTCCTCGTCTCGGCTGGTCGGGAATCCGGTTAGCGCAAACCGTTCGATCGCGGAGCGGCGGAGCGCTTCGATGAATTCGGGCTCGTCCACGGTGGCCGTGCCCGCCCGAGCGCCGAACTCCTGCAGGTAAGCCTGGGTCACGAGGCCGCTCCTACCTCCTGCTCCAGCCACTCGTAGCCCTTGGCCTCCAGCTCGAAGGCCAGGTCCTTGCTGCCCGACTTCACGATCCTGCCCCCCGACAGAA
>Ga0307416_100000379_pt1 | contig 23075 bp, 20 predicted proteins | sample DK1Cmetagenome_2_FD_203821 | JGI IMG/M metagenome (GOLD analysis project Ga0307416, IMG submission 203821) | Maize rhizosphere microbial communities from greenhouse at UC Davis, California, United States - DK15-C-3 | ecosystem: Host-associated > Plants > Roots > Rhizosphere > Soil | place...
GCGTGGGGACACGCATTTCGTCCCCGAGCGACGACGAAGTAGGCGGCAACCCAGCGCGATCCGCGCGGAGCGAGCGCCAGCGAGCGGAGCAATCCTATACGCGCGGCGACACCACAATGCCCAAGGTTCCCGGACCAACGTGGACTCCGAGCACGGCGCTGACTTCGGAGATCACGATGTCACCCGGGGATACGTGGCCGCTCAGCCGATTGACCAACCGCCGCGCGCCAGCGAGATTGTCCAGGTGATGCACCGCGACATCGACCGCGCCGTTGACCGCTGCAGCTCGTGCCAGCGCCTCGAGGCTCAGTTCTTCAAGCCGCGTGAGTGCCTTTGATTCCGTCCTGACCCGCGCGCACGGTTGGATCTCCCCGTTGGCGACGGTAAGCAATGGCTTCACCGCAAGCGCCGAACCAACCATTGCCGCCGCAGTACCGATCCGGCCGCCGCGCCTCAAATACTCCAGGCTGTCGACGTAGAAGTATGTCGTGGCCGCCGCGGCCCGCCGGCGTACCTGGGCCGCTACTTCCTCCGCCGCGGCCCCCGACTTTGCCACTTGCGCTCCCCTCAATACCGCGAAGCCCGCCGCCATCGCCAATGTCATGCTGTCCACTACGATGATCGGGATGTTCACCGAGGCAGCGGCCACCTGAGCCGCACCACAGGTCCCCGAGATCTTGCTGCTGAGATGCACCGAGACGATGGCCTCGTAGCCAGCATGGGCCAGCTCGGCGTAGGTCTTCCCGATTACCTCGAGAGTAGGGCGTGATGTGCTCACTTGCTGCCCGGTCCGCAAGGCATCAGCCACGTCTTGCGGCAAAACCTCTGATTCTGGTCGGCTGATGTCGTCGATCACCACCTGCAATGGAATGATCGTTACGTCTGCGCGTTCAGCGTCGGCGGCGTGGAGGGAAGACGTAGAGTCGGTCACCACTGCGACGCCGGCCATCTGCTCAGCGTAAGACGTCGCCAGCAGCCGGTAGCAAACCTCGGGGATCCACCCGCCTGATGTCGTGAGCAAGCGAAGACGAATGAGTGATCAGACCCGACGCGTGTGGCGCGCTGGGCCAGTGACGCTAATCCTGGTCTCGGCTTTCGCCCTGGCGGCCGCGGTCATCATTCCCGTCCTGGCCTATTTGATCTATCGGAACGGCAGTGCACTGTGGCTGTCGGCGCTCTTGATCATGCTAACGGCGCTAGCGCTGCTCTACGCCTGGCGATTCGGTTTCCATCCGCAGTTGCGGATTACCGATTCCGACATCGAGGTGATCAATCCGTTCCGCCGGCACAGTTTCCAGTGGGATGACATTAGCGTGATCGCACCGGGCGAAAACGGCTTGCTCATCGGTTCGGAAGATGAAGCGGTGGAAGCCTGGTGCGTTCAGAAATCTAACTTCGCGAGCCGCCGTGGCCGCCTTACCAGGGCTGACCGAATCGCCAACCAACTTCTTGATGTCGTTGAGTTGTACGATCCCCCGCTCGAGAATGAAGAGACCGGGATCCGCATCCGCCGGGCGCGGCCCGACGAAAGCGGGCTGCTTACTCGACTAGAACGGGCGGCGAGCGAAGGCGCATTGGCCCATGTCTTTACTCCCGAGCAGTATCCATACCCCACCGCTTCGATCACCCGGCGCTGGCGAGATCTGCTCGGCGATCGGAGAATGCACGCCTATCTTCTCGAGTTAGCCGATGGTCCCGTGGGCTACGTCGCGTTCAATGCGCACACGGTGCACCACCTCGGCGTCGTACCAGATCAGACTCGTCGCGGCTATGGGTCGGCGCTGCTGGAATTCGCCTGCCTGGAGATCTATGCCGGAGGTGCCCGGGAGGCGTACTGCTGGGTGCTGACCGACAATCATGCCGCTCGGGCGTTTTATCGAGCCCTGGGCTGGACCGAGACTGGAGAACGTCGCCATTTGGAGTATCCGCCCCATCCCCAGTGCCTCCAGCTGATGCGTACCAACCCGCACGCACCACGACGCAGCCTGTGAACGCGGCATTAGGGCCGTGTCGTTTCGATCGCCGCTTGCCTCAAGCAGGCATCCTGGCTCGGTGACGATATCTGCCGGGACGCGGCGCGCCCCGGTCCCAACCGTGCCACCCCCTTGGGACAGCCGATCACTTGGGCCGAAGTTCCAAGGCCTGCTCTTGACCATCGCGGCGTTTGCCTTACTGCCAGCGATACTCGCCACCGTCATGCGGGTAGTCCCGCCGACCCACGATCAAGCCGCCCAGCTGGCGGCATTCATTCCTTACGGGCTCATCGGTTATCTGCTAGCACTCGGATGCCTATTGCTCGCGCTGGTACGGAGTAGACACCGGTTGTTTCTGGCAGTGATCACTGTGGCAGTCGCGGCATTGACCGCCCTTCATCTCGCCTGGCTGGCACCGCTGTTTATCAATGATCATCGCGTGGCGACCAGCCCGGAGTTCTCCGTCATGAGTCTGAACATGTTCAACGGCGAAGCGGACTCCCGCGAAGTCGCCAAGCGGGCAGCGCACGCCGATATCGTGATCTTGGTCGAAACTACACCCGCTGCTCTGGAGAGCCTGCAGTCACTGGGCTGGCATAAGCGTTTTCCGTACTCGGTGGGGGATCCCAAAGATGGCTCTTTCAACACCGCGATCTATTCCCGCTTTCCGCTGAGCCACAGCACCTCCATCGCAGGAACTACTTTTCAGCAATGGTCGACCACCGTGCGCGTTCCCCACGTCGGCAGTATCCGGCTTATGGGAGTGCATCCCTGCAATCCCTACTGCGGTGGTGATCGCTGGACTGCCGAGCATGAGATCTTGCGTGAAGCAGTGATCGACAACCTTGATCATCCGCTGATCGTCGCCGGCGACTTCAACGCTGTTGACGATCATGGACCAATGCTCGCCTTACGTCGCATCGGGCTGCGGACCGCGACCGATGTCGCTGGAGCCGGGTGGCTGCCCACCTATCAGTCCAATGGACGGTTGCCACCGCTACTTCCCATCGATCACGTCATGATCAACAAGGAGCTAACGGCCACCGCCGTGTCCAGCTTTGCGATTAGCGGCACCGACCATCGCGGGTTGCTCGCCTCACTCGCCCGTGCCTACTGAATTCCAAGCTGTACATAGGTTTCTGTCGCCGAGTAAGAGGTGGTTATCGCACCACTACGCTGACCAGCTTGGGTGCTCGGATGATCACCTTGGCAACCTCGCGTCCCGCCAGCGCGCGAACCACAGATTCCTCTGACAGCGCTCTGGAGCGCAGCTCGTCCTCGCTGATATCCGGCGGAACCTGCAGTCGGCCGCGTACCTTGCCTTGAACCTGCACTACACAAGTCACCGCCTGGGTCACTAGCAAGCTAGAGTCCACCGCCGGCCAGGTCGCGTTGGCAACCGGCGGCTGATGGCCGAGCCGCTCCCACATATCCTCGGCAACGTACGGCGCCACCAGACTCAGCGCGATCGTGACGACCTCAGCGGCCTCTCGAACCGCTGGATCGGCCGGACCGGCGGCGCCGTCCATCGCCTTACGTGTGGCATTGACCAGCTCCATGATCCGGGCGATGGCGACGTTGAACCGCTGCCCATCGATGCACTGCTCGATATCGGCCAAAAGCCGATGAGTTTCCCGGCGCAATGCTTGATCACCAATGGCGGGGTCAGCGCCGGGCGCGCTGCTGACGTCAACTGCCAGCCGGTACGCCCGCTGCAGGAACCGCAGCGATCCACCGGGGGAGACATCGGCCCAATCGATGTCCTCCTCGGGGGGTCCAGCGAAGACCAGTGTCAGCCGCACTGCATCGACCCCGAAGGCATCGATCTGCACACCCAGGTCGACCCCATTGCCCAGAGTCTTGCTCATCGCCTTGCCCTGGTTGATCACCTGGCCCTGGTTCAGCAGGCGGCGCATCGGCTCTTCGAAGTCGATCATGCCCATGTCATGGAGCACCTTGGTGAAGAACCGCATGTACAGCAGGTGCAGAATGGCATGCTCCACGCCGCCGACATATTGATCAACAGGCATCCAGCGCCGCACGTCTGCTGGGTTGAAAGGACCTTCCTCGTAGCCCGGAGAGCAGTAGCGGAAGAAGTACCACGACGAGTCGACGAAGGTATCCATCGTGTCGCTGTCCCGCTTGGCCGGTCCCTCGCAGCGGGGACACGTGGTGTTGACCCACTCTGAGGCCGCAGCCAGCGGCGAGACTCCTTTGGGAGCCAGCTCGCGCCCACGCAGGTCAGGCAGCTCCACCGGCAGCTGATCATCCGGCACCGGCACCTCACCGCACCGCTCACAATGGATGATCGGGATCGGGGCACCCCAATAACGCTGACGACTCAACAGCCAATCGCGCAGGCGGAAGGTTACGGCACCCTCGCCAACGCCCTCGGCCTCTAGCTTTGCGATGATCGCCCGAACTCCGGCCTCTTTGTCGGTCAGCCCATTCAGGATGTCGGAATTGATGTAGGTTCCATCGCCCGGCGTTGCCGTCCCGGTAGTGGCAGGATCGGGTTGGCCGGTCGCGACCACTTCACGAACCAGCAGATCAAAGCGGCGAGCAAAGTCCAGGTCGCGCTGATCATGAGCCGGCACCGCCATGATCGCTCCGGTGCCGTACTCGGCCAACACATAGTCAGCCGCATAGACCGGAATCTTCTCCCCGTTAACCGGGTTCGTGGCATGCACACCCAGGAAAACCCCGGTCTTGGGATGTTCCGAGGACTGTCGCTCGATCTCGGTTTCGTGCTTGGTCTGCTCCAGATACTCCTCAAATGCCGCCCGCTGCTCATCGATGACGACCTCTGCGGCCAATTGCGCATCCGGCGCGATCACGAAGAAGGTCGCCCCATACAAGGTGTCCGGGCGGGTGGTGAAGACCCGCACCGGCTCCGTCCGATTTTCGATCATGAAGTCGATATAGGCGCCTTCGGAGCGGCCAATCCAGTTGCGCTGCATGATCAGCACCCGCTCTGGCCAGCCGCTTTCCAAATCGGCCATGTCATCTAGCAGTCGCTGGGCGTAGTCGGTGATCTTGAAATACCACTGGGTCAGCCGTCGCTTGGTGACGACTGATCCGCAGCGCTCGCACAGTCCGGCGACGACCTGCTCGTTGGCCAGCACCGTCTGGTCTTGGGGGCACCAGTTGACCCAGCTGGCCTTGCGATAGGCCAGGCCACGTTCGTAGAAGCGCAGGAACAGCCACTGGGTCCAGCGGTAGTACTCCGGATCGGAGGTGTGCAGCCGACGGTTCCAGTCGAAGCTCAGACCGTAGCGGCGAAACGAGGTGGCCTGGGTTTCGATGTTCGTGTACGTCCACTCAGCCGGGTGGGCGTTGCGCTTGATGGCGGCATTCTCAGCATTCAGGCCGAAGGAGTCCCATCCGATCGGATGCAGGACGTCGTAGCCCTTCAGCCGCCAGTAGCGAGCGATCACGTCGCCCATCACGAAGGCCTCGGCGTGGCCCATGTGCAGGTCACCCGACGGATAGGGAAACATGTCCAGCATGTAGCGACGCTCAGCGGAGCCATCATCTCGTGGCACGAAGGTCTTGTCGGCCTCCCAAAAGGCTTGCCACTTCTCCTGGGCTGCACGGGCGTCGTAGCCACTCCGATCCCGAGTCGGCGTCTCGGCCCCATCGGTCGCCTCGACCCGCTCCATCTGCTCGGTCATGATCTTGTTTCGTCTCCTTGGCTGTGCAGTGCGTATGCGTGCTGATCGGGACATGAAAAAACCCCTCGCCGTCGTGGGCGTGAGGGGCTGCCGCGCAGGAGTACCTACGCGGCTACATAAGGAGGAGGGCAGTGTCGATGACCCTGGGGCGTTGCATACGGTTCAGGGTAGCGCAACCAATCCCGACGCTCCGCCGGTTATTTGCCTAGCTTGTGCGATGCGCTTCGGTGTCGGGTGTCTGAGGTGACGACTAGCGTCGGATCCGTGCGCCGACTGACTTATGACGAACTTCGGCGACGTACGCTGCGCCGCCAATTTCCGCCCATCCGGGGGCGGGGTCCCGAAGCGGTTGTGGAACTGTTCCGACGGCTTGGGCCGATTCAGTCTCAGGTGCCACGAGCACCCTTCTTGACCATCTCCTCGAGGCTGCCGGGGGTCAGCTATCAGACGGTGTGCCGGCTATTTGAGTCCCACCAGCTTGTGAAGACCAGCAATATCCGGGGGACGGTGCATACCAGCGTCGTTGAGCAGTTCGCCTGGCTGGATGCCGTCGCTCGGGACCAGCGAGCCAGGCAAGTACGCAACGTGTTGAAACTGCAGCGAGTTACGCCGGAACAACTGGCAGCCGAAATTGAGGCGTTCGCTGCTGAAGACTGGCAAACCCGGGCCGAGATTGTGTCGCATGCGCGAGCCTGGTTGGCTGACCGCGAGACAAACGAAGCTGGCCATCCCGCTAATCAACTTTCCGACAGCCTGATCTGGGGCCACAGCGACCTACTGCGACGTCCTGGCGATACCCGGTGGGAGAAGCGGACCGACATCTACCACCGACGAGCCCGCAGCCTCCTGCCTGACCTCCCAGAGTGCGATTTCGCGTCGGCATTGGCTCAGCTGGTACGCGTGCACCTGGGTTCGTACGGACCAGCGCTTCGAGAGGACCTCGCTTTCTTCTTCGGTGCCGGGCTCGGTGCTGTTGCGAATGCCGTACGTCGGCTCGGCGATGAGATCGTCCACGTACGTGGTCCAAATAGTGAGGATTATCTCGATCTTGCCGATCCTCCTCGCAGCGGCACAGCAGATCCGGGCTTGCGCCTACTGCCTGAGTACGACGGCCTCCTGGTTGGATACCAGGGCCGAAATCGGACCCGCTTCCTCACCGAGCAGCAGCTGCCAAAGGTCTGGACCAAAGTAAACGGCCTCTTCTCACCAGTGGTGCTCTACGACGGGCAGCTGGTGGCGAGCTGGAAAACGATCACCAAAGGCAGTCGCACCGATATTGAGGTCAACATGCTTGATCCGCATCCCGTGCTGGCCGATGAGCTATTCGTTGATGCGATCGCCGCCATGGAACAGATTCTGGATCTGAAGATCACTGACCTGAGGGTCCGCCCACCGCTACGCTGACCGAGCGAGGGAAGGTGGAAACCCCATGACGTGGTTGGTAACCGGTGGCGCCGGATATATCGGCTCCCACATAGTGCGGGCTTTCCTCAGCCACGACATGCCGGCGGTAGTGATCGACGACTTGTCCACCGGGCATCGCAGCTTCGTTGACAAGGACAGCCCTTTCTACAAGGGCAGCATCCTGGAAGGCGAACTCCTCAAACAGATCTTCACCGACCACCAGATTGCAGGCGTTGTGCATCTGGCTGGTTTCAAGTACGCGGGCGTCTCGGTGACTCGACCGCTTCACACCTACACCCAAAACGTCACCGGAATGGTGACATTGCTGGAGTCGATGGCCGCCCATGACGTGGCCTTGTTCGTGTTCTCCTCGAGTGCCGCGGTCTATGGCACTCCGTCAACCGACGTGGTTGGCGAGCAAGATCCGACCAAGCCAGAATCCCCGTACGGCGAATCGAAGTTGGTTGGCGAGTGGTTGCTGCGAGACCAGGCCCGCGCAACGGCATCCGGTCCCACGCCGCTGCGTCAGACGTCGTTGCGCTATTTCAACGTCGTCGGCTCCGGATATCAGGATCTCCGCGACACCAGCCCGCACAACCTCTTCCCGCTGATCTTCGACCGACTGGTTGCCGGCGAGGTGCCATACATCAATGGCGACGACTACCCGACGCCAGACGGCACGCCGGTCCGCGACTATGTTCACGTCTCGGACCTGGCGCTGTCCCATGTCGTTGCGGCGAAAGCGCTGGAGGAAGACCGGCCGCTGCAGCCCGTCTACAACCTTGGTAGCGGAAGCGGCCTCTCCGTACGCGAAATCATGGACGCAGTGGCTCGGGTCACCGACATCGACTTCACGCCAGAAGTGCGGCCTCGCCGCGCCGGAGATCCGGCTCGGATCGTGGCGACCGGTGAGTTGGCCGCGCGTGATCTTGACTGGCAGATGCGGCACACCGTGGATGACATGGTGGCCTCCGCATGGGTCGCCCGTCAGGCCGCCGAGCGGGCGGGCTGAATACTCACCAACCACCAGGCTCACCATCTGCGTTACTCCGCACAAGTCCACGAATGAGAGTCCATGCGCCGGGTTTTGGGTTTCATTTGTGGCTATGTGCGGAGAAACGCGTGCGGTGGTTGGGGGATTTTCAAGTGAAAGCAACGACCAACACGACATTCGCCAAGAAGTGGTCACGAACGACAGGGATTTCGGCGAATTTCTTGTCGTTTCTGACCACTTTCCTCTAAGAGCACCCGAAACAGGGCTGTCACATTGGCCCGGCAACTGTGACGCGGGCGTAACCGAACGCACGTTTGGTGCAACACGCAGCTAGCAGAGTTTTGCGTAACCTCGGGCGTCCCAGGATCCAGCCGCCTGAGGGTTTGTGTCCGTTTCCAGTCCCCTGTCACCGAAAGAAGTAATCATGACTCCACTCGAGATTGACACTGGAACCACCGCGTGGCTCCTGGCGTCAGCAGCGCTGGTGCTGCTCATGACGCCGGGACTTGCCCTCTTCTACGGCGGCATGGTCCGTGCGAAGAGCGTTCTCAACATGATGATGATGAGCTTCGGGGCGTTGGCCGCGATCGCCGTCATCTGGGTTCTCTGGGGCTACTCATTCGCCTTTGGAGACGACATCGGCTACGGATTGCTCGGCAGCCCAACTCAGTACCTCGGTCTGAAGGATCTCATGGGAGCCACCACCGAGGTCTCCTTCAACGATCAGACCGGTACTTACCCGGTCATGGCGTTTGTCGCCTTCCAGGCTGTGTTCGCGATCATCACCGCGGCTCTGATCTCCGGTGCGATTGCCGACCGCGCCAAATTCAGCACGTGGATGATCTTCACCGTGATCTGGGCCACGGTTGTCTACTTCCCTGTTGCTCACTGGGTCTTCGACTTCTCTGCCGGCGAGCACGTCGGCGGCTGGATCGCCAACACTTTGAAGGCGATCGACTTCGCGGGCGGCACCGCGGTTCACATCAACGCCGGCGCGGCCGGCCTCGCTCTTGCCGTCATTCTCGGCAAAAGGCTGGGCTGGAAGCGTGATCCGATGCGGCCGCACAACCTGACGCTGGTCATGATCGGTGCCGGCTTACTATGGTTCGGCTGGTTCGGCTTCAATGCCGGTTCCGCAATCGCTGCCGGTACCACTGCGGCAACCGTCTGGGTGAACACCATGGTCGCCACCGGCGCAGCATCTCTGGGATGGCTGATCACCGAGCGCATCCGCGACGGCCATGCGACTTCGCTTGGCGCCGCATCTGGCATCGTTGCCGGTCTGGTTGCTATCACGCCGTCCTGCTCCTCGGTGTCACCGGTCGGAGCGATCATCGTCGGAGTTCTCGCCGGCGTAATCTGCGCGCTGGCTATCGGGCTGAAGTACAAGTTGGGTTATGACGACTCGCTCGACGTCGTCGGCGTCCATCTGTTCGGTGGTCTTTGGGGCACCCTCGCGGTTGGCTTCCTGGCGACCGAGGCAGCACCGGCGGGCGTCAACGGCCTGTTCTACGGCGGCGGATTCGACCAGCTGTGGCGGCAGGCAGTCGGTGCTTTCTCGGTGTTGTTCTTCAGCTTGATCATGACCTTGCTCATCGGCTTCCTGCTGCACAAGACCATCGGATTCCGCGTCACCGAAGAGGAAGAGCGCACGGGTGTCGACGAGACCGAGCACGCCGAGACCAGCTACGATCTCGGCACGCTAGGTGCGGGAATGCGCGGATTGTCCTACGGCGGCTCGGCACCACGTGAGGTCGAGGAAGACAGCAAGAATGGTCAGGAGGTGACGGCATGAAGCTCGTAACAGCGATCATCAAGCCGCATATGTTGGACGAGGTCAAGACCGCACTCGAGTCGTTTGGCGTCGAAGGAATGACCGTCAGCGAGGCAAGCGGTTTCGGACGTCAGCGGGGCCACACCGAGGTTTACCGGGGAGCGGAGTACACCGTGGACCTGGTGCCGAAGGTGAGACTTGAGGTGCTCGTGGACGACGGTGATGCCAAAGACATCATCGATGTCCTGGTCAAGAGTGCTCGGACCGGTCGCATCGGTGACGGCAAGGTCTGGTCGGTTCCGGTGGACGAAATCGTCCGCGTCCGAACCGGGGAGCGCGGGCTGGACGCGCTCTGAAGCGTGATCTAACCAGCGAGCGTCTCAACGTCGCGATCCGGTCTGAGTGGTCTTCCACCGCAGGGCCGGATCGTCGGCGTTTGATTACCGACTGCGTCGAGTCAGCGCTGGTTGAGCTGTATGCGCAAGTGGGCGGCCCTGCAAGCGGGGCCGCCCTTGCCGCTGTCGGAAGTCTGGCTCGACGCGAACTAGGTCCGCGATCCGACATCGATCTTGTCCTGATGCACGACGGAAAGTCATCGAGCAAGATCAACACCTTGGCGACCGACTTGTGGTATCCGCTGTGGGACGCGCGGATTCGCGTTGATCATTCGGTACGAACGCCGGCGGAGTGCGCCGAGGTCGCTGGTCGCGAACTGAGTGCAGGTGTCGGTCTTCTCGACTTGCGTGTGATCACAGGGGACGCCGAGCTGGTAAAGGGTGCCCGTACGGCGCTCCTGGACCGCTGGCGGGGCAATGCCCGCAAGCGGCTACCGGAGCTGGTTGCATCACTGGACGAGCGTCTGGCGACCTTCGGCGATGCCGCCTATCTTCTGGAACCTGACCTCAAGGAGGCACGCGGGGGGTTCCGCGACGTCACGATGTTGCGAGCTCTCGCTGCAAGTTGGCTCACCGACCGTCCACATGTCGGCATCAAACAGCCCTACGAACGGCTGCTCGACGTACGGGACGCACTTCACCTGGCGGCCGGTCGCACCTTAGACCGGTTGATCTCAAGTGAGACCGAAGCGGTGGCCACGCGCCTGGGGTACCGGCATTCTGATGATCTTCATCGCGACGTCAGTTTGTCTGCGCGTCGGATTGGGCATGCCGTCGACCTCACCGTACGCGCCGCGCGTCAGGCACTTCCCCAACATCGGGTGCTCAGCTTCATTAAGCGAGAACGCAAACCCCAATACGTCCAAGCTGACCATGGTTTGATCATTTCTTCGGGAGAGATTGGGCTCGGTCGTGGGATCAGCGCCGCCGATCCACTCGTCGGGCTGCGGGCGGGAGCCCTAGCTGCCCAACGTGGGCTGGTCCTCTCCCCCATCACGGCGGAGAACCTGGGCAAGCAAGGCGGCGCGCTTCCAACGCCGTGGCCCAGTGCGGCGCGAGAGACATTGCTCGAGATGCTCTCTGCTGGCCCAAACGTGATGCCGGTATGGGAGGCGCTCGATCTTGCCGGATGCATCAGCAGGTGGATCCCTTCCTGGGAGCCCATCCGAGCCCGGCCGCAACACAATCCGATCCACCGGCATACCGTCGACCGGCACCTGGTACAAACCGTCGCGGAGGTGAAGCGGCACCTAACTCAGGTTGATCGTCCGGACATCTTGTTGCTGGCGAGCCTCTTTCATGACATCGGCAAGCTGCCAGGTGCCGGCGTCCATCACGCGGATAGGGGAGCGCCAATCGCTCGCCAGGCCGTCGAGGCGATCGGACTCAATGAGAACGATGCTGATCTTGTCGAACTCCTGGTGAAACACCATCTGACTCTCGCGGCATTGGCGACTAAGCGCGATCATGCCGATCCCGCTACCGAGGACGCCCTGGTCGAGGCGGTGCAAGGCCGCGCCGACATCCTGGATCTGCTGCGCTATCTCACCGAGGCTGACGCTCGCGCTGCCGGTCCGGCCGCTTGGTCGCCGTGGCGGGCAGAGTTGATCAACAGCCTTGCCGATCAAACCGAAGGACTGCTGGTCGATGAAACAAGAAGGGTCGACGTCGCCCAGCTGGTAGATCTTGGTCTGGCCCGGTCCGTGCAGCTGGATGGAAGGCCGCGAATCCGAATCGAGGCCCAGCCAGGCGGTGTAGAGCTGACCATAGCCGCCAGCGACCGGTTGGGCCTTTTCAGCGACACCGCTGGCTTACTTGCCTCTCACTCGGTCCAGGTACGCTCCGCCGTGCTGCACACCGTCGACGGGGTGGCCGTCAATACCTGGCGCGTTGACAAGCAGCTTGCCAGTGATTTGCCCGACACCGCGTACTTGATCAAGCAGCTCAGCCGGCTCGAGGCAGGTGAGACGGGCATTCTGACGCCGGTGCAGCGCCGCGAAGCACGTGCCCACGGCAGCGGCGTGGTATCTAATCCATACGTGGAGTTGGTTCGTCATGCGAGCGAGACAGCGGCTGTCATCGAGGTCCGGACCGGCGATCGAGCCGGACTGCTCTATGCGCTGGGACGTTCGCTGAGTCAGATTCGACTCTCAATCCGATCGGCACATATCAGCACGCTCGCCGGACAGGCCATCGACACGTTCTATGTGACCGAAGTTGACGGCTCGGTGCCGCGCCCAGAGCGTGCTCGTGAGGCGGTGGAGGCGCTCATCATGGCCGCTGGCATTCCGGCTGCTCCGGCAGCCGCGAAACAGTTTTGATTGCTCCACTCGCTGCGCTCACTCCGCGCGGATCGCGCCTGAAAGCCGCCTACTTCGTCGTCACTCCGGGACGAAAAAGCACGTCTCGTCCCTCCTCCTCAGCACGGCGGCGCTCGATCCGTGTTTGATTGCTCCACTCGCTGCGCTCGCTCCGCGCGGATCGCGCCTGTTAGCCGCCTACTTCGTCGTCGCTCGACGATGAAAAGCATGTCGCCTCCCTCCTCCTCAGCACGGCGGCGCGCGATCCGTGTTTGATTGCTCCACTCGCTGCGCTCGCTCCGCGCGGATCGCGCCTGTTAGCCGCCTACTTCGTCGTCACTCGACGACGAAAAGCACGTCGCCTCCCTCCTCCTCAGCACGGCGGCGCGCGATCCGTTTCGGTTGCTCCGCGACTTCCGAGGCTCGCGGCCCCCGACTTGACCGTTGTTGATTAAGTCCGCTCGGCGATGAGGTCGTCAACTTCGGCTGAAGTCGGTGGTTGCGCTCCGCGTCTGGAGCAGACGATCGAGGCGGCCGCCGCGCCGCGTTCCAGAGAAGCTTCGAGGCCCAGCTGAAGCCTCACATATCCATCGAGGAAGCCCGCCATGAACGTGTCCCCCGCTCCGACGGTGTCGACGACGTTGGTCGGGAAGCCGGATACGCGCGTGATATTTCCTCCCGGCTCGACCGCCACGCCGCCACCAGGTCCAAGCGTGATGACGGCGAGGCCCAGCCCGTACTGCTCAACCCAGATGCCAGCCAGCTCGAGGGGGTCGCCGGCAACCTTTGCGCCGCCGCTGGCCTCTGCCTTCGCTAGGAACTTGATGTCCTCATCACTTGCCTTGACGATGCCTTGCCGGCGGCCAACCACGTGCAGCCAAGGCTGCACTTTGCTCCAATATGCGTCCGGGTCGGTGATCACTGTCGGTCGTACGTTGATGTCGTACGAGACGCCTGCCCTGACATCACGCATCCAGTCGAGCAGCACCTCCGCCCCTGGACTCACCACGCACGACAACGAGGCGATGTGCAGCCAATCGTCGGCTGCCAGTTCAGGCAGGTCATCGATCTGCCAGCCGAAGTTGGCAGTGTCGTGGAAGTGGAATGTATAGCTGGCCACACCCTGCTCATCCAAGCTCACCACTGCAATTGAGGTGGCTTGGGAGGACTCCGTGGCAAGGTCAAGCTTGACGTTCGCCTCGAGAATGTGTTGCCGCAGCTGACGGCCGAACGCATCCCTGGAAATCCGGCCCAGAAAATGGGTATCGGCGCCAAGCTTCCCCAACGCAACTGCGGAATTCATGGGCCCCCCGGCGGACAGGGCGACCCAGGTTGAAGCAAACGAATTGGATCCGGCATCGGACTGAACCAGATCAATCAGTGTCTCTCCGCAGACCACGAAGCGAGGCATGGTCACAACCTAGTGGTTGTTGCACCGCCGAGGTGGGATCGCGGAGTAGCTGGCTCACTAGCTGGCCAACAGTGCGCGCTCAGCGTTCAAGTCAGCCTGCATGTCGTCTCGGATCTCCTGCCAGACCGAGGGCGGAACTCCGCGCTCGCTGATGTCGGCGAGCAGCCTTCCCATGGAGTAATCAGGATGAATCTGAGAAACCCGGTCCCAGCAGCAGTTGACCAGGGCGCCTTCACCGGCGACCCAAGCGGCCATGCCCAGCAAGCAAAGCGGTGCGGCTGCAAGTTCCGGCGGGACACGCGAAACTACGCTCGTCCACAGCCGGACATGCTGCTCGGCGTTACTGCGACTGATCCGCGCCCAAGCGAAGTCGCGAACGTAGACATCAGTCACCAACAAGGCCAACAGCAAGGAGCTTCTCTCATCAAGATCAGAAGCATCGGCCGTCGCCGCATCCATAACGCTGACGAGGAGCTCTTCGGCGGCGGCACGACTGTCGAACGGTGTCAGTTCGGCGAGGAGATCGGCAGCGAGGTCTAGCAGGCGGGGCAGTTCTGCCTCTGGTGGACCGCTGATCGAGTTCTCAATCTCACGGCGACTGGCATGCAGACCGAGCCCGGCGAAGACTGCCGCAGCCGAGATCGGGTGGGTCGTGAGGTCATACGGCGTGCCTGCAAGCGGACAGCATTCATCTGCACATGTCAGCGACCACCACCGGCCGTGTCCGACGTAGAGCACATCGGTCAAGGTGTGATCACTGAGCCGGTCCATGAGACGAGTCAATAGTCGATTGGCGGCCAACGGCGCCGCGCTGTAGGCGACGAGCGCGAGCGCATCGATCTGCTCTCGTTTGGCTAGCGCATCAATCCACTCGGCAAGCTCATCGGCCGCCGATTCCGGTGGCAGATCGGTCCTGGTGGTGAGCCTTATTTGATCCGACTTGACAAAGACCACAACGAGATCTTCCTCGGGGTGGAACCTGATCAGATACGGGATGATGGCCAGAAGATCATCTGGTCAGCGCACCTTGATTGTCGTGCGCGGCTCCGCCTGCGGCCGTTGCCTGCGCCGACTCCGCTGAGCCTTCCTGCGTACGGACCTCTTACGTGCTGATTTCCGCGAAGCTGTCATGACTCAAGCCTGCGGACGCGAGGCCAAATCGTGCGCCTCACCGCGAATCTGTGGATAGTCGAAGCCGTCGGTCCGCGCAGCTGTGGATAAATCGCTCGCCTAACCGAACACTCGCCTGCGGTTCAGCGACAGTGCCGCCCGGTTTGCGTCTGCCGTCCTGAGACGAGAAACGGGTATTGAATCTGCGGCAGGCAGCCGTTGGACCGCTTGAGACGGGAAACGTGGGTTGGTGCAGCGGTCGACGGACGCATGCTGGGCAATCCCGGTCTCGGCACGGAGAGAATCCTGCGCTACCGTGGTCGGAAATGGACGAGCCCAGCGGTTCAGAAAGCACCGGCATGGGACCGACGCCCAGCGGGCCGTCCTTCGTTCCCTGGGCGCCCGCCCCGGGAGCCACGCCGCCCATCAAGCCCGCCACAAGTCCAACACGTTCTTATCAGTCGGTGCTCAAACGCGCCTCCCGGCGCGCGAATCTGATCAGCGCAGGTGTCATCCTCCTCGTCGCGATCGTCGTTGGCGCTGCGAGCCTCGTCGCGCACTTCGCCGACACCCACGTCAGTGCACCAACCGTTAGCAAGCGACCGCTCCCTCAGGTCAGCACGCCAGGAGACCGAATTGAGTTCACTACCAGCGACGGGAGCGGGCAATTGATCTTGCTTCGGCACTCCTGGGTGGGCTATGGACAGGCGCCGCCAACGTCAGGGAGTTACCTCCGCGTCGATGTGGAGCTGATCTGCGACTCCGGTGTGGTCGACTACGACCCCTATAACTTCCAAGTGTTCGACCAAACCGGCAAGCTATTCGAAACGGCAATCGAAGGTGCCGGTGACTCGATGTTGGAGACCGGCACGCTGCACCCCGGCGAGCGGGTTCGCGGCACGGTTGCCTTCGATATGCCGCGCAGTGAGGCGACGCTGCTGATGAGCGACGACTCCAACCAGACCGTGACGGCACTGAAGGTTCCGGACTGATTTGATTGCCTTGCTTGCATAGCTCGGTCGGCGCGGATTTAGTTGCCTCGCTCCACTAGCGGCGATCTTCAAACCAATAGGCTCAACGCAAACGGATCGCGCGCCGCCGTGCTGAGCAGAAGCGAGGGGACACGCTTTTCGTTCCCGAGTGCCGACGAAGTAGGCGACAACCAAGCGCGATCCGCGCCCGCGATGTTCGCGCCGCCGATCTGCAGGAGGAGCCGACGAAACGCGTTGAGAACAGAGCTGATTCTGCGACACGATCGTTTCGTCGGATCCGACGAAGACGGCGGCTCTCAGCGAACATCGCAGCGAGCGGAGCGAGCCATTAGACAGTGAGCGCAGCGAACGGAGCAATCAAAATGCCTCAGCTGGAGGAACGGCACGCCCGAGGCTGGGACATTCTCCGACTGTCCACCGACGCGCTCACTGTAGAGATCGTGCCGGGATTGGGCGGAACCGTAACCTCCCTGACCCGCCGAGCCGATGCCGCAGCGGTGCTCTGGTCTCCGCCGTGGGGATTGCACGCTCGTGGCAGCAGGTCTGTGCCGGGTACCCCCGAGGCACAGATGATCGACAGCTTCGTGGGTGGCTGGCAGACGTTGTTTCCCAACGGCGGCGACTCGGTCTTCATGCACGGCGTGGATTGGGGCTACGACGGTGAAGCTCGTCTGAGCTGGATGGACTGGGAGTTCACCGGATCCTCGATCCGGATGACTGGTCGTCTGGTCCGTTCGCCATTTGAGATCATCAAGATCATCTCCGTACACGACCACGATGTCACCATCGGTGAGACGGTGCGCAACGCGGGCCGGGAACGCATCGAGACGATGTGGGGCAGCCAGCTGATGCTCGGGGGCACGCTGCTGGGCGGCGAAACCATGGTGGATGCCGCTGCCGCCGTCGTGCGCCCTGATCCGCAAACCAGCCCGGACGCGAGCTATGAGGACCTGATGCCGTGGCCTCGGTCGCATGGACCGGGCGCCATGATCAATCTGGGCCTGCTACCGGCAGCAGAAACTGGAGAGACGCGGTTGGCCTACTTGAGCGACTTCTCTCGGCCCATGATCCGTATCAGCCGGCCGTCGCATGGCATTGCAATCGAGCTCGAATGGGACGCCGAAATTTTTCCCTATGTCTGGTACTCGATGGAGGCCGGAGGCCGCGGCGGCTTTCCCTGGTACCGCACCGGATACTTTTTGTCCCTCACGCCGTGTACGAGCTGGCCGGCCCATGGCGTCCAGGACGCCCGCCGAATCTCCAATAGCACCGTCTTGATCGACCCCAGCGAGGTTTTGACGAGCTACGTCACATTGCGCATGCAGCCGGTCAGCTGAGACCGAATATCTCAGCGACGTTCCTTCCGGATCACGAGCTTTAAACCAGACCAGCCTTGATCGATTGCGCAGACCTTGACATCGACCAACCCGCTGGCGGGGAGCACGATCTCCCGGATGACATCCTCGGTCATATCGGTCTCGATCTTGCTCGCCCGCTTCGGCCACGCTACCCAAATCATGCCATTCGGAGCGATCGCATTGATCAACGCCGGAAGGCGGGAGGCCAGATCCGCCTGCCGGGTAATGAAGATCAACACCAGATCGCGGTGGCCGGTCAGTCGGTGGCTGATGGTCACGCCATCTGGCAGATCTCCCAGCGTGGCATCTAGATCGGGCGGCGAGTGTAGGACCGCGATCGACATGCCGGATTTGATGCCTAGCTTCTTGGGCAACGGCGTGCCCGAATAGCCAACTGTCACCTGCGACCTCCTGGTCATCAGCATGCACCGGTTCGTCCCCACGCGACACCCTTCGCTGGTACCCGGTGAGGTCTCGTGCTTGACTCGGCGACGTGACGGGATTGGACGCTACGCACACCGACGAGCCACACTCCGGCGGATTGGCGAATCGCCTCAACTGGCTGCGCGCAGGTGTGCTGGGCGCCAATGACGGCATCGTGTCGGTGGCAGCGATCGCGGTGGGAGTGGCTGGCGCGACCTCACAGCTCGGACCGATCCTCGCTGCGTCCGTTGCAGGTTTGGTGGGCGGCGCCATCTCAATGGCACTCGGCGAGTACGTCTCGGTGAGTAGCCAGCGTGACACCGAGCACGCGCTGATCGCCAAGGAGGAAGCTGAGCTGGCGACCATGCCACACGAGGAGCTGGCTGAGCTCACCAAGCTTTACCAGGACAAGGGGTTGAGTCCGCAGACCGCGCGCCAGGTAGCCGAGGAGCTGACGGCCAGTGACGCTTTAGCGGCCCACCTGGACGCCGAGCTCAACATCGATCGGAACGACATCGTGAGCCCGTGGCGTGCGGCGTACGCCTCAGCTATTGCTTTCACTATCGGCGGTCTGCTGCCGGTTTTGGCGATCATTCTTTTCCCCGCCTCGATGCGGGTCCCGGCCACCTTTGCTGCCGTTCTGGTCGCGCTGGCGATCACCGGTGCCACCGGCGGCTACCTGGGTGACAGTCCGATCTTGCGGCCGATGGTTCGAGTGGTTATCGGCGGCGCGCTGGCGCTAGCGGCGACCTTTCTCATCGGTCGGCTGCTGGGCACCACGGTGCTGGCATAAGGACCGCCCAGACTCTCTGCCGAAGTTAGGCGACCGCCATCAGGCATCCGACACGGGCGGCGTACGCCCGAGCCCGATCCAGCCAAGACGCCAGGTCCGCGGCCGTCAGCTCGTCAGCTGCCGAGAGACGCGCAGCATCGGCGACCCAAAGGGCAGTGGCCAGCGCGCGTACGGCCTGGATGGCCGGATAAAGCCGTGCAGGTCCACCGGCTCGCCGGTATCCCAAGAGCAGGTAATCTACGAGCGGCTGCGGCATCGCATGCCAGCGCGGCGCCAACCAAACGATCATGTCGACGGCCGACGCCAAATCCCACGCCGGATCTCCGAGGCCTACGCCGTCCGGATCGATAAAGCTGACCGACAGCACCGGGAAATGATCAACCAGCACGTTGCTGGCATTCAGGTTTCCGTGGATCCAGTGCAGCTCGGTCCAGCGCTCATCGACCTCGCGGGTCGCGGCTCGTAAGTCGGCGGAGGACTCGTATGCCCTCAGCACCGCGGCGTACCCGAGGCCAGGGACCGATCCCCTCATCGAGGCAGTCCGGTGCTCGGGGTTGAGCACCCATGGCCGTGCGGCCAGCGGTGCCGACGAGCCCCCCGTTGCTGTGTTGTGCAAGGTCGCCAGTGCGGCGCCCCAGGCCTGACAGATCTGAGCGAGCTCAGCCGCATTACCGCGCTGCTGAGCAAGATCGGCTCCGCCGAAGTGGCCGGTGCGGGCCACAAGTTCCGAAGGCGCATGCATAGCAATCTCCAGCTCCTCGTCTTGATGGCGAAGCCATCAAGAAACCTCACATCATTAGACGAGGTAGCTCGTCGGCTGATACGCCGCTGCTGCCTCCTCGTCTGGAGATTCGAGGTCGGCTCCACGACGGTTTGGGTGCCGGATTCACGCTTTTGGGGCGTGCCGATCTCGCCGGCATGAGCCCGCAGGAGTCAGGAGTTCCGATCGACGGACTCCCCATATCCCGGCTCGGGGATTTCGGGGCCGCCAGGGGGGTCTAGCGGACGATCTTGGTCGACGTGCTCGGTGTCCTCGGGCGGATCGAGAGGACTCTCGGGATCGACTTGCGGATCAGGTTTGTCAGACTTGCTGGATGAGTCATCAGGACCGATCGACGGTTCAAATTCTGGGAGCGACATGGCTGGTGGACCTCCTCTCCATAAACCTGACGTTACCCAGGACGGCGGCCTCCTACTCGGCCGACATGATCAGTCAGCTGACACGCCCAGGGAGTTCAAATTGGAGGGTGGAGCGGTTTGGCGGTGCCAGGCAGGCTGGAGGAGAAGAATCTGGCTGCCCCATGGGCCGCCGCCTTACGACCTAGACACGGAAAGGTGACCGATGGCCGATCGGACGGCGCCGCGCCCTGGCTGGGCCGCCCTCTTCATGCTGTTATTGCTCGGTGGACTCTGGATGCTGGAGTTCCTCGATCAATTAAGCGGCAACCGGCTCGACCAGTTGGGCATTCACGCTCGTGAGGTCGATGGCATGCCTGAGATCTTCACCGCACCGTTCCTCCACGCCGGCTGGGATCACCTGATCAGCAACTCATTGCCGTTCTTGGTGCTGGGATTTCTCGTACTGCTGAGCGGCCTGGCCCGATGGGTGGCTTCATCGCTAATCATCATCATTGTGTCCGGGATGGCTGCCTGGTCACTCACACCGGCGCACACCATCATCTTGGGTGCCAGCGGGCTGATCTTCGGCTGGCTGACATACCTGCTTGCCCGCGGTATCTGGTCAAGAAGGCCGGCGCAGGTGGTGGTGGCGGTATTGGTGATGTTGGTCTATGGAGGGCTGATCTGGGGCGTCCTTCCGGGCGCCGTCGGCGTGAGTTGGCAAGCCCACCTGGGCGGAGCGGTTGGAGGCATCTTCGCCGCGTGGCTGCTGCATCGGCGAGCCAGCCGGCAGCTCGTGACGACCGCACCCGGCCGTCGCTACTAGCGCCAGGGCGTCCAACCAATCTGTCTCCCAGATACAGGTTGAAGGTCTCCATAGTGCCCACAGCCGCTCTGAAGACCTTGTCGTTGTTCGCCGCGGCGTCTGTTGCCATTCGATGCTCCTTGCTGCCGGCTCGCACGTTGTCGGCGCCCACAGCTACCGTTGAGGCCCCGGGGCCAGGGAGGCCACCTGCATAGCTGGAGGAAGGACTGCTGGTGTCCAATCCGATCAAGGTAGCGACACTCGGATTCTGGCACGTGCACGCCGCCGAGTACGCCAACCGGGCACGCCAGGATCCAGACACCGAGCTTGTGGCGGTCTGGGACGAGGATGCTGAGCGCGGAAAGGCAGCCGCCGAGGCGCTCGAAGTCGTTTTCCTTGATGATCTTGATGCGGTGCTTGGCAGCGACCACATCGAGGCGGTTACGGTCACCACCGCCACGTCTGAGCACCACGCGATCATGCTTCGCGCCGCGCAAGCTGGCAAGCACATCTTTACCGAGAAACTGCTGGCGCCTACGGTCGCAGCGGCCGAAGACATCATTGAAGCGGCCGAGAGAGCTGGGATTGCGCTCATAGTGTCACTCCCCCGGCTCTATCACGGCTACACCCGGGCGATCATTGAGCAACTCGAGCAGGGTGGCCTCGGTGACCTCACGTTTTCACGGATCCGGCTTTCTCACGACGGGGCGATCGCGGGCTGGCTACCCGAGCGCTTTTACGATCCGACAACAGCTGTCGGCGGCGCGCTCAGTGATCTTGGATGCCATCCGGCCTATCTCACTCAGCTGTTTCTGGGAACGCTTCCTGAGACGGTGAGCGCGACCTATGCCTCGCGCACGAACCGCCAGGTCGAGGATCAAGCCATCGTCACCCTCCGATATCCCAACGGACTCATCGGTGTCATCGAGACCGGATTCCTGAGTCGCGACCCGCTCAGCATCGAGATACACGGCACGAGCGGCAGTCTCGCGTACGAGAGCACCGGAAACCTGCTCCGAATGCGTAGCGCCGGAGCGGAAGCCTGGCAGCAAGAGCGGATGGTTTCTCAAGATGAGGCCGACCCATTCAGCCGATGGGTCAGCTATATCCGCGATGGCGGCCGTGACGACGACAATCTCACCCGGGCAGTTGAGCTAACCCGCCTGGTATCGGCTGCCAACGCCGCAGCCGCGGCCGGAACAACGGTGCGGTATCCGATCGGTGTCGCATGAGCACGGTCACGGTGGGCCTGCTGGGCGGGGGCGGCATCGTGGACGCCCACATCCGTGGCTACCGCTCGTACGCCGAGCTCATCGAGGTGGTCGCAGTGGCGGACGTGGTGGGCGAGACCGCCCACAGACGTGCTGCTGAGCTGGGCGCGGCCGCGTACACCGACTTTCGACAGATGATCGCCGAAGGCGAGTTCGACGCGGTGGACATCTGCTTGCCGCATCACCTACACGCCGAGGCTATCGTGACGGCTGCCCAGGCCGGCAAGCACATCTTGTGTGAGAAGCCGCTGTGCCTCACGGTGGAGCAGGCTAGCCAGGTGCAACAGACTGTCAGCGCTGCCGGCGTCACACTGATGTGCGCTCACAACCAGCTCTATCTCCCGGTCGTAGCCAAAGCGAAGGAATTCCTCGATGAGGGCGTTCTTGGCAGGGTCTACGAAGTCCGCACTACCGACAGCTTCTACAACGATTTCCATCCCGAGAGCATGGGTTGGCGAGCGAGTGTTGCCACCAGCGGCGGCGGCGAGCTGATGGACACCGGTTATCACCCGACGTACCTGATGCTGCACTTCGCGGGAGCGTCACCGGTCGAGGCCACCGCGCTGCTCTCGCAACATCGGCTGAGCTTCATGGAAGGAGAAGACTCGGCTCAAGTGCTGGTCCGCTTTGAGAATGGAGTGGTTGGTCACCTAGTCACCAGTTGGGCGTACGACCCGCCACCAGGCACCGAACGATTCTCGATCATCGGCGAAGGCGGCACGCTACGCAGCGACGGACTATCGCTGACACTCACCCCGCGCGGATCGCGAAGCGAGACGTATGACTTCGAGGCAGTCGACTCCTATGCGCTCGAAATCGGACGCTTTGCCGACTGCCTACAGCGCGGAACCCGTCCAGTGCACACTGAGAAGGAAGGCATCGATGTCCTTTGCCTCATCCTTGCCGCGTACGAGGGTGCGCGGACACAGACCATAGCTCCGGTATTCAGGGACAGCGAGAGCTAACTCTTATCGAATCGTAAGGATCCGGGCAGATGATGGCCGGTGAAACGCGTTCTTGGGTGGAAACACTCGTGCCTCCCACCAGAGGCGAGAGGCACGAGCACATTCCCCGAGCGTGAGCGGCCGTGGGCCCAACAGTGAGTGCTCTACTCGCCGACTGCGAGGCGCGTTTTACGCACCTCACCGGCAGCGTGAAGACCACTCACCCGACCACACCCCGACGTTCCCTCCCCCAAGAGGAACGTTCAAGATGAACGCTGTCGAAGGGCGATGCCCGTCATTTGTTGGCTAACCAACTCCTGACACAGCAAGAAATT
>Ga0307416_100000380_pt1 | contig 23065 bp, 20 predicted proteins | sample DK1Cmetagenome_2_FD_203821 | JGI IMG/M metagenome (GOLD analysis project Ga0307416, IMG submission 203821) | Maize rhizosphere microbial communities from greenhouse at UC Davis, California, United States - DK15-C-3 | ecosystem: Host-associated > Plants > Roots > Rhizosphere > Soil | place...
ACCGGCCTCCCAGCGGGTCGCGGAGAAGCTGGGCCTGGCCCTGGAGCGGCAGACCGACAACCAGGGCCGCTGGCCCAGCTCTCAGCTGATCTATGCCACGTCCCTCGGGCAGCGTCGAGCGCCGGACGGCTCTTGATCGAAGGCATGGTGGCCGTGGACGTATTGATACGTTGCAACGGCATTTGAGAGAAGTACCGGCCAACTTGTCCGATTTCGGTCGAGAACTCATGCGGAATTTGGTCCAGTCGGTGCCACTCCGTGCTACTCGCTGCTACTTGCTGGACGGGCTATACTTGGCGCTGACCTGCATGAATCATTGTTTCTGCTGGTCACCGCTTGAGGGAAATATGACCCCGGTTTGTTGTTGTAAGCGACACGCGCTACCACTGCGCCACATGCCCATGTTTATACCTGGCAATTTAGCTCGAACGTTGGGAGCTTGGCGGCGCTCAGTGTAGCGTGCCCTCGACGCTTCAGCCCGCCGCTGGTAGAGAGGATCACCAGGCAGCGAGTGTGAGGCGTGGACGAAGACCTGACCGCACGCCTCACAGGGCCCTCAACATCAGCCCAACGCCCTCACACTAAGGCGTGCTCCGGTCAGGATCGCCCGGGCCAGCGGCCGGCTCCCAACAGGCCAACGAGGGCGAGCAGTATCCCATCGAGCGGCAGATCTGGTGAGGTAGACCGACCGGGTGGTCGTGGTCGTGGTTATGGTCAGTGGGCGATGACGAGGCCGACGAGTCCGGCGGCAGCAACCAGCAGCGGCTCGGGGCCCGCCGACCAAGCTTTACCAGGGCAACCAGCGTGGCGACCGCGATGAGGATAGTCGGCAGGTCGATGATCGAGCGGCGGCCCAGCACGATCACCGCCCCGGCGATGGCCCCGATGGCCCCGGCGGTGACCCCATCGACAAAGGCGGCGACCGCGGGGTGCTTGCCGTGGCGGCGAAACCAGGGGGCCGGGATGATCGTGAGCAGGTAGCAGGGCAGGAAGGTGGCCACGGCAGCGACGGCGGCGCCGGGCAGGCCGGCCACCAGGTAGCCGATGAACCCGGTGGTGATGACCACCGGGCCCGGGGTGAGCAGGGCCACCGCGACCGCGTCGAGGAACTGCCGGTCGGTCAGCCACCCGTAGGTGCCGACCACCCCGCCGTACAGGAACGGCACGATGGCCAGACCGGAGCCGAACACGAACGCGCCGGCTTGGCCGAAGAAGCCCGCGAGCTGCCACAACACCCCGGGATCGGCCGCCGGGGCGGTCACGGCGGCGACCGGGAGCGGAAGGAGCAGGGGGACCCGGCCCCGTCCGGGGCGTGGGAGCCGCAGCCGGCGCGGTCGGGCCCGGACCAGCCAGACCAGGACCCCGGCGGCCAGGATCAGCAGGCCGTTCTCGGCTTCGGTGACCACGGTGACCGCGGCCACGACCAGGAAGATGGCGGCCAGCAGCCGGTCCCGGCCCAGGGTCCGGCGGGTGAGCTTGGCCGCCTGGTGGGCGATGATGGCGATGACCGCGGCCCCGACCCCATAAAAGAGGGCCTGGAGCCAGTCCAGGCCCTGGTAGCTGACGTAGGCCCAGCCGGCGGCCAGGACCATCACGAACGACGGGGCCGGGAAGGCCAGGCCGACCAGGGTGGCGCCGAGCAGGCCGTAGCGAACATAGCCGAGGTAGATGGCCAGTTGGGCGGCCAGGGGGCCGGGGGCGAGTTGGGCCAGGGCCAGGCCTTCTTTGTATTCCTCCTCGCGGATCCAGCGGCGCCCTTCGACCAGGTCGCGGTGCATGTAGCCGGTCAGGGCGACGGGGCCGCCGAACCCGATCGTGCCCAGGGTGAGGAAGTAGCCGACCAGCGGCCACAGTCCGACCTGCTCGGTGGGCGGCGCAGGATCCGGGGTCTCTGCCGGGGCTGGGGTTGCCGGCTCGGGGGGGGAGGCCGAGGTCATGTCTGTGCCCCGGATGCTGGGGTGGTGGTGGTCTGCTGCTGGCACCAGGCGTAGAGGGCGTCGTAGACGAACCGGCCGCGTTCCAGGAGCCGCTGGTCGTCGGCTTCCACGGCCAAGCCGCCCTCGCCGATGGCCAACAGCCCAGGGCCGAGCGGGTCGCTGTCAAGCTGGCCGGCGAGGTCGGCGGCGTGGACGATGCGGGCCAGCCGGGCCAGGGCGGGGTCGCCGCCGAGCTGGAAGTGGTCGATCAGGACCTCGAAGGTGCACTGGTTGCCACGGTGGGTGAACTCGGCGTCGGGGGCGTCGAAGGAGCGCGCGGCCTCGATCTCGGCCACGGCCAGGACCTGGTCGGCGGGCACGTAGCGGATTTCGGCCTGGGGGTCGATGAAGCGACCGATCAGCCAGGGGCAGGCGATCCGGTCGGTCTTGGGCCGCTGGCGGGTGACCCACTTCACGCGGTGCCTCCGGCTGGGGTGGCGGGCTCGGGACGAGCCGGACGGGGCGGAATAGGTGCCACAGGGCCAGGTCGTAGGCGCTCTTGATGACCGCGGCGACCAGGAACGGGATCCCCAGGCCCAGCGGTTGCAGCAGCCCGGCCATGGCCGCCCCGACCGGCCGGACCAGGTAGCGGGCGGTGTTGGTGACCGCGGCGGCGGCGGTCTGCTCGGCCGGGGGGACCAGGGCCATCACATAGGCCTGGCGGGTGGGCACGTCCATCTGCGACAGGCAGGTGCGGGCCAACAGCAGCCCGACCGCCACCGGCAGGCTGGGGGCCAGGGGCACGGCGGCCAGGAGCAGATTGGACGGCAGGTGGGTGAACACCATGGTGGGCAGCAGCCCGACCCGGTTGGCGATGGCCGGAGCCACTAGGAACGAGGCGGCCTGCAGCAGCCCGACGGCGGCGAACACCACCCCGACCACCCGGGTCGAGGCGCCGTAGCGCACTCCAAGCCAGTAGGCAATCCAGGCCTGGACGACGAACCCGCCGGCCAGGCTATCGACGGCGAACAGCCCGGCCAGCCGCAGCACCGGCCCGCGGGAGGACGCCAGCACCCGCCGCGGTCCGGCCCGCTCAGCGACAGGTGCTTCCACGCTCTCGGGCAGCCGGGTGGCCAACAGCGCTCCGGCCACCCCGACCAGCGCGAGCGTGCCGCCGACCAGTCGCTGGTCGGCTGGCAGGGTGCCCAGCAGGGCGCCGGCGGCGCCGGCCAGCGTGGCGGTCGCGTTGTAGACGCCAAAGCCGCGCACCACCTGCGGCTGGGGGGTGCCGGTGCTGGCCAGCATGACCTGCTCCAGGGTGGTGAACGGGCCCGACTCGACCACTTCGGTCGACAACGCCCCCGACAAGGCGACCAGGGCCAGCAGCCAGGCTGGAGCGCCGGCGGCGATCAGTAGGCCGGCGGCGGTCAGCCCGCCATACAGCAACCCATAGCTGCGGGCCCGGCCGAGCCGATCGCCCCAGCGGCCCAGGGCCAGGCTGGCGGCGGCGCTGCCGGCCACGATCGCGGCCAGGACCAGCCCCACCCCGGGGGCGTCCAACCCCTGGCCGCGCAGGACCGCGCCCAGCTGGACCGCGGCCAGCCCATAGCCCAGCCCCCGCAGGGCCTGGGCAGCCAGCACCGTGACCATCACGCCCCGGCCGGTCCTGGTCATGCCGGCTCCCGGCCCAGGAGCAGCCCGCGTCGGTAGTACTCGTACAGGCCGTCGAACAGCGGCCCCGACACCTCCAGCACCCGCGCGTCCTCCAAGATCATCGACAGGCCCCGCAGCACCACGTCCAGGCCGCGGGCCTCGGGGGCGTCGAAGCGCTCGTCGTCCAGATCGGCCTCGTGCACCAGCTCGGCCAGCTTCCACAACACCGGATCCTCCAGCTGGTAGCGGCGCAGGATGGTCTCGAAGCTGCAGTCGCCGCCGTGGTGGCCCAACTCGACCCCGCGCATGTCGAACGCGGTCGCATCGGCTGGGACCTCGCCCGGGTCCTCGACGAACACGAAGCTGGCCGCAGGGTCGATGAAGCGGTGCAGCAGCCAGGCGCAGCCGGCCCGGTCGATGTGCACCCCGGCCCTGGTCGCCCACCTCATGGCCCCTCCTTGATCACTGCGGGCTCGCCAGCGGCGGCGGCGTCGGCGGCGAGGGCGTCGACGGCGGCCCGGGCCGCCTCCCGCTCGGCCGGGGGGAAGAAGTCTCGCCGGGCTATCCGGCGCAGTTCGCCGCGTAGGCGGCGCAGCGCCCGCATCCGCTCCGCGGCGCTGGCGGCGGCGGCGTCCCGGGCCTGCTCGGTGACGGCCTGATACTCGGCGGCCCGGGCGGCACGCATCGCCGCGGCGGTCGCCCGCTCCTGGGCGGCGCTGCCCGGCGTGGCCAGCCACACCGTTGCCACGCCGCCAGCCGCAAGGATCTCCTCGGCCAGCCAGTCGAGCTGCTCGCGGGTGCGGGCGTCGTGGGGCAGGGTGACCAGGCCGTCGCCCAGCCGGGCCACCCCGAGGCGTTCCAGCTTGCGCCAGACCGCGACTCGGGGATTGGAGGGTTCCCGGGGCAGCCGGTAGGCAAGCAGCACCCACGATCCCAACCGGCCCGAGCCTGCGGGCAGCACGGTCGATTCAGGCACAGCCGTCCCTCGCTCCCCCTGATGGATCATGAGCGGTAGTGTAACCGTGGTTGCAGTCATCTTCCACGGTCGACAAGGAGCCGTCCCGCGATGCTCAGTTGGGCTTCCATCCTGTACGGCGCTGCCTTGTCCGCGATCGTGGCCGGCGCCGCCCTCATCGCCCTGGCCCGCCCCCGCCAGCCGGCGGTCATCCTGACCGGCGCGCTGGCCACCGCCGCCGGACCGCTGGCCTGGAACGCGATCCTGCGGGCCACCCACGCCAGCCAGTTCTTCACCGACGCCCCCCTGCGCCTGCTGCCGGCCAGCTGGCAAGACACCGGCTCGGGCGTGTTCGCCCTGGCCGCCACCGCCGTTCTCCTTGGCCTCGGACCACTCGGAACTGCCCCCACTCGGCGCACGATCGGGCTCGCCACGTTATGCGGCCTGGCCGCGTTCCTGGTCGACGTCTACCTCTACTGACCAACCAGCGACAGCGGAGAACAGGCCCTCGCTGTGCCGACCAGCGTTTCAAGACTGTTCAGCTGACCGCCGAAGACCTGGACCATGTTTGGGGGCCTAGCCCGACTTTCCTGGCTAGCCAATGAGCCGTAAGCAAAGCTGCTGGTCAGTGGCCGGCTTCGAGGCGTCGGAGTGTATTACTCAACTGCCTGGCCGGTTGATGGCCAAGCCGGGCAGCGGCAGGGGTCCACGGGCCACTCTGCTCGCGCACTTTGGGTAATACACCATTTGCCCTGCTCATACGAAGTTTCACGGAGCTATCCAGGAAACTCGGGCTAGGTGCGCCGGACGTCGCCCGGTGCAGGCCGGCAGTAAGGCCTACAGGACTGTCCCCTGGTTTCCGCCCGGCCGTACGCTTGGGCCTGGATCCGGTTAGCCAGCCCGGTCCACCGGGCCGGTGTCACGGGCGAAGGCGGCGATGGCGGTGGCGGCCGCGTCGGCCATCTGGTCCAGGACGTGGAGGTTGAGGTTGTCGAGGTCGTCGCAACGGTCGTGGTAGCAGGGGTCGGCCGGGCCGGTGGTGCCCCCGAAGGCCGCTCGATCCCGCGCGCTCTTGGCCTCGTTGGCGCCGGTGAACAGCCCGCCCACCGGGATGCCGGCGGCCGCGAAGCTGGCGTGGTCCGACCCGCCGGCCAGCGAGGTCTCGCCCACCGCCAGCCCGCGGTCGCGCAGGTAGTTGGCGAGCACGCGCTCGATCGCGGCCGAGCCGGCCGGTGCTCCCTCGGCGTCGCCGTCGTAGACCAGGCGTCGGAAGTTCGGGGAGCCGACCATGTCCAGGTTGAGGTACAGCGCGATCCGGTCACGTTCGGTGCGGCTGAGGCCGTCAACGTAATGCCTGGATCCCAGCAGGCCGAGCTCCTCGGCGCCCCACCAGGCGAACCGGACGGTGTGCGCCGGCCGGGTGCCGGCCAGCTGACGGGCGATCTCCAGGAGGGTGGCCGAGCCGCTGGCGTTGTCGTTGATCCCCGGGCCGGCGGCGACGCTGTCCAGGTGGGCGCCCGCCATGACCACCCGACCGGGGTCGACGCCTGGAAGCTCGACGACGACGTTGCTGGTCGGTTGGCCGCTGGACTCGGTGTCGGTGCGTATCCGTAGCCGCTGGCCGGGGCCGGCTTCGGCCAGCCGCTGGCCGACCTGGAAGCTGGCCGCCAGCACCGGCAGGGCGATGCCGGGGCCGCTGAGCGTCCCGGCCGGCGGCTCGGTGCGGCCGGCCTGGCCCTCGTTGAAGATCACCGCGGCGACTGCCCCGGCTCGTTCGGCATTGGCGACCTTGGCCGCGAACGGGCAGGCACCGCGCTGCAGCAGGGCGACCGAGCCACGGGGGAAGCCGGCGAAGTCGGCCGGCTCGCAGCCGCTGGTCGAGCTGTCGGCGCGTGGGCCCGGGGGGAGCCGCAGGTCGACCGGCTGGATTGCGGCGGTGATGTCGCCGCTGCCGGAGAACTCGAAGGTGCGGTAGTCGGCGCCAGGCCGAAGTGCGACATCACTCCTCCCGGCCAACTCCAGGACCGGCCGGCTTCGCTCCCGGAACCGGCCGGCTTGGAACCGCTGCACCTCAGGGGTGTAGCCGGCCGCCCGCAGCTGCCCGACGAGGTAGTCGACCGAGGCGTCGTAGCCCGGGGTGCCGGCCGCCCGGTTGCCATCATGGCGGTCGGCCACCGTTTGGAAGGCGGCCAGATGGGAGCGGATTCCCTCTGCCGTGACGGCCGCCCGCAGCGCCGCTGGGGTCGAACCCCGAGCCACGGTGGCGCCCGGAGGCGCGCTGGTGGTCGGCGCCGTGGTGGTCGAAGGGCCCGCCACCGACGACCCGCCGTCCTCTTCCTCAGAGCGGCCCGGAGTACAGCCGATCACCAGGACAACTAGCACGCTGGCGAGCAGCCTACGCGTGGACCGCGGGTTCATGAACCGAGGGTAGGCGGGCCCGTTTCAAGTCCCGCTAAAGCCGACAACCCGTGCGTGTTCGCGGACGACGCACAAGTCGCCTCGCCTTACGGCTTCAGTGCCGAGGTCGCCGAGATGGCCATTTGCGAGATCCGTAGGCTGGTGAGGGCCGCAGCCAACCCGAGTCCGGCGCTTGGCTATGGATCGGTCTACTGACGTCATGGCTGGGCGCTACGGCAGCGCGTTCAGGCCGGTCTCGTAGGCGAAGATTACGGCCTGGACCCGGTCGCGAAGTCCCAGCTTCATCAGGATCCGCTTCACATGGGTCCGGATCGTCGATTCCTCCACAGTCAGCGCGGCAGCGATCTCGCGGTTGGACAGGCCCCGCGCGATCAGGGCCAGCACCTCCCGCTCACGTGGGGTCAGCCCATCCAGCTTGGCCTGGCCGGTGAGCTCGGGGGTGGGCTGGTGGGCCATGCGGTCGATCACCCGCCGGGTGACCGACGGCGACAACAACGCCTCACCGGCGGCGATGGTGTGCACCGCCGCCAGCAGTTCCTCGGGTCGGGCGCGCTTGAGCAGGAAGCCGGAGGCGCCGGCGCGCAGGGCGCCGAAGATGTAGTCGTCCTGCTCGAAGGTCGTCAGGATCAGGACCCGGACCCCTGGGGCGGCCTGGGCCACCTGGCGGGTGGCGGCGATCCCGTCCAGGTCGGGCATGCGCACGTCCATCAGCACGACCTCAGGGGCGTGCCGGCGCGTCTGCTCGACGGCTTGGCGTCCGGTCGCTGCTTGGCCGACGATCTCGATCTGGGGGTCGGCGGTGAGGAGCTCGATGAGCCCGGCACGCATCAGCTGGTCGTCGTCGGCGATTAGCACCCGGGTCACCGTCGCTGGCCTCCGTAGGGGAGCTGGGCGCGGAGGTGAAACACGCCGTTGGCGCGCTCGGCGTCCAGGCTGCCGCCGAGCAGGGTGGCGCGCTCGCGCATGCCGACCAGCCCGTGGCCCCCGCCGGACCGCGACCCGCCGCCGGCGGGCACGGGGTTGGTGACGCTGAACTCCAGCGCCACCTCGCCGAACGCTAGCTCGATGCGGGCGCGGCCGGCGCCGTGGCGGGCCGCATTGGTGAGCGCCTCCTGCAGGATCCGGTAGGCGGCCTGATCGACGGCCGCGCCAAGCGGCCGCGGCACCCCCGAGGTGCCGAAGCTGACCTCCAGCCCCGCCGCCTGGTGGCGGGCGATCAGGGTGTCCAGCGAGGCCAGGCCGGGCGGCGCCGCCAGGTCCCCGTTGGCCGGGCCGCCCTCGCGGAGGCTGCCAACGAGCTGGTCGATCTCGGCGGCCGTCTGTCGCCAGCTGCTCGATCGCCTCCAGAGCTGGCAGCGAGCGATCGGGGTCGCTGTGGTGGCGCAGCCGGGCCGCACCGGCGCGGACGGCGATCACGCTGATCGCGTGGCCGGCCGAGTCGTGCAGGTCGCGGGCGATCCGGGCGCGTTCGGTGGCGGCGGCCAGCAGCCGTTCGCGCTCGGCCTCCCGCTCGGCGCGCTCGGCCCGCTCCTTCAGCTCGGCGAGCTGCTCGCGCCGCAGCCGGGTTCGCTCGCCGGCGAACCAGGCCACCGCCCAGGCCAGCCCGGTGTGCGACAGCTCGCTTACGGGAACCGCGCCCTGGGCGGCGGCGGCCGCGGCCAGGTAGGCCACCCCCAGCCCGACGACGGTGACGGTGGTGCGCCGCGTCCAGGGGGTCTGCGGCTGGCGGCTGGCGGCCAGCAGGTACAGCGCGGCGGCAGGGCCCGCCAGCAGGTCGATCCGAAAGCCCAGGCCGGCCAGCAGCACGCCCGCCGCCGCGGTGACGGCGAACACCCCGAGCGGGGAGCGCCGCCAGACGATCAGCGGCACCGTCGAGCAGGCCACCAGCACCACGCCGAGCAGATCCAGCTCCCTGGCCCCGGGGCGGGGAGGGCCGATGCCGCCGTGGGAGACCAGCGCCAGCGAGCCGGCGAACACGGCGGCCGCGATGGCGGCGTCCAGCAGCGCGGCCGAGCTCGGCCGGGCCACCAAGCGCCGGTGGGCGGTGGAGGTCGACGACGACCTGAACATGCTGTGAGGGTAGCTCCAGGGGCGCTGTCGGGAATCCCCCTGGCGGGTGATCCGCCTCCACTGGATGGGGACCGACAGGTTCCCCCCGCAGGGCGTTTCGCCGCCGCTGCGCTCCGCCCTAGCGTGGCGGCCATGTAGCACCACGACACCCACCCGACGCGACAGCGGACACCACAGGACCGCGGCCGTCATGCATGAAGACCCTGCCAACCACCTGCGACAGGAAGGACACGCAGATGACCGAGCCGTCCCGCTACGACGACACCGGTGGCACCCCACGGTGGGTGAAGGTCTTTGGGATAATCGCGGGGGTGGTGGCCCTGCTGGTGGTCGTCATGCTCCTCATCGGCGGTGGTGGTGGCCACGGCCCGCAGCGCCACGGCGGCGCTGGTGGCGCCACACCAGACTCCAGCGTCACCGCGTCCGCCGGCGTCGGCGGCCATACCCCGCCCATCGGTGTCCACACACCGTGATGACCAATCCCCGCCTGCGCACGTTCGCACTCACCGCGTGCGGCACGTCCTCGGTCGGCCAGCTCGGCGCGGTCACTGGCGGTGGAGCGGCGGCGCGGCATGACCCCATCCGAGTGGCGTAGGCAGCACCAGCAGCGCACGGTGCCCTCTCCGGAGATGGAGTCACCGCCACCTTGTTGCAGCCAATCAGTGACCCGGCTGTCCAGTGCAGTCCGGGACCAAGATGAAAGGCAGGACAGCGTGGGATCTGCGATCCGGATCAGCGATGTCGTCAAGACCTATCCGTTGGGCGCCGGCGCGGTCGTCGCCGTTGACCACCTCAGCCTGGAGGTCGCCCAGGGCGAGTTCGTCGCCGTCGTGGGGCGGTCGGGCAGCGGCAAGACGACCTTGCTGAACCTGCTCGCCGGGATCGACCGGCCCACATCCGGGACGGTGCATGCCGCGGGCGCCGATCTTGGTTCATTGTCGGAGTCCGGGCTGGCCGGCTGGCGGGGCCAGAACGTGGGGCTGGTGTTCCAGTTCTTCCAGCTGCTGCCCACCCTGACCGTCGTGGAGAACGTGATGTTGCCGATGGACTTCGCCAAGCAGGTCCCGCCCGGCCAGCGGCGGCCGAGGGCGCTGGAGTTGCTGGAGCAGGTCGGCGTTGGCGACCAGGCCGACAAGTTGCCCGCCACCCTGTCGGGCGGCCAGCAGCAACGCGCGGCGATCGCCCGGGCGCTGGCCAACGATCCGCCGCTGCTGCTGGCCGACGAGCCGACCGGCAACCTGGACTCGGCTACCGCCGAGGCGGTATTGGCCCTGTTCGCCGGCCTGCACGCCGAGGGACGGACGATCGTGGTGGTCACCCACGAACGCGACATCCGCTCGATCGTCGGCCGGCAGGTGACCCTCCAGGACGGCCGCGTCGTCACCGATGAGCGCGCACCGCAGGGGGTGTCAGCATGACCAGCCTCATGACGGTCAAGCTGGGCCGGGACCTGCGAGCGTCCTGGTCCCGGCTGGCGCTGATAGTGGTCGCGATCACCGTCAGCCTGACCGCATTCGGCGGGATCCTGTTCGCCTGGTCCTCCATCGGCCGGGAGACCAGCGGCGCCTACATGCGCACCCAGCCGGCGTCGGCGACGATCGTGCTGGACCGCCCGATCGACGCCGGGCGGATGGCCGCGATCGCCGTCCAGGCGCGCCGGCGGTCGGGGGTGATCGCGGCGACCGGCCGCACCCAGTTCGACAGCAAGCTGGAGGTCAACGGCCAGCCGCGGGACGCCGGGCTACAGGTGTTCGTGGCCGCGGCGGACGACCCGATGCGGATGGTGAAGTTCGACCTCGAGCGGGACGGTGCCTGGCCGCCGGCTGCTGGGGAGATCCTGATCAGGGATGACTCGCTCGGCCTGCTGGGGGTGGCGGTCGGCGACACCGTCACCATCACGCCATCAGGCGGCCAGCCGGTGCGGCTGCGGGTGGCGGGGACCGTGTACGACCCCAGCCTGGCCCCCACGCCCCAGGAGACCAAGGGTCGCGGCTACCTGTCGGGGGCAGCGTTGGCCAGGGCCGGGCAGCCGGCCGAGCTGGACCAGTTGAAGCTCCAGGTCGCCGACCCCGGGCAGACGGCGCCCACCCGCGACCGCGACACCGTCGTGGCCGTGGCCGCCCAGGTCGGCCGGTGGCTGCTGCAAGACCAGGGGCTTGCGATCAGCGAGATCCAGGTGCCCGAGCCGTATGCGCACCCCCACCAGTGGCAGGCCGACGTGCTGCTGGTGTCGCTGCTGGCCGGTGGGGCGGCCGCGCTGCTGCTGGCCACGATCCTGGTCGCTACCATGCTCAACAACCTGTTCACCCAGCAGATCCCCCAGATCGGCATCATGAAGGCGATCGGCGCCCGCTCGGGGCGCATCGGGCGGCTGTATGTGGCGATGACGCTGCTGGTGGCCGCGGTGGCCACTCTGGTGGCGCTGGGCCCGGCCATCCTGATCGGCCGCGCCGGCCTCCAGGCGCTGCTGGAGATGCTCGGTATCCAGCCCGCCAGTCTGGCCGCGCCCTGGTGGACCTATGTGGTGTTCCTGGCCGTCGGTCTTGGCCTGCCGCCGCTGCTGGCGCTGGTCCCGCTGGTCAAGGCCAGCCGCACCACCGTCCGGGCGGCCATCGACCACCACGGCGGCGCCGTCAGGTCCAGCAGGGCGACCGGGGTGCTGGCCCGGCTGGGCCGCCGCCTGCGGAGCCTGGACCGTGGCCTGCTGCTGGCGCTGCGCAACACCGTCCGGCGTCCGGCCCGGTTCTGGCTGTCGGTGAGCCTGCTCGCCGCTGCGGGCACGGTGTTCGTGGCCGGGATGTCGCTGAACTCCGGGACCCAGGCGGCCAACGACGAGAAAGCCCAGCAGCGCTACTGGGATGTCGAGGCGCAACTGGCCAGCCCCGCCCCGATGGCGGCGGTCACCGGCGCGCTGGCGCGGGTGCCCGGCGTCAGCGGGGTCCAGGCCTGGACCCGAGCCCCGATCGGCGTCGCCGGGCCGGGAGGGCTGCCCTTCACCCGTACCTACCCCGACCAGGGACACGGCAGCATCGCGATCAACACCATCCCCGCCGGCGCCACCACGTTCCCGCCGCCCAAGCTGTTGGAGGGCCGCTGGCTGCAGCCGGGCGAGACCGGCGCGGTCGTGCTCAACCAGATCACCCGCAACAACACCCTCCCCAGCCTGGGCGCCGGCGACACCGTGGAGCTGTTCATCGGTGGGGAACCCAGCAGCTGGCGGGTGGTCGGCATCGCCGAGGAACGCGAAGCCAGCGGCGGCGGCGCCTACACCACCGCCGAGGGGCTGGCCGCCGCCACCGGCCAGCCGCAGCAGGTCGACCAGCTGCGCATCATCACCGACGGCCACGACGAATCCACCCGCGACAGCACCGCGCTGGCGGCCGACAAGGCGCTCGCCAGCGCGGGGATCAAGGTGGGATCCGCGGCCTCGGTCAGCCGCAGCGCGGCCGCCTCTAAGGGCCACACCGGTCCCATCCTGCTGGTGCTCATCGGCATCGCCGTTCCTCTTGGGGTGGTCGGCGTCATCGGCCTGGCCTCCACGATGAGCACCAACGTCCTGGACCGGACCCGCGAGTTCGGGGTCATGCACGCCATCGGCGCCCGCCCCAGGGCGGTGCGCCGCATCGTCACCGCCGAAGGCGTCTTCCTGGCCCTCACCAGCTGCCTGGTGGCGGTCCTCCCAGCACTTGGGCTCACCAAGGTCCTGGGCGTCGGGCTGGGGAACCTGTTCATGAACGCGCCGCTGCCCTTCCGGGTCTCGGTGCTCGCCGCCGGCCTCTGGATCGCCCTGGTGATCCTCGGCGCCGCACTGGCCACCGACGCGGCCGCCACCCGCGCCTCGCGCATCACCGTCCGCGAAGCCCTCAGCTACCTCTGACGATGACGACACCGCCACGCGGCCAGGTCCACCTGCCAGTCGCTGTCAGCCGATGGCTCCCTCGGCGACCGCATCCCGCGGCGCATCGCCGGCAACGCCGTTTCCCGGTCGCGCGAACCACGTCGACCGTCCCGCAGCCAAGCCTCCGGCACGGCTTCCACTCCTGCCCCATCCAACAGTCAACCCTGGAGGCGCAGCCGGTGAGGGAGACCAGGAGGTCCCATGGGCTCGGCCGAAGCTAGACGTCCAGACACACACAAAGGAGCTGTGATGGCCCGACCTCGAAGGTTCGTAATCCTGTTCGGCGTTGCCGCCGCGGCCGTCGCTGTCGTACGACACCGCCGCGGTCCCACCCGCGGGCACAAGGTGCCGGGAGGGATCCTCATCGGCGACGCCGCCGTCTACGACACCCTGAGCCGGCTGCTGCTCGGCCCGTTCGTGGGGCGGATCGCCGCCGACGTCGCGGCGGCCACCCCCGCCGGCGCCCAGGTGCTGGAGGTCGGCTGCGGACCCGGCCACCTGTCGATCCGGCTGGCCGGCCAGCACGGCCTGGAGGTGACCGGGCTTGACCTGGACCCGGCCATGATCGCCCGCGCCCGCGCCAACGCCGACCGTGCGGGGGACGACGCGGAGCGCCGGCCGTCCTTCCTGGTTGGTGACGTGGGCGCGCTGGCGTTCCCCGACGAGTCGTTCGACCTGGTCGTCAGCACCCTGTCGATGCACCACTGGGCCGACCCGACCGCCGGGCTGGCCGAGCTCGGCCGGGTGCTGCGCCCTGGGGGCCGGGCGCTGGTCTGGGACTTCCGGCCCGGCGCCCGACCCCATCTGTTCGGACCACGCCACGCGGATCTGCCCGACCCGGTCGACCATGCACGTGGCGGTCCGCTTCGGGTGGTCAGCGTGACGCCATGGCGCTGGCCCTGGAGGTTCCCGCTCACCCAGCGGATCGAGCTGGTCCGCGCCGACAACTCATCCGGGCCGTCGGAACACCAGACAACGTCCGCCGGCCGGTCAGCGGCGCGCTGGGCGGGCCCGTGAGCGCTTGGGCACCAGGCGGGCATGGTCCAGCCGGCCTCGGCCAGCAGGGCATCGAGTTGGTCGAGTTGGTCGGCGGTGAGCCGGTAGGTGACCCTAAGGTGGCCGTCGAGCGCCTCGGCGGTCTCCACGGCAGGGTCGGGGTCGTCCTCCACCCAGATCCTGGTGTCGGCCGAGAATGGCCCGTAGCGGCGCAGCAGGCGCAGCTGGTCGGGGTCGCGTAGGTCGAGGCGGGTGATGCCAGAGGGCAGGCTCCGGCGATACCAGGGGGCGCTCCGGCGGTCGGCGGCGGCGAGGCGCTCGAGCTCGGTCGCCGCCTGCCGGGCGTCGGCCGGCAGCTCGGCGCGGCTCAGCCAGTCGCCGAGCGCGCTCCCGACGGTGGCATGCGACTGCCGCGATTGGTGCAGGTCCAGGACGCGCTGGAACAGCGCCCGAGCCTCCTCTGGGTCGAGGCCCCGTGCCGGCGAGTAGGCATGGGCCGCGTCCGGATCCGCCTCCGGTCCCGTGGGCTCCGGGGCGGTGGCGGGCGATGGCTGACCGATGTCGTGTGCGGGAACCTGCTGGGGGGCGAGGGCGGCAGCGAGCAGGGTGGTGAAGGGAACGGCGGCGATCAGGCCGACCGACCCACACAGGGTCCGCACCACCTCAACGGCCACCACCTCGGCCGTGGCAACGCTGCCCAGGGCCTCGCCACCGACGACGAACAGGACCAGCAGCGGCAGCGACGCCCCGGCGTAGGCAAGGAACAGGGTGTTCACGGTGGCCGCGACCACGTCGCGGCCGACCGACAGGGCGCTGTGGACCAGCTCACCGAAGCCGGCCGCCGGGTCGGCCCGCCGCAGCTCGAACACCAGCGAGGCCTGGGACACGGTCACGTCGTCCAGCACCCCGAGCCCGCCGATGATGATCCCGGCCAGGAGCAGGCCGCGCAGCGACAGGCCACCGACCTGGAAGCTCGCGCCGCGTGCATCCTCACTGGTCAGACCGGTCAGTGCCGTGGCCGCGACGAACCCGGCCGACAGGGCCGCGGTCAGCAACAGGGCAAAGGCGGTGCCAACGGTGGCGGCGGTGGTCTTGCGGCCGACGCCGTGAGAGAGGTACAGCGAGGCCAGCATGATGGCCATGGCGCCGACCAGGGCCACGGTGGTGGGGCTGCGTCCGCGGAGGATCGCGGGGATCACGAACCCCAGGATCACGGCGAACGACACCGCCAGCCCGATCAGCGATCGGACGCCTTGCCAGCGGCCGAAGGCGATCACCGCCAGGACGAACAGGGCGGCCAGGGCCAGCATGGGGCGGGTGCGCTCCAGGTCGCTGATGTTGTAGTAGGTGGGCTGGCCTTCCTGTTGCTGCTCGGTCAGCGTGACCCGCTGGCCGACCCGGTAGGTGTCGCCGGTCGGGTCGGTGGTCTCGAAGGCGACCTGCCGGCCGCCGTCGGCGAGCCGGGCTTGGACCTTGATGCAGGTGGCGAGGGGCGCCGCCGGGTCGGGGGCCTCGCAGGAAACGGTCTGGATCCGGGTCAGGGTCGCCTTGACCAGCCGAGCTGCATTCTGCTGACCGGCCGAGGCCGGTCGGGCGACGTCGCCCCGAGGCCAGAGCAGCAGGCCGCCGGCCAACACCACCAGGGCCAGGATCCCCACCGCCACCAGCATCAGCCGATGGCGGCCAGCCGTCACATCCACCTGCGCAACGCTATGCCCTGAGCACCACCAAGACCAACCGCGCCCAGGGCCGGCCACCTGACCCGGCCACCGGATCGGCTCGGAAGCGACGCACCCGGCGTCCCGGCACAAGCCAGGGAAGAACGGTCGACCGCTATTCGCTCATGGTGATGTTGAGCAGGGCGGCGCCGGTGATGGCGATGAGCACCAGGGCCATGAAGACGGCCGGGGTGGCGAGCCGGCGAACGGGCAGCTGGACCCGGGTGAGCAGGGCGGCCACGCCGAGGGCGATGGCCACCTCGAAGGCGGCCGAGACGGTGTCGGCGAAACCGAACCGCTCGGGGGTCCATGGCTCCTCACCGATGGGCAGGCCGCGGAGGCGGACGAACAGCCACAGCGCGGCCACCAGCAGGTTGCCGACGGCCCCGGCCAGCAGCAGGACCCGGGCCGGGTATCGCGGCACCAGGATCGCCCACAGCGCCTGGGCGATGGCTACGGCGATGAAGAAGTAGCCGGCCAGGGGCAGCTCGGTCAGGTGCTCGGGGATGACCGCGAAGTGGATACCGGCCGCGCCGGCCGACAGGCCGGCCAGACTCAGCAGGAGCAGCTGTGCCGAGGTATCGGGCTGGACCGCGGGGATGGTGTCGGCCGCAGGCTCGGCCTGGAGCTGATCTCGGAGGGCCATCAGGGCTCACTCCCTTCTGGGCGGCGATCGCTGGTATCGGTGACCCCTGATGATAGAGAACGTTCTCACCCATACTGTAGAGAGGTGAGGATCGCCCGTCTAGCCCGAATTTCCTTGAGTGCCGGAATTATGCTGGATCCCGGCAGGGGCTCACGGCCTCGGGTCTTGGCGGGCCGCGTCGGCTGCTTCCTCACGATCGGTGTGGTGGCCGGTGAGCTCATGGTGGTTGACGCCCCCGCGTTCCAGGGATCGGCATGCACCAAGGCGGCGGTCAGCCGCGGGACCTGGTGCAGGAGCCGATGCTGGGCCTCCTCGGCGACACGGTGGCCCTCCACCACCGACAGCTCGGGGTCGACCACGACCTCGCACTCCGCCCGCAAGGCGTGGCCGATCCAGCGCAGCCGGACCCGGCCGAGGCCGAGCACGCCCGGGGTGGCCAGCAGCTCGGCCTCGACCCGGTCGACCAGCTCCGGGTCGACCGCGTCCATCAGCCGTCGGTACACCTCCCGGGCGGCATCCCGGAGCACGACCAGGATCGCGACCGTGATCAGCAGCCCGACCAGGGGGTCGGCCAGCGGGAACCCCAAGGCCACGCCGGCCGCCCCTAGCAGCACTGACAGCGAGGTCAGCCCGTCGGTGCGGGCGTGCAGCCCGTCGGCGACCAGGGCGGCCGAGCCGATCTCGCGGCCGACCCGGATGCGATATTGGGCGACCAGCTCGTTGCCGGCAAACCCGATGACCGCCGCCACCGCGACCAGTCCCAGGGCCTGGACGTCCTGGGGTGCCAGCAGGCGCCGGACGGCCTCGTAGCCGGCCAGGGCCGCGGAGGCGGCGATGAAGCCGACGATGACGAGGCCGGCTAGGTCCTCGGCCCGGCCGTAGCCGTAGGTGTAGCGGCGGGTGGCGGCCCGCCGGTCCAAGGTGAAGGCAACGGCCAGGGGAATGGCGGTGAGGGCGTCGGCCAGGTTGTGCAGGGTGTCGCCCAGCAGGGCCACCGAGTGGCTGCGCCAGACCACCACGGCCTGGAGCAGGGCGGTGACGGCCAGGGCGGCGAACGACACCGCCAGCGCCCGGATGCCCTTGCGGCTGGTCTCCAGCTGAGTGTCAACGGCCACGGCGGTGTCATGGCTGTGCGGGGCGATCAGCTGCTTGAGCCGCCCGAGCAGCCCCGGCGGGTGGTCGTGGTGGTGGGCGCCGTGGCCGTCGTCGGAATCCTGCTGGAGAGGTTGGCGCATCAGGGTGCTCCTCCCTTGACGGCTGACCCGCGACCTCGACGCGCGCCGGTGGAAGGCTGCGACCAAGGTGGAGCTGCCTGCCGTGAGGGACTGGTCGGCGAGATCCCACAGCGCCAACCTGTTCCTCGAGAACGGGGAATGTTGATCGGCTACGGGCCTGTGCCAGTAGGCCTCTGGGCTACCTCGTTCAGGGCAGGGTGACGAAGTCCTCGAGGAAGTCCCTGGCGGCCGGGGTGTCCGCCCGGTAGGTCTTGTCGGTGGCCCGGCACCAGGCATCACCGGTGATGGTGATCGACACCACCAGGTTGCTCTCGACGCCCCCGAGGAAGTGGGGGCCGCCCGAGTCGCCATAGCAGGTCCCGCCATTGCCAGTGGACGGATTCATGGACAGCAGCAGCCAGGCCTTCTCCACATTGAGCGCATGCTGCAGGGCGTAGCGGCGGACGCCGTCAAAGAACAGCGAGTGCGGCCCGCCGGTCTTATCCTCGCGCACGGTGCCGTAGCCGACCGCGGTGAAGGTCTGGTCGTCGAGGGTGTGGGCGGCCTTGAGCTGGTCCAGCAGCCCGGCCGCGGGCAGCCGGGCCGGCGTGATCCCGGCCGGCGCCTGCCGGAGCAGCACCACCGCGATGTCATGGGTGTCGGAGGCGCCGCCGGCGCCGAACAGCGGGTTGCCCACATAGCCGGTGGCCGCCACCAGCCCGGCCAACGAGGTCGAGTCCTCGTCATAGGCGGGGGCGAAGGTCACCCAGACCTGGCTGATCCCCTCGGCCTCCAGGAAGGCCGTGCAGTGGGCGGCGGTGAGGAACACCGTCGGGGCGATCAGGGTGCCCGAGCAGAGGATGTCGGGGCCGGGGCTGTCCGGGTCCCAGTCGGCCAGCAGCGCCCCCACGTTGGGATGCCGGTTGCCGTCGGGCTGCCCGAAGGTGACGGCGCTGGCGGTCACGGTCGGCAGCAACAAGGCTGCTCCGGCAAGCAGGACAATCAGCAGGCTTCTGCGCACCGCGCCCCCCTTTGGACCGGTTTGTAGCTCCAAGCATGGTCGATGGTGAAGTCCGGACGGTCAAGCGAGGCAAGATCCTGCGCTAGGTGCTCTGCCACCTGCGTTCGATCACCTACTTGTGCGCGCGGCTGGTTCGGTGACGGATTGGCCGCTTGGGTATTGTCGGTTGCCGCACGCCCGATTTAGGGTTTTGGCCGTGCCCCAACGAAGGAGGCTCGGATGACCATCCGGCGTGTCATTGGTGCGGCGGTGCTCGCGTTGGCCTTGGTGGCGATGGTGTTCACCCCGGCCGCGTCGTCGGCGCCCACGGTCCGCGGCTATCTGGTGGGCTCCAAGGCGCCGCTCACGGCGGCCCAGGTGGCCCAGCTGAAGGATGCCGGCGCCAGAGTCCAGTACGTCTACCGCAACGTTGGCGGTGCGGCGGTCGGCCTGACCGATGCGGCCGCCTCCCAGGTGCGCTCGCTTGGCTTCGTCACCTCGGTAACCGCCGACCAGGCCCAGCAGCTGACAGCCCTAGGGGACCCGTTGCCGGGTAACGGGCCGTACTGGCTGGACCTGATCGACGCCGACCACAACAGCACCTTCGACGGATCCGGGGTGTGGGTGGCCGGTCTGGACAGCGGGTTCTACCCCAACTGGCGTGACTACTTCGACCCGGCCAGCATCCTCACCCAGTACGCCACGGCCTTTGTGTCGGTTGGCGCCAACCAGAACCAGAACCAGTGGGACGTGGGCAGCGACCCCCACGGCATGGCCACGGCGGCCACCGTGGTCGGCCACCGGCTGGTGGACGACACCAACGAGGGCGGCTGGGGCACCGGCTACCTGACCGGGGCGGCCGGGACCTACTGGGTACCCGGCGTGGCATCCGGTGCCAAGTTCATCCCCATCAAGGTCTGCGAGCCCATTGGCTGCTTCGACAGCGCGGTCATCGCCGCCTACGACTACCTGATCGGCCTGAAGCGGGCCAACCCCGGCCAGCCCCTGGTGATCAACCAGAGCCTGGGCGGCGGCAGCCTGAGCCCGGTGGAGAAGGCCGCCATCGACGCGGTGAACCGGGCCGGGATCGTGCTGGTGGCCTCGGCGGGCAACGAGGGCGACGCCGGCATGAGCTACCCGGCGGCCTACGAGCCGGTGGTCTCGGTGGGAGCGGGCGGCTGGGTGGACCAGTGGACCACCCTGCCCTCCAAGCTGTGGTGGCTGCAGAACGTGCCCGAGGGCGACATCGACCAGGTCTACGTCGCCGGGTTCAGCAGCCGCGAGAAGGCCGGGCAGCACCTGGACGTGGTCTCCACCGGCCGCTATCTGCTGGAGCCGTACCCGTGCGCCCAGCTATACCAGGACGGCCAGGTCATCAGCTCCACCAACGTGCGGACCTGCGCGGCCAAGGCCACGCCCGACAACGCCAACGCCGCGCCGTTCCAGTACCTGTTCATCAGCGGCACCAGCTTCTCGGCACCCACGGTGGCCGGGATCGTGGCCCTGATGCTGAACAAGAACGGCTCGCTGTCCAACGCCGACGCGGTACCGGGGACCGACGCGACGACCGGCTCGCCGGGCCGGGTGGAGCGGCTGCTGGAGCAGGCCGCCACACCGATCCCACCGGGATCAGTCACCGTGATCCATCGGACTGGCGATAAGCTCACCGAGACCTGGGGCAGCGACGCCACCGGCCACGGCTGGGTGCTGGTGGACGACGCCCTGGCCAGGGCATAGCCAGGCAGGACGCAGCGCCAGGCGGCGGAGGGCCCCTCGACGGACCCTCCGCCTGCTGCGTGTCGCACTGAGGCGCCTGGCCGAGCAGCAACGACCAGCCCAGGGACCGCCGAGCCGGCACAATACGCGATCCAACTTACTGTATATAAGAGCCTGCGCCAGTAGGTGTGATGTGGGTGTGGACGCGGAGCCGAGCTAGTGCGTCGGCTGTCGAACCGTTAGGGATCGGCCCCCGCTTGCTGAGCGCTCCAGGGGGCCCGGGCGGCCGCATGTCATCGACAGCCCGTGCACCGTGTGCCTAACCTCCTCGGAGGCTGCCGCACATAATCGCCAGACCCGAACGAGGGCCGGCCCGGCAGCGGGAGGGGGAGCCATGCGAAGAGTCGCTCTGACCAGTGCCGCCGTGGCCCTGGTGGTTGGCCTGGCTGGCGTGGTGGCGATGTCGGCTACCTCCCAGGCGGCCCAACCGAGCACCGCCACGTCCAGGACGCTTACCTTTGATGTGGTGTTCAGCCCGCTCTCGATTGTTGCCGCTAACAACGTCCGTGACCCGAACTCCGACATTGCCCTTGGCGACGAGATCACCTTTCACGACCAGCTGTTGTCCAGCGGCAGGCAGGTCGGCGACGATGTGGGCTCGTGCGTGATCGCCTCCATCACCCCCCCGCAGATCCTGGCCAACTGCACCCTCGTGATCCGGCTGCCGGGCGGCAACATCACCGGCCAGTTCGTCGCCATCGCAGGCCCAACCCCGAGGGAGCTGGCGCTGACCGGCGGCACCGGCAACTATCGCAACGTGGGGGGCGAGGGAACCCTCGTCGAGTTCGGGAACGGCAAGGGACGGCTCACGCTCCAGTTGCTGAGTTTCGCCCCTCGAGGCAAGGGAGCCTGACCTGCAAGAGGGCTCGGCTGCTCGGCGTCCCGGCAGCATCTGGCGCCATACGGTGCTCAGACGGGCGTCGGCCTCTTGAGTGAGGGCCGAACCCAGGTACCCGTCTTGGGTCGGGACTCCAAACAGCCGGTCATGGATCGGCTGGCTCGCAGTCTAGATCGCGGCGCGCCGCCAGGATGGTGCCGGCGGGCACGGAGCCGGGTGGCGCGGTGGCGGGCCGTCATGGCAATCCAGGCAGCGCCGCCCGGGTCATGACGGCTCGCCCTCGGCACGAACGGTGCCGAGCTGCTCGTAGGCGCAGCGTTCGCTGATGCCGGCCGCGGCTGCCACCCGGCGGGTGTGCAGCCGGGTGCCGGTGGCGCGCTCGCCGGCGACCAGCTCGCGGATCCGAGCGCGTCCGGGTGCGGTCCGCTGCCGTTGCCAGCGGCCGGACCGCGTCCGGCGTGACGAAGCGGCGGCTGGGGCGCGGACGGGCCAGGCTCCTAGGATGACGGCGACATGAAGGGACTGTCGGCAGCGGAACTTGCCGACCTCGCCGGCACGACAGCGGCCGAGGTCCAGCAGCTGGTCGGGCTCGGCATCCTGGTCGCCCGCGACGGCGCCAACCCGTTCCTGGCGACCGACGCACAGAAGATCCGCCTGGCCAAGGCATGCGAGCAGGCGGGGCTGCCGATGGAGGGGATCGCGGCGGCGATCCGGGCCGGCCGACTGTCGTTCGCCTTCCTGGAGGCGGCGCCGTTCCGGCGGTGGGCGGTGCGCTCGGGGCGGACCTACCGGCAGGTCAGCCAGGACATCGGGATGCCGCTGGAGGTGCTCGGCAGCGCCCTGGAGTCGATGGGGTTCGCCCCGCTGGTCCCCGACGAGCCGATGCGGGAGGACGAGCTGGAAATCGTGCCGCTGCTGGCGCGCGGCTTTGCCAGCGGGCTGCTCGACCTGGCCTGGCTGACCCGGCTCGGCCGGGCCCACGCCGAGGGCCTGCGGCTGATCGCCACCGCCTGGGGCGAGGCCTACCACGACCGGTTCGAGGGGCCGGCGTTGGCCTCCGGCGCCGGCCAGCGGACCGCCATGGAGCTGGCCGCCGAGCTGGGCATCGATTTCCTGCCGCTGGCCGACCCCGCGCTGCTGGCCATCTACCGCCGCCAGCAAGAGCTGGTATGGACCGAGGGCCTGGTCGAACGCATCGAGGACGAGCTCGAACAGGCCGGGGTGCTCGGGCGACCCGGGCGGGTCCCGGCGATGGCGTTCCTGGACCTGGTGGGCTACACCCGGCTCACCGAGGAGCAGGGCGATGCCGCCGCGGCCGCGCTGGCCGAGCGCCTGGCGCTGCTGGTCTCCCGGTCCACGCGCGAGTACGGCGGCACGCCGGTGAAGTGGCTGGGTGACGGGGTGATGCTCCACTACCGGGACCCGGCGGGGGCGGTGCTGTCGGCGCTAGGGCTGGTGGCCCAACTCCCCGAGGCGGGGCTGCCGCCGGCCCATGTCGGGGTGGCGGCCGGGCCGGTGGTCGTCCAGGGGGGCGACTACTTCGGCCGCACCGTCAACCTGGCCGCCCGGATCGCCGCCCACGCCGGCGCGGGCCAGGTGCTGGTCAGCCAGCGCGTGGCCGAAGCGGCCCCGCCCGCCGGCGTCCGCTTCGTGGAGCTCGGGGAGCTGCGGCTGGAGGGGTTCGCCCGTCCGGTGCGGCTCCTGGAGGCCCACCGGGCCTCACCTTCTGACGCCACGGCGGCGAGGCCTCGGCGAATGCAGCAGTAAAGCAGACCAGCCGCGCCCACAACCACGCACAAACCTACGATCCGGGCCACAGAGCACATGGCGAGATTCCGCCACCAATCTCACGATGGCCACGGACTGCGCTCGCGTGGCGTTACGACAGCGTGGCACAACTCGGGGCCCCTGGCGCTGCAGGTGCAACTAGAGCTTCTTGGTTCCCAGGATCTTTAACGTTGTGACAA
>Ga0307416_100000383_pt1 | contig 22973 bp, 17 predicted proteins | sample DK1Cmetagenome_2_FD_203821 | JGI IMG/M metagenome (GOLD analysis project Ga0307416, IMG submission 203821) | Maize rhizosphere microbial communities from greenhouse at UC Davis, California, United States - DK15-C-3 | ecosystem: Host-associated > Plants > Roots > Rhizosphere > Soil | place...
TCGATCTGTTCGGTCATGGGTGGTCTCCTTCGGGCGGCACCATGCCGCCCCACCACCCAGAGCCCGGTCGATCGGATCGAGCCAGGCAGCGCCGTCAATAGCGACGCGATTTAGTAAAAACAGCAATGCTCGGTTTGCACAGAAAGTCGAGTGCAATGTCGGCTATGTTCGACAGTCCGGAAAGTCCGCTATCAGGCGATCGAAGTTGGTAAGCAGCCGTCCGTTCAGCTGGCCCAACGAAGGATCATCACTTCAGGGTCTGGATGGTTACCATTCAAATCGTTCATCGCGCTCCCGATCGTGCTCGGATTCCCACTTCCGCTGTTTCTCGATATAGCCCCGGAAGTCTTCCAGTGCCTGCTTGGCCCACGCCGAAATCGCCCCATCGGAATCATTTGTGAGCGTTTCCAGGAGAGGCGCGCGGCTCTCCAGCAATGCGGCCAGCGAACCGCTCCAGCCCCCCGGGTGAAACCGCTTCACAAAGATTTCGAGCACGGGGATCGGGTCGGCAGCTTCCTTGACAACGGCTATGGCGATCGGCGTCCAGCCCAAGGTCGCAGATGCATCTTCTAATTCTTCACCCGGCCCTTCACCTCCGGTCGCTTTGTCCCACAAAGGAGCGACGGCTGCGAGTGCGAGATACCGGATGTCGGGTTTTTCGCGCGCCCATTCCAATGCCGTTTCATGGTCGATTTTGCCCATCGGGTTGATCCGGCCCAGCCGCGCAAAACTAAACCGATAGGAGGCGTCAGGATTTTCCAGCGCGTCTTCGACAAATATATCAAGGACGGCGCGCGGGAACCTGGAGCCCAGCGCACTCATGAATTCTCGGTAATCGCCCGGATATACATCGTAAGAGGCCACGGCCTCGTGGAAGGCCGTGCAAATCTCCCGCGCCAACGCTTCGTCCGTCTCGGGATCAAAACAGCCCTTCACGATCTGGGCCAGGCCGTAGCCCGGATGGTTGCGGTTGTGGTCCTTGCTGAAGCGGTACTGGGCCAGCAATTCCTTACCGGCGTTTCTAACCGGCTGATCTATCGGCAGCTTGCTCTCGCGCGCATGGTGGATTTCCGACTGCAGAATGTCCATTGCGACATCCAGCCCGTCCGGTCTTGCCGCGAGCGCGCGTAGAACCTGAGCAAGATCTTCACCCGGGCGCTCTCTCCAGTTCGGACCGTAGCCTAGATTGCGAAATGATTCCGTGGGAAAGGTCTCGAGCGCGGCCGCTGCCAGCAAACGCTCAATCCCTCGATCATTCAATCCGGCGTTGACCTGCATGTGGACGAAGATGGGATGGAACGCTTCGTCCTGAAACGCATCTTCAAGAATGGTCTCGGCGGCGTCGCGATCCTTCTTGGCCAAGCCATTGATGAAGAGGCCCGGCAGCACATATCCTCGCGGCCCTTCGGCGCTCAGCCATGCCGTTCGCAGGAGCTTCCAAGCCGCCTCGGCGTCGGACGTTTTTCGGCCGATCACCGTCATAACGGTTACGACCCAGTAGGATTCCGCTTCAATGAGCGCGGGCAGGTATTGCTCAAGAAGCGACATATCCGTCGCGAGTTCGGCCCCGATTTCCGCGCAAATCTGTTCGGCTTTCGCGCGGGCTGCCTTGTGCTTATTGTCGTCTTCAAGATCGAGATCGACGACATCCAGGACGCTCCAGCTCTTGGGCTGCACATACACCGCAATGCGTTCTGCGAGCGAGCTGGGCTGGAGCCGATTGGCGAGCGTAGCAAGCTTCTGTGTTTCGTCCTTGCGCTTCTCATCCTTCAGCAGACGCAGGGCGCTGCGTACACCGGCCCAGCCTTCCGGCCAACCGCCATCGCTCATGAAATGCTCGGCCAGAGCAATCATCTCACCCGTCATACCCGTGCGATAGGCGAGGAAACCGAACTGGCTGGCGAACATCTGACGGGCCTTGCTCCGTAGCTGCGGCAGGGCCGCCATGTCCTGGCAAAGGCTAAACGCCGTGCCAAACCACAGCGCATAGTCATCGCTCGAATTGGGGTGGAACCCGTAATCGCGCTTCCTCGCCCCGAATTCGAACCCGTAGTGCGAACTGAAATGAGAGACTTCCAGCATCGAATCCAATGCGGCAAGAGCCAGCTTGGCCTGTTGCTCATCGCCCGATTGCGCCAGCTTCAAGATCAGCTTGGCCCGCTGCTCCGGGCTGGCCTGCGTGCCCGAGAGATAGATCGTGAACATCGAGGTGAAAACTTTGTCGGCATCACCTGTGTTGTTCGAAGGCTCGGTGGTGAGCGCGAGCGGGATCAGAACGCCCATTGCGCGCTCAAAGTTCCCCGCGTCATAGGCAAGTGCCCGCAGCAGGCTCGCCATTTCGCGTCGCCGGTTGCTGTTGATGTCAGCCAGCGCGCCGCTGTTGGCCGCGCGTTCAATGCCATCAAGAACGGCGCGAGGATTTACCGGTGCAATGTTGTTGAGCAGGGTTTGACCCAGCGCGTTCAAATCGCTGATCGGCCCGAGCCATCCCCCCTCGCTCAACCACTCGGCCACAATTTTCTGGGCTTCGGCTACATCATGCAGATACCCCAGCCGCCGTGAAAACGACTTCAGAAGGCGCTCGGGCGCGCTGTGTGTGAAAGCGGCGATGATCTCTGGAAGCGGCGTGTTTTGGAGCGCCAGCCTCGCCAGGCGGTGAGCCAGTGCATGCGGTAACACGGCACGCCAGCGGGCGCGCTTTTGTACCAGTTGGCGACGATGCAGCTCCGCAACATGTCCATAGAGTTCCGAAACGGTTTGTCCGGCAAGCGCGGCCAGCACAGGCAGCTCGGCCTCGTTTTCTTCCAGTGTTTCCCCGTCAAACGAATAGACGAGGGCGCAGACGCTGGCCGCTTTCAGCAGGGCCGGATTGTCTTCGTTTCTCTGCCGGAAGAGGCGCTTGAACAGTTCGCTGTCGTTGAGGTTCGCGAGGGACTCACCGGCCCGGGCTGTTTCTGCAAGTGCCAGCGCCACCCGGAAATTGCCTTCCGAAAAGCTGGCAATGGTCCTGATTTCGGGCGGGGAGAGGTTTGGATGCCGCTTCTCCAGAACCTGCTCGATCGTCGTGTCCGAGGCGGGCTCCAGTTTGAACACATCGGTGTTTTCCGGGGCATCATCGCTGATGTCGTACTCGACCGTGACCAGGCTGATCGGCGCGGAGGATTGCTTCATGCGCGCAACCATCTTGCGATGCAGCTCAAAGCCGCAATTATCGACGATCAGGATGCAGGGCGACCCGAGACTTTGCAGGCCGCTCAGCAGCTCAAGCGGCACTGGATCGGGATCGTCGGCCAAATCGGTGTAAATCGCCAAAGACCGTTCCAAGGCCGCCGCGCCGATCCGGGCGTCAAACAAGGCCTGCACCAGCCGCGTCTTGCCCACGCCGGACAACCCCACCAGCCGGATCGCCCCCTTTGGTTCCGAGAGTATTGTGCGAAGCCTCTCAATGCCCGCGACAATGCCCGAGCCTTCGCTGTCCGTCAGCGCCGTGCGTCTCAGCCGAACGTGCTCGTCGGTCAGATAGTCGTCGTCAACGGCGCCCGGCGAACTCGACCAATCGGCAAAAGGCTGCCAGCCTGAGAGGGATTGACCTACGCGTTCGCGAACCCAGGGGATCAGGCTGGCGTTCTGATTGACCCAGCTTGCCAGACGCCGGCGATCATAAAAGTCCACGTAGAGCTGATCGCGCTCGGCAATGTCGTCAATCGCTTCAAGCATCGCATTGCGGCGACCAATCAGCGCCGTGTCCGCAACCGAGCCTTGCGAGCTGACGATGATATACGCGCCGTTCTTTTTGGCCAGATCGATGATGCTGGAGCGCAGTGTCCCGCCGGGGCGCATTTCCTTCAGGATGCCCGCGCGCGGCAAGTCCTCTGCCTTGACCTGAAAGCCGGTGCGGCCCCGCGCAATGTAGCCCGTGACCTCACCCAAGCCCAAATCGACCCGGACATCAATGCCACCGTCCGGCGCATTTTGGTGCCCGCCAAAGGTGACGCTGGCGGCGGAATGCCCCTGCCGTACGGCCTCCCGCTCGGCCAGCATGCCGACCAGCGTTCTTAAATCAGAATCACCTAATTGTTCGATGTGTTCAGGGGTAACTTCAAAGATCATGGCCCTGCCGATTTCTACACATGTTATCGTTTTGAAAATTCTCGCAAGTCTAACGTGTCTTTGGCCTTGGTGTTAGGTGTCTGTCCAAGAGTCCGTCAAATACCCGTAACGTCAGTATTTTTGGATTTTGGCGCGTCCGATGGCATGGTGGGGATCAGCATGAAGCGGATCAAGATCGAAAAGCTCAAACCCGGCGATATTGTTCTTACCGCCAGCCCAAAGGTCGGCAATGGCGTGCCGCACGCATATGGCTTGAGCGGCGCTCCGTGATACGGTGATCATCCGCTTCCGGCGGTATAGACAGGAAGATCATGGTAGCGAAGTTTTCCGAGCGCGATGTTCATCGGTTCGTTCATGCGCGCGGCTTGGAAGCGCTCGTCAAAGATTGTCCGCAGCTCGATGTCGAGCTCTCTGAGGAACAGGCGGCTGAAGCGCTTGACAGCGATGAGGAGGATTTTGCGCTCTGGCGCATCATCAAGGCGCGCGCGCTCGGCAAGCTCGAGCGGATACACAATTCGGTTCGCTACGGCACGTTCGTCGGCAGCAATGTCAAACTGCCGACCGACCATACGACGCCGATGGAGCTCGACCTGATCGGCCTCCACGAGGATGGTCATTTCGTCCTCGAGCTGAAAGTCGATCGCGCGGCCGAGCGAAATGCGTTTTCCGAGCTGTTTGCCTACAGCAACTATATCGCCGGTATCTTCGCGCTATCGGGGCATAAGGACATCACCAATGTTCTCGTGGCCAGTCTCGACAACAAGATCACCAAACAGGCTTTCCTCTATGACCTTCTGATCGCCGATCGCGATATAGTCGTGTACCTTCCCGTTTTCGCTGATCTCACGCTTGAGAGCCTGCAGCTCGATCTGTTTCTGCCGTCAGACGATGACTTCCGTCACTTCACCAACGAGCTTCTATCGCACGACACCATGGCCTGCGTCGTCATCTCGTTCGACGACATGGACGGCTGGTTCGACAGCGAGGAGAGTGAAGGTGGCAGCCTCAACGACTGGACGAGAAAGCATCTCGCAGCACTCAGCGGCTATGCCGCACAATTGATGGAGGCCGAACGGCTCCACGGCTTTTGCTTCATTCGCAAACCTTGGAGATCGATTCCTCGATATTATCGTAACAGCCTGTTTGTCTGCGCTCTCAATCCATTTCGCATTGCGCAACCCGAGCCGGCCGAGGCGATACTCTCCCAGTTGAAGGAGGAGGATCGCGGCGCGTTCCGGGAACATGCCGAAATGGCGTTTGACGGCCGATTGATCCGTTTGGCGCAGCGGGCGGTTGAAGACTGCCTCACCCACCATCATTCCGCAGAGGTCGAAACCGCTTATTGGGGCGCGATCGTCACCGACATGCACGAGGTCGTCTTCACGCATAATTTTGGCTTCAGGCCGACCGGCATGATGCGCGAAGCCTATGTCGCGCACCTCAACGCAATCTACGCGCGCAATGCGTCTGGAGAAGGCTGGACCGAGGACGTGTCGCTGCTGAAGAGCAACGAAGTGAACAATTGGATGCGGGCTTGGATGTTCATGGAGTCATGTGGCTTCAAAGACGGCGGTGAACCTACCGAGGACGAGGATGACGACGCGTTCGATGACGTGTGACGCCGCGCGCATTGGGAAGAATGCCTGAAGCACTGGTGTAGCCTGCGCGTGGCCACGCACTGGCCCGGGCCTACCATCGCCTGCGCCGAGCGCGTCGAGGCGCTTATCCTCCGTGACAACGGAGCCAACGGCGTCGAATGCGTTGGCACTATTTCGCTCCATGACAATGCGATCAAATGACTGGCGTCGAACATCAACGAGATCTTCAGCGTCTGCGCGACCGGTGCTGCTGCCGCGACGCCGATTTCGACGCTCGGTCCTGCCCGGCGCGTTCCACATACACACAGCCGGATCAGCAACGGCGTCGTTGCCCGTGCGAATGGCAGCTTTGCAAGCATCGGGCGCGATAGAATACTGCGGTTTTGGCAGGGCGGCGTTTCGTCCTGCGTCACCACACCGCACGAGCATTCGATCAAGTGCCTGGCAGTCTGCCCCGATACTGGTGCAATCGCCACTGGTTCGTATGTCGGCGTCGTTGCGATCTACGATCCGGCAAACGGCGTCTGGATTAGCACCGAGCGCCCGACCATGTCTGGCATCTCCTCGCTCGCGGCCGACGGAGGAGGACGCTTCTTGGCTGCATCCTATGACGGGCGGGTTTACGATATCCCGGCTTGCAGGAACACCAAAGGAGCAAGCCAGATAGAGTTTATGAGCAGGTTCCGGTAGGACATGAACGACCCGGGGTCCTGCCAACCAGCCCACGCTAGTTTGTCGATGAAGTGATTCCCATCCTCCAGCGGCGTGCCCGTCTATTTTGAAACCGACTTCAGCGCGTGGATCATCCCGAGAGTGTTCATGATCGACGCGTAAACCTCTTGGAAGCGACCAAAGTTCGACTTGGTAAATTTCATTAGAGTGTCCGGAAATCCGCGACCAATGACGTACGCTTTTTGCTGTTCGTTCCAATCACCATGAACGTACGCATTTCTGATATATTTTATCGCCAATAAATCCTCAAATATATTGTCGTCTAAATCTATGCCACGACTTTCAAATGCTTGTTTCAGTCGATCGATACGCACGTCGTTTGGCCCACTATCGAAATAGGAGTATATATCTGACCAAAGATTATCTCCTGTATTCCACTTTTTGATCATCATCTCGATGCAACCGATCGCCATTGTGCTCCATAGCCGACAGTAGCTAGAATACTTTATGGACTCTGGGCAGGTAGACTCCTGAGGATCGTTCTCAACTAGCTTCTCGAGCAAAGTCAGGAAAATTTGGTCGTCTGAGTAGGCATCTATGAATTCGTTCACCTGCTTGAACCCCTAACACGATTAGAGGCTTGCCGTACCTCAAGCTTTTTTAGTCTTCAAGAGATTGAGCGTGGAGCTGGTTAGAAAACCTTTAGGGGATTTTAACGGAATGACAGTTGCGGCCCTATGACCGTTATTGCACGCAGCTGGCATGCCTTTCGGCAACCTATCATGCTGAGAGATAGACGGCCGTTCTGCGAACGTCTGAATCCTGGGTCGTTCCACGGTCGATTCGCAGATGGGCGTTGATGGTCCGCTTCAGCCGAAAGCCGACCTTCGCCGCTGGGCCCGCGAACGACGCCTTTGTCCCACTTCTTGTCATCCGCGATACGCGTCCAGCTCCTGAATACATGGCAAGTTTTGACCGACCCAATTCACCCTGAAATAGTCAGCTCTGTCGGCGGTTGCGCTCGCGAGGTTGAGGGAAGGCGCTGACGTCCATTTGCGGACTTAGATGAGTCGTGCAAAGTTTGGGCATGGACCAAGGCTCCGATACCATTTTCAACCTAAGTTTCGTGCGCCAGCGAGTGCGGGAAATATCGCAACAGATCGCGGCGCCCGAAGGGCACGTTCTCATCGGGGAAAGCCGGGGAGATGGTACGCCTAATATTGAGATTTTAGGTGACTACGAGTTTGTCAGAGGGATTCACGGTACCCCAATTTCGAGACCCGCCGAGAAATCCTTCGCTTTCGTTGTCAATGAAAGAGGGATCGAACACGAACGACGCATAACCACTGATTTAGATGAATTGCTTTATTGGATATTTGAGGTGATCACTTCGTCGATGGCGACGGATTTTGAACGTCGCCATCGTGTGGAGGGGCAAGACTCTCGACGGCTATGGTTTGCCAAACAGGAGGAGCTTTTAGGGCTCCTTAATCCCGAATGGCGTGAGAGGAAAAGGAGCCATCACAGCGAGATTTTGAAAGACCATCCATTTACGGATAAAAATATCTGAACTTCCTCTCTCCATTCCGGACATGGCGAGCCACCTGAACGTATGGCAGCTTCTGAGAGTACGGCAAAAAGCGTCTGAATGGCCGCTTTGTCGGCGGCAGTTTCCAGAAGGCGCCTGAAGGGCACCGGGCGGAGGTTGAGCGCCCGGCAATTGCCGCTCTGGGTCCACACTTGTGACCCAGAGCGAAGAACTCTACCTATCCGTCCTTGTTGGACTCGCGATTTCCGCCTTGGTCCAATCGTTCGATCCAAACGGCAAAGCCGGTCAGAGTGGGCATGGCATTGATCGGGTCACGCCCGTGGCGGAGGCTGGTCAGCCGATTCACATTGACGCCACGTCCGTGACCCCAGCCATGGTTCATCGCTACGACGCCAGAACGCATGGTCGCGTCGGCCGCGACGGTGGCTTCGACGGCGCCGTGCGCGCTGACGAGGCGGATGCGCTCGCCTTCGCCGAGATTGTGCGCCGCCATATCGTCAGGATGGAGCCAGAGAGGGTTTTCGGACATACGCGCGGCGATCTCGGGCAGGGCATGATACATGCTGTTCTGTGTGTCGCGCACCCGGCGTACCGCGAAGCGGAAAGACGAGTTGTCGAGAGGCTTCTCGGCACGGACTTCGGCAATTTCGGCAACGACCTCGGCGGGGGCAACTTCGAACCGGCCTTCGCCGCGGCCCGGCTCGACAAACATCGGCTCGACATCGAACAGGCGCCCCTCGTGCGCGCCGAGAATTTCATCCACCGGCGCGGCCGAGTGGCGCAGCAACAGTGCGATCAGCTCTCGCGAGGTGGGCGGCGTCTCCATGTCGATGGGGATGCCGTCGAAGCAGATCACATGGCCCATGCGCCGCGCGAGCTCCCAAAAGACGCGCCAGTCCTCGATCAGTTCGCTGCCGACCGGCGGCCCAATCACCGCTTCTGAATATTGAGCATAGGGCGCCATGAGCGTGTGGGCTTCGTAGTCGCGGTTGGGAATGTCGGGGCGCTCGAACATCATGAGCGGCGGCAACACATAATCGGCGAGCTTCGCGGTTTCCGTCATGAACGGCTCGATTGCGACGAGCAGATCGAGAGCGGCGAGCGCGCGTTCTGCATAGTCGCTCTGGGCGATGGCGTTCGCCGGATTGCCGCCGTCAACGATCAGCGCCCGGATCTTGCCTTCGCCCCCGCCAAGGATCGCATCCGGCAGCGCGCCGCTCATCCTTTCCCCGAACAGCAATCCATAACCGCCGGCGTCGCGCCAGCCGGTCTCCCAGCTCCGGTGCGGTGGCACGACCTGGGCATAGCGAGGCCAACGGCGACCAAGGACGCCGGGGTTCATCACGCGATCGCCCGGCTTTGCGTAGCGTCCACAGACGATGTTGAGGCATTCGAGCAGATGTTCGGCGAGATTCGAATGCGCTGCCATGTTGGGACCCGTGCCTGACGCCGCCGAGCCGCGCCGCCGCCGGCCATCGAGCGGAGCTGCGAACGCCTCCACCGCTGCCAAGAATGTCGCTTGCGGAACGCCGGCGCGCGTTTCGACATGGGCGGGATCGAAAGGCTCTATCGCAGCACGCAATTCTTCGAGCCCGGCGACATGATCGGCGCAGAAGGCCGCATCATGCCAGCCTTCCGCCAGGATCATGCGCAGCATTCCCGCGAGGAGAGTCGGATCCTCGCCGGGCAATGGCTGGACGAAGACGTCGGCATGCTGGGCCGTCTCCGATCGGCGCGGGTCGATCACCACCACCTTCAGTCCGCGCGCACGCGCATCCCGCATCGCTTTGACCGGGTTCTGGAGGTTAAAATTGAAGGTGGAAAGCGAAACCAGCGGGTTGGTGCCGAGGAACAGCAGTACGTCCGCCTGATCGAACGGATCCTTGCCCGCAGCCCAGGCGCCGAGTCGACCCGCCGTGACCCACTTAGCCGATTGATCGATCGTCATCGTGGAGAAGAAGGAGCGCGAGCCGATGGCGCGCAACCAATCTGGCAGCATCTGGTTGGCGAGCGCGTTGGTGTAGCTCATCGTGCCACGAAAGCCGGCGACCGAATCGGGACCATCGCGCGCGACGATTGCCTGGAGGCGCGCCGCGATCTCGTCGAGTGCGGCGTCGAGCGCAATTGTCGCGAAGCCGCCGTCAGGCTGGCGCTTGAGCGGATGGAGGATACGATCGGGGCTATAGTGCGCCTGGTGCGCGGTCAGCCCCTTGATGCAGGCATAGCCCCGAGTAACAGGATTGGCCTTGTCGCCGCGTGCCTGCACGATCCTGCCCGCGTCATCGACCGCGAAACGCAGCGAGCACTGTCCCGCACATATCCGGCAAGCCGCGACCCGCTCTGACATAGTAGTCTCCCGATTCCGGCTACCAGAGCGCTGGCGCATCTCTCCCGGAGCTTGGTCCCACTCTTCCCATCGCATCGGCGGGCGATCAACCGGCGGTGGCGGCGGAATGGTTCCCGGCAGGTCCACTTCCGTCAGTCATCACAGTCTCGATGATTCCGCGGTATGATGACGCGCGCAGACATCGCTTGGCCCCGTGATGATCGAAAAGAGAGACGTTCAAATATTTAGAATCGCAGGAAATCGCTCAGCTTTCGTAACTACTGGCAACGTGAAGGTGGTGGCGAGGGCAACGCCCCCGGTTTGGGTGCGGGTAGCTTACCGGACCAATGCCGGTGTTGGTGGCCGTAAAGCAGGCAGACCGATCGCAAGCGGCCAAATCCTCTACTAAGAGCCACCTGAGCGAACGGAAGGTTTCGGCCAGCGCGGTTTCGGTAGGCAATGGCCGCTAAGTCGGCGGAGATTGTCGGACGCGAGATGGTTAGAGGAGGCAGTCATTACATGCCGCGGTACGGTTCGCACGCGATCCCGTCACCGTCAGCGTCCATCCCGTCGCGATAACCTGGTTCTCCACGATGTATCGGTGCCGTGCCTGCCGCTCGCGCGTCATTGCAGCTGCCCCAGTTATCACCGGGCTGGGGAGGTCGGCTCCTCAGATCTGTAGCGGCGCCTACCCATTTGACGGCGTCGGATGCCGACTGCCTTCCTCCGGAAGTCGTCACGATGCCGGCAACTGTGCCAATCAAGGCGGCCGCTCCTACATATTTTTCCGTTTGTCCAATGAGAGCCATGCCGCCACGAAAACGGTGAAAGCTAAGGGAATGTTTCAAATGACGCGTGATGAGGGGTATCAGCGTCCACTCATAAGAATCGGAAGTTCGTTCCGAACCTCCGCAATATCGGCAGCACCGGTCGTAAACTATCACCGGAACGAACGGCCGGTGTCGGGCGATGTCAGAGCGGGGTCGAATGGCCGCTTTGTTGGCGAACACAATCCTTGTTGCGACTAGCTACTGGCCGACGTCCCCGATGTGCCTTCCTGCACTGACATGAAGACCTTTTCGGCAGCGGTCAGGCTTTTGAGAAATTTGCCGGCTTCCTCATCAATAAGCATTGGGAACCCCCCAGGGTTGTACAACGTGGCTGAAAATTGCCATTGCTTGCCAGATGATCTTGTCGGCCTCGTCGAGTTCGTGAAGCAGTGGTATTTCAGCGAAACTGTCCGGCTCGCAGCCGAGAGGCGATGTAACTGCCCTATCCATGCACATCGGCAGCCCATGATCGTCGAATTGGTCAAGCACTTCGGGAATGTCGAGATAGGGAACCGTGAGCAATACTCCATCAACGGCACTTAATCAGCCTAGCGCGGTAGATAGCGATCCAGCCGCGCATCTTGATGGCAGCTCGAATTGCCGACCGACCTTTATCGGCGTGATTCCAGCCCGGTTCCGGCCGACCGATCCAAGGCTGCCGCGACCGCTATATGCGTTCCTGCAAGGGGACGAGGTGCGTGTCGCGCCGGTTGTTCCGGCCGCTATTTTCCGAGAAGCTTTAACGTCATGCTGTCGCGCTCGCCGACGAACCAGCGATCGACTGCGCCGGTAAGAAGTGGGTTGGGCCTCATCAGTTCGAACAAGGTAAGCGAGGATCTCAACTTCATCGCGTCGACCGCACCGAATACCGCGACTGGATCGTTGGTCGGCAAGCCTTGCAAGGCCGCGACGCATTCAAAATAGCGGGGACCAAGCACCGGATGGTCGAGATAAGCCCGCGCTTCATCGGCGGACTGTATTCCATAGAATTGCGCGATGGGGCTGCGCCCAAGCCCTGCGAGCTGCGGGAAGATGAACCATATCCAGTGGGAACGCTTGGCACCGCCCCGGATTTCGGCAAGCGCTGTCTCGTATGTCGACGCTTGTGCCTCCACGAAACGATCGAGGGCAGCCTGTGCCGTTGTATTCATAGGTCACCCTTTCAAAGATGTTGGTGGAAACACTTGCATAGCTGTAAGGCTGCCAGGGGGCAGTGGGCGAAGTACTTCTTGTGCGGGGACCGATAGGTCGAGCCAGTCCGCCCATTGGTCTCGGGTGAGCACGACGATCTGCCGGTTGTGGTAAGGGGCAATGTCCTCGCCGGGTTGGGTCGATAACATCGTCCATGCCTCGCCGACCTCGGGGTGCGCGCGCCAGATGCCGGCAATACAGAACCAGTCATCGTCCTGGAGTGTAAAGAGCCATTTGGTCTTGCGCTTCTGGCCCGGTTCAACCGGGTCGCCAAACTCGTAAAAGCCATCGGCCGGAATGAGGCAGCGGCCAGAGGTAAATTCCCGGCCTTCGGATCGGAAATTGTAGACCGGCTTGCCGTTCCGGTCGGGCCAGCTCCAACGCCGGTTGACCAGTTCGCCCACACCGCGGGCGCCGTCCACACTGCGGACGATGGGTGCCGTGTCCGTGATCTTGATATCCTGGCGTGCAGGCACATTGGGTGCGCCTTCAGGCATGGCAATCTTTATCGTCAAATTGTCAAAATCCCGCAGGATCGAGGCGAGAGCCACCTCAAGGCGATAGTCATTGCACACATCAGGCCGCCTTCCTTGTAACCTGCGATCGTTCTTCTTATGTTCTTACCATGGATATTAAGCCCACGCCGTTTGCTTCGGACGCGCCGCTCGGAAGCCGCCGCGCGATCATTCGATGCAATCCCGCGAACATTCACGAAATAGAGATGATCGAGGCGAGCTGGGGTTCCAATCCGCGCTTCAGCGACGGCGTTTCCTATCGTTTCGTGCGCGCCGAAGGGCAAAACCTTTCCGATAGCCGCTGCCTGGTGCCGGTTTCCCAGTTCCATCTGCGGGCCGGGAATGAACTCTACCGCGTTACGCTGGCGAACGGCGATCATTTCTATCTTGCGGGTATCTGGGAGCCGGCAATGGGCGACTGGCCGGTAAGCTATCGGGTTATCACCGTGCCAGCCAATCCGGAAGTCGCGCGCTATCAGGAGCGCCACGGTGCCATCGTTCATCGGCAAGAGGTAATGCGCTGGCTTGATCCGACGGTGGACCCGGCCGAGCTTCTCAAGACGCCGCCCGCGCGAACGTTCATCGTCGATCACATCAGCGGCGGAGCGCAACAGCCGGCGCTGGCGCTGTGAGGACCAGCACATGGTAAGGATGATTTCGCCGGACCTGTTCCAGGAGCCCATATTGCCGGGCCTCCAATATTGCGACAGCATCATCTCCGAGAGCGAAGAACGCCAGCTCATCGGCCATATTGATAGCGCCCCGCTCGCGCCATTCCGCTTTCAGAAGTGGACCGGCAAGCGGCTGACCCATAGCTATGGCTGGAGCTATAATTTCGCGACTGGCGCGTTCACGCGTGCCGATCCCATTTCGGAATGGCTCCACCCATTGAAAGCGCGGGCAGCAAACTTCGCACGCCTTGATGCAGCCGAACTCGAGCAGGCGCTCCTCGTTCGCTACGATCCAGGCGCCGGCATCGGCTGGCACCGCGACCGGCCGGTGTTCGAGCACGTTCTGGGCATATCGCTGGGAGCCGCTGCAACGATGCGGTTTCGCCGCCGTGTGGGCACCAAGTTCGAGCGCGCCTCGATCCTGCTGGGCCCCCGATCTGTCTACCACCTGTGCGGCGCGGCACGCCACGAGTGGGAGCATAGCATCGCCGCGATGGCCGAGAGGCGATGGTCGATCACCTTCCGCAGCCTTTCCACCAAGGGGCGGCACGCGGCAAGGCGGCAGTGAGGCGCTTTCATTCGTCCCCCCACTTTCGCATCGCGCGCTCATAGCGGTCGCGAGCGCGTGCAAGGGGGTCTTCGAGCGCCTGCCGTTCCCGCTCCTGCTTACCTTGAAGCTGGCGTCGCTCGGAATCGAGTTCCGCCTGGCGCTTCGCCAAGGCCGCCCGCTCTGCATCGTGGCGCTTCTCAAGGTCGGCAAGCTCAGACTCCGCGCGTTCCAGGTCCGCGCGGCTGGGCAGCGGCTTCGCCTTTGAAGCCGATTTCGGCTTGGCGACCGCGGGAGGTTTTACTCTGGGCCGGGGTGGAGGTGCGTCCTCTTCATCGCTCGGGAATGCCCGCTCGATTGTTGAGCGGCGTGCAAAAGGGACCCCGTTATGGGGGTGATCGGCGTCTAAAAGGGACCCCCATCTCGATGGTTTAGGTGCGTCCGCTTGGTTGTAGCCAAGCGGCGGGATCGGGATGTTGATTTTGGAGACGGTGGTAAGGATTCGGCGCGAGCACGCCGACGGTAAATCGATCAAGGCGATCGCGCGTGACCTGCGGGTGTCGCGCAAGGTGATAAGGAAGGCGATCCGTGCCCCGGAGGCGGGCTTTGCCTATCGGCGGTCGGTGCAGCCGCTTGCCCGGATCGGGCCGTTCCAGGAGCGCTTGGACATTCTGCTGACGGAGAACGAGGCACGGCCGCGGCGCGAACGGCTGCGGATGACGCGGATCCACGACCTGCTGCTGCGCGAGGGGTTCGACGGCTCCTACGATGCGGTCCGGCGCTATGCGAAGCGCTGGCTGGACGACCGGCGCAAGGATGCCGGCGACGGCGCCGCAGCGTTCATCCCGCTGATGTTCCGGCCCGGCGAGGCATACCAGTTCGACTGGAGTCACGAGGATGTGGAGATCGCCGGCAAGCCGATGCGGGTGAAGGTCGCGCATATGCGGCTTTGCGCATCGCGGGCGGTGTTCGTGCGGGCCTATCCCCGCGAGACGCAGGAGATGGTGTTCGACGCCCATGCGCGGGCGTTTGCGTTCTTCGGGGGCGTGCCGACGCGGGGCATCTACGACAACATGAAGACCGCGGTGACGACGGTGTTCACCGGCAAGGAGCGGGTCTTCAACCGCCGGTTCCTGATCATGGCCGATCACTACATGATCGAGCCCACCGCCTGCTCGCCAGCAGCGGGTTGGGAGAAGGGCCAGGTCGAGCACCAGGTGCAGACGATCCGGGGGCGGTTCTTCCAGCCCCGACTACGCTTCGCAAGCCTGGAGGAGCTCAACGGGTGGCTCGAGGCCGAGTGCCGCCGATGGGCGGCGCTGCATCCCCATCCCGATCAGCGCGAGTTGACCATCGCCGAGGCATGGGATGCCGAGCGCCCGTCGCTCCAGGTGATGCTGGCGCCGTTCGACGGCTTCCACGAGACGCCGCACGCGGTGACGGGCACCTGCCTGATCAGCTTCGACCGCAACCGCTACTCGGTCATGGCCAAGGCTGCCCGGCGGGCGGTGCAGGTTCGCGCCTATGCCGACCGGATCGTGGTCCGCCTCGACGATGAGGTCATCGCCGAGCATCCCCGCTTCTTCGGCCGGGATCGGATGATCCTCGATCCCTGGCACTACCTCCCGGTGCTGGCCAAGAAGCCGGGCGCCTTGAGGAACGGGGCGCCGTTCCAGGACTGGGATCTCCCGCCGGCACTGGCGCGGCTCAGGCGCAAGCTGGGGACAGGCGATGAAGCCGACCGCCGGTTCGTGCGCGTGCTCTCTGCCGTGCTGACCGATGGGCTCGAAGCGGTCGAGGGCGCGATCCGCGAGGCGCTCGCCGCCGGCGCTGCCAGCGACGACGTAATCCTAAACATCCTGGCACGGCGGCGAGAGCCGCCCCGGCCACTGACCATCGCCACGTCCGAAGCACTGGCGCTCAGCCATCCACCGACCGCGGACTGCGCTCGCTACGACCTGCTGCGAGGCGCCCGTGCAGCGGCATGAGATGATCGCCGCGATGAGCGGCCTGGGCCTCAAGGGCATGGCCGGCGCCTTCGACGAGGCGGTCACCACCGGCATGCAGCGCAAGCGCACCGCCATGGAGATCCTGACCGATCTGCTGCGCGCTGAGGCTGCTCATCGCCACGCGGCATCGATCCGCTATCGCATGACCGCGGCCAAACTGCCGGTGGTGAAGGACATCGATGCGTTCGTGTTCGAGGGGACGCTGATCGACGAACAACTGGTGCGTTCGCTCCACGCCGGCTCGTTCCTGCCCGGTCAGCGCAACATCGTCCTGGTCGGCGGCACCGGGACCGGGAAGACCCACTTGGCCGTCGCAATCACCGCCAGCGTCGTGCGTGCCGGCGCCCGAGGTCGCTACTTCAACACCGTGGATCTGGTGAACCGGCTCGAAGAGGAAAGCCGCCTCGGCAAGGCCGGTGCGCTTGCGGCCCAGCTCTCCCGCCTCGACCTCGTCGTGCTCGATGAGCTTGGCTATCTGCCGTTCGCCCGCTCGGGCGGCCAGTTGCTGTTCCACCTCGTCAGCAAACTCTACGAGCGCACCTCCGTGATCATCACGACGAACCTGGCGTTCGGGGAATGGCCGACCGTGTTCGGCGATCCCAAGATGACGGCCGCGCTGCTCGATCGCATCACCCATCACTGCGACATCGTCGAGACCGGCAACGACAGCTGGCGCCTCAGAAACCGGAGCTAAAACCCTCCCCCCGGACCCCCCACCCGGCGGTTGACCCGGTGGGTCCACAGGAACCTCCCACGGCCGGCACCGCCAGCGCTTGGGGGGCGCGCAGCGCCGGCCGTGGGTCCCTCCTATGGACTACCGGGACAACCGCCCGGCAACCCGTAAAGGGGGTCCCTTTTGCACGCCGATATGGGGTCCCGGTTCGACGCCTATTTACAGTATTCCCTTTCCCCTCCAGCATCGATCGCGATCACTTCCTCGTGGCGCGCGGCAGCCTCCCCGAGCCCTCCGACCAGATCGATCTGCCGCATCCGCGCCTGGGTTTCTGCGGCGTGGTAGATGAGCGGATGGACCTTGAACTGCTCGCCGCCGTCGCCGACGCCCGGCCCCATTGGTCGCTCGTGATTGTGGGCCCTGTCGTCAAGATCGACGAAGCCGATCTGCCGCGCCGCGCCAACATCCACTACCTCGGCGGCAAGTCCTACGACGAACTGCCGTCTTATCTCGCGGGATGGGACGTGGCGCTCATGCCCTTCGCCATCAATGAGGCAACGCGCTTCATCAGCCCCACGAAAACTCCCGAGTACCTGACCGCCGGCCTCCCGGTGGTTTCGACACCGATCGCCGACGTTGTGCGCCATTACGGAGACATGAAAGCGGTGAGCATCGCTTCCGACCACGCTAAGTTCGTCGAAGCCTGCGATGCGGCCCTTGCGCTGGCGGGCCAGCAAGAGGACTGGCTGGCGGAGGCAGACGATTTTCTCCTGCAGACAAGCTGGGATGACACCGTCCTGCGAATGCAGGCATTGATCGAAACCCGCCTGCAACGGGGCGATGGCGTCCATCCCATCATGTCGCCCACAAGCTGGCCGGCTCCCTCACCGACCAGATATGACGCCCTCGTCGTCGGTGCGGGATTTGCAGGCTCGGTCATGGCGGAACGACTGGCCTCGCAGCTCGGGTGGCGCGTGCTGGTCGTCGACAGACGCCCACATGTGGGCGGGAACGCCTATGACCGCCTCGATGATGCCGGACTCCTGATCCATCAATATGGTCCGCACATCTTCCACACGAACAGTGCCGAGATCTTCGACTACTTGTCGCGATTTACCGATTGGCGGCCCTACGAGCATCGCGTGCTCGCGCAGGTGGACGGCATGCTGGTGCCGATGCCCATCAATCGCACGACGCTCAATGCGCTCTATGGCCTCTCCTTGACCACGGAGGCCGACGCGGAGCGGTTTCTTGCCTCCCGCGCCGAACCGCTTCGGGTTATACAGACCTCCGAAGACGTGGTCGTTTCGGCCATAGGCCGCGAACTCTACGAGAAGTTCTTCCGCGGCTATACGCGCAAACAGTGGGGCCTCGATCCTTCAGCGCTCGACAAGACGGTGACGGCGCGCGTGCCGACCCGAACCTGCACCGACGACCGGTACTTCACCGATCGGTTCCAGGCCATGCCGGCCGAGGGCTACACCCGCATGTTCGAACGGATGCTCGATCACCCGAACATCGACGTTTTGCTGGGAGTGGACTATGCCGAGGCGCGAGATGGCTACGGCCACGACCACGTCGTCTTCACAGGCCCCATCGACGAATTTTACGACTTCCGCTTCGGCAAGCTGCCCTACCGCTCCCTCCGCTTCGAACACGAGACGCTGACGCAGGAGTGGCTACAGCCGGTGGCAGTGGTCAACTACCCCGATGCCGAGGTCCCGTACACGCGCATCACCGAATACAAGCACCTGACGGGGCAAAACCATGCGCGAACGAGCATTACTCGGGAATATCCGCAGGCACACGGAGATCCCTATTACCCGATCCCCAGGCAGGAAAACCAGGCGCTGTTCAAGCGCTACGATGCCCTGGCCCAGGCGGAAAGGAACACCACCTTCGTAGGCCGCCTTGCGACGTACCGGTACTATAACATGGATCAAATCGTCGGTCAGGCGCTGGCCACGTTCCGCAAGCGCTTCCTCGGCACGGCGATCCGGTCCGAGGAAACGGTGCGAAGCCTCTCCGCCTGAGCCCAAATGGTTCTTCGGCGGAGACAGAAAGCGCGATCCATCGCCGCGCAGGGGCGACGCAGATTATCGCCGTGGCGTCGCCTTATACTCGGTGGACGCGTAAATTCGGACCTTTGCCGGGTGACAGGCCGTCGTAAACGGCCAACGCCCGCTCGCCGGCCTGGGCGCCTTCGCGCCACCGGTCCTTCAGGGTCTGCGGCGAAAGATCGAACGGCTTGCCGAAGCCTGCATCATGCTCTGCCCCGCGATAGCTGGCGTAGATCAGATCCGTCCCGCCGGATGCCCCGCCGGTGTCCAGCGCGCGCGGCTCTTCAAGGCTGGCCAACTTCGCCCGCATCGCCCACTCGCGCTCGAATGCCGCAAGGCGCATCCGGGTCTGCATTCCGAAGAACATGTCGATCGCGCGTTCGACGGCTCGGTTGAGGTGACCCGGACGGCTTCCCTCGGGCGTAAAGAGATCAAACGCGAAGCAGACCGGTTCTGCGGGGGCGTCCCGGTTGGGACCGATCTCCGCCTCCAGCGGCAGGTTCGCCGCCAAACCGCCATCGGCCAGAAGGCGATTGCCGATGCGAATCGGCTCGAAAGCGGGAACCAGGCTGCTACTTGCGATAAGGTGCTCTGGGCCAATGATGTCACCCTTTGCCGTATCGAAGAACACCGCTTCACCCACCTCGATATCGGTAGCCGCGCAGCAGAACCTGACGGCGCCATCGTTGATGCGTGGGAAGTCGATGAAGGCCTCCAGTGTCCGACGGACCTTGCGGTTGTTGTAGATGCTGCGCGCCTCTCCATCGCCGCCAAAAAGGCCGCGCAAATGGAAAAGGGCCGGGCTGCCAAGGATGCTTGTCGTCAAGACGTTGCTCCAGTTGCGTGCGCGACGCAGAGTGCCGCCGTCCGTCAAGCGCCACGGGTCAAACCAGCGCGCCGGAAAGGCCTCCACGGAGGCGGCTTTCCAAAAGGCCTGCAGCTTTGCCACTCGCTCGTCTGGCGCGTTCCCCGCGATGATCGCACCGTTCAAGGCACCGATGGATGCGCCTGAAACCGAGCATATTTCCAGATCCGGTCGTGCTGCCAGCACTTCGAAGGCGCCGGCTTGGAAAGCTCCCAACCCCACCCCTCCTGCCAGCACGAGGGATGCCTTCCGGCGTTGCTGCGGCGCGTTCATCAAGACCTCATCGTTTCGGCGTTTCCGCCCGCTCGCCGAAAAGACCGCCACGATGCGGTAGGGCCTTGGTGCGACTGTATGGAGCAAGTAGGCTGGGCTGGCGGAGTTCCCTCGGAGGATGATCGCCAGGAGTTGCGTGGTTTTACGGCACATCCGTCATCTCGGCGATGATCGATGTTAATCTGCCGTCTCGGTTCTTCCGGCTATAATGTGGTATGACCAATCTCATCATAGGACTTGCAGCTGGCCTGACTGCCGCCCTCTCCCTGACGATCATGTGGCGGGCCGCACTGAACCTTGATCGTCAAATTCAGGCTCGCGAGGAAAAGCGCAGGACCGACGAGGCGAAATAAGGCCTCGCCAACCCCAAAGCCGGGATCAATTAACCTGCGCCATATCTCTCGGTCTCTCTCCTGAACCGCCGGGCAGCGGGGCGGCACAGTGCGAAGCAGAGTGCGGCTGAAGGACCGACGACAGCGCCCAGCAGCGACATCGCGTGTCCGATCGAGTTCGGATTTCCCGCATCCAGGCTGGAGATGACCCCCACCAGCGTGGGCCCCAGCGCGAAGCCCAGCAGGCTGCTGCATAGCAGCGACAGCGCCATCAGCCGCGCCCGCATCCGGCTGGGTCCGAAAGCCTGCATGGTGAGGGGCGACAGGGTCGAGGTCGCCGTCATGCAGGCGAGGGTCAGCCCGCCGCCCACGATCACCCCGGCGATCGTCGGCGCGAGTGGAAACAGGGCCATCAGGGGCGTGGCCGCGACCGCCGCGATCATGAAGGCGGTGACGAGGCCATCTCCGCCGCCGCCACGATCGAGCCGGCGCGCCAGCAAGGGAAAGAAGAAGGTGCCCATCAGAGCGATGGGGGTTGCCAGGGCGAGCAGATAGGCGCTGTTTTCCGGACTGACGCCGTGGACCCGGATCAGCAGAGTGGGGAGCCAACCCGCCTGGGCATATGCGTACATTACCAGAAAGCTCGCCCCCAGGTAGAACGGGACGTAGAAGCGCCAACGCTCGCGCAGGTGATGCAGAAGTTCCCGCAGGCTGGCCCCCTCTCCCGCTATCGCCTCTGCGGTCCCGGTCCGGGGTGGCTCTCGCACGGTGAGCACGAAGACGGCGATCAACGCCAGCCCGGGAAGTCCGACAAGGAAGAGCGTGCCGCGCCACGGTGCCAGTCCGGTCTCGTCGGCAAAGGCAGTGGCCAGGTGGAGCGCAGCCCCGCCGAGCAGCAGGGTGCCGCCGGTCATCACCGTCGCCATCGAGGCGTAGATCGACATCGGCAGGGCGCGGCGGTTCGGCGGGAAGAGATCGGCGATCAGCGATATTGCGGCTGGCGTCAGGACCGCTTCCCCGCTGGCGACGCTGGCGCGGCATAGGGTCAGGGTCATGAAGTCGCTCGCGAAGGCGCTTGCAATCGTGCCGAGGCACCACACCACCACCCCTACCACGATGATGGTCTTGCGGCCCTTCTGGTCGATCAATTGCGCTGCGGGCACCCCCATCAGCGCATACATGGCGGCGAAGCCGACGCCGAGGATCACGCCCATTTCCGCATCGTTCAGCGCGAGGTCGCGCGCGACCGGCTGAATGACGAGCGCCATGATACCCCGGTCGAGGAAGGACACGGCGTACAGCGCGGCAAGAAGACCGACGACGTACCAGGCCGCTCGTGAAGAGGCGTCCGCCTCCACTCCGCCTTCCTTTCTGTTCTGCTCCATTGCCCGCCTCTCAGGTAATCACGTAGGGCCTATGCGTCTGATTCCGCACGGACGCCCCAACGGGAGAGGGCCGCTGCCGGCGAGATCACCGGCTGCGCGACCGTCGGCATGTCGGCCGCGGTGCGGCTGAAGCGCGGCGCTGGCGCGGGCTGCGTCACGCCCTCCAGTTCGATGAAGGTGCCCCGCGCGCGGATGTGCTCATGGCGGGGCGCCTCTCCCATCGAGAGTACCGGAGCCACGCAAACATCGAGCGACCTTAGCAGCGCGTCCCACTCGTCACGCGGACGGGTACGGAATACTCGGGCGAAGTGCTCACGCAGTTCCGGCCAGCGCGCCCGGTCGTGCCTGGAGGGGAGAGCCGCGGGATCGAGGCCCAGGGTCTGAACGAGGAGATCGTAGAATTGCGGCTCGCCGGCAGCGACGGTAAGGTGGAGACCATCGGCGCATTCATAGATCGCGTAATACGGCAGAGGGCCGCTCATGGGGCCTTCGCCCCGCACATCGTTCATGATCCCTTGGGCGAGGAAACCGTAGAGGTAGGCCATCAGCGAAGCGGCTCCGTCGACCATGGCGGCGTCGACCACCTGTCCTCGTCCCGAGCGCTGCGCCTCGTAGACCGCAGCCATGATGCCGAACGCCAGCATGAGACCCCCACCAGCAAAGTCGCCTATGAGATTCTGCGGGATGGTCGGCGGTTCATCCTTATGGCCGACCACGTGCAAGGCGCCGGTGATGGCGATGTAATTCAGGTCGTGCCCGGCGGTATGCGCGAGGGGACCCTCCTGACCCCAGCCCGTTACCCGGCCATAGACCAGCTTGGGATTGCTCCCCTCGAACACCTCCGGCCCCAGGCCCAGCCGCTCCATGACTCCCGGACGAAAGCCTTCGATGAGCACGTCGGCGGCGTCTATGAGCTTTCTGACCTGATCGAGACCGTCGGGCGACTTGAGGTCCACCTCGACCGAGGGGCGCGAGCGATGCAGCACGTCGAGCCGCGGCGCCGGCCCCGCAGCCGCGGTTCCGGGACGCTCGACCCGGATGACATCGGCCCCCAGGTCGGCCAGCAGCATGCCGCAGTATGGCCCTGGGGCCAAGCCATGCATTTCGACCACGCGCAGCCCTTTGAGCGGTCCCATCTTCACCCTTCTCCCGTTCAGGCGCCGGCGGGACCGAACCCGCCCGACGCTTGCAGTGCATCCAGCTGTTCGGGTCTGTAGCCCAGGACTTCCTGCAACACCTCGCGGGTATGCTGCCCGTGGGCTGGCGCCGCGACCGGATCGGCAACCGGTGTTAGCGACAGGCGATAAGGCGGCCGCACGTGCGGTACCCAGCCGGCTATCGGATGCGGGATGCGGCTGACCAGCCCA
>Ga0307416_100000384_pt1 | contig 22963 bp, 12 predicted proteins | sample DK1Cmetagenome_2_FD_203821 | JGI IMG/M metagenome (GOLD analysis project Ga0307416, IMG submission 203821) | Maize rhizosphere microbial communities from greenhouse at UC Davis, California, United States - DK15-C-3 | ecosystem: Host-associated > Plants > Roots > Rhizosphere > Soil | place...
CGCCACCTGCATCGTAATTGCGCTTTTCATCCGCCATGAGCTCAGCTATGACCGCCACTACATTGACGCCGACAATATCTACCGTATCATCAATCACATGGAGGGACCCGACGACGGAAAATGGACGGCCTTCCCAGCTCCGTTTACTCCGCTTTTAAAGTCGAATTTTCCGGAGATTGAGCTTGCCGCCAGACTGATTCCCTACCCCTGGTACAATGCAGGAAGCAACCTGCTGAAAAAAGAAAATGAAGATGATAACTTTTATGAAGAAGGATTCGGGTATGCAGATCCAGACCTGTTAAAGATCCTGGAAGTGCCGATGGTATATGGAAATCGCGAAACAGCGTTGTCCCAGCCCAACAGCATTGTGCTTTCGAGGCGAAAGGCGGAGAAATATTTTCGCACAGAGGATCCGACGGGAAAAATATTGTTTCTCAATGACGACAGGAATATGCCGATGGTCATCGGTGGTGTAATGGAAAACTTTCCAACGACTTCTCATCTGCAGTTCGACTTCTTTATCACTCTCACGGGAAAGGAGTTCTGGCCTGGAGAACAAGACAACTGGTGTTGTTGGAATTATAACCCATATGTGAAACTAAGGCCAGGCACTGATGTGAGAGCCTTTGAAAAAAAGATGCTGTCGATTAAGAAAGTATATGTTGACTACCTGATTAAAGAAAAGAATCAGTCAGTGGACAATGTGCGAAAATACCACAAGTTTATTCTGCAGCCTGTGAAAGACATTCACCTTTATTCAGATGGTATTGGCGATATCATTCCTCACGGAGACATACGTTACATCTGGATGTTTGGAGCCATTGCAGCATTTATTTTGATCCTTGCCTGCATCAACTTTGTGAACCTGTCAACGGCGCGATCGGCAAACCGCGCGAAAGAGATTGGCCTTCGCAAAGTGGTAGGATCGTACCGGAGCTCAATCGTGAACCAGTTTCTCGTTGAGTCCGTAATATACAGCTTATCGGCTTTTCTGATTGCTCTTGTGATTCTGGCATTGGGGATGCCCTTGTTTAACATGCTCACAGCACAGCCCGTGGAAATTCCGTGGAAGAGCTGGTGGTTTGCACCACTGCTTTTTGTTTCATCAGTCCTCGTGGGAATGATCGCCGGGATCTATCCGTCATTATATCTGTCCTCATTTAAACCCATCGATGTATTGAAAGGCAGTATTGTTCGAGGATTTCGCTCGTCAAAGCTTCGGAGTGCAATGGTGGTTTTCCAATTTTGCACATCCATCGTCCTGATCATTGGAACATTCACGATTTACCGCCAGATGAATTTCATCCTGACGACGAAGGTCGGCTTTGAGAAGGACAACGTCCTGATCGTCCATGGAGTCAACACGCTGGGAGAGCAAATGCAGACTTTCAAAAACGAGTTGCTTCAGTTGTCAAGTGTCGACAACGTGTCACTGACGCAATATCTTCCGGTTGAACGGACAAAGCGCGATCAGAATCAATTCTGGCGTGACGGCAAATCACAGGAGGAAAAGAGTGTCGGTTCGCAGGTCTGGTGGGTGGATGAAGATTATATCAACACGCTTGGAATGAAGCTGATCAAGGGAAGAAATTTCGGTCGTGATCTCGCATCCGACTCGACCGCAATCATCGTCAATGAAGCTATGGTGAAAGAATTTGGCTTTGAAGATCCAATAGGGCAACGAATCATGAACTGGAGGACGTGGACTATCATAGGCGTTGTAGAGGATTTTCATTGGGAGAACATGAAACAGGAGGTGAGGCCCGTCTCGCTCGTGCGGGGCAACTGGGGTAATTTGGCAGCGGTGAAGTTGAACCCGGGAGATCCGCAAGATGCCATCGAGTCAGTGTCAAGAGTTTGGAAGCGTTTCATGCCACATCAAAGCATCCGTTATAGTTTTATGGATGACCAGTATGCGCAGATGTACGAGGATGTCAAACGCGCAGGAAATATCCTCGCAAGCTTTTCGATTCTGGCGATTATTGTCGCGTGTTTGGGTTTATTTGCGCTCTCCGCATACATGGTAGAACAGCGGACAAAAGAGATCAGTATTCGTCTGGTTCTCGGCGCCTCGTTGCGAAGCATCTTTAACTTGTTGACGAGCGAATTTCTGAAACTGGTGATGATCGCCTTTGTTCTCGCCGTGCCCATAGCATCTTACCTGATGACTAAGTGGCTGGAGGATTTCAAGTACAAGACTACGCTGGGATGGGATCTTTTCATCGTGGCAGGGGTCGCTTCGGTGTTGATAGCATTGATCACGGTGACCTATCAATCTCTTCGTGCAGCGGTGGCAAATCCGGCTACGAATCTTAGGAACGAGTGACAGCAACTACAGCTCAGTCAAGATCAGTTGGCAGTTGTCAATAGGCAGTTTGCAAAAAATTTGACTGAAATCGAAGTGTTGTGTGCCGTTAAAGATGCAGGGGAGCAGATCAGTTGGCAGTTGGCAATAGGCAGTGTGCAAAAATTTGACTGAAATCGAAGTGTTGTGTGCCGTTAAAGATGCAGGGCAAGCAGGTCAATTGGGAGTTGGCAATAGGCAGTTTGCAAAAATTGACTGAAATCGAAGTGTTGTAGGCCGTTAAAGATGCAGGGGAGCAGATCAGTTGGCAGTTGGCAATAGGCAGTGTGCAAAAATTTGACTGAAATCGAAGTGTTGTGTGTCGTTAAAGATGCAGGGGGGCAGATCAGTTGGCAGTTGGCAATAGGCAGTTTACAATCGTGTGTCGAGTTAAACTTCGGTTTTTTTGGGGACCGTTGGTACAAAAGCAATGGTTCCGTAGGCACCTTTTTAAACTGGTTAATTGAAAACTGCCAACTGCTACCACGTCTATATAGCGCTTTGCCGCTGTTTCATCTTAGCTTTTGGAACGTACCGTTCTTCCAAACTCCTGCCAATCAAATCCTGTCTCAATGCGGTTATGCCTCAGCGCAGGAATCTGGGTAGTGATCAACAGTGTAGTACGATGCACGTCTGCACGGTGATGCTGCGGTATTTGCTGTTTTATAGCTTTCATCATTTTGAATTCGACGGAAGGGAAAAACTCCTGCGCAGATTTCTTAAGCATATTGATGTTACCCATTCCGTACATCAATACTACGTCAGGCTTGTGAACGCTAATATTTTCAAGGATACTGTTGATGCGGGTTTGATACAGATGTTCCTGGTACAAGCCGCGGCTTTTAAGAAACGGCAACTGCGGCAAGTCAAGCCAGCTATAATACCACGCATGGCTGTGGGGACTAGGTAACGGGTATAACCGGATGAGTGCCTCATTCGCCGCAGGGGACGCAAACACTTCTTTCTGATACGCGAGGGTATCCGGAAGTTTTTCATTTCTGTAACCATGCACAAAAGCAATGAGATTTCTCCAGACGCCATGTTGGGTTGCAAGGCTCCCGAACCGGTACTCATACAAATTCGTGAACAAACGCGGATTTGGTCGGTCGGCCCTGAAGGCGACATTGCCGTAAAGGTCGCGGATATCGCAGAGTGTTGGATCGGTCACTGAAGCATAGGCATTATAAAAATAGTCAACCTTCTCAGCCACTTCTTCCGGAAGGTCGCCACCGCCTTCTTCATAGGCGATAAACCAGACCTTGGCCTGCCACGATCCGTAGCCGTAAAAGTTATCCATCCAGTGTCTGAGCGGTTTGTCGCTTAACATTTGAAGTTCTAAGTTTGAAGTTTTAAGTTTTAAGTTCTAAGTTTAAAGAGCTGAACTTACAGCTTAAAGCTTAAAGCTTAGAGCTTAAAGCTTACAACTTACTTCCCATGAGCACAGAGAGGGTAAATGTTCGATACATTGTAGAGGATGTTGATAAAGCAGCGGAGTTTTATACAAAACATCTCGGCTTCACTATCGGAACAAACTCTTCCCCCGCATTTATCGATGTAACGAGAGGAAACCTGCGCATGCTTCTCAGCGCCAGAACAAGTTCTGCAGGCAGGCCCATGCCCGACGGTACCTTGCCCGTCCCCGGTGGATGGAATCGCATCGAACTTGTCGTGGAAAATTTGCCGGCAGAAGTTGACCGGTTAAGAGGTGAAGGTCTACACTTCCGTAACGATATTGTCACGGGACCCGGCGGTTCCCAGATCCTGCTGATTGATCCGTCCGGCAATCTCGTGGAGCTGTTCGAACCAAAGAAACAGCAGTCCTGATGTTTGAGTCACACCTGGTTGAAATCCCAGATCTCATTTGACAAACCAACACGCCAAAATTGCGCGGACCTTTCCCATCCTTGTCGCGATTCACAGTGACGCCCTTGCCCAGCTGAGACCAGACATGGGGTGTGTCTACTCCGATCTCAAACTGTTGACCGGATTGGTGACTGCTGTTTTTATTGCCTGGTAGCTTATGGTCAGCAAAGCAATTCCTGTTGCCAAAGCACCCGCTAAAACAAACACCCACCATTCTACATCAATGTGATAGGCGTATTCCTGCAGCCATCGGTTCGTTGCCCACCACGCGATCGGAAACGCAATACAATTGGCTATAAACACCAACTTGAGGAAATCGCGTGATAGTAGGGATACAAGGCCGATCACAGTTGCACCTAATACTTTTCTCACACCCATCTCTTTCACCCGTTGTTCTGTAGAGTAAGTGGCCAGCCCGAAAAGGCCGAGACATGCGATGAAGATAGTAGCGAATGCTGTCCAGCCAAGCAGGGTTTGCCGTCGCTCGTCCTCAACATAAAATAGCGCCAGCTGATCATCCAGAAAATGGTACTCGAAAGGTTCATCCGCGTCAAAGCTCACCATGATAGCCTTCAGCTTGTCTAAGGTTCCGGGTATATCGGTCGACGTTATTCTAACTGAATAGTAATCGATCACATGAATGGGGTTATGGTTATAACCAATGATCAGAGGTTGGATTTTATCGCGCAGCGACTGAAAATGAAAATCCTTCACAATACCGATCACGCGGGGTTTGAACGGAATATCGAGAGTCTCGAATGCCCCACCGTCCGACACCGCGGAAATCTCAACATCCTGCTCAGACACCTCGCGGATGCCCAACAGTCTGGCTGCTGTTTCGTTGACGATGATATTGGTAGAGTCGTACGCCTCCCTGAAGTTTCTACCTTGCAACAAAGTTACTTCAAATGTCTTCATGAAATCTTTATCGGCACCAATGAAATAGGCAACACGGTGCTCATGGATATTTCCTTTACCACGTATCTTGACGGTGCGGAACGACTTCCATTCGCCAGGGACCCTCGATGTCACCGATACACTTTTAACGGAAGCTACCTTAGTCATCTGATCCTTTATTGCCTCGAATTTCGCCCTCGCCGCGCCGGTATTTACGTCGATTACCGCGATGAGATCTTTATTGAATCCAAGGTCGGTATTATTCAGGTAGCGGACCTGTAACATGAGGACAATAGTGCCAATGATCATCACGACGCATATCGTGAACTGAAAAACTACCAGCACTTTCCTTACAGACAGATCAGCGGTACTTTGAATTTTCAAACTCTTTAATAATGAGACCGGTTTCAAACGGGAAAGCAATAGCGCAGCGTAGCTGCCAGACAATAATACTATGATCACCACGCCTGCGATCGCATATACCCAGAACCGATAGTGAATCGAGAAGAGGGAAAGTTGCTTGTGGGCAAACTGGTTAAAAGATGGAAGTACGAGATAGGTGACAACGATAGCCAGCACAAACGCGATAGCTGTCGTTAACCATGATTCGAACAAAAACTGTCCTATCAGATTGCTTCGCATGGCGCCGATCGCCTTGCGAACACCGATCTCTTTTATCCGGCCGGAAGCCCGGGCTGTTGTCAAATTAGTATAATTGACTCCTGCGATCAGGAGAACAAACACAGCTGCGAGTGAGAATATGGTTATATAAAGCGGGTTGCCCTGTGGGATACCCTCTACGTTGGAATTTCTCGCACCATCGATGATGTTCGCAGATTTAAGATGAACGTCTTTTAACGGTTGAAGGCTATAAGAAAGTTGAGTTCCTTCATCAGGCCTGAAGTTCGAAAGAACCAGCCTGGTCATTTTCCTGGACACGGAGTCAGGGTTCGAATGCGGTGTGAGCAAGGCGTAGACGGAAAAACTATCCGATGCCCAATCATTGGCCATCGTTTCCTTGAAAAAATCAAGATTATAATAAGTTGACTCGGACATCAAGGAATTAAAGTTGAAACTTGAATTCCGGGGATGGTTCTTCAGGATACCCGTAATCTTTAACGGGAAGGGCAGATAATTAAACTGCAACGGCCTGCCCATAACATCTGTTCTGCCGAAGATCCGCATGGCCAGGTCTTCATTAATGATGATAGAGGCGGGATCCTTTAAAGCGGTACGCTTATCACCCGAGATCAGCGGAAAGTCAAATATTTCCAAAAAATGTTCATCGGCGATTGTTACAGTTTCCTGGAAAGGGACTGGATTTTCCGGGTCTATCAGGTTAGCCCTTCCCGGTCTTTGCACGCGGGTGGTGTTTTCAACTTCAGGGATGGAATTCGCTGATTCTTCGGCCAGCTTGAAGCCCGCTGCAGCGATGGTGGTCGCCTCGCCGCGGATGTTCTTGTGTTCAATTACACGGTAGATTCGTTCCCCATTTGTATGCTGTTGATCAAAAGTGAGCTCGTCGAAAACGTAAAGTCCGATCAATATAAAACACATGATGCCAAAGGTCAGGCCGATTATGTTGAGCCCACTATGAAGCTTGCTTCTCCAAATGTTTCTCCATCCGGTCTTGAAATAACTTCTTATCATATCGGAACTATTTAGACTTTTATACCTGGATTTAGATCTGATGATACCGGGCCTGAACAGCAGCAGCACATCGACAACAAATTTCATATCCGCTTTCCGCTTGCCGTATTTTTTTATGCGCGCGTGATACGCTTCCATGAGGTCTCCTTCGATGTAGCCGTGTATCTTCGGGTCACAGTACCACCGAAAGAACTTGAGGACGAGCCGGGGCGGAGAGGGTAAAGTTCTGCTCATCTCTCAACGCATAAGGTTAGCTTGCAACACCGTTTTTGGAATCGCCTTCCAGAGCTCGTCGCGCGTATCTTTCGTATATCGCATTGCCTTTTTGCCGACGGCGGTGATCTCGAAATACTGCCTGGGCCTGCCTGCTCTCTCTTCCGTCGATTCGCCAGAGAAGGATTTGAGATAACCTTTTTCTTCCAACCGCTTCAGCGCAGTGTGGAGCGCGCCGAAGCTCACCGAGCGCGAGAGCCTGGATTCGATCTCATCTTTTATCGAAACGCTATAGGCCCGGTTATTCAGAATTGCGATCGTGAGGATAACGATCTCCTCAAATTCACCCAACTGATACTTTTTGATGGAAGCCATATACTCTAAATGTAGGTAAAAGCGTGCCAGTATTTAAAACGGGGCGATTCGGGGCAGGGGAGTCGGTTCGAGGACTACCTGATGATCACTTTCGAACACATTTGACCGGTTGCGGATGGGAAGAACTCGCTTAAGTTTCACTTTAAGAGGCAGGGCTCCTTCCCGCAGGCGACGCGCGGGGCCGCGAAGCTAAGCCACCGATTTACCTTCGATCCACGAGCCTTTCGAAGAGCTTCCGTCGGCAACTGAAAAAGAATACTACGGTAAAAGGCGTTCCTTTTTTCGCGTGTTGATCATCATTCCGTGAATGAAAGAATGAATTCATGCGCATGTCACCAATATAAATGCAAGTATCTTGAGTGCCATGTAAGGGTTTCACACAAAGTGTAAGAATATGGATTGGACTTTTTGCTAGTTTGTGAGTAAACATCTGATCTAATATGAAAAGGATCTTATTATTCCTTACGATTTGGATTCTCACCCTGTCGTGTAAAGATGAAGGGGGCGACGACGTTAATCCAATGAACCTCAACTTCGATTTATCCGGCGCAAGAGCTATACTCTATAGCGATGAAGGCGTAAGTTCAGGACGATCAAAAGCTGGGGAGACACATGTGTTCAAAATCGATGATAGTGGCAACATAACACCAGTATTGGAAGGAATACAGGTCCTGAGTGCACACGCAATATCGTGGGGGATAATAGTCACTATATACGACGATGCCGAAAGTGACGGTTATCGTACGTTCTACGCCAAAAGCGATAACACGTTTGGCGAGATAGAAGGAAGTATAGGAAAGTTGATCGGTGAGAATGACGATGGCGACGTGGTATTTTCCAATTGCGCCATCTTGCGTAAGGCTACATTGACATTAGAAGAAATGGAAACTACGCTCACCTCACCAACCGCGCAGGCGATGTCCGGGAACTTTGCGATCGTTACCGATAATTCTGTTTTCCAGATTCATAACACGGTAACCGGGCGGCGGTATAATGTACGTGGATGCAACGGTCCCCGAATTGTGGCCATGGACCCTACCCGTTCGTTGCTCGACGACTGCCAGAACGCGATCATTATTGATATGACGACGGGGCAACGCATTGAAGGCGACATTGCGATGCTGAATCATGAAGGAGTGCGTACTCAAAACGGAGCAGTAGTACTCTCACAGGGTTTAGGAGCCGATTATAATCTTTATTATCTGGCTGAAATAAATGTTAATGGCGACGTGACGCTCGTGAATGGATACGGGTTTGCACCTGGCTCCTCATCCTGTTCGAACTGTAGTGATCCGAATTCTGTCCTGTTCAAAACTGGCGAATATTTCATTGTACGGGAGCTTAGCAAAGTGAGTGTTGTTAAGCGGGGCCTGGCAGATCCGATTTTTATTCTGACGAATTACAATGTTACAAGCATTTCTGTGACAGACAATCTCGTTTATTACCTGGCTGAAGACAGTGCCGGAATACCGATCATCGGGGTGTATAATCTGCTGAATGGCGAGAATCAGATTCTCTCGGAATCAAAAGCAATGAAATTCACAGCGGTTCAGACGATCGGTTAAGCGATGCTGGTGGTACAGGTGATCAAATAAGTTGGCACGCAACTTCACTACATCAACACTTCACTGGCGGCGAAAATGAACAGCAGAGCATTGCCGACAGCTTAAGGGGCGCGGAGAATGTCTCTTGGCTTTAAGGTAAGTCCATCAGGCAAGATTTCGGTATGATGATATCAAACATTATTTCGCAGGACGGTGGTCGAAGCTGATGACCCGCGTAATACGCCATTGCCCGCTATCGTACTTCCACAGGTGAACATACTTGGCCCGGCCATCGAGGATCTCTTTTCCGTCGGCACCCGTGATGTAGAATACGTGTTCTCCCGTTTGCAAAGCGCCGTAGTTGTCCATTGGAAACACCTCCATTGTTCCCGATACAGGTTCCCGTCGCAGATAGAAGGGACGTTCACCACAAAAATTCTTCTTTTGCGTTTCCATAAACGCTGCGCGAGACCTGGTGGGACCGGATTTATCGTGGTAGAATTCGAGATCTTCCGCTAAGAAGGATTCGATCTTTTGCGCATCGCATTTGTAGACCACCGAGAACATCGCGCTGTCAAGCGCTTTGATCTTGTCAAAGAGCTCGCCTTGATTGTTTTGTGCTTGAACACCGGGGCACCATAGAAGGAATACTACAAGAGGCAGGATTTTCATAGGATCTGATTCGTTGTACAGCAACCTTGCAAGCCATGTGCCGGACATCAAATCATCGAAAGAGGAACAGGCGTGGGCGACCAAATCAATCAGTGTTCAAAACTGTACAAGGCTATGGACGGATTCGTTCAGTTCAAACATATTCGTGGAATGAAATTACCTTCAGAAATTCGCGTATCTGTCTCAGGTACAAGTATGACATGACATCGAACATCTGCGCCATGAATAGCTATGGTGCAGGCTTCATTCATAGCCTTAACGCCTCGAAGCTGTATTTAGCATCCGACCAGAAGGTGTCGAGCGCAATGATCCTCGGTTTGAAAAATGAAATCAGTACGGGCCAGTCGTTCTTGTTAAAAACGGATACAGCGGGAAGATCTTTGTAAATGCGGCTGATCTCTCTTCCGCCCCCAGCCACCCCATGCAGTTCCCATTGCCACGCTTCGTCAAGCGTTGCATGCAAAAGATCTTTGAATTGCAGCAGGTGCTCGAAATACAATTCGCGGATCGTTGGATCGTTATGCTCGATCGAAATGGAAACCACGGCAGACTTTGATCCGGCATCCATGCGAAAGTATACATCTTTGATCCCGGTATGATAGTTCACCCAGTTCACCTTCGTTGTTTCCGCGGAAGGTATCGGTCTCATATACCTGCCAAAAGTAGTCCAGAATTCATGCTTGATCCGCGATGCCTCATCCTTTGTATACATACGCGAAAGATACCACATCAACGGCCATTGAAAAATTGCGCAGAAGCTTGAAGCTTCTCAATATTTCTTTCCACGAAAGCTGCAGGAAAACGGCTGGAGATCTTTTAAGAGAAGAGCGAGGCTACAAATTTGTACTTTCGCTGCGGAATTGATCATTGCACACATGAATTACTGGCTCGTAAAGTCCGAACCTTTTAAATATAGCTGGGAGCAGTTTGTCCGCGACGGAAAGACCTTCTGGGATGGCGTCCGCAATTACGGCGCACGCAATAATTTGAAGGCGATGAAGAAAGGCGATCACGTCTTCTTCTATCACAGTAATGAAGGACTGGCGATCGTGGGTATTGCGGAAGTATTGAGAGAAGCTTATCAGGATCCAACGACGATGGATGCTAACTGGGTGGCCGTCGATCTTAAACCACTCAAGGCGATGCCAAGGCCAGTGACATTGGCCGAGATCAAGGCCGAGCGCACGCTGCACAATATGGATCTTGTAAGGTTATCACGTTTATCGGTTGGCGCGGTGAGGGAACGGGAGTACAAGAAGATCTTAACCATGGGTGGAATCCTGGTGAGTTAGACAACACATTTGCAGAATTGCCGACGTGTTTTTTTGCCGTAGAGACGCGTAGACGCAGAGGAGCACAAAGAATTAAAAAATATTCTCTGCCTTCCTTAGCTTCTTTGCGCTTGCCCCCGGAGTGCTTCACGTAGGTGGGGAGGATTGGTGACGCACAACGCGAAAGCCGCAGCCTCATGCGTCGCGTGTGCAGCTTCTGAATGCTTTCCCTGTAGATTCAAACGCGCAGTTTAATAAGGTAATAAGGTTAATGTCGTGTGCGCATCATTGCTACTAAGGTAATAAGATCCTCGCCTGCATTAGCGATTGGCGTACCAGGAAAAGAAATTGCCATGCACACGCGCCGAAGCCGCAGCCGCATGCGTTTCCGAGTGTGCAGGAGGTTCTGAAGGCTTTCCGCGTAGATTCAAACGCGCAGTTTAATAAGGTAATAAGGTTAATGTCGTGTGCGCATCATTGCTACAAAGGTAATAAGATCCTCGCCTGCATTAGCGATTGGCGCACCAGGAAAAGAAATTGCCATGCACACGCGCCGAAGCCGCAGCCTCATGCGTTTCCGAGTGTGCAGGAGGTTCTGAAGGCTTTCCGCGTAGATTCAAACGCGCAGTTTAATAAGGTAATAAGGTTAATGTCGTGTGCGCATCATTGCTACTAAGGTAATAAGGTCCTCGCCTGCATTAGCGATTGGCGTACCAGGAAAAGAAATTGCCATGCCAACTACGGAAAATATAGTTAGGCATGACACTCTGTTTGCAGATTTTCTGTCTAGTCAATTAGGAGCGTAATACAACAGTGATCAAGACGCAGAAACAAAACCTTATTACCTTAGTAGCGGCGAGATGCGTTGTTTATCTAACCTTATTACCTTATCGGCTTAGGCAGAAGACGGATCAGTCGGCTAAACAGGGTGAATCAGGCAACAAATTTGCAGAATTGCCGACGTGTTTTTTTGCCGTAGAGAGGCAGAGACGCAAAGTGCCGCACAGATAAAAAAAAGTCTCGCATGCCTCTGCGTCTTTGCGCCTCCGCGGTAAATTTTCAGTACCGAATTGATCAGTTAAACGCAACCCTCTTCTCCACTCTCATCCTGGAAATAGTCGCGCTACCTGTGAGGAATTCTGGATCTATGGTGCCGTACTTCGCACCGGTAAGGGTGATCGATACGCTTGTGATTCCTTCAGGTGATGCAAAGTTTGACTTGGGGATAACAAAAGAGCCTTCCTGCATCTGGGCAGGGGTGAGGGTGAACGTTGGTCCGGCCACGTTTCCTGCTGCAGTTGTGAAACCAAGCGAAATAATAAGCGCATCATGAACATAGACGTCCTGCCAGGAGACAGTCAGGTCACTGCCCGCAGTGCTACTCGACGGAACTGTCACAGATGTAAATGTTTTCGCTTGTGTAGTCACCATTCCCGTGTGGCTTTCGCCATTAGGAAGAACCACCTCAAAATGGTAGTCCGTATTTAAGTCGACCGTTGCATCAGGAATATAGTAGGTCGAGATATTTAAAATTTCAGCCATGGACATTTGCTGGCCATTTACGTTGACATGGCCATTCTTTAATTCGACACTGGCCAGGTTCTTATCAAGAATGGTTGTGTGCAAGGAATTAAGAACGGTGCCGTCTTCGAGCAAGGCGCGCTCAACGACAAAGTGTGTTTGCAGGAGACTCGGATCCGTGATCTCAACCTCGTTCAAGGCGGATTCACAGCTGCCGAATAATGAAGCGGTTGCCAGTCCAAAAAATGTTACTGCCTGGCGTGAGTGTTTTGCTAAGAGGGGGTTCATGAAGCTAAATTTAAAGTCTGACAAAGTAATACTAGATGTTGAATACTGGTAGAGAAGCTAAGGTGACCAAAAAAGCAGTGGCCACACCGTTGAAGCTCCAGCATTCAAACTCATGTACTTTTTTTAACGTTACGCTATCAGCGGACTTCAAGGGTCTTTTATAACATTGGGAATGCCAATACTGAAAGTATTATATCGTCATCAAATTGAAGCAAAAATTATTATCTTCGTGTTGCGTTAACTTATGCACGAAATCATGGCAGCCTTTGTATTCAGTATTCTTCTCATTAAACTATTTTTTATCAAGTCTTCGTGATGTAGCGTTTTTGAAAAAATCTCTACCTGACCCAACATGTTAAAGCCTTGTTATTTCCACTTTGGATTCTTCTTTTTTTTAGCTTTAGCCTCCATCACAAGTTGTGACAACAAAGAGGATCCTTCTCTTCCGGTAATTCAGACAATTGATATTTCCAACGTCACCAGTAATGCAGCCCATACCGGTGGGTTGATTACCAGTGATGGGGGCGCCGGAGTTACGGGTAGAGGAGTTTGCTGGGGCAGCGCGCCTGAACCAACGATTGACTTGAGCACAAAGACGTCTGACGGGACTGGTACCGGGACCTATAAGAGTGTGCTTATAGATTTATCTCCGGGAACAACCTATTATGTTCGCGCGTACTCCACAAACAAAGCCGGGACTGTTTATGGAAACGAGTTGAGCTTTAAGACGTTGGCAGTTCTCGCACAAATAAATACACTGAGCACTACCACGATTACATCCACCACGGCAGTGGTTAGCGGTAATATAATCTCGGATGGTGGATCTCACGTCACTGTGAGAGGGGTTTGTTGGAGTCAGAACGCGAATCCAACCATAGCATTAAGCACAAAAACTGCAGAGGGCAGTGGTAGAGGCGAATTTACCTCGTCCATTACCGGGTTAACACCTGGAACAAAGTATTATGTGCGGGCATATGCGACCAATGATCTGGGCACGGTCTATGGCGATAATGTTGAATTCACAACATTGCCGGCAATGGCATTGCTGACCACTGCAAGCATAACTGAGGTCACCTCTTCCACTGCGACGGGAGGCGGGAACATTTCGATGGATGGAGGAGCACCGGTGACCATGAGGGGCGTTTGCTGGAGTACGGCTACGGGCCCAACAATAGACAATAACAGAACTACGGATGGTGCGGGAAGTGGATCTTTCGCCAGCGCGCTGTCGGACCTTTTGCCATCTACTCAATACTACGTACGGGCATATGCAACAAACAGCGCGGGAACGGCATATGGAAATGAAATAACTTTTACAACTTCAGCAGACGGAAACTTGTTGACAGTAACTGACGTGGATGGCAACAGGTATGATATGGTCATAATTGGAAGCCAAAATTGGATGGCGCAAAATCTCAGGACGACACGTTATCAGGATGGCACTTCAATAACTACAGGTCTGTCAACCGCCGACTGGTCGTCAACTACTTCAGGCGCTTATTGTGTAATGCTGGACGATCCGGCAACATTTGAAGATACGTATGGCAAGCTTTATAATTTTTACTCGCTGGTGGATTCGCGAAAACTCTGTCCTGCAGGAACACATCCCCCGAGCGAGAGTGAATGGAACATTCTAATCAACCATTTAGGAGGAGGAGCTGTCGCTGGGGGCAAAATGAAAACAACAGGCACAACGTATTGGAACAGCCCGAATGGCGCCGCAACGAACAGCAGTGGCTTCAGCGGTCTCCCAGGCGGATTTCGGGATTTGTTCGGGTATGGCTTGGTGCGAGACTACGGAAATTTCTGGAGCAATTCGGAAGCCAGTGCGGCTGAGGGCCGAAGTATGGCTATACGCTCAAACGACGGATACGCGTTACTCGGGAGCTCATCTAAATATGTCGGCTATTCTGTGCGCTGTGTGCAGGATTAATCACAAAAGTCAAGCGGAAACACCGGGTACTACAACTTCCGATGCCCTTACAGATGTGATCACTGACCCAATAATTAACTTTCAACATCATTACTATTAAGTTTCCGAAACACTTCATAAAACGAGTCTTGCGCTAAATGATCTACTTTGGGTGATCTGCATATTGAGATAGAACAAGTGTCCCACCGCTCATTCGACTTTTTGGCTCCTGTAGGTTTAAACAGCGAGCAACAAAAGGTCGTAAAACTGCGGTAATGTCTGGAATACAGCCGCAGCGTAATCGCATTCTGTCGACAACAACCGGTCATTCGTCGCTGCTAATGGCCGCGATGAACTTTCCACTTACAAATCTTGTCATTGCCATACTCTGAGATCGTATCAATAGGTAGGTATATGACGACCGCAAAAAAGAGCAAGCTTATTTTATATCTGTCCGGCGTATTTATTGTCGCACAGGTAGCTGCCAATATTGGTGGAGATTCTCATGTAGAAGATCCGCATTTCACGGCACCTTATGCAAATGATCCGGAACTCGATAAAAAGATTATTGCCTTCAAAAAGGGTGGTGTTGAAAAAAAAATCAACACGAGTGATTACGATATAGAAGCCGTTATCGAATATGCCGAGTCACTTTCAGGCACTCCTCATGAAATGGGAGGATATTCATCCTCAGGCATTGATTGCTCCGGACTTGTTAAACTAGCACATGCACAAGTTGGTGTGGAGTTACCGCGCTCTTCACATGATCAAGGTCGATACGGTACTATTATCTCTCCCGGTGAAGAATTAAAACGTGGTGATCTTGTATTCTTCCACTCCACATTCAAAAAGGCTCATCTCATTACTCACGCAGGTATTTATCTGGGTGAAAACAAATTTATCCATGCATCCACATCGCGCGGCGTGACAATTTCCGTGCTATTGGATTCCGGTTATTACCAAAAGCACTACCTGTTCGCCACGAGGTTACAGGATTGATGTTTGCCTCTTGCGGCAAACGCAATCAGAAACCGATAATGCCCTCTACCTTTAGAGGCTGCACGCGACAAAGTGCTTCAACCTTTAGAAGTTTCAGGATTTCCGTCGCACGTGTTCTGCCCAGTCACCGCGTCCCCTATTCCAGGCGCAACAAACTTATTCGATCTGCCATCTGACACAAGCTTACGGTTTAGCGGGATACCCGCACGCGACAATATTCCACCGCAGAGGGAAGGATATAAAAATTTCACATCTGGAAATATCAGGGAAAGGGCACTTCTTTACTGCCCAAAATTCAGTAAATTGCCGGTTACTGCTTTAGATCTCTGACAAATATTGTCTTGTTGAAACCCCTCCATATCAAAAGCGTAGTCGCCCAAATGGCGGCCCCCGGCATCGTGCTGGGTCTTCTCTTTCCGGTGTTTCTTTTGATCAGCTCAACCGCGGAAGCACAATGCAACACTACCCTTAATAAACTGCTCCCCGAAGCCTCTGTGAACAATGATGACCGATTTGGAAGCGCCCTTGCCGCAAATGAACAATACATGGTTGTGGCTGCAGAAAACAGCGACACTCTCGGAATTTTGTATGCAGGTGCCGTCTATGTATACGAAAAGACCGTTGCAGGTTGGGCCTATCGCGCCATGCTTACGCCTTCAGATCCTGATGAATATGATTTCTTTGGCAATCAAGTGGCGATTGATGCAAGCGGAAGTACCATTGTTGTGATCAATAGAAACTACGATCAGGGTGGCGCTTATATTTTCGAGAAGCCTGCATCCGGATGGGAAACGATGGACGAAACAGCCAACATCAAATTCCCTGAATATCTTGAGTTCAACTCTGCTCTCGATATCAGCGACGATGGTTCAACCATTGTAGTGTCGAACCCGATGAGCGCGAACGGACTTTTGTACGTTCTCAAAAAACCGGTCAGTGGCTGGACCAACGCCGTGACACCCGAGACCCTGGCAACGCGGCCCTACAGAAGTGACATATGGATGGGTAACGATGTTATCATCCAGGGCGATTACATTTATGCAAGCACGAGCAATGAGTTAACAAACCCCTCGATTTATATCTACAAAAAAAATGTCGGCACCTATTCGTTGATTGCCAAATTATCAGCATCACTCCCCGGCACTGCACTCGGGCACTTCGGCAAGCACCTGACGATACAGGGCGACGTGATTGCAGCCACGGGACTTGCCTATGAATCCAACTCCATCACGCAAAGATTTTTTCTGTTCAAGAAAAGCGGAGAGTGGACAGATATGGCTGAGACCGCTCAGTTTCAACTGCCGGGGCTAGCTTCTTACAGATTTCCATATCCTATTCAGTTTACCTCTCCAAACGTATTGACCGCCAGTGTCCTGATAAGAGGAGATCCGTATTACACGGGCAAAATTGCCGAGATCGCGACAACGGATGGAACATGGCAGGACAATACTATTGAGATTATTTTCGAGGAGCACGAGCTGTCCGTTCCTTCGGAGTTTGGCAACGAGGTCGTGTGGAACGGCTCGGACCTGCTAATGGCGACGGCCCGGAAATACTTCAACCACGCATTCCGCCATTCGATTCTTAGCCTCACAAAAAGCGCGGGACTCTGGGGAAGTTTGCAAAAAGTGACACTTCCTCGAAACAGTAGTAGCAACGTATACTTCGGCACCAGCGTTTTGAAAACGAAAGACGCAATGTTCGCGGGAGCGCCTTACGATGGCACCATGGGTCGTGGCGCAGGGGCGGTGTATATCTACAATCACATAGGGGCCGACTTCGTCAAAGTCCACACAATCTTCCCTTCGCCACGCAAGATACGACCGACGGGTGGGTCAGATGCCGGATTTGGATTCAGCCTCGCAGTATACGGAGACGAACTAGCCATAGGGGCTCCATCTTTTTTGTATGCGCCGAATAGCTACGGAAAAATCTTTATCCATAAACGCAGTGAAACAGACTGGACCTCGACGGTCCTGTCTGATTCCCTGATGGTACCGCCGGAGCTGAAGCTTACCAGAGTAGGTACTGCGGTGGCAATGAATGATCACGTGTTATTTGCATCTGCATATAATAATTTCAATGATGAGCATACCAATGCCGTCGTTGTTTTTGAAAAGATCAACAATAAGTGGACTTACAAGCAGCTCATCAAAATGGGTAAACCTATTGATAAGTCCTCGCCTTCCGTAAGGCTCAGCTTGCACGGCGATCAATTGGCAGTGGGACAATTTTTTACAATTGGTGGTGGCGTTTCCATCATCAACAAAAATCCGGTCACTGGAATTTGGGAGACCACAGCCTCAATCGCTGGTGACGTTTTCTCGGGATTGGGTGGAGCGGTAAAGCTTCTGGACAATCATTTATTTGTCGGGATGCCGGGGATCAGTCACCAAAACGTTTACCGGTCCGGCGCGGTTGCCGTTTTCACGAAGCTTCCCGGAGAGTCATGGCGTTCGAATATGCAAGCTTCCGCGGTTGTAGGCGCCAGGGAGCCTGTGGAAGGTGCTTTCTTTGGATCGTCCCTGGACGTGGTCGGCAACACGCTTGTCGTGGGTGCACCCGGAATGTTCCTTACTCCCGATAGCAAGGTCCGAACAATCCCGGGGAATAGCTACATCATCCAATCACAGGACTATTACTGGAGGAATACACTGCAGTACCTGAACCTTCAGGGGGACCGTTATGCCAGTAACGAACGCGACCATTTCGGCTCACACGTCACTCTGGATGAAGAATATTTTTACGTTGGCGCAAGAAGTGAGAACACTTCAACCGGACACTTCTCCGGAGCAGTGTATTATATTCCGACGCCACCGGTTATTTTTCTTCATCCTCCGGTTTGCGAGAACGCAGGAGCATTTGTGTTGGAAGCCTACCCCTTCAATGGGTCGTGGACCGGCCCAGGAGTAGATACCGCTCAGGGTACTTTTAATCCTTCCCTTGCGGGTGTTGGCACATTCATGCTTACCTATTCGACAACGAATTGCAACTATGAGGGCACGGTGCAAGTCGAAGTGAAGAGCCCGATCAGCGTTGATCAGATTTCCCCGGCAGAAGTGATCATTTGCTCTGAGGAAAATACAACGCTCGAGCTCCAATCCATTGAGGGAGTTACTTATAATTGGTATTACAAACAGGAAGGTGGAAACTCATTTGTATGGCTCGCGGAAGGGGGGCATTCTTTTGTTGCTACCAATCCGGGGGACTATAAAGCTGTAATAACTTCCGAATGCGCGACAGAATCTCCTGTCTTCCAAATTCGCCTGGAGGGTTTTCCAATAAGCGTCGGACCGCAAAGCGTCGTATGCTCATCCTTTGAAAGAGTTTCCCTCGTAGCGTCGAATAACACAGGGGTGTGGCAAGGCCCTGGCGTTTCCAACAATCAGTTCAATGCTGCGGGCCTGGCGAACGGTTTCCACAAACTGACTTATCGGTTTAGTACCCCCGCTGGATGCAACATCGCTTTGAAGGACAGCATCAAAGTAAACGCAGTTATGCCTCTCACCATCGAACACAAGGATAGTGATTTTTGTGAGACGGGGTCGATAGATTTAGAAGTGAAGTCAGCAAATCAAGCTCTTGCTTACACATGGTATTACAAAGAAGTTGAAATGGCTTCAATGCTTCCCGTTGATCAGGACTTGTCAAGTAAAGCTACCATTTACAAGCAGGGATACTACCAGGCTTCCGCAACAAATGGTGAATGTTCTAATGTCAGCAATGTCCTCGAGGTTGGGTTTGACACGCATCTTCCCTACACCCTTCTTCCTGAAGAGGACTCCCAGCAACAGGTCTGCCATGCTGATGATCTTAGCATTAGCGTGAAGGCAAGGGACGGAACAAACTACGCATGGCAATTCAGAACTGTGGACAGCGACGCCTACCATGTCGTGGATGGAGAAAACTCCTATCAGTTAACCGTTACCGAAGATGGGTTTTACACAGTGCGCGGTGAATACGGCTTTTGTTCTTTTGAATCATCACCGGTTTCGGTGCGGTTTCAGCGGGATGAAATCTTTGTACCGAATGTCTTCACAGCTAACGGAGACGATAAGAATCCTGAGTTCAGAGTCGAAACAACATCGCCGATAACTCTGTTCAGCATATTCAACCGCCATGGAGATATGATCTACAGTAGTCCTTCGGGCCAATGGGATGGGGGAGATGCTCCGACGGGTGTGTACTACTGGTATTTGAGATACAATGGCTGCGACGAGGAGAAGGAGTTGAAGGGGTGGGTGCACGTGATGAGGTGAGGGGAGGAAGTTAGCCTTCCAAAACGCTGGATGAAACTTCTGAAAGCAGTTGCAATCCGTGCCTTAAACGTCGAAGCGATTTTCACGGCACGGCAAGCAAGTTTCTTTATACAATGAGCGACGAGTTGCTGAGTTCATGCAATCAAAAGCTTCAGAGATCACTGACTTAAAATGAGAATTTATAATTTAGAAAGGGTGACCCACCGCTGTATTTTCGAGTCGTAAGCTGGTTTCCGTTTACGACTTTTTTTATCTTTAAGAATGTTAAGGACCGTGCTTACCACATGTAGCCTGTTATTCAGTCTCATTAATGCATTCCCACAGCAGTGTACTTTTCCAAGTCACATCTTTCTCCCTACTCCTGATCGTACCGCGAATGAGAGTTATGCTACTTCCATCGATATACATAATGACTATATGGTGGCAGGTGCTTATGCAAATGATTCGCTCAATGCTGACGCGGGTGTCGCCTATGTTTACAAGCTAAATGCTGTGAACAAATGGGAAAGAATTGCTGAGTTGGTGCCCTCTGATGCCGGCAAAAGTTCATGGTTCGGCAGGATCGTTTCAATCTTCGAAAATACCATCGCTATCTGGGGGCGGACGTATGATGACAGTGGCCGTGCTACGGTAAAGATCTACATCTTTGAAAAACAGTTAACGGGAGAGTGGTCTTCCGGCAGTGAATCTTATCAGTTACCAGGAGTGGCAAGTGTTTTCGATTTTAGCCTTCATCAGAATGAACTTGTGATCATTTGTGGATATGACGGAAAAATAGGAATGAAAATATTCACAAAAAGTGGAGGTGTGTTTTCACTTTCTCAAACGATCGATGCACCCCTCGACACCAGGGGGACTTCTGGCAGTTTTGGGGAGAGCCTCGGTGTTGCTGACGATTTTATTGCAGTCGGCGCTGGTCAATTCAGGAATGCTGATGGGACTACCGGGGTCGTATTTGTATTCGAGAAAGATGCAGGTCTATACAAGCTTATTCCGGCAAGACTCAGACCTGCAAAAAATCCTTACCTCACTTTCGGAAGAAAGCTGGCGGTGAACAATTCGACCATTTTTGCAGGAACCCTCGACAAGCTCTCTGGCGCCACACTCCCGCACCCTATCATCTACATTTATGAACGGCCCGCAACAGGGTGGGTGAATGCAACGGAATCAATTAGCATAACCTCCGATGAACCGGTGTATTTTGAGTTCGAGCTCGCGGCTTCCGAACAATATCTCTTTACAACAGGGCCAGCCTATGAGTCTGTTCTAGGTTTTAAAAAAACAGCTTCTAACTGGCTTGCGGACGCTGAAGAATTCAAGATCGATCATTCTGTTCGTGACGTGCTATTTGGTTATCAGATCGACATAAGCGGTCAACACCTTGTTATCGGTTCACCTGAAAGGCCGAACAACAACGGTGCGACTGATGAATATATCGTCGATTATTTCACGGATACAGGTGAATGGGAAAACGTTTCAGACAATAATCAGATCGTACGTGGTAGTGTGAATCTAAATGCCACAAACGATTTCTTTGGAGCAGGGTTATCGATCTACGGAAATCACTTGGCGGTGGCGGCGAGTGGGGATGATGAAACAGGATCCAACGCCGGGGCCGTGTACATTTTTAATACAGAGGAACCGGAGGATGCACCCGTCAAGATATTCTCGCCAGAAACACAAGCGGGCACGAGTTTCGGAATGGGATTGGCAATCGGTGACAGTGTCTTGTTTGTCGGGGCTCCCGGACAGGACTCTGTAAACATCGACGGAACTGTTCAGATATATGCTATCGGGAAAGTATTTGTATACCGATTGACTTCAACAGGCTGGAGATTTCAAAATCAGATAATCGGACCGGTCGTAGAGAGTCAGGTTTATTTCGGCCGTACTATCGCATGGCATTCAGGGTATCTGGCCATAAATGAATATGATGGTGGCTCCTCGGAAAGTATTGGTCTCGTACACATATACAAAGAGACATCCGCGCGAGACTTTGTTTATCTGGGAACGCTAAACCAGAGCAGCCAGGTCCACGGTGACCATTTCGGCAGCCAAATACTAATGAACGATTCGCTCATCGTCGTTGCCACGGGAGGCGGAGAGTCGCACCCCGACGCCCTCAAAGTTTACATCTACCGAAAAAGAGGCGAATGGAAGGCTGCCACAGAAGATGCAGTGCTAACTTCATCCGACAAAGTATGGGGTGACGGATTTGGTTCATCCATTGCCATGGATGGCGACTACATCGTGGTCGGGGCAAATCGATGGACAGGAGAAAACCCGATCAATCCAAGTACTGCATTATACCGGGGTGCCGCTTATATTTTCAAGAGGCCAACAGGAGGGTGGAACGGACGAATTCAGGAAATCGCGCGGCTTTTACCAAGCGATCCATCCGATCATAACTACTTTGGTCGCAGTGTAGGCATCGACCACAACGATATTTTTGTTGGAGCTCCTCACTCTTTTTCTTCGCTGGCTGATGGAACACCAGACGTTCCAACGCATAGGCCAGGCAAAATTTATCACTATACTAAAACGCATCACGAGGAGTGGAAGAGTTCGAGCCAGGAGTTGAGGCAACTTACTTCTTTTGAGCCTGACAACCGCGACGGATACGGTAGCGCCCTCTTCATATCCGATCGTTATCTGTATTCCGGTGCGCCATTTGACAACACAAGCGCAGGAAGCAAATCGGGGAGTGTACAAACAATTATGCAGCTTCCGGTCATCGAACCAATTCCCCTAAGCTGCATCAACGGACCGTCTGTTGCCCTTCATGCATTCCCGTCAAGGGGAGGTGTGTGGAGCGGAAAAGGAGTTAATCAAGCATCGAGGACCTTTGATCCTGAAATAGCAGGCGAAGGCGTGCACCAACTCATCTATATGGTGTCAGGTTGTACAGACACTGCAACAGCGGAAGTAGATGAGGTCGTGGACATCCAAATAGCGCCTCCAACCATCATTTGCTCGGATACAAGGATCAAGCTCGTGGCAACGCCGCCCGGAGGATCGTGGTCAGGAGCTGGCCTAACGGCAACCGGAGAAATCAATAGCACACCATTGACAGACGGCTCATTTCTGGCGCGATATCACTATGTAACGACACGCGGTTGCCAATGGAGAGATTCTGTGAATGTGCGGGTCGATAA
>Ga0307416_100000385_pt1 | contig 22926 bp, 19 predicted proteins | sample DK1Cmetagenome_2_FD_203821 | JGI IMG/M metagenome (GOLD analysis project Ga0307416, IMG submission 203821) | Maize rhizosphere microbial communities from greenhouse at UC Davis, California, United States - DK15-C-3 | ecosystem: Host-associated > Plants > Roots > Rhizosphere > Soil | place...
TCCAGCAGGTGCTCGATCATCACCGGGGTGTAGCCGAAGGTGATGTGGGCCAGCTCGGTCCGCAGGGCGTCGTCGTCCAGCTCCCGGTGGTGGGCCTTGGTGGCCAGGAAGTAGTCGACCAGCTCGCGGCGGCCGCCGGCGTTGGGCAGGTCGAAGTAGAGCCGGCGGTCGAAGCGGCCGGGGCGCAGCAGGGCCGGGTCGAGGGCGTCGGCCCGGTTGGTGGCCGCGATGACCAGGATGTTGTTGTAGCGCGGGGGGCGCTTGGCGAGCTGGGAGGAGGCCGGCAGCCAGCCGTTGACCCAGTCGATCAGGCGCCCGGCGAGCCGCTCGCCAAGGGGCGGGGTGTCGAAGCTCTGCAGCTGGACCAGCAGCTCGTTCACGACCCCGCCGGTGCCCGAGGAGACCGGGCCGTCGCCGCCGCCGTCCAGGCCGCCGCGGCGGCTGCCGATGGCGTCGATCTCCTCGATGAAGCCGATGGCCCCGCCCTCCTCACGGGCCGCCTTGCGCAGGGCCTTGAAGAAGGCGCGGATCTTGCGGGCGGTCATGCCGTACCACTCGACTGGAAGCTGGTCGCCGAGACGAACAGGAACGGCACCCCGGCGTGGCGGGCCATGGCCTTGGCCATGTGGGTCTTGCCGGTGCCGGGCTTGCCCTCGAACAGGATCCCCCGCCGGGGGTTGCCGCCCAGGCGGTCCTTGAAGGTCGCGTAGCCGAGGAACAGGTTCAGGGTCTTGGTGACCTCGTCGCGCAGCGGGCCAAGGCCCTTGACGTCGTCCAGGCCGATCTCGATCTGCTCGGGCCGCCAGGTCAGGTGGGGCGAGCGCCCCTGGCCGGCCATGGGCAGGAGCATGACCACGCCGATCAGCACCACGATCAGCACCGCCGGGAGCCACAGCATGGCGTCGGGCCCCAGGTCCAGGGAGCTCAGCGGGTTCAGCGACCCGCCGGTCAGGACCCGCCACCACACGGCCAGGGTGACCACCCACAGGACGATCGCCAGCCGGGTCAGCCGCCGCTGCCGGCGCCGTTCCCGGGCCCGGCCGACGTCGACGTCGGCGGCCCGCAGCACCGCCCCGCCGCCGAGCACGGCGCTGACCGACCTCTGCCCCTGCATGCCCGCTCGCCCCCCCGCGTCCGCCGGGGGCAGTCGCCCCCGCAGGCCCAGTTAGCCATGCCAGGTTGGACCGGACCATGGGTCTTGGCGCATTTGCATGGTGTTGCCGACTCCAGCTGGTCCCCGGCCTAGGAGACGGCCGTAGGCAGGGTTGCCGAGCCCATTCCCCCGCCAACCCGGCATCCGGGGCGGGCAGGTTCAGATGCGGTCGCTGTGCTGGAGCCAGGTGAAGGCCAGCCAGCCGGGGAGGATCGGCAGCCAGAAGGTGGCCAGCCGGAACAGGAACACCGCCGGGACGGCCGTCTCCTTGTCCAGGCCGGCGGCGGTCAGGCCGGCGATCAGGGCGGCCTCGACGGCCCCGATCCCGCCCGGGGTGGGGGCGGCCTGGGCGATGGCCGCGCCGACCAGGTAGGTGGCGATGATGGCCGAGACGGTCAGGCCGCCGCCGAAGGCCTCCACGCAGGCGACCAGGCCGAAGGCGTAGCACATGGTGACCAGGGCCGACCCGCCGAACAGCAGGGCGAGCTTGCCGGGATGGGTGGCCAGCTCGCGCATGCCGCCGACGGCGCTCCTCACGCTGGGGACGACGTGCCGGTAGACCAGCCGGCGCCCGGCCGGGACGGCCGCGACCAGGCCGGCGGCGGCCAGGATGCCCAGCCCGACCGCGGCCACGATCCCGGCCGACGGCGGGTGCACGCCGTCCAGGCCGCCGACGCCCACGACGACCACGAAGAAGGCGAGCAGGGCGGCGTGCATGACCGCCCCGGCCACGGCGTTGATCCCGGCCCCGGTGACCGCCACCGCCGGGTGGACGCCCTGGCGCTCCATGAAGCGGGCCCCCAGGGCCAGGCCGCCCACCTTGGCCGGGGTCACCCAGTTGACGAACGACGCCCCGACCTGGGCCACGAAGGTCGGCCAGGGCGGCAGCCGGTCCGGGACCGAGCCGACGGCGCTCATGGTGGCGGCGGCGTAGCTGAGCGCCGCCATGGCCACCACCGCCGGCAGCCAGCGCCAGTCGACGTCCCTGACCTGCTGGGCGAGCAGCTGGACGTCGGAGAGCTGATGGATGAGCAGGTAGACGGCGACCCCGGTGAACAGCCAGACCGCCACCCGCCGGGCGCTGACCCGCTCCACCTGGGCGTACTCGGGCTCGGGGCTGCCGGTGACCTCCAGGATCTCGGTCCGCAGGGGCCCGATCTTGCCGGGCAGGTCGTTGACGGCCCGGCGGGTGGCCGTGCTGAGGGCGGCCGGCTGGAGGTAGCGCAGGGCCGAGGCCACCGGGCCGGGCCCGAGCACGGCCACGGCCGCCGCCACGGCCCGGCTCGCCCCGACCCTGGCGTAGGTCGAGGACAGCAGCTCGGCGGCGTCGGCGTCGAGCATGTCGTCGCTGGCGGCCAGCTCGGCGAACCCGAAGTCGATCAGCCAGGCGTCGCCGTCGCCGTCCAGGAGCACGTTGGCCAGGCGCAGGTCGCGATGGGCCATCCGCTCGCGCCGCAGCCGGGCCACCTGCCGCCAGGCGCTCCGCAGGGCGTCGTCGGTGATCGTCCCGGGGTCGGCCTCGTCGAGGGTGCGGCCCTCCACGGCGTCGTAGGCCAGCACCATGGTGAGCTCGCCGACCGCGGCCACGGTGACCATGTGGGGGGTGCGCACCCCGGCGTCGGCGGCCTTGAGCGACACCAGCGCCTCGTGCTCGACGGCCCGGCGCAGGGTCGAGTAGGGCAGCTCGTCGCCGACGTTCTGGAGCCGCAGCCGCCGCCAGCTCCGGAACAGGAGGTCGGCGTCGCGCTCGTCCTGGCCGAGGGCCTTGACGAACAGCCGCCGGCCGTCGGCGAGCTTGGCGAAGTACGGGGTCGAGCCGCGGGCGTCCACCCCGGCCCGCTCCAGCGACGCCACCTCCAGGCCGGAGCGGTCCATGGCGTCGGTCAGCTGCCGGCGGTCCGGGCGCAGGCTGGGCCGCCCGACCAGCAGCAGCCCGGCCGACCCGACGACCGAGCCGAGGGCGATCGCCGACAGGACGTTCAGCGGCACCTCGTGGCCGGTGACCATCCGGGTCACGGCGAAGGCCCCGACCAGCCACCACGCGGCCCGCCGCCACCCCCTGGTCAGCCACGGGCTGGCCACGGTGGCCGAGGCCGCCGCCCCGCAGATCCAGGCCGGGCTGGGGAAGGCGGCCCCGGCGACCCAGGACTGCTCGGCCAGGGCCTGGGCCAGCAGGGGCAGCTGAAGGTGGTCGAGGCCGGTCGCCAGCAGCGCCTCCAGGACGGCCGCGACCAGCGGCACGACGATCACCAGGGCGGCCAGCCGGAAGCGGCGCAGGACCAGCACCACGGCCACGGCGACCAGCGGCGTGACCACCGCCAGCAGCTGCACCACGCCGACCAGGAAGTCGGCCAGCCCCGACGGCAACCGGTCGACCAGCCGGAGCAGGTCGGCCTCGACCCCGACCATGGTGTTCTCGGCCGCGACGGCCAGGGTCAGGCTGGCCAGGAACGCCAGACCGGCCACGACCAGGCGCAGGACGTCGACCGGCGAGCGCTGGTATGGCGCCGGCTCCTCCTCGAGGTCGGGCACGGCCCTTCCTTCCCGGGTGCGGCGCTGTCCCGGGAAGGCTAGCCGACCATGCCCCGGCCCGGGGCTAGGGAACGGCCGAGATCGAGGCCACGACCAGGGGCTCGCCCTGCTGGCAGGTGCTGAGCAGGCCGCGGTCGACCCGGCCGCTGACGGCCACCCGGCGGCCGGGTCGCAGCTCGGCCCGCTCGCCGCCCACCAGCAGGTACTGGCCGCCGTCGGTGGCCTTGAGGAGCAGGCAGCCGGGCTCGACCCCCTCGGTGACCGTGCCGGTCACGGTCACCGGGCCGCCGGTTCGGGTCGGGTCGGTGGGGCCGCCCGGCGCCGTGGTCGGCGTCGTGGCCGGGACGGTGGTGGCGGCGCCCTGGCCGTCGCCGCCGTCGCCGCCGTCGCCGCCGGAGTCGGCGCAGGCCGCGACCAGCAGCCCGGCCAGCAGGCACCCGGCCAGCCGCCGGAGGAGCCTGGTGCGGTTCATGCGGTTCATGCCGTTTGGACGCCCCGGTCGGCCGGGCGGTTCCCGGCGGAGCGCGAACTATACCGGGGCCAGGTCGGGCAGCTCGACCACGAAGCAGGCGCCGCCGCCCTGGTTGTCCTCCACCCAGACGCGGCCGCCCATGCCCCTGACCAGGCGGTCGACCAGGAACAGGCCGAGGCCGACCCCGCCGACCCGCCGGGTGGTGGAGGCGTCCAGCTGGGTGAAGGGGGCGAAGATGCGCTCGCGGTCGATCTCGGCCACGCCCTCGCCCTGGTCGGCGACCTCGATCCGGGTCAGGCCGGCGGGCTGCAGGACCAGCACCTTGATGGGGTGCCGGGCGGGGCGTGCTTGCCGGCGTTGTCGACCAGGTTGCCGACCACCATCCGCAGGGCCTCGGCGTCGCCGTGGAGCGACCGGGGCTGGCTGGGCAGGAGCAGCTCGACCCGGCGGTCGGGCTCGGTCATGCGCCAGTCGTCGACCACCTCGCGGACCACGTCGGCGGCCATCAGCTCCTCGGCCCGCAGCACCGGGCTGCGGTTGGCCACGAACGCGCTCGCCTGGAGGAGCTGCTCGACCATGTCCCGCAGACGTTTGCCCTGGCGGACGACCCGCTGGAGGATCTCCTGGCCGTCGGCGGTGGCGGCCATGTCGGGCCGCCCGACCAGGGTCTGGGCCATGCCGAGGACGACCGTGATCGGGGTCCGGAGCTCGTGGCTGACCATGGCCAGGAACTCGTCCTTGAGCCGGTCGACCTCCTCGAGGCGGGCCACCGAGGCGCTGAGGTCGGCGTTCTGGGCCTCCAGCTCCTTGGAGCGGTTGACCGCGGCCTCGTACAGCTCGCGCAGGTCCTCCATGACCGGACCGGTGACCGCGGCCGACAGCCGGGCCTGGCCCTGGCGGGCCGCGGCCAGCGCCTCCAGCACGGCCGCGGGCACGTCGCCCTTGAGCACGTAGCCGCGGGCCCCGGCGGCCACCATCTCGCGGACGTAGGTCTCGTCGGCGTAGGCGGTGTGGGCGACCACCGCCACCTCGGGCCAGCGCTGCACGATCTCCCTGGTCGCCGCCACCCCGCCCGCCCCCGGCATGCGGCAGTCCATCAGCACCACGTCCGGGGCCAGCTGCTCGACCAGCTCGACCGCGCTCTCGCCGGAGTCGGCCTCGCCCACCACCTGCCAGCCGCCGACCTCCTCCAGCAGCGAGCGCAGGACGCGGCGGACGGCCGGGTGGTCGTCGACCAGCAGGACCCGCCCGGGGCCGCTGGTCCGAGTGATGGCGGTCTGCATGGTCTCTCTATCGGCTGGCCGGGATCGTGAATGAACCACGAAGCGCTAGGCTCTTTCCATGAAGGACGTCGGCATCGTCGGGCTTGCCCAGAGCGGCAAGACAACCCTGTTCAACGCGCTGACCCGGGCGGGCGTTGCCGCCGGCGGGGCGGCGGGCAAGGCCAGCGTGGCCGCCGTGCCCGTTCCCGACCCCCGGGTCGACGTGCTCGGCGAGCTGGAGCGCTCCCGCAAGAAGGTGTTCGTCCAGGCCAGGTTCGTGGACGTGGCGGGACTGTCGGCCGGCGGGTCGGGCCTGGCGGCCCAGGGGCTGGGGGCGCTCCGGGAGGCCGACGCCCTGGCCATGGTCCTGGCCGCCTGGGACGGGACCGGCCCCGACCCGGTCGAGGCGGCGGCCGAGCTGACCCTGGAGCTGACCGTGGCCGACCTGGAGTCGATCGCCGGCGGGGCCGACAAGGCGGCCAAGAAGGCCAGGGCCGGGGTCAAGGACGCCGCCCTGGAGGCCGGCGTGCTCGACCGGGCCCGCGACCTGCTCGACCGGGGCACCCCGCTGCGGGAGGCCGCCTGGGAGCCGGAGGAGGCCAGGGTGCTGCGCAACTTCTCCCCCCTGACCCTGAAGCCCGCCCTGGCCGTGCTCAATCTGGCCGAGGCCGACGCCGCCTCCGCCGCCGAGCGGGCCGCCGAGGCGGAGGCCAAGCTCGGCCTGCCAACGGTCGCGGTCGCCGCCGCCCTGGAGGCCGAGGCGGCCGAGCTGCCCCCCGAGGACGCCGCCGAGCTGCTCGCCGGCTACGGGGTCTCCCGGGGCGGCCTCGACCAGGTGGTCGGGGCCGCCTGGCGGCTCCTGGACCTGCTCACCTTCCTCACCACCGGCGAGGACGAGACCCGGGCCTGGGAGGTCCGCCGCGGCGCCACCGCCCCCGAGGCCGCCGGCCGCATCCATTCCGACCTGCAGCGCGGCTTCATCCGCGCCGAGGCGATCGGCTACGACGACCTGGTCGCCGCCGGCGGCTGGGACACCGCCCGCTCCAAGGGCCTGCTGCGCACCGAGGGCAAGTCCTACGTCGTCCAGGAGGGCGACGTCCTGCACATCCGGTTCAACGTGTAGTCAGGACCCCGAGGCCATGGCCAGCAGCCGGTCGACCCCGGCGTCGAGGGCCTGGACCTCGCGGGCGACCTCGGCCTGGAGGGGAGCGAGCTCGGCGGCGGTGTCGGCGCCGAGGCCGGCGGTGGCGGCACGGCGGATGGCGAGGGCGACCCGGGAGACGTCGGCGACGCGGGCGGTGGCCGCGGGGAGGACGCGGGCCAGCTCGGCGTGGTCGGGCTCGCCGGCGAGCAGGCGCAGCTCGGCGTCGAGGGTGCGGGCGACCCGGATGAGGCGGCGGGCCAGGTGCGGGAGGTCGCCGACGGCCCCGCCGGCCTGGCGGACGACCGCCACCGCCTGGCCGGTGGCGTGGGCGGCGGTGCTGAGGTCGCGGCGCAGGCAGGCGACCTGGCGGCGGGCGCCGGGCGGGGTGGCCAGGGCCCGCGCGCTCCGGACCCGCCGGTGGAGGGCCGGGCTGCGCCGCATCCAGCGGACGACCCGCCACACCACGGCCAGGGTCACCGCGCCCGCGGCCACGGTCATCACCAGCAGGGTCAACAGCAGCTCGACGAGCATGGCGCCGTCCTCCACTTCACTCGGCGTCGAGGTTTCAAGATAGGCCGGGCTGACGGCGTTGTCACCCGCCGGAGACGGCCGGGAGGATCCAGACCTCGTCGGCGTCGCCGACCGGGGTCTCGACCCCGCCCAGGTAGCGGATGCTCTCGCCGTTGACGAACACGTTGACGTGGCGGCGCAGGGTCCCCTGCTCGTCCAGGACCCGCTGGCCGACCCCGGGATGGGCCTGGCCGAGGGCGGCCAGCACCTTGCCGACGGTGGTCCCGTCGATCTGGAGGTGGCGCCGCCCGCCGCTGTGGCCGGCGAGGGCCGAGGGCAGGTGCACGGTGGGCATCGAGCGGCCCCTCAGGGGACGACGGCGGCCTTGACGCAGACCACCGGGGGCAGCCACCCGGCCAGGGTCCGCCAATGCCCGCCCTCGTCGGCCGAGGCGTACAGCTGGCCGGTGCGGGTCCCGAAGTACAGGCCGGCCGGGTCGAGCCCGTCGGTCCCGAACCCGTCGCGCAGGACCGTCAGCCAGGCGTCGCGCTCGGGCAGGCCGTCGCCGAGCGCCTCCCAGGAGGCCCCGGCGTCGCCGGTCCGGTAGACCCGGGCCCGGCCGTCGGGCGTGCAGCGGAACTCGTCGGAGTCGAGCGGGATGATCCAGGCGGTGCCGGGGTCGCGGGGGTGGGCGACCATCGGGAAGCCGAAGTCGCTCGGCACCCCGTTGGCCATGTCCTCCCAATGATCGCCGGCGTCGTCGCTGCGGTACAGGCCCCAGTGGTTCTGGAGGTACAGCCGGTCGGGGTTCCCCCCGGCCGGGGCGATCTTGTGCACGCACTGGCCGAACTCGGGGTGCTTGTCGGGCAGGAACACGGCCCGGACGCCCTGGTTGCGGGCCTGCCAGCTCTTGCCGCCGTCCTCGGTCCGGTAGACGCCGCCGGTGGAGATGGCGATCCACATGCGGTCGGGGTCGCCCGGGTCGACCAGGACCGTGTGCAGGCACAGCCCGCCGCCGCCCGGCTCCCAGCGCGGCCGGTGGGGGTGGTCCCACAGGCCCCGGACCAGCTCGAACGTCTCGCCGCGGTCGTCGGAGCGGAACAGCGCCGCCGGCTCGACCCCGGCGAAGACCGTGTCCGGCCGGTCGTCGCCGGCCGGCTGGAGCTGCCACACCCGGGCCAGGGAGGCGTCGGTCCCCTCGGGGAACCGGAGGTTCCCACCCGGCGGGTCGCTCCAGCTCCGGCCCAGGTCGTCCGACCAGCGCACCACCGGCCCCCAGTGCCCGTGCTCGGTCCCGGCCAGCAGCCGGCGCCGCCCACCCCGCCCGTCGAACCGGATCGCGTACACCTGCTCGCCCCGGAAGTACGGCCCGCTGGACCGCCACGTCCCCCGATCGGGGTCGCCGGCGAACAGCCACGCCCCCTTCATCGTCCCCACCGCGACCAGCACGTCCCCGGAGGCGACCTCGAGGTGCTCCGTCTGCTCACTGTTTCGCTCGCTCATGGGGGCAAGCCTACCCCGCCCGCCCGACACCCGGAACGGGTCGTCCCCACGCCTCAGAGGTCCTCCAGCACCGCCTCGGCGGTGCGGCGGCCCGAGGCCAGGGCGCCGTTGATGGAGGCATTGTCCCGGTGGTCGCCGCAGACGTACAGCCCCGGCCGGAGCCGCACCGGCCGCTGTGGCGGCTCGAGGGCCCCCGGCGGCTGGGCCGGCTGGGCGTGGGGGATGACGTAGGTCTTGAGGTGCCGCCAGCCGACCACCCCCGACCCGAACCAGTCCGCCAGCTGCCCGAGCACGGCCGCCTCCAGGTCCGGCCCCCTGGGCAGCCCGGGCCGCTCGACCACCGTGGCCGAGATCAGCGACGCTCCGGGCGGGGCGTAGGTCGGGGCGACGGCGCTGGGCACGCAGAGGTTGTTGACCGGCCCCTCCCCGTCGCCGTCGAGGACGATCACCGGCTCGTCGACCGGGGCGGTGTCGGCGGCGAAGTACAGGCAGGTGGCGGCCACCGACCCCGGCGCCGCCGGCTCGCCGCCGAGCAGCTCCGAGGCGGTGGGGCCGTCGGTGGCGACCACCACCGCCCGGGCCGCCAGCTTCCCGCCGTCGCCCAGGGTGACCTCGCCGTCGCCGACGGCCGTGACCCGCTGGCCGAGCCGCACGCAGTCGGGCGGCAGGCCCCCGGCCAGCTGGGCTCCGATGGCCCCCATGCCCCGGGTCGGGAGGGCGGCGTCCCCGAGGGAGAACATCCGGTAGACGAACTCGAACATGCGGCTGGAGCTGCCCAGCTCCCGGTCGAGCAGGACCCCGCCGAACAGCGGCCGGAAGAAGCGGTCGACGACCTCCTCCGAGAAGCCGTCCTTGGCCAGGGCCTCGCGGGCGGTGGTCTCGGGCCGGGCGAACAGCTCCTCCAGCGACCCGGCGGTCACCCGGCGGCGCAGGGCCGCCACCTTCAGCTTGTCGCCGAGGGTCCCCACCGGGGCCAGGGCGGTCCGCAGCCCGTCCCAGCGGCGCCGGAACGGGTCGGCCACGGTCACGAACCTCCCGCCGGTGCGGACCACCGCCCCCGGGTAGAAGGGGTGCAGCTCCAGCTCCCGGTAGTCGAGCGCGTCGGCGGCCTCGGGGTAGGCGGTCAGCAGGACCTGGAAGCCGCGGTCGAGCAGGAAGTCGTCGACCCGGTCGGTGCGGACCCGGCCGCCGACCTCGTCCGAGGCCTCGAGCACGGTGGCGGCCACGCCCTTCTCGTGCAGGCGGCGGGCGCAGCGGAGCCCGGCCAGCCCCGCCCCGACGACGTAGACGCCGCCGTCCTTCGAGGACATCTAGCCGCCGGGCCGTCCGGCCGACCGGGCCGCCTCGGCGTCCCGGCGCAGGCCGCCCGGCAGGGCGAAGTGGACGTCCTCGGGGACGACCTCGACCTCGCGGACCTCGGCCGCGCCGCGCTCGCGCAGGGCCGCGACCAGCTCGTCGACCAGCCACTCGGGGGCCGAGGCGCCCGAGCTGATCCCGACCGTGTCGACCCCCTCGAACCAGGCCGGGTCGACCGCCGAGGCGTCCGGGACCAGGTGGGCCTGGCTGCCGGCGGCCCGGGCGACCTCGACCAGCCGGACCGAGTTGGAGGAGTTGGTGGCCCCGATGACCAGGACCAGCTGGCAGTCGCGGGCCAGGGTCTTGACCGCGGCCTGGCGGTTCTGGGTGGCGTAGCAGATGTCGTCCGAGCGGGGGCCGGCCAGCACCGGGAACCGCTCCCGCAGGGTGCCGATGACCCCGGCCGTCTCGTCGACCGACAGGGTGGTCTGGGTCAGGTAGGCGACCCGCTCGGGGTCGGCGACCTCGACCCGGGCCGCCTCCTCCTCGTCGCCGACCAGGTGGACGGCCCTGGGGGCGTGGCCCATGGTGCCGGCGACCTCCTCGTGGCCCTCGTGGCCGATGAGGACGATGTCGTAGCCTTTGGCGGCGAACTTGCGGGCCTCCTGGTGGACCTTGGTCACCAGCGGGCAGGTGGCGTCGATGACCCGGAGGCTCCGCTCCCTGGCCTCGGCGTGCACGGTCGGGGCGACCCCGTGGGCCGAGAACACCACCGTGGCCCCCTCGGGGACCTGGTCGAGCTCGTCGACGAACACCGCCCCCCGGGTCTCGAGGTCGCGGACCACGTGCAGGTTGTGGACGATCTGCTTGCGCACGTAGACCGGTGGGCCGTAGGTGGCCAGGGCGACCTCGACGATGTCGATGGCCCGCTCCACGCCGGCGCAGTAGCCGCGGGGGGCGGCCAGCAGGACCCGGCGGGGGGCGTCGAAGGCTGGAAGCGGGAGGCTGCTCATGTACCCATTCTATCGGCGCCCGCCGCCCGCGCCCGCCGAGCGGTACCGTGGGGGCGCTCAGGCCACGGGAGGCGATGCGCATGGAGCTGGAGGCGCTCGACCACGTCGGGCTGGTGGTCTCCGACATGGGCCGGTCGATCCGCTGGTACACCGAGGTGCTGGGCCTGCGCCGCGCCTACGAGGAGGCGTGGGGCGAGTTCCCGGCCGTGCTGGAGGCGAACGGCAGCGGGGTGGCGCTGTTCCCCAGCTCCGACGGCGGGCCGGTCCCGGTCGACGACCCGATGCGCCACGTCGGCTTCCGGACCTCGCGGCGGGGCCTGGAGGCGGCCAAGGCCGAGCTGGACGCCCGCGGGATCGGCTACCACGAGGGCGACTACGGGGTCGCCTGGTCGGTGTACCTGCCCGACCCGGACGGCTACCAGGTCGAGATCACCACCTACGAGCCGGCCTCGGCGTGACCGAGGCGACACGGAGCTGGGTCGAGGAGCGAGCCCTTGACCGGCGGGTGGTGGTCGTCTGGACGGTGCAGGAGGCGGCCGGCTGGGCCGTGCTCGCCCTGGCGGCCCTGGCCGTGGACGTCGGCGCCCGGATGGCCGGGGCGGACGTGCCCGGCCCGCCGGGCCTGGCCGCCGGGCTGCTGGCGGTGCTCGGGGGCCTCGCCGCCTGGTGGCTGCCCCGGGCCCGCCACCGCTTCTGGCGCTACCACGTGGCCGACGACGCGCTGGAGTTGCGCCACGGGGTCCTCAAGCGGGTCCACTCGGCCATCCCGTACTTCCGGGTCCAGCACATCGACGTCGCCCAGGGGCCGGTGGAGCGGGCCGTCGGCCTGGCCCGGCTGATCGTCCACACCGCCTCGGCCGGGACCGACGCCACCATCCCCGGCATCGCCGCCGGCGACGCCGAGAGCCTGCGCCGCCTCATCCTGACCCGGGCCGGCGCCGGCGATGCCGTCTGAGGGCGCGGCCCCGCCGCCGGACGCGGCCGGGGCCGCCCTGGAGGTCGGTGGGCCGCGACGGCTGCACCTGCTCAGCCCCGTGTTCTTCGCCACCGGCCATGCCCGGCGGCTGTGGCCGCTGGCCCTGCTGCTGGCGGCCCGGCGGCAGTGGTGGCTGCTCGCCCTGGGGGCGCTGATCCTGCTCGCCTGGAGCGCCCTGGAGTGGCTGCGCCGGACCTACGCCCTGGAGGGCGGCGCCCTGCGGCTCGAGGAGGGGGTGCTGTCCCGCCAGCTCCGGGCGGTCCCCTTCGACCGGATCCAGCAGGTCGACCTGGTCCGCAAGCCCCTGCACCGTCTGCTCGGCGTGGCCACCCTGCGGGTCGAGACCGCCGGCGGCAGCTCGAGGGCCGAGGTCGACCTGGACGTGGTCACCCTGCCCGAGGCCCGGTCCCTGCGGTCGACCCTCCTCCAGGCCAAGGCCCGGTCGGGGTCGGGGTCCGGGCTGGGGTCCGGGGCGGGGGCGGGGGCGGGAGCGGGGGCCGCCGGGGCTGTGGACAGCCGCGCGCACCCTGGTTCCGGGTCGGCTACCCTCCCGGAAGGGGCCCCATTTCCGGCGGGTTCGGGTGCGGCACGCCCGGACACCGGGACCCTGGCGGACACCGGGACCCTGGGGGACACCGGGACCCTGGCGGCCGGCGAGGTCGAGGCGGCCTCCCCTCCCGAACGGGTGCTGCTGCGGCTCCGGGTCGGCGAGGTGGTGCTGGCCGGGATCACCGGGTCGCGGGCGGCGGCGGCGCTGGTCGTGCTGGGCCCGCTCAGCCAGGTCACCGACTGGGTCCCGGGCCTCGACGACTGGCTGCTGGCCCGGTTCGACCCCGAGTCGGTCACCCCCACCACCCCGGCCGCCTTCCTGGTCGTGGCCGTGCTGGTCGCCGTCGTCTGGCTGGGCCTGGCCGCGCTGTCCAGCATCGTCACCGACTACGGCTTCACCCTGGCCCGGGTCGGCGACGACCTGGTGGTCCGCCGCGGCCTCCTGGAGCGCCGCGAGGCGGTTCTGCCCCTGGCCCGCCTGCAGGTCGTCCGGGTCGAGGAGTCGCTGCTGCGCCGGGCCCTCGCCATGGCCTCGGTCCGCCTCCAGAGCGCCGGCCGGACCGGCCGTGGCGACGAGACGGCCAGCCGCCTGGCCATCCCCGTCCTCCAGCGGAGCGAGGTCAACCGGGTCCTGGGCGAGCTGCTGCCCGGGTCGTCCCCGATCCCGGCCCTGCGCGCCCCGCCCCCGGCGGCCCGCCGCCGGGCCGTGGTCCGCAGCCTGCTCCGGACGACCCTGACCGCATCCGTGGTCGCCGTGGCGATCTGGTTGCTGGCCACCGGCAACGGGTTCGGGGTGGCCCCGAGGTTCGCCCTCCTGCTCCTGCCCCTGCTCGCCCTGGCCGTGGTGGCCGGCCTGGCCGCCTACCGCAGCCTCGGCCACGCCGCCGGCCGGGAGTTCCTCTACGCCAGGTCCGGGGTCGCCGTCCGGGTGGTCACGGTCGTCCCCGTGGCCAAGGCCCAGAGCGGCAGCGTCCGCTCCTCGCTGTTCCAGCGCCGGGCCGGCCTGGCCACCCTCCACGTCGACATCGCCGGCGGCGGCCCCACCCCCCAGGTCCACGACGAGTCCCAGGGCCGCGCCGAGACCCTCCTCCAGGTGGTGCTGGGCCGCCCGGTCAGCGCCTGAGGTCGAGGGCGGCGATCGCCCCGGCGAGGGCGCCGGGCACGTCGTCGACCAGCAGGTGGCGGCCGTCGCGGACGACCTGGCGGCCGGAGACCACCACCGAGGTCACGTCGGCCGCCATGGCCGCGAACACCAGCTGGTCGACGGCCTCGGCCGGGCGGGCGCCGGCCAGGCGGACCGAGCCGGGACCGACCGTGACCAGGTCGGCCAGGCGGCCGGGGGCGAGCTGGCCGGCGTCCCAGCCGAGGGCGTCCATCCCGGCGGCGGTGGCCGCGGCCAGCAGTGCGGCCGGGTCGTGGTGGTTGCGGCGGCCGGTGGCCAGCCGCTCGTCCAGCTCGACGGCCCTGGCCTCCTCGAACAGGTCGACCACGGCGTTGCTGTCGCTGCCCAGGCAGAGCGGGCTGCCGGCGTCGGCCAGAGCCCGGGCGGGCCCGACCCCGTCGGCCAGGTCGCGCTCGGTGGTCGGGCACAGGCAGACGGCGGTCCCGGAGGCGCCGAGCCGGCCCACGTCCTCGTCCGTGAGGTGGGTGGCGTGCACGGCCGTTGTCCGGGGGCCGAGCACCCCGGCCGCCCCGGCCAGTGCCGCCGGGGTGCGGCCGGTGGCGGCCAGGCAGGCCTGGTTCTCGGCCGGCTGCTCGGACAGGTGCAGGTGCAGGGGGGCGCCGCGGCCCGCCGCCCAGGCGGCCACCGTGGCCATGGCCGGCTCGTCGACCGCCCGGACGCTGTGGATCCCGGCCGCCACCCGGACCCCGGGCCGTTCCCGGAACGCGCCGGCCCGCTCGGCCCAGGCGTCGGCGTCGCCGTCGCCGAAGCGGACCTGGGCGCCGGCCAGGGGCCGGCCGTCGAGCCCGGCCCGCAGGTAGCAGGTGTCGATCAGCGTCAGCCGGACCCCGGCGCGGCGGGCCGCCTCGGCCAGCGCCTCCCCCATCGCGTTGGGGTCGGCGTACGGCCGGCCGGCCGGGTCGTGGTGCAGGTAGTGGAACTCGCCCACGGCCGTGATCCCGGCCAGGGCCATCTCGGCGTAGGCGGCCGCGGCCAGCTCCAGGTAGCCGTCCGGGTCCAGGACCCCGGCCACCTGGTACATCAGCTCCCGCCAGCTCCAGAAGTCGCCACCTTGCCGGTGGGTCCGCCCGCGCAGGGCCCGGTGGAAGGCGTGCGAGTGGCCGTTGGCCAGCCCGGGGACGGTGATCCCTTCCAGCCGGTCCGCTCCCGGGGGCGGGTCGGCCCCCTCGGTCACCGAGGCGATCCGTTCGCCCTCGACCTCGATCAGGACCCGCTCGGCCACCCCCCGGCCCGGCCCCAGCCAGGCCAGCTCGGCATGCCAGGCGCTCACCGCCGCGGCCTCAGCGGCACGCCAGCTCCTCGATGACCGCGGCCAGGGCCCCGACCCCGGCCAGGCAGTCGTCGACCTCGGCCGTCTCGGCCGGGCTGTGGCTGGTGCCGGTGGGGTTGCGGACGAACAGCATGGCCGTGGGCACGGCGGCGGCCAGGGCGCCGGCGTCGTGGCCGGCGGCCGTCGGCAGCCGGGCCGGCTCCAGGCCCGAGGCCCGCAGGCAGGCGTCGAGCCGGTCGGTCAGGGCGCGGTCGAACTCGACCCCCGGGGTGCGCGACTCGCCGGCCAGCTCGATGGTCAGGCCGTTGCGGCCGGCGGCGTCCTCGACCGCGGCCTCGAAGGCGGCCAGCAGCCAGTCGAGCCGCTGGTCCTCCTCGGCTCGGGCGTCCAGCCAGGCCGACACCCGCTCGGGGACCGAGTTGGCCGAGTTCGGCTCGACCAGCACCCGGCCGACGGTGGCCACCGCCTCCAGCTCGGTGGCGGCCGCCCTGGCGGCCAGGACGGCCGCGGCCAGCCCGAGCATCGGGTCGTGCCGGTCGGCCAGCCTGGTCGTGCCGGCGTGGTTGGCCTCGCCGCCGACGGTGAGCCGCCAGCGCCCGTGCGGCCACATGGCGGTGGCCAGGGCGACCGGCTGGCCGAGGTCGGCCAGGCCGCGGCCCTGCTCGACGTGGAGCTCGACGAACGCGGCCAGCCGGCCCACCCGCGCCGGGTCGGGCCCGAAGCCGTCCGGGTCGATCCCGGCGGCGGCCAGGGCCTCGGCCACGGTGGTCCCGTGCTCGTCGGCCCGCTCCAGCAGGTCGGCCGGGTCGAGCGCCCCGGTCAGGACCCGGCTGCCGAACAGCGGCACCCCGAACCGCCCGCCCTCCTCGTCGGCGAACGCCACCACGGCCACCGGCCGCTGCGGCTCGACCCCCCGCCGGATCAGCTCGCCCACGGCCAGCAGGCCGCTGACCACCCCCAGCGCCCCGTCGTAGGCCCCGCCGCCGCGGACGGTGTCCAGGTGGCTCCCGACCGCCACCACCTGGCCCTCCGCGCCCTCCGCGGCCGGGCCGGCCGGTGGCCCGCCCCACCAGGCCCAGAGGTTCCCGGCGGCGTCCCGCTCCACGGTGAGGCCCAGGTCGGCGGCCGACGCCTCGAACCAGGACCGGGCCGCCCGGTCCTCCTCGGTCCAGGCCAGGCGGGTCCAGCCGCCACCCGGGTCGCGGCCGATGGCGGCCAGCCCCCCGAAGCAGCCCTCGAACGCGTCCCGCCGGTCCTGGTTCCCGCTCATGCGACTCCCACCGCTCGACCCACCGTCAGAGGGGAAGTCTGCCACCCCGGGTCAGCCCGCCGCCGGACCTCCGGCCCACGCCGAGGGCGGCAGCAGCCGGTCGACCCGCTCGAGGACCCAGGTCGGCCGGTCCTGCTCCGGCGCCGCGGCCAGGGCCGCCTCGGTGGTGTCGCCGGTCAGGACCAGGGCCGAGGCCATCCCGGCGTCCCTGGCCATGCGGATGTCGGTGGAGAGCCGGTCCCCGACCATGACGCAGTCGCCGGCCTCCAGGCCGAGCAGCTCCATGGCCGCCTCCAGCATCAGCGGGTCGGGCTTGCCCACGTTGACCTCGCAGGTGGCGCCCGTGCAGGCCTCGATGGCGGCCACGATCGCGCCGGCGTCGGGCTGGCCCCGGCCGCCCGGGAACGGGCAGTAGCGGTCCGGGTTGGTGGTGACCAGCCGGGCCCGCCGGTGGAACCAGATGGCGTCGAAGGCGATCTGGAGCTTGCGGTAGTCGAACCCGCGGTCGTAGCTGGCGACGACGATGTCGATCTCCTCCGGGCGGTCCGAGGTCCGGATCCCGGCCTCGGCCAGCGCCCGGCACAGCGGCTCCTCGGCGATCGGGAACACGGTCGCGTCCGGGTGGTTGCGGGACAGCCAACGGGTCATGGTGACCACGGTGTTGAGCACCTCGGGGACCGACGCCTCGACCCCGAGGCGGCGCAGCTTGTCGGCGTACATCTCCGGGTCGCGGGTCGGGTTGTTGGAGACGAACGCGACCCGCCGGTCGAGCTCGCGCAGCCTCCTGAGCAGCCGGCCCGCCCCCGGGAGCAGCTCGTCGCCCAGGTAGACGGTGCCGTCGAGGTCGAAGACGTACCCCTGGAACAGGGAGCCGGGGCCGGCCGCGTCGTCGCCGGCCACGTCAGGCCGTCGCCGCGCGGGTGACCGGCTGCCCGTCGGCCGCCGGCAGGGCCGGGGCGCGGCCGAACTGGGTCCGGTACAGGTCGGCGTAGAGGCCGCTGGCGGCGAGCAGGTCGGCGTGGGTGCCCTGCTCGACGATGCGGCCGTCGTCGACGACCAGGATCCGGTCGGCGTTGATGATGGTCGACAGCCGGTGGGCGATGACCAGGCTGGTCCGGCCCTGGAGGGCGGCGGCCAGGGCCTCCTGGATGTGGACCTCGGACTCCGAGTCGAGGTGGGCGGTGGCCTCGTCGAGGATGACGATGGCCGGGTCGGCCAGCAGCAGCCGGGCGATGGCCAGGCGCTGCTTCTCCCCGCCCGACAGCCGGTAGCCGCGCTCCCCGACCACCGTCTCCCAGCGCTCGGGCAGGCTCTCGATCAGGTCAAGGATCCGGGCCGCCCGGCAGGCGTCCTCGATCTGCTCCATGGTGGCGTGGGGCCGGGCGTAGTGCAGGTTGGCCAGGATGGTGTCGTGGAACAGGTGCGGGTCCTGGGCGACCAGGCCGATCGCGGCCCGCAGGCTCTCCAGCTGGAGGTCGCGGACGTCGACGCCGTCGACCCGGACCGCGCCCTCGCTGACGTCGTAGACCCGGGCGACCAGCATGGCGGTGGTGGTCTTGCCGGCCCCCGACGGCCCGACCAGGGCGACCAGCTCGCCGGGGCGCACGGCGAAGCCGACGTCGTGCAGGACCGGCTCGCCGGGGGCGGCGCCGATGGCGGCCGCGCCCCCGGTGAGGCTGGCGATGGTCGACTCCTCGGCCGTGGGGTAGCGGAAGCCGACGTGGTCGAACTCGATCCGCCCGGCCGGGTGCTCCAGGGGGACGGCGCCGGGCCGGTCGCGGATCGGGCTCTCGAAGTCGAGCACCTCGAAGACCCGCTCGAACGACACGAACGCGGTCATGATGTCCACCCGGGCGTTGGTCAGGGCGGTCAGGGGGCCGTAGACCTGGGTGACCAGGGCGGCCAGGGCGACCACGTCGCCGGCCCGGAGCTGGCCCTGGAGGACGAGCCGGGCCCCGAACCAGTACACGGCGGCCGTGCCGACGGCCCCGACCAGGCCGAGGACGACGAAGAAGGTCTGGCCGTAGAGGGCCGAGCGCACGCCGATGTCGCGGACCCCGGCGGCCTTGTCGGCGAACCCGGCGAGCTCGCGGTCGCGGCGGCCGAACAGCATCACCAGCAGCGCCCCGGCGACGTTGAAGCGCTCGTTCATGGTGGTGTTCATGGCCGCGTTGAGCTGCATCGACTCGCGGGTGATGGCCTGCAGCCGGCGCCCGACCCGCCGCGCCGGGAGCAGGAACAGGGGCAGCACGGCCACCGCGATCAGGGTGATGCGCCAGTTGAGCAGGAACATGGCCACCAGGGTGGTGACCAGGCTGATGAGGTTGGAGAAGACCGACCCCAGGGTGCCGGTGAGGGCCCGCTGGGCGCCGATCACGTCGCTGTTGAGCCGGCTGGTCAGGGCGCCGGTCTGGGTGTGGGTGAAGAAGGCCAGGGGCTGGCGCTGGACGTGGTCGAACAGGCGGGTGCGGAGCAGGTAGATCAGGCCCTCGCCGATCCGGGAGGACAGGAACCGCTGCCCAAGGGCCAGCCCGGCGTTGGCCAGGGCGACCCCGATGGCGGCCAGGCCGATCAGGTTGACCAGGCTGAAGCTGCGCTGGGGGATGGCGGTGTTGAGCAGCTCGCGGACCAGCAGGGCGGGGACGACCGCGGCCAGGGCCGAGAGGCCGAGCAGGAACAGGTAGCCGGCGATCTGCCAGCGGAAGTCGCGGGCGAAGCCCCAGACCCGCCGGATCACGTCGCGGGACAGCTTGGTGCCGGGCGGCAGTGGTTCCCGGCGGGCGTGCCAGTAGTAGCTCATCATCCTGCTCGACCCAACCCGCCGGCGGGCTCCGGCATTCCGGCCGGGACGGCGGCCAGGGCGTTCCGGCGCACCCGGGCCAGCAGGGCGGCGGCGGCCACGCCGCCGGCGGCGACCAGGAACGCCCGGTCGGTGCCGACCCCGTGGACCAGGCTGCCGCCGAGGGCGTTGCCGGCCGCGAACCCGGCCGCGAAGGCGGTCGTGACCCAGGTGAAGGCCTCGGTGACCGTGCCGGCGGGGGCGAGCCGGTCGACCAGCAGGTACAGGCAGGCGATGGCCGGGGCGATGCCGAGCCCGGCCAGGACCATCCCGGCGGCCAACTGGACGACCCCGGTGGCCACCGCCAGCAGGGCGACCCCGACCACGACGAGCAGCAGCAGGCGGACCATGCGCTGCTCGGGCCCGCGGGCCGATGCCCTGCTCCCGAAGGCCAGGCCGCCGACCATGCTCCCGAGCGCCCACAGGGCGAGCAGCGGTCCGGCCAGGGTGCGGGAGCCGAGCTGCTCGGCCCCGGCCACCACGGTGACCTCGACCGTGCCGAAGGCGGCGGCCAGCAGCACGATGGTGGCCAGCACGGCCCGGATCCCGGGGCTGCGCAGGGCCCCGGCCCAGTCGGCGGCCCGCCGCACCGGCCGCCAGGTCCGCGACGCCGGGGTGGTGGCGAACACCCCGACCCCGATCAGCAGCAGGGCCGCCGTCCCGAACACGGCCGCGGCCGGCGAGACGGCCGCGGCCAGCAGGGCGACCAGGGGCGGCCCGACCACGAAGATCAGCTCCTGCACGGTCGACTCGACCGCGAACGCCGCCTGCAGCTGGTCGTCGTCGGCCAGCACCTGCGACCACAGCGCCCGCATGCACGCCCCCACCGGCGGGATCGACGCCCCGGCGAGGGCGGCCAGCCCGGCCAGGACCAGCGGCGAGGCCCCCCGCCCGGCGGTGGCCAGGGCGCCGAAGCTGAGCGCGCTGGCCGCCGCGCACCCGGCCAGGACCCTGGTCTGCCCCACCCGGTCGACCAGGCGCCCCAGCAGCGGCGAGGTCAGCGCCAGGGCCGCCGAGTAGACCCCGGCGACGATCCCGGCGACCGCGTACGACCCGCCCCCCTCCCGCACCAGCAGCACGATCGCCAGCCCGGCCATGCCGGTCGGCATCCGCCCCACCACCGCCGACAGCAGCAGGCGGGTCACCGAGGGCACACGAAGCACATCAAGATAGATCCGAAGGCGCATCCCCCGATGGTGCCAGACAGGAGCGACGGGCCGACGGAAGCGACGGGCCGACGGCCCGTCGGGGCGGTGGGGCGGTGGGGGCTGTGGACAACGCAGGGCCCCGATCCCGGCGTTGGGCTACCCTCCCGACCGGGGCTCCTGCCACCGGTGGGGGTCTCGGCGGCACGCCCTCCGCAAGGTCAGCCCCAGCGGCGGAGGAGGCGTTCGGCGCCGTCGGCCAGCTCGGTGACGACCTGGGCGGCGGGGAGGACCTCGGCGGTGGCGCCGACGCCCTGGCCGGCGTAGTGGACCATGGCGGCGATCTCGCCGGTGGTGGCCTGGTTGGGGCAGGGGACCCCGAACCGGGGGACGGGAAGGGTGCTGGCGCCCATGCGGGTCTCGCCCACGACCTCACCGTCGAACGCCTGGGCCGCCTCCAGGGCCGAGCGCAGGGTCCGGTGGGGTTCGGGCCCGGGGGGCCACATGACCGAGAAGGCGTCGGTGAGCACGGCGTCCTCGGCCCCGGCGGCCAGCAGTGCGGCCACGTACTGCGGGTGGGCGCCGGACTCCCCGGTGGCCAGCAGCCGGGTGCCGACCCGGACGGCGGCCGCGCCCGCGGCCAGGCAGGCCGCGACCCCGCGGGCGGTGGCGACCCCGCCGGCGGCGACCACCGGGACCTCGACCGCGTCCAGGACCTCGGCGAGCAGCGGCAGCAGGGCGACCCGGCCGCGGATCCGGCCGCCGCCCTCCACGCCCTGCACGGCCACCAGGTCGCAGCCGGCGCCGGCGGCGGCCACGGCCTCGGCGGCCGACCCGGCCTGCCAGGAGGCGAGCGCCCCGCCCTCGTGGACCCGGGCGACCAGGGCCGGGTCGGGGTCGCCGTAATAGAAGTCGACCAGCCGGGCCCGCTCGGCGGCGACCTCGACACACGCCGGGTCGGCCCCGAACGGCAGCAGGAAGGTCACCCCGACCACCCCGTCGGTGCGCCCGGCCAGGTCGTCCAGCAGCCCGGCCAGGTACTCGGCGGGGAGCATCTGGGCCGGGACCATGCCGACCCCGCCCGCCCCGGCCACGGCCGCGACCAGCTCGGGGGTGGTGACCCCGCCCATGGGGGCCTGCTGGAGCGGCAGGCGGCAGCCGAGCAGCTCGGTGAACGGCGTCGACAGCATGGCGGCCCCCTAGGGTCGGGTCAGCGGGGCGTAGCGGAGCAGCAGGCGCTTGCGGCCCAGGCCGGGGAAGTCGACCTCGGCCATGGCCCGCTCCCCCTGCCCGGAGATGTTCGCCACCACGCCCTTGCCCCACTGGCGGTGGACGACCTCGTCGCCGGGGGCCAGGCCCAGGTCGAGGGCGCCGCGCTGGCGGCCGGCCAGGCGCTCGGCCGGGGTCGGCGGGCGGTCGAAGGACACCGGCGACGGTCCCGGGCGGACGTTGAAGCTGCTGCGGCCGGCCCCGAACGCCGGGCTGGCGTCGCCCCAGCCGCCCGGGAGGGCCCGGGAAGCGCTGGCCTTGGCCTGGCCGGGGGCGGCCGTGACCAGCTCCTCGGGCACCTCCTTGAGGAACCGAGAGGGCAGGTTGTAGTTGGTCGACCCGAACAGGGTCCGGCTCCAGGCGTTGGTCAGGTACAGCCGCTCGCGGGCCCGGGTGATGCCGACATAGGCCAGGCGCCGCTCCTCCTCGAGCTCGCGGGGCTCGCCGATGGAGCGGACGTGGGGGAACACGTTCTCCTCCAGCCCGACGATGAACACCACCGGGTACTCCAGGCCCTTGGCCGTGTGCAGGGTCATCAGGGTGACGGACTGGCTGCCCTCCTCGACCTGGTCGGCGTCGGACACGAGCGCGATCGACTCCAGGAACCCGGGGAGGGTCGGCTCGGCCTCAAGGCCCTCGCGCAGCTCGTACTCCTCGGCGGCCGACTGGAGCTCGCGGACGTTCTCGACCCGGCCCTGGCCCTCGATCGAGGTGTCGGCCTCCAGCTCGCGCATCAGCCCCGACAGGGTCCAGGCGTCCTGGACGAGCACGCTCGGCGAGCGGCCCTCCTTCACCCCGGCGGCCAGCTCGTCGAGCACGGCCACGAAGTCGGCCACCGACCGGCCCTGGCGGGCGCCGAGGCCGGGGATCTCGGCCGCCCGGCGCAGGGCGTCCCCGAACGGGAGCTCCTCCTCGGTGGCGAACCGGTCGATGGCCCGCTCCGAGGTGTCGCCGATGCCGCGCCTGGGCACGTTCAGGACCCGGCGCAGGCTGACCGTGTCCAGCGGGTTCACCGTCGCCTTGAGGTAGGCGAGCAGGTCCTTGACCTCGCGCCGGTCGTAGAACTTGACCCCGCCGACGATCTTGTAGGGCAGGCCGGCCTTGACGAACACCTCTTCCAGGGCCCGGGACTGGGCGTTGGTCCGGTAGAAGACGACCACCTTGCCGTAGCCCAGGCCCTGGTCGTGGAGGCGCTCGACCTCCTCGACCACGAACGCGGCCTCGTCGTGCTCGTTCTCGGCCTGGTAGCGGACGATCGGGTTGCCCTGGCCGAAGGCCGTCCACAGGTTCTTGGGCTTGCGCTCGAGGTTGTTGGCGATGACCGCGTTGGCCGCCGACAGGATGGTCTGGGTGGACCGGTAGTTCTGCTCCAGCAGGATGACGTTGGCCTCGGGGTAGTCGGCCTCGAAGTCAAGGATGTTGCGGACCGTGGCCCCCCGGAAGGCGTAGATCGACTGGTCGCCGTCGCCCACCACCGACAGGTTGCGGTGCTCGGCCGCCAGCAGCTTGAGCAGCTCGTACTGGGCCACGTTGGTGTCCT
>Ga0307416_100000386_pt1 | contig 22926 bp, 21 predicted proteins | sample DK1Cmetagenome_2_FD_203821 | JGI IMG/M metagenome (GOLD analysis project Ga0307416, IMG submission 203821) | Maize rhizosphere microbial communities from greenhouse at UC Davis, California, United States - DK15-C-3 | ecosystem: Host-associated > Plants > Roots > Rhizosphere > Soil | place...
GTTTGAGTGCGAGTAAACATCGATGACATTGCCGGTTAGAGCCATTTCAACGGCCTTCTGGATATTGTGTTCTTCGAAGATCTGAGTCACCTCGCCAATGTCGCTGACGAAGACGAAACTTCGCACTTTTGAATACAGATCCTGAATGGAATAGACGAATTGCAGCATAAAGCGCGATGCGTTCAAAACAGAATCGGAAATGTCGCACAAAATGACGATCTGAGGTTTGGTTTTTCTTCGGCGGTCAAGTTGGATATGGAACGGAACTCCGCCAAATTGGAGATTCTTGCGCAATGTTTCGTTCAAGTCGAAGCGCCCGCGAGCAGCATTCTTGCGCCTGACAGAAAGCCTATTCTTGAACCGCTGCGCCAGCCGTGTCACCGCTTCGTTCATCCGTTGAATGTCGTCTTCGCTATAGAAACTGAAGCTCTTTTCGGCTAATGTGACCGACCGATTTCGATCCGAAGCGTCGATTCCACGCTTTCGCTGTTCCTGGTAAATGATTTCACGGAGCATGCCGTAAAGATCTTTGAGGCGCTGGTCAAGATAGCGAATGACCGATTCAGAGTCTTCGCCGTCTTGAGCCAGCATTTTTAGATGACCTTTGAGCCGTTCGATTTCATCCTGAAGCTTGTCGAGCTCAAGCTTGGACGCGATTTTGGTAAAAGGTGTGAAACGAAAACTTTGATTAGAGCCTCGTTCGGCTTCGGCGGCAGCTGCTTGCCGCAACAAGCGCTCTAACTCTCCCTTGTTGCCGCTGAGCAGAGCCCGGGTAAGATCGGACAGCTCGCCTTCCATTTGCTTGACGAACCTGTCGATGCGATCGAGAAGGTTCTGAAACTCCTGGGGTGAGAGACCCAGCTGGTCCATTAATTGTTGGTCCGCTTGATTGAGAGACTGACCGATACCTAAAAAGAAAAAATCGAAGAGTTCTTCGAATGGCCGCAGATCAATCGTGCGTTTTACTAGAGTCGTTCGTAGGGCGGCGCGAAACTGTGACGCATTTTCGACGCCCAGTAAATCGACGGCGCGAAATGCGTCGATGTTCTCGGACAAAGAGACGCGCACGCCATTGCGCCTGAGAACGTTCGCAAATTCGATGATTCGGTCCTGCATTGACAGCCTATCGATTAATGCAGATGATCCTTGTCGTCTTGGGTCTTGGCGCCCTGCATCGTGCGATGCTCCGCAAGGTAGCTTTGTAATTCTTGCTGCGCCTTGCGGATGTCGGCTTCATACTTTACCAGAGTCGATAAAGTTTCATTCACCAGTTGATCGTCGAGCGCTTTAACGTTCAACAAAGTTAAGGCTTTCACCCAATCGAGAGTTTCGCTGATGCTTGGAGTTTTTTTCAGGTCGAGCCTACGAATACGCTGGATCAGCTGAATTACGCTCTCGGTCAATTTCTGGTCGATTCCAGGAACTTTGAGGTTGACGATTTCGGTTTCACGTTGGGCGTCGGGAAAATCGATATGCAGGTGGAGACAACGGCGTTTCAGAGCGTCGGACATCTCACGGCTGCTGTTACTGGTGAGCACGACCAGCGGAATGTGTTTGGCTTTGAGAGTGCCGATTTCGGGCACACTGATTTGAAAATCACTCAAAACCTCGAGCAAGAAGGCCTCGAATTCAGCGTCCGACTTATCCACTTCGTCGATCAGTAAAACGCTGCGTTTATCGGATAAAATCGCCCGCAGCAACGGCCGCGGCAGCAAAAACCGATCAGAAAAGAAAACACCGTCCTGGCTGGCAATACGGTCCACCGCCTGGTGCAGAGTTTTAGCTTCCTGTAAAACGTCGCCGATCTTTTCCTTGAGAATCTGGGTGTAGAGCAACTGCTTTGCGTATTCCCATTCATAGAGCGCCTTGGCTTCGTCTAAGCCTTCGTAACATTGCAATCGGATCAGCTCCAACCCCAATGAACCCGCCAGTACTTTACCAAGCTCGGTTTTACCGACGCCGGCCGGACCCTCGACTAGAATAGGTTTCTGCAGGCAAATACCAAGATAAACGACGGTGGCTAAATTCTTGTTACAGATATAGTTTTGAGCGCCGAAACCAGCGATAACCTGATCCACAGATTGGAACATGAAGACCTCTCAATCCTGAGAACGCTAACACAATTGCAGTATGACAACAAATCTGCGGGTTTGAAGTTTAATGTTAGATTTCTTACGCTTCTGGAGATTATCATCATGTGCACTTTAGCCCTTTATTACAAAACTTTTCCGGGGTACCCGATCGTTGTCGCGGCCAACCGGGACGAGCACTATGACCGACCGTCCGCGCCGCCCGCAATCATTGGCACCTCGCCAACCATAGTAGCCGGCCGTGATTTGCGCGCCGGCGGCACCTGGTTGGGAATCAATGAATACGGTTTGCTGGTGGGCATTCTCAATCGCCGGCAAAAGCCGGGTACGGTAGCGCGGGCGACATACCGATCGCGCGGTTTGTTGTGTCTGGACCTCCTCCGTTTAAAGCAACTCGATCAACTCGAGCAGATATTCGTTGATCTGGCACCGGCGGATTATCCGCCATTCACAGTGGTCTGTGTCGATACGGATCGCGCCTGCGTCGCCTACAACACCGACCAAGCTATTGAACGGATCTGGCTTTCCGCTGGGCTTCATGTTTTCAGTAATAGTTTCGAATTCGGCGCCCCCTCTCAAAAGGTCGATCGCGTCCACGAACGTTTCCTGGAACTCGCTGCGGTCAGAGATCGGCCGATCAGCCGCGGAGATTATATCGATGGCGCAGCTAAGGCACTCGGCGATCATGCGCTTGGCGATCGCTTGAGCGATCCCGGGGCTGCAATTTGTGTTCACGGCGATATCTCGGGAACCGTTTCTTCCAGCATCATCTTTTGTTCGGATGCCGAGCGCCAGTTCCAGATGTACTACTGCGGCGGTGCCCCTTGTCGAAATCCTTTCACTCTATATTCGACTTTGGACGTACGATGAGCGAATCGCCTAAGGCAAAACAGGCTGGCACGGTTATTTTATTGCGGCCGGGGCAGTCTCAAGGAATCGAAGTGCTGCTGACTCGCCGCCCTGACGAGATGCCCTTCCTTGGTGGCATGTACTGCTTTCCAGGTGGCACGGTGCAAAAGGAAGACTACTCCGCGGCGATGTTGCGCCGATGTCACGGTCTCTCCCCCACTGCCGCGCGAAGGATTATCGGCGCTCACTTCAGTCCACAAGAAGCGCTGGGACTATGGGTTGCGGTGATCCGAGAACTCTTCGAAGAGGTCGGAGTTCTGCTGGCTATCACCGTAGATGGAACCATTGCGACGATGGATCGGGACTTAAACCGCTCGCTTGCAGAAAAACACCCCGCGCTGTTGGCTCGACGCTTAAGTTTCAGCGCGTTACTCGAGGCCGAGAACTTGCACTGTGACACAACCCAATTAGCTTATTTCGCACACTGGCGTACGCCGTCACAGTTTAAGGTGCGTTTCGACACGCGTTTTTTCCTGGCTTCTGTGCCGGCGGAACATGCACCTCTGGCGGCTTCTCCTGAAGTTGCCGACGCGGTTTGGCTTAGCCCCGATCGCGCTCTGCAACGATTCACTCAAGGCACGTTGCCGATGATCTTCCCTACGTTTGCTTCGTTAAGGACTCTGGCAGATTTCGATTCTTTGAATAGTCTGTTTGAAGAATTCACACCGGCCAAGAGTGATTAGCTCACCTCAGCAGGCCGGCGCTAGAGCGATAACCCAATAGGCTAGGTTAAGTGATTGCAGCGGGAACGATCGTTATTACTATGTCACCGGCGAAGAAAGCTTCGCAGGACCTCGCGGCGCGACAAATGTTATCTGGCGCTGAGCCGTTTGCGAGCGTGTAGCACGCGCTCGACGGCTTTATCGGCACTCGGGCCTAACGCGGTCAAATGGCCCATCTTTCTGCGGGGACGAACCTGGTCTTTGCCATACAAGTGCAATTTGACGTCGGGGCAAGCCGCCACTGCAGACCAATTGGGCTCACCTTCTTGCCAGAGATCACCTAACAAATTTGCCATCGCCGCTGGCGTGAGAAAATCGGTGGCTCCTAGAGGCAACCCGCATACTGCGCGCAGCTGCTGCTCAAACTGACTGGTTAGGGCGGCGTTGATGGTTAGATGTCCCGAGTTGTGAGGACGCGGGGCAAGCTCGTTGATGAAAACTCGGTCGCGACTGAGAAAGAATTCGATGCACAGGACGCCTACGACATCCAGCATCTCTAGAAGGCTTTTAGCAATCTCGAGGGCCTGAACAGTGGTAGTTTGAGGCACCCGTGCCGGTGCGAATGATAAATCCAAAATATGATCGCGATGTGTGTTCTCGATCAGGCCCCAGTCTGAAAAAGTGCCGTCCTGTCCGCGGGCAGCGACAATTGAAAACTCCAGTTCGAAATCGATGAAGGCTTCAAGGATCTTTTCCTGACTACCGGTTGCCGCGAAAGCGCCTTCGGCATCGCTAAGCTTAGTTAGTGTTACCTGCCCCTTGCCGTCGTATCCGGATACTGCAGTTTTCAAAATCGCCGGACAGCCGATTTGTTCGATAGCCGAGCGTAAATCTTCGAGGGAATTTACCGGCCTGAAAGGAGCGACGGGAAATCCGTTTTGTTGCAGAAAAGATTTCTCGCGCAAGCGATGCTGTGCAATGTGCAGGACTGAACCGGATGGTCGCACCGGAGCAAAATGTGCCGCAGCCTCAACCGCAACCGCAGGGACGTTCTCAAACTCGAATGTCAGGACATGAACGTTCTCGGCAAAATCTCTGATGGCGTCGAGATCATCGTAAGCCGCGGTGATTTCAACGTCGGCAACCTGACCGGTGGGAGTATCCGTTTCCGGAGAAAATGTGTGCACCCGGTAGCCCATCTGCCGTGCGGCAATGGCAAACATGCGGCCCAATTGACCGCTACCAAGGACGCCGACCACGGCGCCCGGCAAGATCGGCGCCACAGAGTCTCTCACGGCAGTTTTTGCCGGCGAACGTTATCCGTTTGCTCCGTGCGATATTGCCGGAGCTTCTCGCGCAACCCGGGACGTGAATTGCCGAGAATAGCCACCGCCAGCAACGCCGCATTGGTCGCGCCGGCTTTGCCAATGGCCAATGTCCCCACTGGAATCCCTCCTGGCATCTGCACAATCGACAGCAGTGAATCCATGCCTTTGAGGGCAGCGCTCTCCACCGGCACACCAAGCACGGGAACCACGGTTTGAGCGGCGGTCATCCCGGGAAGGTGCGCCGCACCACCGGCCCCGGCGATAATGACTTCAATCCCTCTGGCTTCAGCAGTGCCGGCGAATTCTGAAAGCCATGCCGGAGTGCGGTGCGCCGATACAATGAGGTTTTCGTGTGCCACAGCGAAATCTTTCAATGTGGAAGATGCATGCTGCATCGTCTCCCAATCGGACTGGCTGCCCATGATAATACTCACCAGCGGATTGTTTGCCTCAGGCATTTGTTGTCTCCGGCAATGCGGTCGGTTAGTTCGTCACTCTTGCATACGACGAAATCCGTCGCAACCACCTACCGGGCTCTCACCAGTACGGATTCATGGTTCTCGAGCACGTCAGCTCCGCGCAGCTCTTCTCTCATGTATCAACAGGGCGCGGCACCCAAGCCTGAGGTTACGAAGAGTTGGAACACCCAGGACAGACCTTTCAATAGAAAGTTCTTTCGATGAGATGAGAACCGGAATCAGACAAACCGCCTCGGCTTCAACTGTACGCATCGATGATCTCCTGCCTGCGCCAGCAGGTTAGAACATGATCGTTGACCATTCCGGTAGCTTGCATATGCGCATAACAAATGGTCGAGCCAACAAATTTAAAGCCGCGCTGCTTTAGATCGTTGCTAAGCGCATCCGACTCGCGGCTGCTTGCCGGGTAGTCCTTCAGCCCTCGCAACGTGTTCACCAGCGGCTTGCCGCCAACAAACCGCCAGATGTAGGAATCGAAACTGCCGAACTCTTCCTGAACGGCCAGAAAGCGTTTCGCGTTATTGACGGCCGCCGCTAGCTTTTGTTGGTTGCGAATGATGCCGTCATCCTGCATCAAGCGATCGAGCTGCCGTTTGCCGTAGCGGGCTACCTTTTCAGGATCGAAATCGGCGAAAGCTCGCTTGTAGGCGGCACGCTTCCTCAATACGGTATACCAGCTGAGACCTGCTTGTGCTCCTTCAAGTGTGAGAAATTCGAACATAGTTCGATCATCATGGACCGGGACGCCCCAGTCACGATCATGATACGCAATATAGTCCGGTTTAGTCAGGTCGACCCAAGGACAACGTTCAAACGGCGCGGACTTTTCCACTATCTTCTTCTCCATAAGCGCGCACACTAGAGATCCTGATGCCAAAGCGCATCAGGATCTCGGAAAGCGGCGATAGAGAACCAGTACCCACATCGCCAAAGCGAAAACAAACCCCAACAAGATCGCCATCAACCAGGAGTACGGCAGCAACGGCGGCTCGGCTCGATTCGCAACCAGCACCACATAGTGTAGCCCGGTCGTCAGCACGATGATCAACCGGCCGAGCCGGTGGCCATGTGCAGCGAGGAAATCCAGAGATTCATTCAGCCGCCGCGGCGCCAGCCAGTAATCGCCGTTGGGCACGTTGAGCAGGTGAGGAAATTTCTGTGAGAGCACGCTGATACCGACGCTAATAGCAAACGGAATGCTGATAAGAAGAGTCAAAATCAGTAACAAATAAGCATTACGAGTCATCCAGCCGTCTGGCTCGTTATTGGCGTTAAAATGGGTCGCGACCTTGCTGGGAAGAAAATATGAGGTGTAAATCACAAACGTAACCGAAAACACCATCAGGCAGATCAAACTGACCAGAGAGCGCGCCCGGCGCCTGTGAACTTGCATCGGCTTAGTAGAATCAGAGATCAAGTGATGCCTGTCCGGGAGTTCTAGTCACGATCCGTGGGGCAGCATAATTTAATACGAGTGCCACACATAGCACCGACCACTGGCGGTGTCGTTTCTGCGCTCAAGATCAATAATGGACACTCCAGCGAAGCATAAGATCACCCGAGGGTTCGCGTCAGCCTTCAAACAAAGCTTTGGCGGAACAGATCTGTCTGCTATCATGTCACGATTTTTCTATTGCGAAATGAGGTGATCTTTGAACCCAAGTAGACGGCAATACTTTCGAGAACTGAGGCCTTTTCTGATCGCCGCCCTGCTGCTCTTCGCCCTGGGAATTATCGCGGGAAGCCTGCTGGCTGGTCACTCGAGTTTTGCCGGACTAAAGATTAGCGAATCGCTCGGCGGCTTCGCGCAAATGTTTATAAATCTTCCTCGGCCGCTGCTGGTATTGATGATTTTCGCCAACAATGCTGTCAAGACTCTTCTAGTGATTGTGCTCGGGATTGTGTTTGCAATTGTTCCGGTCGTTTTTATCGTTGTCAACGGGGTTGCGATCGGTGTTGTCCTGCATCTAGCCACCGAATCGAAGGGGTTCGCCTATTCCATGCTCGCTATCGTCCCGCATGGTCTTTTTGAACTCCCGGGAGTGCTTTCGGGCGCTGCCATCGGTGTGATGTTGGGGAGTAAAGCAATCAAGCGCCTATTTCGAAGATCTGAATTTAAGGTCGGTTCTGAACTAAGCCGAGCGTTAAAGATTTTCGTAAGCATTATCGTTCCGCTCCTTTTGATCGGAGCGATCACGGAAACGTATTTGACCGCAGCAATTCTCGGCAAATAGCAGCAGCAGAGTCGAGCGCGGCGGGTGATATCAGTATCAATCAATGAGACGGCTGCCAAGGGTGAAAGCATCACAGAAGCGCTCTAGACCGTGAACTCCACCGTTCACCAGCCTGCGCGCCGATCTCAGATCATTTTCTAGCAGAGCCTCCTTGATTGCCCGCTCCTTCGCCGTCAAAAAACTGGCCAGCAGTTTCCCGGCTATATCACGATCGTTGGCCAGGTCCGGCGTTTGCACCAAGCGATCGCCCAATCCGATAGCTCGACCATGGACTTCGTAGTTATGCCGGCCGGTCAGCTGAATGAAGCCCCGCCCCTTGTAGCGATCCCCGTCTCCTTGCTTACTATTGCCAAGATCCGTTCGGAAGTCATACAAATCATAAGGATGACCGCCGGGCGAGGTATTGTATTTTGATTTGCCCTCACAGATGGGCTCAAAACATTCGGCTTCCGCGCGAATCGTTGCCAATGCCATCAGAACCAAGGGCTTATCAACCAACCCTTCCGTACGCAATGCACTTAGAACATAGGGCAGATTGGCGCTGATGTTGTCGACCGGAGTAAATGGGAAAATTTTTGATACCGCCGTCACAGTCACAGCCGGCAATGCTGACGGCAGCGCATTGCGCTTAATCAATTTCAATGCCGTCAAGGTGCGCGGCCCGGCGACGCCATCGGCCAATAGGCCGCGGCTTTTCTGAAAAGCGATCAACGCCGCTTGGGTCGCGGGACCGAAGTCACCATCGATTTTACCTGGATTAAAGCCGAGTTTCTTTAGTTGCCTTTGCAGTTTAACGACCGCTTGCCCATGTGAATCTTGTCTAGAAACATAGTTTCGCACCTAGCCGGCGGGTTTTCTCAATCTCTTTCAATCTGACTTCGGAGGGTTCGCTCTAAAAGCCTTTAGCCAATGATTTTGAGCCAACGTTGCCGTAAGACTTGCGATGCGCGCGGCGGAATAGCAATTCGCTTCTACAAGATTGCCCCATACTGGCGCCGGCCAACAAGGATCGTTGGCGCGCCTGCCGACCACATGCAGATGAAGTTGCGGCACGACGTTGCCGATAGCGGCAAAGTTGATTTTGCTAAGGGCGAATTCACTCTTTATGAAATGCGCGGCGATTGCCGCTTCCTCCATCGCCATATTCCTCACCTGCCCCGGTAAGTCGAGCAGATCACCCGGTGATGCCGTCTCGGGAACCAGGATCAACCATGGCACGGCTGCGTTTTTGTGCAGTAGAACATGACATAGCCGAAACTGTCCGAGTCGATGGCAGTCATGAAGCAATTGGGGATGAATTTCGAAGTGAGACATGTGGCGCGCGAAATTACATTTTTTCGGTCGGCGCGCCCTGCCGTCGCGACTCATCGAGCTTCTGCCGTGCCGTTGCTTTGAGACCGATATCGCTTGAGGGCCGGGTATCGGCTTTTAAAATTTTCGACATATACGCAAGCGCGTGTTGATTATCCGCTTCGGTTTCAGAGGCTATGCAGTCCTGAGGAACCAGCAGATTGAAATCGCGCATGTAACCGTCGCTGGCCGTAAAAAGCACGCAAATGTTTCCGGCGATGCCGGTTAGGATCAGTGTGTTGGCTTTGAGGTAGCGCAGCAGCAGATCCAGGCTGGTTGAGTAAAATGCCGAGTGCTTGGGTTTTAAAACAAAATAGTCCCGCTCCTCCGGCCTCAGTAATTGCGCGATAGGCTTTCCCTTGACGTTATCCTCTATACAGTGATCGACGAGCTTTCGGAAATCAGACTGCCACTTGCCGAAGTTGTCATTAACATAAATTACCGGGATTCCGGCTGCTTTCGCGTTCTTCTTTAGTCTGGCAATCGGTTGAGCGATCGCCAGAGTATTCTTGAACATCTGATCGGCGCCATCGAACTCAAAATCATTGATCAAGTCGATCAATATCAATACGAGAGAGGATTCGTCCGGAACGTTGCCGTGCAAATCTTGATTGTTAATTTGGCTTACCACAAGAATCCTCCGTCTGATGCAGCTAGAATACCTGAGAGTAGCATACGAACAGGGATTTTATTGCGCCGTGAATGCTCCGCGACATCGAACGGTGATCAATGAAAATCCCGGCTTGACGAGTTAGCAGGCTGGGTGCCTACTTTGGGTTGCCAAAGTTTCTCTGCAACCAGGTGAACGATACCGTCTTCGACCTGGAGCGTGCCGCTAATTCCTAGAAAATTAACCGTTTTTGCCAAAACCGAGTAGCGCTGGAAAATATTTTCCCAGACCACGACGTTGACGAAGCCGGTTTCATCCTCCAGAGTCATGAACACGATCCCGCCCGCGGTTCCTGGACGTTGACGACATATCACTAAACCGGCGTAATCGATCTTTGCGCCGTTTCGTTTAGCGGCGATTGAACGGGCATCCGGCAATCCCTGGGCGGCAAGCATGCCGCGAAAAGGTTGCAGCGGATGGTGCCTGACGCTGTGCGAGCTCGTCCGGTAGTCCCAACCCACTTCCTCGAATGCATTCAAGGGCTGAAATCCTGGGTCTGTTTCCTCAGTCGGTAAGTGCAGCGACTGGCCTCTTAACTGTGCCCATCGCCGACTGTCCCACAATGCAGTACGGCGATCCACGCCAAAACCATCGAAGGCGCCGGCTTCCGCTAACAAGCTAAGACTGCTTTCATTGAGACCTGTGCGCCGGACAAAATCTTCCAGCGAGTCAAATGAACGCCCATGCCGTATTTGTGAGAGTCTCTCACAGTCGCGCTCGCCTAAGCCCTTGACGTAACGCAGCCCCATGCGCACCGCGAAACCTCCGGCGCTGTCAGCGCAGTTCTCCAGCGTGCAGTCCCAATCGCTAACCTGCGCATCGATCGGTCGAACTACCACTCCATGACGCTTGGAGTCTTCGACAATGGTCGCCGGCAGGTAAAAACCCATCGGCTGGGCATTCAACAGAGAACAGGTAAATTCTGCCGGATAATGACATCGCAGCCATGCCGTGGCATAGGCAATCAAGGCGAAACTGGCGGCATGGCTTTCTGGAAAACCGTATTCTCCGAAGCCGCGGATCTGTTCGAAAACTCTTTCGGCAAATTCCGGCGCGATCCCTTTGGCCTGCATGCGTGTGATCAAGCGCTCGCGATGTCGCTCCATCCGGCCGCTACGATGCCATGCGGCCATATCCCGTCGCAATTGATCCGCCTCTCCCGGCGTATAATCGGCGGCAACCACCGCCAAGCGCATGACTTGCTCCTGAAAAAGCGGCACGCCGAGCGTTTTTTCCAACACCGGAACTAAACTCTCATGCGGAAATTCGACCGGCTCTTTTCCCTGGCGCCGGCGCAAATAAGGATGAACCATGCCGCCAGTGATCGGCCCTGGCCGGACGATGCTGATTTGAATTACCAGATCGTAAAAATTCTTTGGCCGAAGCCGGGGCAACATCGCCATCTGGGCGCGGCTTTCGATCTGAAAAACACCCACGGTATCGCTGCGGCAGATCATCTCGAAGGTCGCGGTATCCTTTCCCGGAATGGTCGCCATCGACAGGTTTTGGCGACGATGCTCGCGCAGCAGCTTAAAACAGAGATTGAGCTGGGTTAAGCTGCCGAGCCCGAGCAGATCGACTTTGAACAAGCCAAGATCTTCAAGATCATTTTTATCCCATTGAATCACCGTGCGTCCGGCCATGCTGCCGTTCTCAATCGGAACGATGTCATGCACCGGTTCGTGACCTAGAAGAAAGCCGCCCGGATGAATCGATAGATGACGTGGACAGTCTAAAATCTCATTACTCAGTTGGAGAAGCCGGTTGTGCAGGCCTACCGTCGGATCAATGCCCGTCTGTTGCAGTATTTCAGGCCGAATATGCTCATAAGGCGAAAGAAATTTGGCGGCGCGATCGAGCGAGGTCTCGGATAGCCCCAAAGCCTTGCCGACATCCCGCAGCGCCGAGCGCGAGCGGTAGCGAACGATGTTGGCTGCCATTGCGGCGCGATCGCGGCCGTACTTTTCGTACACGTGCCGGATCACTTCTTCGCGCCGGTTATGCTCGATATCGAGATCGATATCCGGCGGCTCGGCGCGCTCTTTGGAAATAAATCGTTCAAACAACAAGCCGATGCGCGCCGGATCGACGGCAGTAACGCCCAGGCAATAACAAACCGCGGAATTTGCCGCCGACCCTCGTCCTTGGCAGAGAATGCCGTTGGCGCGACAGAACTCGACAATCTCCCACATGGTCAAAAAATAGCCCGGGTAATCGAGGCTCTCGATGACCTCCAGCTCTTTTTCTAATTGCCCGGCAATGTCAACCGGAATCACTTCGCCATAACGCCAGTGGGCGCCTTTAAACGTAAGCTGGCGCAGCCACTCTGCCGATGTGGTGCCATCGGGCATGCGTTCCGACGGATAGCGATAACGAATTTCATCCAGTGAAAACCGACAACGCTCGGCGACTTCGAGCGTGCGGGCAACCGCCGCTGGATCATCAACAAAGAGACGATCAAATGCGTAAGGAGATCTTAACCCGTATTCGGCATTGGGCTTTAACCTGCGGCCGCAGAAAGCCACCGGTATGCCATGACGGATCGCGGTCAAGACATCCTGCAGCGGCCGGCGCGCGGAGCTATGGTAGAGAATTTCATTGGCCGCGACTAAAGGAAAGACATATCGCCCGGCTCGCTCTCGCAACCGGGCTTCGTGTGCCAACTCTTCTTCACGCCGGTGCCGAGCGATCATACCGTAAAGGCGATTGTCGAAGGCGTCGCGCACCGGACCGATGACATCAGCCGGTTCCTGCTCGCCGACGAGCAGGCTCGAATCGCCGCCCCAGAGCGCAATCAGGTCGGGCGCATGCCGGCAAACCTCATCCCAAGAAACGCTGCTCTCCCCTTTCTCCGATCGTAGCCGCCCGACGGTTAAAAGGCGGCAGAGATTGGCGTAACCGGCGCGATTCTGCGCCAGCAGAATGATCGACGAACCATCATCGATGGAGATCTGCGAGCCAAAAATCAATCTGAACCCAAGCTCCCGCGCTTTAACGTGCGCGCGAACAATGCCATAAACGCCATCTCTATCGGTTATAGCGAGAGCCGGCAACCCGAACCGATATGATTCCTCGACCAACTCGTCGGGATGACTGGCGCCCTCGAGAAAAGAAAAATTAGTTTTGCACCAAAGCGGAACGTAGGAAGACATGTTTTCTACTCAGGCACTATGAGCTACCGACACAGGGCCGCATGCCCGAATGTTTCTTGCCAAACAGCGGAGCCGTTCCTTGGTAAAAGAATATTCCACGGGCATCCTAATGGTCAATGCTATCTTAAGTTGTCGGGATGGCAGTTCAGCGAGTAATCGACGAGCTCGACCCTTCGATTTCAGTTTTCGGCGCCTGCCTTAGTCCGAGAGCCGAACCCGGGCACCCTCCGAAATCGCCACCACTGCCGGATGCTTAAGCTTGCGATCCAGAGAAATGGCGTAAAATCGCTCGCGAATACTTCCCACTCGCCCAAGGGCTTTCACATCGTATTCCCGTCGAACTTCGGCACTGATAATCGAAGGCGCGACGAAGAGACCGAGACCTCGCGCGCCAAATACCTTCAACAGAGCGCTGTCCTCGAATTCCGCAACGATCATCGGCCGGATCTTTTCTGAATCGAACCATTGATCCAGGGAGCGGCGCAAGGTGGTATTGGGGGTGGGCAACAAAAAGGGCGCGCCATCGAGAGAACGAGGAAAACGGCGGCGATAAACATTGGCCAATTTCTCGGCCGCGAACAAAGTCAAACCACACTCACCTAGCAAGTGATTGAATGCCTTCACGTTGACAGCGGGATCGATGGGGGCGTCAGTCAGGACGACATCCAGATCATGGACGGCTAGCGATGGCAGCAGGTCGCTATTGCTGCCTTCCCGGCAAATGATCCGATAGGATTCCTTTAATCCGAGCGCCGGCTCGATCAGCTTATACGCAACCAACTTAGGCAGCACATCGGCAATGCCGACCGTCAAACGGGCGACATGCCCACCGGCCCGCCCTTTAAGAGCCCCGGTCAATTCCCGCCCCAAGGAAAAGATTTCCTCAGCATAGCGAAATACGACCTTGCCCATATCCGTCATAGTTAAATGCCGCCCGCTCTTGCGAAAAAGCTTTTCGCCGATGGATAGCTCCAAAGATTTGACTTGGGCACTGATCGTGGCCTGGGTCAAGCGGAGTTCCTCGCCGGCGCGGGAAACGCTGCCGCACCGCGCCACATTCCAGAAATAAAAAAGATGATGGTAGTTGAGCCATTCCATGACCGGGGATGATAGTTCGGTTTTTTCTATGGATCAATATGAAATTATTAGTTTGTCGAATGATCGGGCGAAGCTTATGGTAGCGCCTCGAAAGGAAACCAACCCATGGCAGCAATTCGCAGCTTGTTTTCTTCAGAAGATTCCGGGCGCCTCTTTGAACCGGATACGGTTCTCGGTGCTCAATTCTATGCAACTTATAAAAACAGTCCCTACAAACAGCCGGAGCTCCGCCTGATGGCTGCGGTGTTGGAGGATGCGATATCCTGCCTGTCGATAAAGACGCGTCCTATTAGCGCGCGACAGAGAAAACAGCTTGAGGATGCCCGGCAGTGGTTTGCCTCAGAAGATGACAGCGAATGGATTTTTTCGTTTAAGAACATTTGCGAGGCGCTTGGAATCGATCCAGCCTACCTGCGCCGTGGCTTGATCCGCTGGGCGGCAACTGAACTGGGCTCCGGCTGCGACCTACCTAGGGTCAGAACCCGCTCCTCAGAGCCCCGGACCAAAATCAGGCTCCGCGCCGGATAATGATCGGCCGGATTTTCTCGCGAGCAAAGTCGATTATCAGTCGCGACTAGGTAACTCAGCGATAACTTGGAACCTCCAGCAACCCGGAGCATGGGTGATCCGTTGGTCCTTACCATAATCGCCCGTTCGACTACGTCGCACAATCCAGCCGGCAGCGCTGCCGCAAGATTCTCCCTCACAATTCCTGATATTGCTGTTTAAGATCCTGGCGCGAATCCATCTGTTTCGCTCCTGCGATATTCGTATGTCGCATAACTTTCAGCGCTCCATGTATCCGCCTTTACGCGTCGGCTTTAAGCCGATCAATCAAACTCTTGTGGCGCCGGATTGTCTTGACATCGGGCGAAGCAGAACGATAGAAGAAGCCTGTCATCGCTAAACGAGTGGCCAAAGGAGACCTTATGTCCTCATTCTTTCGAAAACTCTGCCTGATCATGTCATTGCCATCCCTCATTCTGGTCGCCAGCGCGGAGCGCTCATCAGCTCAAACCCGGGTGTCGATCGGCGTTACGGAAACCATCGAGACTCTAAACCCCTACGGCGACAGTGTCTCGCTCCTGTACGGAATTTGGAGCGAAATCACCGGACCGTTTTGCACCTACAATTATGACAAAGGAGATTTCGAAGGACGTCTGGCCGAACGTTGGAAGGTGGAGAACCCGAACACCTGGGTATTCTATTTAAATAAAAGCTATCGCTTCAACGACGGATCCGAGGTGACCGCCGATGATGTTGTCCATTCGATGATGAATCGGGTCATCAAGGATCCGCAATCCAAGCAGAAAGCATCGGTGGCCGGACCCATTATCAAGGCAGAGGCTGTCGATAAGCATACCGTAAGATTTACCACCGATAAGCCGTCGGCGCCGCTGCTCGGTTTTGTTTGCGACCGACTCATCGTCACGAGCAAGGCGATGTTCGACAAGTTTGGCCGCGATGTCGCCGACAAGGAGCATATGCTCGGCGCAGGTCCCTATCGGCTCAAGGAACTTATTCCCGGTCAGCGCATGGTCATCGTCAAGCGTTCGGATCATCCGGAGGCGAAGAAGAATCCGAACGCGCCGGATGAAATTGTTTATCGTGTCATGCGCGAGACCGAGCAACGGGTCACCGCATTGCTCAATGGGGAAATTCAGATCGCTCAATTCATTCCGCCGCACTTGCGCCAGCGCGTCGAGAAATCGCCTAACTTAAAGATTATCCCAACCGACTCAGTGGAGATCATGTTTCTCGCCATGCAACCCAAGCCTCCCTTCGATAAAAAAGAAGTGCGCCAGGCGGTTTGTCATGCGATCAATCGCGATCAGATCATCAGCACACTCCTGGAAGGCTTCGCAAGCCGTCTCGATGGACCGATCGGGCCCGGCCAGTACGGTTATGACCCCAATTTAAAGCCGAAGATGAACTACGATCCGGAAGTTTCAAAGAAGCTCTTGGCGCAAGCGGGCTATCCTAATGGCGTCGACGTCGAACTCCAGACTCCGGTGGGACGCTACACCCTGGACAAACAACTTACCGAAGCGATGATTCCGATGCTAAATGCCGCGGGCTTCCGCGCCAAACTCTCTACTCCCGAGTGGCCGACACTTTGGGCCAATGTTCAGAAGGGAACCGTACCGTTTTATTACATGGGTCGTGGCTCGGTTCAGGATCCGAGCGCCGCACTGCATCAATACTTCCATTCGAAAGAGACTCCACGAATCGGCTATTCTAATCCCAGGCTCGATGAACTTTTGGACAAAGAACAAGCCGAGTTCGACGCCAAAAAGCGCCGGCAATACCTGACCGAGGCCATGAGTCTTATCACCGAGGAAGCGCCGGCTTGTTTTATGTGGCGCCACAAACTGTTATGGGGGATGAACAATCGGATCGACTACAAACCGTTGCCGGACGCGCGGATCTTCGGCGTGGATATCAAAGTCGCAAAGAAGTAATGGTGCGGTCGCAGAATGGCGAGGCTCGAGCCGTCAACTTCGATTAAGAGCGCCTATGAAAACATGCTCGAGACCGACGGTGCATTTCAAGCCCATGTTTGCCGGCCTGGCAGCACAACGAATTCATTGCGATTCAGATCACGAGCAATCTTACTCGATCTGATTGCAGGCGATAGCGGAAAGTCGCGAATTGCAGATTTGGGCTTGTTCTACCGATCGACGGATGCGATCGCATCCAGGCCAGGTGATCCGATCGTTGATTCAGCCAGTCATTGAATAGACGGAGCAGCGGAGTTTGCCAACCCGTTTCGAAAGGTCGCTAAAGTGGCGAGTTATCTCCTTCATCGACTGATTGGAACGCTTCCGGTTCTCCTTCTAATCAGTTTGTTGGTTTTCCTGTTGATTCATGCCGCGCCGGGCGATCCGACTTTGCTCCTTTTAGGCGAGGAGACCAATGCTGCGGAAGTGGCCAAGGCCAAAGAGCGCTGGGGACTGGATCGGCCTCTGCACGTTCAGTACGTCAAGTTTCTGAGTTCCGCAGTTGCCGGCGATTTCGGCAAGTCGTTTAAATACGGCGAGCCCGTCATCCGTGTCATCAAATCGAGACTGCCGGCGACCATAGAGCTCGCGGTCTTCTCGATCATCATTGCAACTTGCCTGGCCATTCCTTTAGGGGTATGGGCCGGCTCCCGGCCGAATTCGTGGCTCGACAATTTCGGCACGACGTTCGGCCTTTTCGGGATCAGCATGCCGAGCTTCTGGCTTGCCATTATGCTGATCTTACTGATGGCCGGGATTCTCAATCTCCTGCCAACCTCCGGTCGCAGTACCTACGGCGTGGCTGGACCCGAACAGACTGGATTCTACATATTGGACAGTCTCCTCCAGCAAAACTGGCAAGCGGCTTGGGACGGGCTCAGGCATATTGTTCTGCCTGCCCTAGCGCTTGGCGTCAATATGCTTGGAATTCTGATGCGCGTTACACGATCGGCAATTCTGGAAGTCATGAACGAGGAGTACGTCACCACCGCGCGGGCAAAGGGATTGGCGGAACGTAAAGTCGTCTGGCGCCATGTCACCAGCAATGCTCTGATACCGGTGATCACAGTGGTCGGCCTCGAGCTAGGCACGCTGCTGAGCGGCTCGATCATTGTAGAAACCGTGTTCGCGTGGCCCGGCAGCGGGAGCCTGCTCATCACCGCTCTCAATTCGCGCGACTATCCTCTGGTAACCGGGCTAGTGCTGAGCTATACCGTGGCCTTTGTCCTAATCAATCTCATTATCGACGGACTGTATGCGGTCATTGACCCTCGAATCCGCTTCTGAAAAAACTCCTGGCATGGTCGCGAGCGCCTTAGGGCGGCTTCACGCGAAAGCATTCAGCGGCGGCTTCATCGTCTTGCTGTTTATTTTCTTGGGTATTTTTGGTCCATCGCTTGCTCCCCACGATCCAAATAAGCAGGAGCTCACGGCGATGATGAAGCCTCCGCAGGGGGTGGGCAGCGAACACGTGCTCGGCACGGACAACTTAGGACGTGACATTTTAAGCCGGATTGTTTATGGCGCGCGCGTTTCGCTGCTTGTGGCCTTTGCGGTGGTGTTCGTTTCCGGTTTTATCGGTGTCAGCCTAGGCGCAATCTCCGGTTACATCGGCGGCAAAGCCGATTTTCTTATTCAAAAATTAGTGGAGGTCGTTTGGGCCTTTCCGCCGCTGTTGCTCGGCATCACCATCATGGCCTTCTTGGGTCAGGGCCTAACCAATTTGATTATTGCCCTCGTGGCGCAGCGCTGGATTCCGTACTGCCGGGTGGTGCGCGGACAGGCTCTCTCGCTGCGCGAACGCGACTTCGTTATGGCGGCACGTTGTCTTGGCGCCACCAAAACCCAGATTATTGGGCGCCACATCCTTCCCAATCTGATTCAAACATCGCTGGTCATCGGCACCTTTGCAATGGCATCGTCAATCATCGCTGAAGCTAGCTTGAGCTTTCTCGGCGTGGGTGTGCCGCCGGAGATTCCCACATGGGGTACCATGCTTGCGGATGCGCGCATCTACATCAGCACTTCATGGTGGCTGCCGCTATTTCCAGGTTTATGCATCTTCATAACGGTTCTGGGCATAAACCTGCTCGGCGATGCTTTGCGCGACATTCTCGACCCCCGGCTGAAACGGACAGGATCCGGGGTTTAAGTCTTACCTCCGTCGCCATTCGTTAAATTTATCGGAGCGAAGCGAAAGCCACCTCAAGCTGCGCTTTCATTGATTCTCTTAACGACTCGTGTAATTTTACTAAAATGCGTAGAACCAAGATCGTTTGCACCATTGGTCCGGCGAGTGCGTCAAGAAAAGTTCTCACCGCTCTAGTTCAAGCCGGTATGAACGTGGCTCGCCTGAACTTTAGCCACGGTGACTACTCTTTTCACAAGCAAGTCATTCACAACATTCGCCAAATCGCCCGCCGGCTCGATAAACCTGTAGCGATCTTACAGGATCTAGCCGGCCCCAAGCTCCGCCTCGGACCCGTAGCTGCCGACCGTGTACGCTTGGCGGCCCGGCGCCCTTTCGTCCTCACTACCCGGCCGATTCTTGGTTCCGAGTTGGCGGTTTCCGTCAACTACAAAGGCTTGACTCGGGCGGTTAAAAAAGGCGATCCGATTTTACTCGGCGATGGTGAGATCGAGCTCGAGGCAGTTAAAGTCGGCGCCCATGAAGTAACTTGCAAAGTTATCTTCGGAGGCATCCTGGGATCACACAAAGGCATCCACTTTCCGCGCAGCAGTCTGGATGTGCGCTCCCTCACCACTCGGGACAAGCACGACCTCGCGTTCGGCATCGAGCAGAAAGTAGATCTGGTGGCTTTGTCTTTTGTGCGCAACAGCGAAGACATTGTCTATGCGCGCCGTGAGATGAAGAAGCGCGGCGCCTCGGTCCCGATCATCGCTAAAATCGAGAAACACGAAGCCCTCGAGCACATTGACGCTATCCTGGAAAAAGTCGACGGCATCATGGTCGCCCGTGGCGACCTGGGTTTGGAGATTGCGCCGGAAAGAATTCCCGCAATGCAAAAAATGATGATCCGCAAGGCTAATGCTCTCGGCAAGCCGGTCATCACCGCAACTCAAATGCTCCGCTCCATGGTTCAGAATCCGCGGCCGACCCGGGCCGAAGTGGCAGATATCGCCAATGCGGTGTTGGATGGCACCGATGCGCTGATGTTGTCGGAAGAGTCGGCTGCCGGCGACTATCCGGTGGAGTCGGTGCGGACAATGGCCCGAGTCGCCGAAGAGACGGAACAGATTCTTGAGCCGCGCTACCAATTTTCCGGCCGCAGGCAGAGCGTTCCCGAAGCGATCAGCTTTGCAGCGATTTCGTTGGCGCGGGACTTGAACGTCAAAGCCTTCCTCATTCCTACTTCTTCGGGCAGCACCGCGCGAATGATTTCTCGTTACCGACCGCCTCATCCGATCATCGCAATCAGTCCGGAACCCCAGTCTGTTAAAATGCTTTGCCTGGTTTGGGGCGTCTATCCGGTGCAGGTGGCTGGGTTCCAGAGCACCGACGTGATGCTGAAAGTCGCACAGCAAAAATCAGTCAAGCTCGGCTTCGTCAAACGCGGCGATCTTGTGGCCATAACCGCCGGCCTTCCGCTGCACCAGGCGGGTACCACCAACATGATCACGGTCAAAACCGTCGAGTAGAGTTTTGCCGCCAAGCCTACGTTTCCCGTGGGTGGGTGATTTTTGCTTTCGGAACCTGATGCATCTATCTTGATGATGCCGTCGCGGTTTCGTGTTGATAAAGCACGATTGCCGCCCTGCATCGCTCTCTCGCCTTTGCCGGTAACTTTCTGTTCTGCCTCTCTTCGTTATCGACGGCGCGCCTTGCAACGCTTACGCGAACTGGGCTAGAACCAGAATGAATGATCATGGAGGTAAAAAGCCATGTCCGAAGCACTGAAAGCCTTCGAAGATGAACTTCAAAGTAAAAACTTCAAAGGCTACTGGCAAAACGTTCAGGGCGATGTTTATCGAGAACCGGTGCCGTCGTATGAACCCTGTCATTGGAAGGGCAAAGAGCTTTTTGCCGCCATCGAGAAAGCCGGCGAAGTTGTCGGACTCGATTTGTCGTTCCGCCGAGTGATTCAGCTCTGGAATCCGTCGCTGAAGAACGGCACGACGCGGACCTTGGTTCTGAACCTGCAGATGCTTAAGTCCGGTGAGGAAGCTCTTAGCCATCGCCACATTGCCGGTGCGGTCCGTTTTGTCGTTAAAGGGAGCGGCGCTCGGCTGATCGTCGAAGGGGAATCTTTCGAAATCGGCGAGGGAGATTTTGCCACGACGCCCAGTTGGACCTGGCATGATCACGAGAACAACGCAGGTCAAACCATGCTATGGCTCGATGGTTTGGATTCGCCGCTGGTTCGACTGCTCGAAACCGACTTCCACGAACCCGATCCGCGCAAAAAGCAGACGGTAAACAAGCCCGAAGGTTATTCCGCCTCAACTCTCGGAGCTTTGCGTCCATCATGGATGCGCGCGCACAGCCTCCAGCCTCCGGCCTTCGCCTATAAATGGTCGGACACTGAAAACGCCTTGAATAAGATCGGCGAGCAACCCGGCGACGTCTACGACGGGATCGTCTTGGACTATGCCAATCCGCTCACCGGCGGACCCACTTTACCGACCATGTCTTGCCAGATCCACATGCTACGCTCAGGGGAAAACACCAAGAGCCATCGTCACACGAGCTCGACGATTTATTATGTTCATCGTGGCAGCGGTGTGAGCACCATCGGCGATAAACGCTACGAATGGGAACAAGGAGATTCGTTCGTTGTGCCCCTCTGGTACTATCATCATCATGAGAATACCGGAAAAGATCCGGCAATCTTTTTCGTGATGTCGGATAAGCCGCTTATGGATGCTATCGGTCATTATCGTGAACAAACGTAGGCGCGCTGCCGGGCGCCGGAAAAAAAATTGAGATACGCTAGCCGGAGGGAGCAGCCCCCATGTTCAATCTAGCTCATCGACTCAGCCCCGACGAATTCATCGATACCTTTTTCGAAGTCAATAAACGGGACCACCAACGCCCGCCGCACCCGTGGGATACATTGTTTCGCAATGGCGAGTGCACCAAGGAGCAGCTACAGGGCTGGGCCAAGGAACGGTACTATTTCACCCAACAGGTGCCTATAAAAGAATACTCGATTCTGTACAACTGCCCCTTTCCGGAAGTCCGCCGATCCTGGCTGCCCAAAGCAATCGAAGAAGAAGGAGAAGATCTTATCGGCAAGCCTGGCAAGCCTCATCCTGAATACTGGTTGGACGTGTGCGAAGGCCTCGGTCTCAATCGTGAATTTGTCAGGAACTCAGAACCGCTTTATGGCGTAAAATTCGCCGTCGACAGTTTCGCCAATGCGGCGTTCAAAAACTCCTGGTTGATGGGCGTCGCCGTCTCCGAAGGAGACGATACCGCCACGGCCATGATCCGCGACTTGGAGGTTTTCCGGAAACACTATGCTTGGGTTCCGGACCATGCGTTGGAATTTTATAAGCTGCATGCCGGCGTCGACGTGGAGCATGGCATTCTTCGGAAAGAGATATTGAGAAAATACGCCACCACTAAGGAACTGCAGGAAAATTGCATCAACGCTCAGCTGATGAAAAATAATATGCGTCGCGTCATGGCGGATTGTATCTACATGGCGTATGTCGTTCAGGGCATGACTTTCGAGTCCAGCGCCGCCGCCTAGCGCAAACGCGAGGGTCGGCGTCTGGCTCATGTTTGCTTTCGGCCGGTCATTAGCTCAGGGGTGAGATCCCGCTCCATGATGCCGATGGTCGAGATTTGCCGAGCCGAATCGATTGGGCGAGAAGTTTGATGCGGCGATCCTACACCTCGGCATTACTGCTACTGATCATCGTATTGCCATCCAATCGACTTGGCGCCGCTCCGTTACGCATAGCCTATAGCTCGATCAGCGGTGCCATGCTGCCGCTGTGGGTCGCCAAAGACAAAGGGTTTTTCGCCAAGCACGGCGTCGACGTTGATTTGACTTACATCCGAGGCGTTTCCATCGAAGCGCTGCTAGCGGGCGAAGTCCAGTTTGTTCGCGCCTCGCCGCCGTCGGTTGTGCGCTCCGCGCTCCGCGGTTCCGATCTTGCCTTTATTGCCAATACCATTAACGTTGCGGTTTTTTCGCTGATGTCGAGACCTGATCTGCAAAGGCCCGAGGATTTGAAAGGTAAAAAAATTGGCGTCACTAATCTGGGCGATTCGCCTGATCTGGTTTTGACTTTACTGCTGGAGAAATGGGGGTTGCAGCGCGGCAAAGATCTTGCCGTTTTAGGAATCCGTGGCGGCATGCCCGAACTGCTCATTTCGGTCAGTAAGGGATTCGTCGATGCAGGCATGATTTCGGCCCCAAGCAATCTGCGCGGCATCAAGATGGGATTGCGCGAGTTTGTCGACACCGCGGGTTTGGGCAT
>Ga0307416_100000388_pt1 | contig 22868 bp, 16 predicted proteins | sample DK1Cmetagenome_2_FD_203821 | JGI IMG/M metagenome (GOLD analysis project Ga0307416, IMG submission 203821) | Maize rhizosphere microbial communities from greenhouse at UC Davis, California, United States - DK15-C-3 | ecosystem: Host-associated > Plants > Roots > Rhizosphere > Soil | place...
CGCCATCGTCGGGATGGACCTGGCGAAAACTGATGTCCTTCTCCTCAGTCGCCGAGAAGAGCTTCACCGGGATCGTGACCAGGCCGAAGGAGATAGCGCCCTTCCATATTGAGCGAGGCATGCCCCTAGTTTGCCTGATCGGTCTGACAGCGGCTAGAAAGCGTGCTCCGCGCCCGATGTTCGCGCCGCCGATCTGCAGGCGGAGCCGACGAAACGCTTGCAGAGAGCAGAGCTGATCTCTGAGACAGTCGTTTCGTCGGATTCGACGAAGACGGCGGCTCCCCAGCGAACATCGCTGCGAGCGGAGCGAGCCATTAGACAGAGCGAGCGCAGCGAGCGGAGCAATCAAATGTGCGCCTTGGCGTATTGCTCGAGTTGACGATCGCCAACGGAGCACAGTTCACAGGAGTAGAGCGCAACGGTGCCGTCCTCGCCGGCACTCATCAGCCGCGGCGGTCCATCCGCAGGTTGCCTCGGATCGAATTGCACGGCGGTGACCGACGCGCTGTGCTGCCGCAGGATTGCCAGCGGCTTGAGCCGCCCCTCCCAGCGGTACACCGCGATCCTGCCATCGGATCCAGCGACCGCCAGGAACTTGGAGCTGCTGTCTGGGCTGAAGGCGAGTCCGTTCGCCCGCACCGGCATCCCGACTTCCTCCACCGGACCGTTGACAAAGTCGGCTGTACGCCATACCCGAATTTGCCGGTCCTCAGCGTAGGTAGCGAGGTAGCGACCATCTGTGGTGAACGCCACGGCGGTCACCGGGGCCGCCTGCCGGACGACACCCAGCCGTCGTCCGGAAACGGCATCGAAGAGCATAACGACACCGTCCTGGCTCGCCGTCGCAACTGCGGAGCCGTCGGCACTGAATCGCACATCGAGGACTTTGGACCGGCTGTCGTTGGCCAGCTGGGACCACAAAAGATCACCGGTTGCCACATCGAGCATCTCCAGGCCGCCGCCCTGGTTCGCTACGACGATCGATGGATGAGCGGGGTCTGGACTGTAGTCAGCCCGTGTCAAGTAGTGGGTCGTCTGGCCTTTAAACACTATCTGTCGATCGTGGCCGCCTGGGAGTTCGAATACTTGTGGAGTACGAGACTGTGGGCTTGCCACCACCGCAGAGGAGCCGTCAGGGCTGACTGCGACGCTACCGAGACGCTCCAGCACTGTGCTCCGCCAGCCGAAGGATCGTGGCGGACCGCCCTGAGCATCCGCGGTGCTGATCTGATCGGAGTCACCACTGACGATGATCCGGCCATCGGCGCTAAACCGCGCATCGGATATCCCTCGGCTCGTCGAGCGTGCCAAGACGCGGGCAGGGACCTCCCAGACCCGTACAGACCCGTCGGCTGCTGCCGACATCAGCCTGGCACCGTCATGGCTGAAGGCCAAGGATTGGACCGCGCCGGTGTGCCCGAGGAGCACCCACAATGGCGGCGTCTCAAGGGTTTCGTCGTGGACGGGGAAAACGCGGATCGTGCCGTCGTTGTCGCCCCGGGCCACATACCCGCCGTCCGGACTGAACGCCAACGTGGTCACCTTGTCATCACCATGAGACAGCACTTGGGTGGTTTTCCCAGTTGCGCTATTCAGAATCCGGACCTCCTTGCCGGCAGTCATAGCGAGGACGTCGGCCCGGGTTTGTGTGATGCTCGTGGCCCTCTCCAGGAACTGATTGTTCGCGAGGACTTCAGAAGGACGCGAGCCCCCAACGTGCCATTGGATGAGGTTTCCGGTGGTTCGGTCAAGGCTGAGCACGACGTTCGGATCGCGCGAGCTGAAAGCGATATCGCTGAAATCGACATAAGTACGTGGATCGATGACGACGTTCCCGTTGCCCGCCCAGGTCCATACCCGGAGGCGTCCGTCGCGAGCACCCACAGCGACACGAGTGCCGTCGGCGCTCAGCGCCGCGACGTGAACGGGGAACTTTACCGAGGCGAGCAGCTGGCCTGTCCTTGCATCCCAGACCGCCGGATCTTCGTTCAAAGCCCAGGTAAGGACGATGTTGCGGCCACCGGCCATACCAGGGACCGCAACGACGGAACTGTGGTACTGCCCCAACTCATGCAGCAGCAGACCGTCGCGGGTACGGAAAACCCGTGCACGCCCGTCGTCGCTGCTCGTGACGACAAGCGATCCATCCTTGCTGAAGCGCACCTGCGTAGTGGCGCTGCCCGAAGCCTTGCCGGCCTGGAGGGTGTATCGCACTTCGCGGCTATCGACATCCCACAACCGCGCGTTTCCGTCGTGATAAGCGGCGGCCACGAGGTCTCCCTGCGGACTCATCTCCGTCCAGCGAGCCTCGCCCGAGCCGCTACCGGTCATCAGAGTCATCGTGGGACGAGGCTGGCTCAGCGCCAGTCGTAATGCTTTATCGGCCTCGTCGCCGCCACCTTGCTGCAACGCCAGCAGGCCGGCGGCAGCAGCTGCCTGCGGATCTGTGGACAGCAACCCCGCCGATTTCGCCAACGATGTCTTTTGCTCCGCTTTGCCCTGTTGGTGGTAGGCCGCCAAGCCCAGAATCAGGCAGAGCACAACAAGCACCGCGAGAACGGCAGCAACGGCACGCGAACGGTGCAATCGTCGTCGGGCCCGGACTAATTCCTGCCTCCGTTGCTCAGCGTCATACCGCCTGCGCCACTTCAACGCCGCAAGGGCCAACACGTCGTGAAAGAGCTCGTACCGCGACTCAGGATCCTCGTCCAATGGATGCGCTGCGTCCAGCGGCGGAGGGACTTCACGGAAAATATGCTGATCGCCTGTAGAGAGCATTCTCAGCAGTCGCCACATTGCAGCTTTGTCGACTTCGGCAGAAGCGGCAAGATCAGTCGGCGTATGTGCGATTTTGGTTCCCGATGGTGTGACCAAATAACGGAAGGCCGCAGCGATTAGGGCCTTGTCAGTGGGTACGAGATGGTCGAGTACGAGATCCATGTGGTCGCGAACGATTGCCTCGGCGCCGCCCAATTCGGTCAGCGTTTCGACGCGCAGCCATGACGACCGCTCGCCACGCTCGGCAGCCCAGATCCGAGTCATGACCAGTTGCAGGAATGGTGCTTCGATCCGGAGCTGGTCACCTGCCAGTTCTTCATTGACCATCTCCTCGTCCGATGCCGGCCCAACGCGTACGCGTCCTGCCCGAACCTGTTCGAGAACCTGATCTACGAGTTTTGATTCGATCTCCATCCGGTCTGCCGAACTGACCAGCCCGTTGTATCGCCGTAACGGCTCCACTACTGCCTGCCGGGCCGACTCATGATCAAGATGATCCAGGCGCAGCATGTTGTCGAACAGCCGTGGCAGCTTCCCCTTGAACCGGTCCAGACGTGCCAGGGCGTCCTCCCTGATAGCGATGAGAATGTTCACTCGTACGCAGGAGGTAATGAGCCCCGCGAGCACCGCCGGAAAGTCACCGTCGGACAGATCGTCGGCATGGTAGAGGAAGTACTCGTCGAACTGGTCCAGCACGAGATAGACATCAGTCGGAAGCGATTCACAGATCTCGCCGAGTGCCGCTGCATCAAGCCAGTCGGTAGTTGGAAATTTCTCGTTGGGAAAGGCAGTTGAAAACTCGTCACGAACTCGATCAGCGAGAGCTGCCAGCGGGTCGTCTCGCCAGTTGTTGCAGTAGACGACCACTGACTCGCGTTCGTCGAATGTTTCGAGGGACTCCTCCTCTGCGGCGTTCATCCGCTGCAGGACTCCGGCTCGCAGTACGGAGCTCTTGCCGACTCCACTGTCTCCGTACAGCACTGTGACGCGATAAGCCTTCAAGTTGTCGATGATCAAGCGCATGTCGCGGTCACGTCCGAAGAAGAATTCGGCGTCGTCCTCGGTGTAGGGCATAAGGCCCCGGTATGGGCACGCAGGCAACGCTCGGTTCACTCGCGAAAACTGTGCTGACAACAAGATCGTGTTCACGACGCCAGCTGCCCTTGACTCGGACCATCATCGTGAGCGTCGGACATCAGCCCATCGAGGACTTGAGAAAACTCCTCGAGGGAAACGGGCTGCGTTGTGACATTCCGATTCTCCCAGGCCTTCTCTTCCAGCTCGTCGGGATCCGGTTGCACGACCCACGATGAATTACCGAGCGCCTGATCTCTGCGGATTCGATGGAGCATCGCGCGCAGGTTCCAATCCCGCAGGCTGTAGCCCAGAAAGAGGTAGTGGCAATGCATCATGCGATTGACCACGCTGCTCGGCAGCAGCTCGACGATGTCTGTCCGGGTAAGGCAGTCGATGTAGTCGTCCTCGGTGACGACGTAGCTATCTAGATCCTCGTCGAGCGCCCGCCGCTGCACTGCTCCATGGATCTTTACGACGACCGTGCGATGTGCGAGAGAGACGGCGTCGTACTGGTTGGGGATCGTGATGACCGTCGTCTCGCCGTTCGGAGCGCGGTGGCGGAACCTGCCCTTATCAACACCAGTGGCAACGTAGGTGAGCAGGTCGAATTCCACATGTGCGTCGGTGAGCGCTTGCTCAAGAGCGTCGTCGTAGTTCGTAGTGATCAGCAGCGGATACTCAGTTCGCCGCTCCCGCTCGACGAAGGCGGGCAGCTTTGCGAGAGCGTGATGCATGGCTGTCGGGCGATAATCATGGTCGAAAATGTGATGGAGTTCCGCGTACAGCGCCGCATTGTCGAGTTTCACCGTGACCCATTGCGAAACCCGCAACAGGTCGGTGTCATCCCGCCCAGCCGGGAAGGAGAACTCCTCCGCCAGGTGGTGGGCGAGTTCCTTTCCGCTCGGCAACCATTCGCCGAGCCGAAACGCGGCCTCCTTGGGCCGACCGCACAAATTCACCCCCGCCCCCAGAAATGGAGTTACCCGGCCTCGTCGGATTTCCCGAATGAGGAGGTGGTAGAAGATGTCGATCGAATCAGTAGACATAGGACCTACAGCCGTTCTCGCAAGGTCAGTGGAACACGGTCTCCGTCGGGGTCTAAGACCTCGATGAGGCCCAGCAATGCATGCTGGGCGCTAATGAGGCGGTCGCGGTGCAGATCCGGTTCCTTTGCCAACGCCGTAATGTCCTCACGTAGTCGGATGAACCAACGGTTGAAGTCGTCGTTTTTCAGCGCTGCGACAAATGCGGCATAGCCAATGCACTCCCAGCGCGGTAGCCCCTGCTGTGTCTGGAGAACCGGCGCCAGCATGACCTCGGCTACCGCTCGCTGCTCCCCTCGGAACAACCGGAAGACGGGATCGGAAAACCGTTCACTGCTCGCGAAGACATCACGGATACCCTCCAAGTGCTGCGACACTACGCGATCGCGAGCCCGATCTCGGGGATCAAGATACTGAGACTCCCGCCGGATGATCTCCACCCAGCAGAAGTACTGACCAAGGACATACAGCGTGTTGTCCACCGCGTAATCGCGATCTTGGTCGGCAACATCGGCCAACAGGAAGCGCTGCAAAAAATCCTGCTCCAAGATGTTGTAGAGCCGGGTTTCAAGATTGAACGCCGCCTGGATCAGCGGCTCGCGAAACTTTGCCGCGAGCGCCTCCGCCGCAACGACCCTGTCATGCTGCGTGGCGCGACGGCTGAACCAAAGGCTGGTCATCGCGCCCACCACCGAAATCAGCGCGGTGACTACAGATAGGACTTCAGGCACCGGCGTACTCCTTTCCTATGCAGATAGCGGAAAGGAGCCCGTGATACCTCAGATCACATCGAGCTCTTCGGGGGCGTACCACAACAAGGCGTAGCCGTCCAGGACTGCGATTGCCTCTGGTGCGGCCATTGCCGCGACCAGGTCTTGGCCCATGACCGCCTTGCCGGCCAATCTCACAGCCTCGAGCGAGTCCGGTTCATCAGCGAAGAGCGCCCGCACTTGAGACCACGCCAACCCCCGAACCTCAACCTCCCCATCTGGGCGGCCGAGATCGCTCACCTGTTCTCGTCGTACTTCCGCTGCGACGACCAAGCGCGGCGCATTCGGCTTCAGTACCAGCGCCAGCACGCCGGCATTGCTTAGCGCGGCGTACTCGACCTCCTCCAAGACGGTGTCCGGTTCCATGGAAGCAGCCAAGCTACGCGTCGCCGCGCACCCGTGATAGTTCTTGGCTCCGGCGCCAGAGCGAAGGGCCTGCGCCTCGTTCCGCGTCATCGGAACGAAGATCATTTGATCCATCAGCCGTCGGAGTCTTCTTCGGCTGGCGGTTGCTTTGCGACTACCTTCGGGCGCGGCGTCTTTGGAGCTGAGTCTGCGGGAATCTCTGCTGCAGCCGGCGTAGCAGGGCGGCTGCCGAGTTCGGCTGCCCGGGAGACCAGATTCCGTACGGCGGCGCGTTTTTGTCCAGTTGCCTTGCGGGCCACTGCCTGTCGTTCCGCGGCTTTCTTGACCGCCGCACGCCGGGCTGCGGCGGGGGCCTTTCGGGTTGGCTGACGCACTGTCGCGGCACGAACGGTAGTGTCCAGCAACTCCTCCAGCGCATCCTCGAGGCATTGTGCGAGTACGTCAAGATCGCCAACAGCATCCCGATCGGCGTTGAGCCCGAAGAAGACCTCACCGTCATAGGAGGTAACCCCGATGGCGAGCAGATGGGCGGCTGATAGCGGCAAGACCGGATAGCTGCCGACCAGCCGACTGCCTGCGGCATAGAGCGGCACTTGCGGGCCCGGCACATTGGTGATCATCAAATCGTGCTGCCTGCGCACCACTTCGGTCGAGGCGCGGACGCCGAGCGCATGCAGAGTCGTGGGAGCAAAGCCCGCGATGTCGGCAAGCGAACGCGCTGCGACCGATCGGCCGGAGTCTTTGTGGGCCTGAGTGTCGTAGGCGACCTGGTGCAGCCGCATCAGCGGATTCGGTTCGCCGATCGGCAGGCTTTGCACGTGCGGTGCCACCTGACTGCCCAATGACGTCGGCTCGCCATCCTCCTCGATCACACTCATCGGCACCAGCGCGATCAATGAGCTCCCGGAGCGGATTGACTCGCCCCGGGTCAGCAGCCAAGACCGCAATCCACCAGAGATCATGGCCAGTACGACGTCATTGATTGTGTGGTGATGCTCTCTGCGGACCGCCTGCAGATCGCTGAGAGATGCGAGCGCCGTGGCGAATCGACGCTGCTCGGAGACAACGCCGGCAAGCGGCGAATCGACCAGGGGACGCTGCCCCAGCAGGGCATCAGCTGCCAGCTCGCCGAGCACCCCAGCAAGACCGCCAACTGCCTCACCGACGGCAACCGCGACACCGAGAGCGCTGGCCAACGCGCCACGCAGATTTTGCAACGCCAGGGCTGGATCCTGGGCACTCTCCAGCAGCGCTCCGGCAAGTAATTCCAAGGACGACGGTTCCGGTGCCGGATGCCACGAGTTGACCTCGGTGCCAATGCCGGGCACGGCATGCGCATGAGCTGTTGAGTCCAGCAGCATCTGACCGATTTCGACGTTGTCGATTCCATCGACGAGACAGACGTGTGACTTGGCCACCAGCGCGAACCGGTTGTCCTCCAGTCCTTCAACTAGGTAGATCTCCCAGAGCGGCCGTGATCGGTCGAGTCGTCGGGCAAGCACCCGACCCACAAACTCCGACAGCTGAGACAAATTGCCCGGACGTGGCAGAGCCGAGCGGCGGACATGATAGGTGAGGTCAAAATCCTCGTCATCGACCCATACCGGACCGGCAAGCCGGGCCGGGATGTCGCGTACCCGCTGTCGATAGCGCGGTACGAAGGCGATCCGCTCGCGAATCAGGGCGATCAGTCCTTCGTAGTCGAAGCCATTTGGGCCGGCGTCGAAAATGTCGACGGTGCCGACCTGGCCCGGCGTGTGTGCGGTGTCAAGCGCCAGCAACGACACCTCGAGGGGCGTAAGCCGTTGCGGCATGCGAGCCCTTCCTGCCTGGAATCCGTGGAGCAATTACGGTACTACCGCCAATTGCCTCACCCCGACGGCAGCCGGGCATCGGCCCAGCCGGGAACCCGGCCCGCAGCAGCTTCGTACAGGATTGGGTGGACTCGTGGGAATCGGGGAGAAAGGCCAGAACGAATGACTGAAAGCGCCCCTAAGACGTACGGTGCTCTGATTCTCGGAGCTGTCGTCTTGGGGCTGCTCAGCGGCTGCACAAGCACGGTGCAACCTCAGTCCAACACCACGCCGACTACAGTCAACAGCCCGAGCGAGCCTCCCTCGCCCGCCGCATCACCAACATCAGTCTCGCCCAGTATGCCGTCACTAAACCCGGACTACACCCTCACGATCAACATCGTGATCGCCAAGGGAAAGACCACTCCCAATGCAGAGAAGATCAATGTCCGAGTCGGCCAAAAAGTGATCTTGAACGTCACCAGCGACGCCGATGACGAAATCCACGCACACATTGGTGGAGACGGTTATGAGCTGCCGGTCAAGGCGGGTACGCCGACGAAGGGATCATTCACTCTTGAGAGCCCGGGAACCTTCGAAGTCGAATCGCACCATCTCGAGAAGATCATCGTGATCTTGAACGCTCACTAGTCCCGGCTTAGTCGCGTCATGCTGATACCACTGCACGGGATCGCGTCACGACGTGACCTTCCGCTGCCGTTCTCGTTCGTGGTGATCGGCGCGGTGCTGGCTCTGCTGATCTCGTTCGCGATCTTGATCTTCGCGTGGCGGCAACAACGCTACGCGCGAGTCGGTGGACGACCCGTGCACGGACTGACCGTGATCGTCGACAACCCGGTTGTCCAGCTGATCGCTCGGGTGCTGGTCCTTGCCACGTACGCCTGGGCGGCCCTAGCCATGATGGCGGGCCAGGATTTGCTGACCAATCCGATATTTGGCTTCGTCTACGTCTGGATGTGGGTCGGGCTGGTGCCCATCTCGCTCCTGCTAGGTCAGTTCTGGCGGGCCACCAACCCGCTCCGGACGATTCATCGCGGACTCTGCGCAGTAGCGCGGACCGACCCCGAACAGGGGTTGATCACCTTGCCGACCAGGATTGGTGTGTGGCCGGCTGTCATCGGCCTGTTCGGATTCGGCTGGCTCGAGTTGGTGCAGCCGGACCGGACCACGCTGGCGGTATTGCGGCTCTGGGCGCTGGCTTGGCTGGTGATTTTGATCTTGGGCGCCATCGTGTTCGGCCAGCGCTGGATCGGCGCAGGAGATCCGTTCGAGGTGTACGCCAGCACCATTGCCCAGATGTCGATCTTCCGACGCGTCGGTGATGACGTGAGGTTGGTCAATCCATTGGCTGGCCTAAATGCCTGGCACGCTCCTTCAGGCGCGACGGCCGTGGTTGCGGCGCTGCTGGGCAGTACGGCGTTCGACAGCTTTACCAATACCAGTTGGTGGATTCAGACGGTGCAAAACTCCGATGTGCCAACGACCGTGTGGGGCACCGGTGGCCTGCTGGCGATGATCATTATTGTCTTCGTCAGCTTCAGCCTGGCGGCTATGTGGATGGGGCGCTACGGCGACCGGCCAGCCACCGCGTACCCGCGGCTGATGGTTGCCTCGCTGCTGCCGATTGTCCTTGGATACGTTGTGGCTCACTATGCAACGCTGCTCATTGTCGAGGGACAGCGGACAGCGATCAACTTCTCCGACCCGCTCGGTCGTGGTTGGAATGTCTTCGGATCTGCCGAAATGGGAGTGAACTCGGCGATCTTCAACCATCCGACAGCGATTGCCATAACGCAGCTATGTGCCATTGTGGGAGGGCATATCTTCGGCATTGTCTGCGCACATGAGAAGTCCGTTGCGCTGCTGCCGCCGAATCGCGCGGTCCGCGGCCAGTTGCCATTGCTGCTGGTCATGATCGGTTACACCTGCGCTGGTCTCCTCCTGCTGTTCTCGCCATAGAACTGAATGCCTTGAGAAGGGAATGACCGAAGTGACGACAGAACCTATCAGCGAGCAGCGATCGGCACTGCGAGTCGGGATCGTCGGTTGGGGCTGGATGGGCCAGGTGCACGCTCGGGCGTACACCAGGCTGCTCCAGCACTACCCCGAGGCTCAGCTGCGGCCGGCTCTCATCGCGGTTGCTGACAACGCGAGCGACGACCGACTGAGCATCGCGGTCGATACATTCGGCTTTCGCGACGCGCACTCCGACTGGCAGGAGCTCGTTGCCCGGGACGACATCGATGTAGTGAGCGTGACTGGTCCGAACTTCGTTCATCGCGACGTGGCCGTGGCAGCCGCCCAGAGTGGGAAACACCTCTGGGTTGAGAAACCGGCTGGGCGTAATGCGGGTGAGACCCGAGCCATCTGGGATGCCGTTCGCGCAGCCGGGGTGCAAGCTGCCGCTGGTTTCAACTATCGCAACGTACCGGCAGTCGCGCTGGCGCGACGGCTCATCGCCGACGGCCGCCTTGGCCGGATCAACCACGTCTTCATTCGGCTGCTGGCCGACTATGCCGCGCATCCTGAAGGGGCGCTGACCTGGCGCTTCCAGACCGAGTGGTCCGGCTCGGGCGTACTCGGCGACCTGGCCAGCCACGGCATTGATCTGGGCCGCTACGTCGTCGCCGAGGTCGCCGAGCTGGTGTGCGACGACGCCACCTTCATCGCCCAGCGTCCCAAAGCCGGCACGGCGGCATCCCAATTTTCCCGTGGCACTGGTGGGCCGCTGGGAACTGTGGAGAACGAGGACTATGTCGCTGCCTTGTTGCGGTTTGAGGGAGGTGCGCGCGGAATCTTGGAGTCCAGCCGAGCATCGGTCGGTGAGCCGTGCACGTATGGCATCGAGGTCCACGGCGATCGAGGCGCTCTGTCATGGGATTTCCGGCGGATGGGCGAGCTGCAGCTCTGTCTCGATCAGGACTACCAGAGCGCCTCGTTCGTGACGCGATATGTTGCGCCAGGCGAGGGGGAGTTCGCACGTTTCCAGCCGGGTTCGGGGATTGCAATGGGGTACGACGATCTGAAGGTTGCAGAGGCCTACCGGCTCGTACGATCCATAGCGACTGGGCAGGCGGAGGGGGCGACCGTGAAGGATGCCTTGCGGGCGGCCGAGATCATCGAGGCCATGGCTGAGTCGGTACGAACTCGGCGCTGGATATCGCTCTCTTGAGGATGATCTTCCGAAAATGCCGATCGCAGCAGCGCGTCGCTTTGAAAATTTGTTCTGACAAAATGACCTTTGGCCCTATAGAACCTGACTTCCCAACATCTATGCTGCGTCCATGACAGAAGCGCCCTTAGTGCGCGAGCTCGACATCACTCTTGAGCGCAACTCTCCGGTTCCGCTCTATTACCAGCTGGCGCAGTCTATCGAGCAAGCGATCAACACCGGCGAGCTAGCGCCCGGTGATCGCTTGGAGAATGAGCTGTCGCTCACCAGCCGGCTCGGCCTTTCTCGGCCCACTGCACGGCAGGCCATCCAGGAGCTGGTCAATAAGGGGTTACTGGTACGCAAACGGGGAGTCGGCACCCAAGTTGTGCGGTCGCAGTTCCGGCGTACCGAAGCGCTCAGCAGTCTCAATGAAGACATCATCAAGGCCGGCAAGGTTCCAACGACCCGGCTGCTGGAGTTCTCCACCGACGGTGTCGATCAAGACATCCAGGATGCCATCAAGGCGGCCGGCGTTTCCGAGACGCAGCTCATCAAGATCAGAAGGCTCCGACTGGCCGACAACGTGCCGCTTGCCATTCTCACGAACTACCTGCCTAGCCGTTTTGAGATCAGCGAGTCCGACGTGCAGAGTAATGGTCTCTACGCCTGTCTCCGGGCCTACGGTGTCAATCTCAAGATCGCACATCAGCAGATTTCGGCACGGTTGATGACCGAAGAGGAGGCTGACCTGCTCGATCAGGAGACGCCAGCAGCTTGCCTGACTGTCGACCGCCTCGCCTACGACGACATCGGTCAGTTCGTCGAGTTCGGCCGGCATATCTACCACGCAGCGCAATATTCAATCCAGTCCTCCCTCGTCGCCTAGTCGCTGGCGGTGATCGCGCTCCACCGAGCGCCGAGCTCCAAGGCCGTGCACAACCAGCGATCACCTAGCGCCTCCAGCCGAAACGCCATGGCAGCTGATCGCCGACCGATGACCATATGTGCCGCTACCTCGGCGACCTCTCGACCGGGATGTTGAACACGGACCGAACGCAGCGCGGCGGGTATCGCGATCCGGCCCGGCGCTTTGATGCTGCGCCGCTGATGCATGCTGATTGCCGCCAGAACTTCGTCGGCAACCCAGCGGTTGAGCTGTGCGAACCGCTTTGAAGGTAGCCTAGAGCCGTGAGGGTGGCTATATATACGCGAGTGTCCGACGACCAAGAGGGTCAGGGGCTCGCTGTTCAGCGCCAGGGGCAGGATTGCCGGGCGCTCGCGAAGCTGCGCGGCTGGGAGGTGGCCTACATAGCCTGCGACAACTCCATCTCTGCGTACAAGACCAACATCATCCGGCCGGAGTTCGAGCGCATGATGTGTGATTTTGAGGCCGGTCTGATTGATGGCGTAGTCGCCTATGATCTTGATCGCTTCGCCCGCCAGCCTACCGATCTGGAGCGGGCTATCCGCATGTATGACCGCCGACCAGGCGTGTTCGCCACCGTCCAAGGTGACATTGATCTTGGTTCTGCGGATGGCCGCACTCTGGCGCGGGTCATGGTGGCCTTCGCCAACAAGTCGAGCATGGACATGAGCCGGAGGATGACCCGCAAGAAGCGACAGATGGCAGAACATGGCATATACGGCGGCGGCGGTAAGCGGGCTTACGGGTACGACGCGGACCGTGTAACTGTCCGGCCGGACGAGGCGAAGATCATCCAGGAAGCAGCGCACCGGGTTCTGGCCGGTGAATCGCTCACGAGCATCTGTAAGAGCTATAACGAGCGCAGCATACCGACAACCAGCTCCACCCCGTGGCGGCGGAATACGCTGAGAGGACTGTTGACCACACCACGGATTGCGGGACTGCGGGCCTATCGGGGGACAGTCATGCTCAGTGACGATGGCCAACCCATCAAAGCTCAGTGGGAGCCCATCATTGATGTTGCCGCCTGGGAGGCGGTGGTCGAGATTCTGACCGACTCGGCCCGTACCACCCCTCGGGGCCGAGACACGAAGTACTTACTCAGCGGGTTCCTTCGCTGCAGGTGCGGAACCAAGATGTTTGGTGCCACCATTCGCGGGAAGCGGAAGTATCGCTGTCATCAAGACTGGGGTTGCGGCCAGACCGTCCGCATAGCGGAGCCGATAGACGAGCACATTTCCGAGTTGGTATTGCGCTACCTGGAGCGCCAAGAGCTTGAACCAGTAGGTAACGGTTCCGAGGAATCCGTAACGGACAGGCAGATCGCTGAAGCCGAGAAGTCGCTTGCCGCCCTGATCAACGAATGGAACGAGGGCCGCATGAGCGACTCCGTATTCTTTACAGCTCAGGCGAAGAAGGAAGCCACTCTCACGGCGCTCAGGCGCCAGCGAGCTAAGAGCCGGCAGATCCATGCTCCGGTCGGTCAGGGCGTCAGGCAGCTTTGGGCAAAAGCCAATCTGTCACAGAGGCGAGCGATACTTTCAGAGGTTCTGATCGGCATAAAGGTGCTACCGAAGCCTCATACGGCTCCGCGGACGTTTGATCCGAATTACTACGTTCCGCTATGGCGGGAAGGCGACTAAGCTATTGCGCCGCTTCCGGCTGAGTTCCGCGGCTTTCATTCATTCGCGTCCGTAAACAACGCTTATTGAGATCAGCGGGCGAGGTATCGCTGCCACCAAGATGGGGAATGCGACCGGACCGTCCGCATGGGGACTCCCTTGGATAAACACATCGCTGAGCTGGTGCTGAGCTACCTGGAGCGGCAAGAGTGTGAGCCAGTGGATGAGGATTAGAAGAAGACGTAAGCGACAAGCAGATCATGGAAGCCGAGCGGTCTCTAGCCGCCTTCATTAATGAGTCCGAGGGCCGCATGAGCGATGCCGTGTTCTTCGCAGCTCCAAGCTAAGAAGGAAGCAAGCGTTACGGCGCTTAGGCGTCAGAGGGCGAAGCGTCGGCAGATCCACGCATCAGTCGGGGCAAGGGGTCAGGCAGATTTGGGAAGCTGCGAACCTCTCTCAGAGGCGGGGAATTCTGTCAGATGTGCTGGCAGGAGTGAAGGTTTTGACGAAGCCGAACCCAGCCCCAAAGAAGTTTCTAGCCGAGTACTACGTTCCACTGTGGAAAACAGACGACTGAGGCGTTTGCGCTGAGACTTGCTCAGTCGTGGCGCTGTGCTGAGCTGCTGCTCGATCCAGTCCTCGTTCACAACGCCAGCCACCTGGCACCGACTTCGATCACGTTGACGGTTACGGCGTCACCTACCTGTTCGTACCGCTGAGCTTCGGACGTTCACAGCGACGCTTGGCCTGCGCCGGGACGCCGCCAGCCGGCCTGCCTGCTTCATTGTCTGCTTGCCCATAACCGCTTCCCTCATCCGACTGCACTTTCCCTACGGCATGTCTGCCTAGCCGAGCGGTCATTCCTAAGACCTAAGTTGAATGACACACCTCCCCAGGCTCGGCAGTCTTTCCCTCAGATCACCAGCGAGCGAGCGCGGCGACAGGTTCGATGGAGCGGCGTGCTCACCATCGCTGTGATCATCGATCGCGATTACGGTCTTGATCTTGACCAGTTGCTCGGCGGATCCCTGAACGAGTTCGAGTTGATCATCGCGTCACTAAACGCCTGTGGTGATCCAGCATGGCTGGTCGATCACTTTGATCAACAACGCTAGGAGGTGCCGGTCCTACGCTCGTGCCCGGTTAACTTCAGTCTGTAGAAGCGGGCCGCCGGTACCTCTGACATAAAACCTCTCAGCTGACGCCGCCGACTCCTGTCCATGACGCCCGGCTTGGTGTCGAAACGTCGCGATCTTCGCGGTACCGCCCTCGCGCTGCGGGTGACTGAGGTTGCGGCTGAACCGCCACGGGCACACTGCGCAGACGGGAAAGCCGGTATTCGCCGAATGCGGCCGTCATCCGGCTGAGACTGTGATCTTGGACCTGGACTGCGTCCTGCTTACAGCCAGGTGTGGAGCGCCGTTAAGGGAGCGGCTGACGCGCAAGCAAGGCGAACACTGGGCCGCCAACGCGCAGGCAGACATGATGGGCATGAGCTCGACAGACTACTCCAGATATAGCCAGCGAGCTCGCCATACCGACGGAGCCGGCCGCAATGAACGCCGAGGCAGTGTCACATAGCCACCAGCTATAGGTGGTGACTACCTTGATCAATGGCGCAGTCCAGGCGATCAGGGCGCTCGCCAGGAGCTGGCCGCTGACCCCCGCCAGTTCATCGAAAGGCAGATCATCCCGTGAACAGCTGGTCCACATGAAGCTAGCACTGAAGGTCGACTTGGAGGCGGCTGCTCGGCTCCAGATCAATGCACAACGCTGCGCAGCAGTCGAGGATTCGGCGAACGGCACGCGGTCGGCAGCGGGGCTGGCATGTCGTGGTGGCTGTGCCCAACCGCCCGCACCGACCGCCACCGGACGAGATGGGCTCGGCCGACCTAGTCGTGAGCGACTTGCTCCACCCCACTCCGGAGGCTCTCGAAACCTCGGCAGGCCAGCGTAAAGCCAGGTCTCCTGACCTGGGCGGCCCGAGCCCACCGACCGCCAGTAGCATAGGTGATCGTCCTGTACGAGTCCGGGTTAAGCATCCGTGCATGTCATGGCATTCGGCGGAGCGCTGTCTCGGCTGAGGCCGCGCCGTACACATGAGCTCAAACTCGCCATGAGCCGATGGCGGTCAATGGAATTCAGCATCCACGTCGTTCCGCGGAGCGCTGGCAGTCAGGGTCGGTGATTCACTGGCCTGTCCTGGGACCGATCGGCTAATTGGCGAGGCCGGGCCGCTTCACGATGGCTGAATGCTCCGGCACACCACTGCACCGCCTCAGACACCGTCAGGTGTTCGTCGATGATCATCGCTTGAAGAGCAGCAGCTGCGCGTTGTTCGGTCGCCGCAATCGTCGCATCTCGTTCACCGAGCGGGTCAACACTTCCACCGCCAAACCTTCGAGCCGCCGTTCGCGGTCAAGGCGTTCTTTACGCCGCGCCGCCTGGGCATCTAACCCCGAGCGCCGCGCTGCCTGCCTCACCGACTGCTGACTCATCAAACCTCCTTTCTCGAAACTTGCCCTCTGACCTAGGCCTAAGCGGTGCCGACACTCGAGCGGTCATCACCGACGATTCCGACCTACTTCATGTACCCCCACTCAATTTCAAGATCCGCTGTTTGACACACCTGGTGCACTCGCGGAGGTACCCCGGGTTGGCGTGACCGCCGAGGCGGGCGAAATTGCCTTTCCGGGGGTATGACCATGAGCCTGCACAAGCTCACCGCCGGGTCCGGTTATGACTATCTGACGCGGCAGGTTGCTGCGCTGGACGCGACCGAGAAGGGACACACCGGGCTCGCCTCGTACTACACCGAACGGGGCGAATCGCCCGGGGTGTGGGTCGGCTCCGGCATGGCGGGAATCGACGGTCTGGACGTTGGCGATCCGGTGACGGCGGAGCAGATGCGCGCTTTGTTCGGGTGCGGGTTGCATCCGTTGGCCGAATTGCGGCTCCGCCAGCTGGAAGGCCCCAAACCCACTGGGCAGGACCTTCGGGACGTCATGCGGTTGGGGCCACCGTTCAAGATCATCGACGATGCGACGCCGTTCCGGGTGGAGGTGGCTAAGCGGATCGCTGCTCTCAATGCCCCGATCGGGGAGCCGGCCGACGCCTCGGTCGCAGCGGCTGACCGGGCGCGGATTCGGACGCAGGTAGCCCGGGAGTTCTTTGTCGCTGAGCATGGCCGTCCCCCGATTGATGCCCAGGAGTTGGCTACCCAGATCGCGAAGAGTTCACGTCCCCGGGCGCAGACAATCGCCGGATATGACCTGACGTTCTCGCCGGTGAAGTCGGTCTCGACGCTGTGGGCGGTCGCCGAACCGGCGGTGGCAGCCGTGATCGAACGGGCCCATCAGGCCGCGGTCAACGACGCACTGCGCTTTATCGAGCAGCAGGCCTTGTTCACCCGGACCGGGCCGCAAGGGATCCGGCAGGTCAACGTGCGGGGCCTGGTGGGGGTCGCATTCACGCACCGCGACAGCCGGGCCGGCGACCCGGATCTGCACACCCACGTCGCGCTGGCGAACAAGGTGCAAACCCTCGACGGAAGGTGGCTATCGATCGACGGCCGGGTGTTGTTCAAAGCAAAGGTGGCCGCATCAGAGACCTACAACACGTCCCTAGAGCAGCATCTCCGCGACGCGCTGGGAGTGCGGTTCGCGGCGCGTCCCGGCTCCGATCCGGGCAAGCGGCCGATCAGGGAAATTGTCGGCGTCGACCCCCGATTGAATCAGCGGTGGTCGACCCGGCGGGCCCATATCAACCTCCGCCGCGGCGAGCTCGCCATCCAATTCCAAGAAGATCATGGTCGACCACCCACCCCGGTCGAAGCATTGCACCTGGCCCAGCAGGCAACGTTGGAGACCCGCGACGCCAAGCACGAACCTCGATCACTCGCCGAGCAGCGCACCACCTGGATGACCGAGGCCTCAGCGGTGCTCGGTGGCCGCAGCGCCGTCGCCTCGATGGTCGCGACCGCCCTTACCCCCGCCGCAGAAACCCCGCGCATGGCCGACGCCCACTGGGTCGCGCAGACCGCCGATCGGGTACTGGCCGCCATGGAGGAGACCCGGTCGACCTGGCAGATGTGGCACGTCCGCGCCGAAGCCCAACGCCACCTCCGCACCATCGACATGCCTGCAGAACATGCCGCGGCGCTGGTCGACCTGCTTGTCGATGAGGTCCTCGAGCACCGATCAGTAGCCCTGGCCGCACCGCCGGATGGCATCGAAGAACCGGGCGCGCTGCGGCGGGTCGACGGGTCCTCGGTTTACACCGTCGTCGGCGCCGACCTCTACACCTCCCAGCGCATGCTCGACGCCGAGCAACGCCTCCTCACCGTCGCCGGCAGCCGCGACGGAACGGTTATCGACCGCACCGTCGTCGATCTTGCTCTGCTGGAAATGGCCGCGAACGGCACCGCCCTGGATACGGGGCAAGCATCGCTTGCGCGGCAGATGTGCACCTCTGGTGCTCGACTACAGCTGGCAATCGCTCCCGCCGGCGCAGGGAAAACGACCGCCATGCGCGCTCTCACCCTGGCTTGGACCGAGGACGGCGGCCAGGTCATCGGCCTCGCCCCCTCTGCTGCTGCCGCTGCCGTCCTAGGTGAGCAAACCGGCATCCGCACCGACACTTTGGCCAAGCTGACCTGGTCGCTACGAAACGGCGGACTCCCGGACTGGGCGGCAGCGATCGGCCCATCGACACTGGTGATCATCGACGAGGCCGGCATGGCCGACACCTTGTCCCTCGACACCGCGGTCCGGTTCGCCATTGACCGCGGGGCTAGTGTCCGGCTGATTGGTGATGATCAACAACTCGCCGCGATCGGAGCCGGCGGCGTGCTCCGCGACATCAATAACATTCACGGCGCGCTGCAGCTCACTAAGCTCCACCGCTTCACCGACCCGGCCGAAGCACAAGCCTCGCTCGCCCTGCGGGAAGGCGATACCGGTGCACTCGGTTTCTATCTCGGTCATGGCCGGGTTCATGTCGGTGATCTCGCCAAGATCACCGAGGATGCCTTCGCCGCTTGCGTTCAAGATCGATCGGCCGGACTGGACGCGATCATGCTCGCTCCGACCCGCGAGCTTGTCGCTGAGCTCAACCGGCGCGCCCGTGATCAACGCATCGACGGTGCCCCGGCCGGGCGAGAAGTGCGTCTCGGGGACCGAAACCGGGCGAGTGTCGGCGACATGATCATCACCCGGGCCAACGATCGACGCCTCCGACTCTCGGCCACCGACTGGGTCAAAAACGGCGACCGGTGGACCATCACCCGCATTGGGCGGCGCGGTGGGCTCACGGTCCGGCACAACCGCAGCCAATTGACCGTCCGGCTGCCTATCGCCTACGTCCACACCTCCACCGGTCTTGGGTACGCCACCACTATTCACTCCGCGCAAGGCGTCTCCGCCGACACGATGCACGGCCTGGTGACCGGGCAGGAGTCCCGGCAGCAGCTGTACACGATGCTGACCCGCGGCCGGCATGCCAACCACCTCTACCTTCAAGTCGTCGGCGACGGCGACCCGCACACCCTCATCCGACCGGACACCGTCGCACCGCGCACCCCGACCGAGACGCTGCAACAGATCATCGCCCGCGATGAAGCGCCGATCTCCGCCAGCACTATGCTGCGCGGCCTCAACAACCCAGCGGCCCGGCTCTTCCAGGCGGTCCAGCGCTACACCGACGGCCTCCACATCGCAACCGAACAGCTCGTCGGGCCCCAGACCGTCGCAGAGCTCGACCAAGCCGACCACTACATCCCCGGACTCACCACCGAACCGGCCTGGCCAACCCTGCGAACCCACCTACTCGCGTTAGCGGCCGAAACCGGACAGCACCCACTCCGCTACCTGCTGTCAGCGGCCAGCGAACGCGGACTGCACACGGCAGGCGACGTGGCCGCCGTCCTCTATTGGCGCCTCCCGGAGCTCACGCCGAACCAAGGTCCGCTGCCCTGGCTCCCGGGCATTCCAGAAACGCTCTATGCCCATCCGGTCTGGGGGCCCTACCTGGCCAAGCGATCCCAACTGGTCGCCGACCTCGCCGACCAGGTCCAACACCACGCCTGCCAAGGTGACGCCGGGCCTGTCTGGGCTATACCGGAAACCCACCTAAGCACACGCCTCGTCGGCGAAATCGCAGTGTGGCGGGCCGCCAACGGCATCAATCCCGAAGACCCGCGATCAACCGGAGGAAACCAGCTCGAAACGCTCCCGGCCCTGTGGAAACAACGCCTCGACCGGGACATCGCCCGTTCCACCGATTCGGCAGACAACCCGAGGTTTGACAAGCGACAGGAACCACACACCGCACATAGACGTCGGCACGACGACAGGAAGCGCCCGCACCAAAAACCCGAACGGCGTCCCAGGGGGCCAGCCGCACCCAGCCGATAGCACACCTCAGCCGGCGGATCGCAGCCCTCGGAACATGAGGTTGCACTCCGCACGGTGGCAGGAGAGGCAGCACACTGCCGAATCTGCCCTTTCAGATCAAGGCGCCGCGTGTCCTCCTCCGTGCGGGCCTTGCGCCAGCCTTCTGCGGATGGGAGCGACGTCACGCAGGAGCGCCGAGCGGCGGGTGCTCGAGCACGCGTGGCTTGTACTCGATCAGCTGGATGCGGCCGTCGAAGGTCCGGTGCTCGATCATCTCGAGGGCGACATCCGGGTACCCGTCGTAGATGCGTTCTTCGCCCGTGGCCCCGGTGATCACCGGGAACATTACGACCCGGAAGCGGTCGACGAGTCCGGCTCGGAGCAGGGACCGGCACAGGCTGAGGCTGCCGATCGTGCTGAGGAGCCCCGAGCCGTTCTCCTTCATGGCGCGGACCGCCTCGACGGCGTCGTCGCGGACGAGCGTGCAGTTGGCCCACGTCAGTGGCTCCTCGAGCGAGGAGGAGAACACCACCTTCGACGCTTGCGTGAGCTCGTCGACGGACGCCTCCTCTTCGGGCCTGAACTCTTGGTCATCCGGGACCTCGCCGGCGGCGAAGCCCGACATCAGGCGGTAGGTGTTCGCTCCCATCAGGAAGGTGGCCTCGGGCTGCTCCCCGAGCCAGGCGAGGTACTCCGGGCCCTCGAGGCCCCACCACCCCGGCCATCCCTCTCCCGATGCGTAGCCGTCGAGGGAAGTGATGAAGTCGACGAGAAGCTCTGACATGGCGGTGTCCTTTCCTCGGGTGTCACGAGCTTGGACCGGCCGCGGGCCACGAACTCATCGGGTCCGTTCGGTTGTTTTCGATGAGTTCGCGGTTCTGGACCATGAATCAGTTCACCGCCCGGTTACGAGGGGACGCGGCTGGTGTGGGCCATGACACTCCGGTGAGTGACCGAGTGAGTGACAACGGGACCGAACACAGCGGGACATCGGCACCTGGTCCAGGACGCTTGGCGACCGGCTAGATCATCAAGCGACGCCCGTCCGAGGTGCTTCACACCTAAGCAGTCTGAACGTACGCCTGGTTTCAGGGATAGCGGCTCGGACGCTTCTCTCAACTGGACCCAGGCAGCAATGCAGATCACTTCCAAGCTGCTCTGCCCGTGCCAATCTAACTGCTAGTCAATTGGTCCGGCGTCTTGCGATCATCTAGGTACACCCACGGACCTCACTTACGCCTACCGCCGCATTGTCATGTGCGCTAGAGATCACTGACACGGAAGAGGTCACTGGTTCAAATCCAGTATCGCCCACTAGCACGGATATGGCCCTGACTAGCGAAAACGCAGCAGTCAGGGCCTTTTTCATTTGGCGCATTGCCAGATCTGTGCCAGATAGCCGGGCCGTGGCTGGACCCACACATAAGCGGTCCCGGCCAGCGATGAAAGCGCAAACCGGGACCTCGATGCCCCAGGAGGCACCGTATCCCAATCATCCCAGCATCCCATCACCCCTCTGGCGTCCAGTCAGATCAACCACGATCACCTGAACGTTGAGCTTGTCGAACCTGACAGCATGCCTGCAATGGTGCGCATCGTCTGGCCGGACGCTCCAACAGTGGTCGATCCCATGCGTTTCCCAGACGTCGCAGCCGCGGTCGCACAATTGTTTGCACGGGCGCACATCGTGCTCGCCGCTATCCGAGCGGAGCGGAAACTGTGACCACCTGATTGTGGATTGACAAGACGACCCACTACGACGGGAGCGCCGGGATGCAACCCAGCAGGCGTAGCAGCACAGCCAGCAGCATCAACCGCGCCACGTGTTCGGGGTGGAAGGTGACCGCACCGGAACCGGAGCGGCGATCATGGTGATCAGGAAGACGAGCGTTGCCGGCAAGAACCCAGCGAGTCGCCACCAGGACGGCATGCCGAACCGGATCACACCGGGACCGAAGATGCAGGCCAGGATGGCACCGACCGTTGGTGCCAGCATGACGCCGTAGGTGATCTTGCTGAGTTCCGCTTCGCCGCCGTTGAACACCGGCTGGGTGATGAGGAGTACCCCGGCGTAGAAGACGATCAGTCCGGCGAAGGACACCACAAGTCGGCGCCTGTCTAGCGCCGGATCGATGCGTCTGTCGATCATCGGACTAGTAGTGCCGTTGGTCGTATTGACCATCGCTGTCCCTCAGCATTGCGGGGGGTCAACACCCAAACCGACTTAGAACTCAATCATGGCACTGTCGTTCGCCGGAATCACTGCACGTCCAGAGCCCCGCAGGAGCCGATGGATCAGTAGCGGTGTAACTGGTGCCCCTTCCGATGGCCTGCCAGCCAAGGCGGAGGGCCGAACGTGTAGAGGTGCCCGACCCGAGCATCGCGGCACGGTCCATCCGGAGATCGAGTGCGAGACGTCATCCGTTCCTGATTCACCACGTACTCAGCATTGAGGCTGGTGATGGCCAGGCGCGGCAAATACTCCGTTGACCATGTAGGGCTGGTTCCAGTCGTCAACCACCGTTAGCGCGCGAGCGGCAGATCGTCTCGTCAGCCAGGCCAGCAGACGCCGCGGCAATTCAGGACGGTACAGGAGCGACACCGCCCAGCAGCGCCGCGATCCCCCGCGACTCCGAACAACGCGAAGGCGACTCCCGTCAGCATCCATTCGGCTAGCAACGCCGCAACACCACCCAGCAAGAGCGCGACTCCGAACAGCAGGAACGCGACCCCGGTCAGCGTCCATCGGTCAGCAAAGCCGCAACACCGCTCAGCGGGGCGAGCCCTTGCACGCTGGTGACCGGCCGGCCCCACTCATTGTCGTGATAGGGCAGACGTTCCGTGGCTGACAGCCCAAGGACGGCCCAGTAGACCATCAGGGCCTGGCATGGGTCCAGTGATCATTGGACCCGGTCATCGCCTGCAGC
>Ga0307416_100000389_pt1 | contig 22807 bp, 22 predicted proteins | sample DK1Cmetagenome_2_FD_203821 | JGI IMG/M metagenome (GOLD analysis project Ga0307416, IMG submission 203821) | Maize rhizosphere microbial communities from greenhouse at UC Davis, California, United States - DK15-C-3 | ecosystem: Host-associated > Plants > Roots > Rhizosphere > Soil | place...
GCGCCTTCCGCGCCCAGCTCAAGGCCATCCACCGATGGGGCCGCCAGCAGCAGCCGGCCGACCTCGCCAGCATCCACCAGCCGGTGCTCGCCATCAACGGCGACAGCGACAAGATGGTGCCCTCCAACAACACCGTCGACCTCGCTCGACGACTCCCCAACAGCCAGCTCGTCCTGTATCCCGACGCCGGGCACGGCGGGGTGTTCCAGTTCCACCAGGACTTCGTCAGGCGGGCGCTCGAGTTCCTCTGAGACGGAACCCCGACCCACCCCACCGAACCTTCGCAGAGGACCCGATCATGAAGGCCTACCTCGTCAGCAAGTACAAGCGTCCGATGCAGCTCGGCGAGGTCGCGGAGCCGGCGGTCGAGGACCGCGACGTGCTTGTCGATGTCCACGCGGCCGGCGTGAACATGCTTGACGCCAAGATCCGTGACGGGGAGTTCAAGCTGTTCCTCCCCTACAAGGCGCCCTTCATCCTCGGGCACGACCTCGCCGGCGTCGTCACCGGTGTCGGGTCGGCCGTGACCCGCTTCAGCGTGGGCGACGAGGTCTACGCCCGACCGCGCGACGGCCGCATCGGCACCTTCGCCGAGCGCATCGCCGTGGACCAGGACGATCTCGCGATCAAGCCCGCGAACCTCTCCATGACCGAGGCGGCCTCGGTGCCTCTCGTCGCCCTGACCGCCTGGCAGGCGCTCGTCGAGCGAGCCAACCTGCAGCCCGGCCAGAAGGTGCTCGTCCACGCCGGCTCCGGGGGCGTCGGCGCCTCCGCCATCCAGCTGGCCAAGCACCTGGGGGCGACAGTCACCACCACGACCGGCACCAGCAACCTCGAATGGGTCCGCGACCTCGGCGCCGACGTCGTCATCGACTACCGAACCCAGGACTTCGAGGAGGTCGCCCACGACCACGACATCGTCCTGGACTCCCAGGGCGGAGACACCCTCGCCAAGTCGCTCCGGGTCCTGAAGCCCGGAGGGACGGCCATCGGCATCGCCGGCCCGCCGGACCCAGACTTCGCCCGCCGGCAAGGGCTCCGCCTTCCGCTGCGGCTGGCCATGACCGCGCTGAGCCACAAGACGCGCCGAGCGGCGCGCCGCCACAGTGTGCGGTACTCGTTCCTGTTCATGCGCGCCAGCGGCGCACAACTCGACCAGATCACCAAGCTCATCGAGACCAACGTCCTCCGACCCATCCTCGACCAGGCGTACCCCTTCGACGAGGCCCCCCAAGCCCTCGCCCACGTCGAAGGCGGCCGGACCAAAGGCAAGGTCGTCATCACCATGGTCTGACGTGCAACCCGTGCAGTTGTCCTGTAATCCGCTGCCGCCTGCTCGGACCGGTGGCAGTCCGCGTGGCAGTCCACCAGCCATCACCAGACAGGACTCTGGCGATCCAGCTGGAATCGACCCCTGACCTGAGCTGCACGAACAGCACTCAGGCGCAAGGCCTCGGCGAGGCCAGGCGGAGGTCAGACGGCTACCCCCGGCGAGCTTCCAGCAGCCGCACCGGACGGGCGATCCCCTTGAGCTGCTGCTCCCCCAGTTCCACGAAGCGCACGCCCTGGGGCGGGGCCGACTCGGCCACGCTCTGGCTGACCAGCACCTGGCCCGCGCCGGCGCGGGCGGCGATCCGGGCGGCCAGGTTGACGGTGCGGCCGAAGTAGTCGCCGCCCTGGACCACTACCGGCCCCGCCGCCACCCCGACATGCGCCGGCGGTAGGCCGGCCTCGGGCAGCTGCGCCACCAGCTCCAGCGCCGACCGTACCGCCCCGGCCGGCTCACGGAAGTGGACCATCACCCCGTCGCCCAGCCACTTCACCGGCACCCCGCCGTGCTCGCGGGCCGACCGGCCGACCAACACGGCCAGCGCCTCGGCCAGCTCGGCGGCGGCCGCATCGCCGCGCTCCTCGGTGAGCGGGGTGTAGCCCACCAGGTCCAGGAACGACATCGCCGGGACCCGCCCGGGCCGCCCGAGCATCCCGGCCGCCTCGAGCTCGTTCTCGATGCGCTCGACCAGGCCCTCGGTCCACAGCAGCTCCTCCTGCCGGTGGTAGATGGCCAACAACGCGGGGTCCCCCACCGGCAGGAAGCCGATGCTGAGGTCGGCGGCCTGCTCCATGGCCGTCCGCTGATCGCCGCCGGAGGCCAGCACGGGCCCCTCGAACCGCGCCTGGTAGACCTCGCCCCAGGCCGTGGTGATCAGCCGCAGGCCCTCCACGTGGGCCCGGCCCAGCCGGGCCAGCCAGGGCAGGTCGAAGATCCCGCTGGACAGGGCCAGCCGCAGGAACGGCACCACCGCCAGCTCGTCCTCCCGCATCGGCTCGTCGGGGCCCATCCGGGCGAACCCCATCGACTCCAGCACCGCGCCGAGCGTGTCGAGCTCGATCCCCGTCTCCTGGCTCACCTGCCGGTAGGTCCGCGTCGAGCGCACCGCCCACCGCCGGAACGGCGGGGTCTCCAGGAAGGCGAACGACAGCCGGCCCGCCCGGATCGCCGAGGCGATCCCCGCCATCGGCAGCCCGGCCCGCTCGCACGCGGTGGCCAGGCGGACCTTCGGCATATCGGTCTCCCGGAACGGGCCGACGCCGTCGCGGGCCACCAGGATGCCGAGGTCGACCAGCCGCTGGACCTCGGCCTCGGTGATGCCGGCGAGGTCGGCGAGTTCCGCAGCCGACAGCCCGTTCATGCCGCCATCATCCTAGGAGCGGGGCAGCCTCCACGGCGAGGATCGCTGCATCCAGGTCGGCAGCTGGCTTCGACGAGGGTCCGGCGGCCCACAGGCACCCGGGTCGGCCAAGCACCGCCTGCTGACGTGAGCTGCAAGGACGGCACCCGCCAGCACGCCGTGGACGATCCGCTGCTGTCTTGTAAACAGCAGGTTGGGGGTTCGAGTCCCCCCGCCAGCTCCAGGCCTGGCCTGCGCAATCAGGTCGGGCCGGGGCCGCTGAGGGCCGCCGCTTTCTTGCATCTTTCGTCGCGCAGCTGGTGAACGACCACCCGGGCTGGGCGACCGCGGTCGCAGTCGCGGTGTTCACCGCCTGCGGGGTGTACCAGCTCACCCCGTTGAAGTCGCGCTGCCTGAAGCATTGCCGCTCGCCACGAGCGACCCGCGCCGTTCGGCGTCGAAGCCGGCAGAGGTAGGGGTGCCTGGATGGCGCGGGTCGCCCGGTCGCAGATGCAGTCCGTTGACGCGCGTACGCGTCAATGGGCAGGAGCCGTCAGTGTGCGTGGGGGCGCCGCCACGGTATGCGGTGGCGGGTGGGTGGGCAGCCTCGGGCTGTCGATGCAGGACAGCGGGGGCTGGGCCAGCCTGCCCGCCACAACGCGTCCGCCACAACGGGTGCAACCCGAGACTGCCCAGGCCAGGATAACCCGCGACCAGCCCGCCAATCTGGCGGCCCGCTTGCCCTGTCGATGTCGGTGGGCTGGTGGGGTACAGTGACCTGCGGAGCTTCGCTCCGCCTGTCACACCGAGAGTGACAGGTTCCCGGACCCAGCCCCTGTCCGGGTGCTCCGACGACGGCCTGTAGGCCCGTTCGGCATCTGGGCTCTTCCAGCTGGCCTGCTGATCGGTTCGCCAGACCTGGCAACCAGAAAGGCAGGCTGCGCCATGCCGATCGACCCCTCAGAGCTGACCAAGAGCATCGGCGCCATCGGCACCCTGGACCCCGAAGACGGGCTGGCCCCCACCCTCCAGCAGATTGTCATCGCGGCCAAGCAGCTGTTCCAGGCCGATGCGGCCGGGCTGATGCTGATCGACCGCGAGGGCCGGCTGCGTTGGGCCAGCGCCACCGACCAGACCGCCCAGACCCTGGAGGACGGCCAGGAACGCCTGGCCCAAGGGCCCTGTATGGTCGCGTTCAGCCAGCGGGCCCCGGCCGCGATCCGTGACATCCGCCACGAACCACAGTGGGGCGAGCTCGGCCGGGTGCTGGTCGGTGAGGGGATCTGTGCGGCCTTGAGTGCGCCGGTGGAGGTCGACGGCAGCGCCATCGGCACCCTGGACATCTACAGCAGCGTGCCCTGGGACTGGGACGACAGCGAGCTCGCCGCCCTCCAGACCTATGCCGGGCTGGTGGCCAGCCTGCTCGCGGCGGCGGTCACCGCCCAGGTCAAGGGCCAGCTGGCCAGCCAGCTCCAGGCCGCCCTGGCGCATCGGTGGCTGATCGAGCAGGCCAAGGGCATGGTGATGGGCCGCGAGGGCCTGGATGCCCAGGCGGCCTTCGAACGGCTACGACAGGCAGCCCGGTCCTCGTCCCGGCGGCTAGTGGATGTGGCCAGTGAGGTCACCGCCGGCAAGCCGCTGCCGCCGGCCAACCGAGCGGGCCGAGGTCCGGGCCGGCAGCAGCCAGCTGGCGGCGAGGATCGTCCAGGCCCCACCCGCTGACCGGAGACCGCAGCAGCCAGGCCGAGCCGATACCCCAAGCCCAAGCAGCTGGTCTCCTCGTCGCGGTCCCGGGTCGCGGAAGCACCCTCGCCCGGCGGGTGCCGCTGCGCGGTGGGCGGGACGCCCGAATGTGTGTCACCGGGACCATCCGGTCCGACCCGGGGTCAAGGGTGGAGCGCCCGCAGGCCGCCCAGCTCGCCCTTGGGCCGTCTCGGCTGGTCGGCGTCGGCGGTCGAGGACGAACGAGCTAATGGCGATGCAGTGGGCCGTGGATGCGGGCGGCTCGCTGTGTGGCCAGCCGGCGGGTGAGCACCAGACGGAACGAGTGGGCGCGACATGAGCCCTTTCGTCAAGACCGTGCCCCCGCTGGTCAGGCGAGGAGGCAGACGGCTGGTGGGACGACGTGCCGAGCTCGAGCACTGCTCCATTGGATTGCCGCAGCCCTTCTCCAGGCCGAGCGCAGGCGTCGAGACGAGGAGGGAGCTCGCGGTGTTGTTGGTCGGGATCGATTGGGCCGAGCGTCACCATGACGTGTGTGTGATGGCGGCCGACGGGAGGGTGCTGGCCCGCGAGCGGATCACCGATGGGGTGGCTGGGGTGGCTCGGCTGCATGAGCTGATCGCCTCGTGGGCGGAGGAGCCGGCCGAGATGGTGGTCGGGATCGAGACCGACCGGGGGCTGCTGGTCGGGGCGGTCAAGGTGCTGGCCCGAGGCCACCAGCAGCTGGTCTGGGCCCGCCAGCGGCAGGCCAACATGCTGCCCAGCGCCCTGCGGGCCTTCTACCCGGCCGCGGTGGCCGCCTTCGGCGGGGACCCCGGTGGTCGGGATGCAGTGGCCGTGCTCGGCCTGGCCCCAGGCCTGAGCTGGGCCGGGTGCTGTCGCATGCCATCCAAGCCGCGCTGGCCAGCCAGCAGCTGGAGGCCCCGCCGGTGGTGGCTGCTGCGTACGGCCAGGTGGTGGCGGCCGCGGTGGCGGTTATCGCCAGCCTGAGCCAGCAGTTGGCCGGGCTGGAGGCTGCGCTCACCAGCGCGTTCGTGGCGCACCGGGACGCTGGGATCGTGCGCAGCCAGCCCGGGCTTGGGTTGGTGCTGGCCGCCCGGGTGGTGGCCGAGTTCGGCGACGATCCCAACCGCTATGCCAGCGCCAGGGCCCTGGCCAACCGGCTGGTCGGGATCTTGCACGGCTGCCTAGGCCACCATCAGCTCTATGACGAGCAACTGGCCTGGCCCACAACGACCGCCGCTGCCGCCTGACCAAGCCGGGGAGGGGTGCCGGGGGAGGGGACACCCCCCCCCCGGCGTACTGGCCAGCCCGGTCGCCCGGGCCACCGTGGTGCCGGTGGGGCAGGCCTGCCCGCGCGTCAAGGGTCGGCCGCAGGCCGATCGCGCAGCGAGGCCCAGCGCCCTTGACGCGCGCATCGTCCGACGCCGGCCTTGGCCGGTGGTCAGGATGATCCGGCGGCGAGCAGGGCCTCGGTGAGCAGCTCAGCAGCCTGCTCGGTGTGGTGGTCATCCCCCTCGTCGAGGACCTGGCGGCGGGCGCGGGCCAGCACACGACGGTCGCCGGCAGCCAGCTGGATCAGCTGCTGGGCCTTGGCGGCCTTGCCCGCGCCGCTGGCGACCTCGATGAAGGTGGGCAGCATGGTGTCGTACCAGAGCGGCCCGGTGCTGTGGTCGGTGCGTTGGCTGGCCAGCTCATGGGCACGCTGGACCAGCCGTGTGACCAGCTCCTCGTCTGCGTCCACCTTGTCCCTCCTGGCCTGCCGAACGCTGTCCATCGTGCTGCCCAGGCCACCCTGGAGCAACCCGTCCGCTGGGACGGCCGACCAGACGCCTTGACGCCTACCAGCGTGGGATGTCTTGACGCCGGCCGCTTGTCGGGCCGGGTGGTATTCCCGCCGGGTGAGGGCATCGGCCGAACGCGGCCGGGTGCAGGGTCCCGGCCACGCCGAGGCCGATCTAAGTGAGTCCCGGACTCGACCGGCCGTCGTGGCAGTCCACCAGCCATCACCAGACAGCACTCCAGCGATCTGGCTGGATTAGGCACCTGACCTGAGCTGCGCAGACAGCACTCAGGCGCACTGGGTGGACGGAGAGCACCAGCCTACGGATGTGGTGGTTGGCGTGGCCAGCTGCCGTTGTCGCCTCAGCGCAGCGGGCAATCGCACCGCCGAAGCGGTCCTTGCATTCCCACTTCGGTCAGATGGTAATAGTGGAGGCCGTGCTCGTTGGTCCAAGGGCCGGCGATACTTCCCTCCGCCAGAAGCTCGTTGAGGGCTTGCTGTACCACTTCGGCCGCGTCCCGCCAGTCATTCCACAACTGTCTTGTTGACAGCGGGTTTGGGGGGTTCGACTCGCCCTCATCTCCCAGGACCTCAAGTCACAGGCCTGTAGCCCTACCCTGCATGGCTCGATGTCGTTCCTCGCCATAGGCACTGATCACCGAGCGACGCTGATGATGGAATGCCGTCGAACCGGGCCAAGCCGGGCGTCTGCCCAGGTGCTGTGGCCGTTCGGTGACCGAACCGAGTGCGGCGCGTACCGGTCGCGGTGTCGCATCGTGACCCGGTCGGCCCATGCTCTGGAGGTAGAGGGGTCAACCGGACTCCAGGGGGAGACGCCATGTCCACCACACTGCACAAGACCCCGACCCGTCCATCCGCGCCGCGCCCGCCTCGCCGCCGCCGGGTCGCCCTGTTCGCCGCCGGCGCGGTGCTCATCGCCGCCCTCGGCTCGGGCGCCGCCCTCGCCCTGGGCGACCGGAACGATGGTCAGAGCGCAGCCGCCACCCAGTCCGCTGCCGCGGCCGCTCGGCCAGCCGCCAGCGACCAGTCCGCCAAGCCGGCCGCTGGTCAGTCCGCCAAGCCGGCCGCGCCGGCCAGCCGCGCCACCGCCGCCGGCCAGCAGCAGGGCTCCGGGTCCGGCCAGGAGCAGTCATCCAACCCGTCCGGCAGCTCCAAGCGCGAGGGCGTGACCACCCTCGCCGACGGCCGCTACGACGCCTACGTCCGCAAGGTCGACCCCGACCGCGACCTGATCGTGGTCGACCTGGTCCAGGTCTTCACCGGCAAGGCCGCCGTCCAGGCCGCCCTTGAGGACGGCATGGACCGCTCCGCGGCCGAGGTCCGCGACACCTATGTCCGCAACCAGAACGACCGCCTGCGGACCCTGGAGATGGCCGGCAGCGTGAAGCTCAACCTGATCGGCGCGTGCGACTCGACCGGCCAGGACGGGCTGTTCACCAAGCTGATCAAGGACGCCAGCTACGGGCAGGGTCAGCTCTTCTACTACACCCTGCGGGTCCAGGACGGCGTGGTCCAGCGCATCGACGAGCACCAGGCCCAGCCCGCCTGCTGAGCCACCCGGGACCGAGGCGCTGCTCGATCAGGTCGAGTAGCGCCTTCCCGCGTGCCCAAAGTCAGCAGGGGTCTCCAGGGTCTCGGCGGCAGGTCCTTGCCTATGACCCACCAATCCCGCGACCACTGGTCGGCAGCTCGACCCTGGCGCTTCTCGTCGATTCCTCTCTCGGGATCGCGTCCGACGTTCTGGCGGATCGGCTATGAGACGTTGCCTCTGGTGTCGCACGGGAGCTGCATTTGGCGCTGGGTGGCGCTGAGCTCCTGGTCGATGACCTTCAACGTTCGCTCCATCGCCTCGGGACGGAGGCCACCGATACTCTCGTGAAATGGATGGTCGAGGAACTGCACGAGGAGCAGCATCGAGGTGATCACCGCGACCACGGTCCCCATGAGTAACGCCTGAGTGAGGGCGCGTTCGCCGCTGTCGGCGAAAAACAGCATGTAGACGAAGATCAGCCCGGAGGTGAAGAACAGCACCAGCCAGAGCGGCGAGGGGATCACCCCGATCGCACCGTGGATGCGGTCGCTGCGCGCTTCTTCGCGCGTTGATCGCTCGTCGAGCCACTTGCTGTAGGCCGCCTGCTCTGTCGGGGTTGTTGGATCGGCGCGCTGGAGGGTGTCGAACAACTTCGTGGCCCACGGGTTGAGGTCTTCGCCCAGTGTCCCGGCCTCCATCCGGTCCCACTGCACCCCGGCGACCGAACGGGCGTAGCAGACCAACTCTGCGGTCAACTCCTCGGAAACTGCCGGAGGGAGGAGCTGGGCCGTCTCGACTTGTTGGGCCACGATGCGCGCCTCGGACTCCGCACCCGCTCTCGCCGCGTCATAGCTCGAGAACGCCAGGAACACCACGAACCCGAGCAGCACGGCAAATCCGGTAGCGAGGACCCCGAAGACGCCAGCGGCGCGGTCGCCGTCATTGAAGTAGCTGCCATCGGGTGCCCTGCGACGCACCCAGAGCATCGCCGTGATCGCGATGCCGGTCGCTGCCACCACGATCACGATCGCGACCGCAAGACTCATCAAGGCACCATCCCATCAACCGTCACCCGTCGACACGCCAGGATCCTGCTTTCCCTGCTGTCGCTCCGGCGGCCAGCACCGGCAGATCGCTGTCGTCGCCGTGGCAGTGCGCGGTGACCACGCCGGCCAGCCTCCCGCCTGGCCCATGGTTCGGACGACCGCGACATGGCCGTCAGCCTGGGAGTCCTGGCTGTTGCAGGATCAATACCGTGGCCAGGATGAGCAGCACCGCGCCCACGGTGATGAGCGCGTAGCGGATCGTATGCAGCTTGAAGGTGCTGCCGATCCCGACCAGGAACAGCACCGCGGCCAGGAACACCGTGATCCGGATGTAGTCGTCGCCCACGACCGCCGCGTGGTTGCCGGCCGCCGACGCCGCCACCGCCTCCCGGTCCAGGGCCTCGGCCTTGGCCTGGTCGGCGAGGCGGTACTGAGGCATATAGCTGGGGCCGGGTGGGGCGCGGGGGTTGCGGAAGGGATCGGTGGCCATCCAGGCGTCGAAGGCGACCTTGAACTCGGGCCGGAAGCGCCGCTCGGCGACGGCCTGCTTCTGGGGGTCGTCCAAGGTGAAGGCGGTGAACCAGGCGGTGAAGGTCGAGGAGTCGAAGTTGCGGGTCGACAGCGCGGCCAGGTCGGCCCGGGTGGCCAGGTTGCGCAGGGTGGCGGCCTGGGCGAGCTCGAGGCGGGATTCGGTGCCCCACTTGGCCGCGGCATAGCCCGACCAGGCGGCCGCGATCGTGACCAGCGACAGCAGCAGGGCCTCGCCGATCTGCACCAGCCGCGAATGCCGGTCGGCGGCGGCGGATGCAGCGGGTTGGTGCGGCTCCTGGGTGTGCTCGTGCGCCTTTTTGCCGACCTCGATTGGGGACAAACCCTCAGGCATCAACCTGCTCCATGGTCATCAGACGAGCGGTCCATCACATCGTCGTCACCGGGCGCCTGTGTGTCGTCACCCTTAACGGGTGATGCGGCGGCGGGGTAGGACCTGGCGATGGAGCCGGGCGGAACCCGTTGGCTCCAACCCGGCATCCGGACGAGCCTGCCTCCTTCGGCCTCAAGGCTGATACAAAGCGAGGCTGGTGGCGCTCGGATGGGTAGTGCCATAGGTCGCGGCAGGTCCCCCAGGCACCGGCCCGGCCGAGCGCCACCAATCCGATCGACAGGGCACCAGGCGGAGCGGCGGACACCCCCCGCCAGCTTCAGGAACCGCAGGTCAGGGGCGTCCATCGTCCGTCACTTGGGTCGCGAGTGGCCGAGCCGTCCTTCAGCGTGCCGGTGTCCTTCACCCTTGTGTCGACGATGGAGCCGGGCGCGGGGAGGGGTCGTCGCCCGTCGAGGATGCCTCGTCCGCCGGGCGGTAGGCCCAGTCGTAGACCACCACCGTCCCGACGACCAGGTCCTGTAGCGAGGCGTTGCGCCGGCTGGCCAGGACCCACAGCAGCCCGGCCGGGAACAGCACGTACAGCACGGCCCGGGCGAACGAGCGCCGCAGCGACAGCCGCTGGCCGCGACGGTCCACCACCCGTAGCCCGGCCAGCTGCTTGCCCACGGACCGGCCGGTCGCCGCCCAGCTCAGGCCCAGGTAGAAAACGGCGATCACCCCGCCCGTGCCGGCGTCGAGCCAGTTGGGCAGGACGGGCAGGCGGAGGGGCGGGCCGGTCAGCAGGTAGCGGACCACGCCGGCGGCCAGCAGCCCCGACAGCCCAAGCAGCCAGGCAATCCCCAGGTCCACGGCGTCGGCCACCACGCGGGAGGCGAAGCCGGCCCGGTGACCCTGCAGGGCCCTGGCCTCGGCATAGCGGATCTCTCGGGTCATGGCCCCAGTTCCCTGGGGGGTGGACTGGTCTGGCGCTGCCCGTCGCGTTGCAGGATGCGGTCGACGATCCGGCTGACCAGACCGTCGACGCGCATGCCCTGCACCCGCAGGGCGTCGACCGTCTCGCTGGCCATGGTGCTGCTCGACTCGCGGATGATCTCACCGAGATCGACCTCGTCGATGACCTGCTCGGTCAGTTCAGGCAGGTCGACACGGGCCAGGATGGCATCGATGTCCACCCGGGCGACGATCGCGTCCAGGTCGAGGCGGGCGACGACGGCTTGCAGGTCGATACGTTGGGCGATGGCGTCGACGTCGACGCGGTCCACGATCCGGTCGAGATCCATCCGGTCCACCACCTGGTCCAGATCGACCCTGGCTACCACCTGGTCCAGGTCGATCTCATCGAGGACGGCGGCGACCAGCGCAGAGATCAACGCCCGGATGGCCCTGACGGCAGCCGCCTGCACACGTCGTTGCTCAGCCAATCCCCGCGCCGCCCAGCCGTCCAGGTCCAGATGGTGCCGGGCCACCGCCACCGACCCCTGGGCGAAGGCCACCGCCGGACGGGCCAGGACCCGCAGCGGCCAGCCGACCCGGCCCGCGACCATGGCCGCGGCGTCCCACGAGCGCCGCTGCGCCTCCACCGCCAGACCCAGCGCCGCCGCGGCCAGCAGCCGCGGCACGTCGATCCGACCATCGCGTGTCCGCGGACGGGTCAGCTCCGACGGCAGCGTCACCAACGCCCGCTCGCTGTTCTGCACCGCGACACCCCTCCACTCCGGCGCTCTGGCCTCCCGTCGAGTGTCGCGCCGGCAGGGTCAGCTGGCTTCACCCGTTCCAGGTGATCTGGCGGTGGGATTGAGCCTGGGCTGGTGGCCTAGGAGGCGGGGCCTAGATCACCCGGCTAGGGTGAGGCGCGCTCACCCCGCAGGCGCCAGGATCTTCTCCGTCCATCGAGATCCTCGAGGCTTGCCATGGCATCAGCCACCGAGGCCACTCGTCGTGCGGTTGCGGCTGTCTCCGAGCGCCTGCCGATGCACGACCGGCAGGACTTCGCCGACGCCGACCGCGGCTTCGTCGGCCGGAGTGAGCAGCGCCAGGTCAAGGCCGCCGACGGCCGGGTGGTGTGGGACCTGGACGCCTACCGGTTCCTGGACGGGTCAGCTCCCGACACCGCCAACCCGAGCCTGTGGCGCCAGAGCCAGCTGGTGGCCAGGGACGGACTGTTCGAGGTCGCGCCCGGCATCTACCAGGTGCGCGGCCATGACCTGTCGAACATCAGCTTCGTCGAAGGCGACAGCGGCGTCATCGTGATCGACCCGTTGATCTCCAAGGAGACCGCGGCCGCCGCGTTCGCCCTGTACCGGCAGCATCGGGGCCAGCGGCCGGTGACGGCGATGATCCACACCCACTCCCATATCGACCACTTCGGCGGCGTCAAGGGCATCATCAGCCAGGACGACGTCGACTCGGGTCGTGTACCGGTGATCGCCCCCGAGGGCTTCATGGCGCACGCCATCTCCGAGAACGTCTTCGCGGGGACGGCGATGGGCCGCCGCGCGGGCTACATGTACGGCGCCGCGTTGGCCAAGGGCCCGGCCGGGCAGATCGGGGCCGGGCTGGGGCAGACCACCTCGACCGGCGAGGCGACCCTGATCGCGCCGACGGTCGAGATCAAGTCCACCGACCAGGAGCTCACCGTCGACGGTGTGCGGATCGTGTTCCAGGTGACGCCGGGCACCGAGGCGCCGGCCGAGATGAACTTCTACTTCCCCGACCGCCGGGCCCTCTGCGCGGCCGAGAACGCCACCCACAACCTGCACAACATCCTCACCATCCGTGGCGCGGTGGTCCGCGACGCCCACGCCTGGGCCCATTACCTGACCGAGACCATCGCCCTGTGGGGCGAGGAGCTGGAGGTCGTCTTCGCCTCCCATCATTGGCCAATCTGGGAACGCGAACGCGCCGTGGAGTTCCTGGCCATGCAGCGCGACCTGTACCTCTACCTGCATGACCAGACGCTGCGGCTGATCAACCAGGGCTATGTCGGCGACGAGATCGCCGAGCTGCTCCAGCTGCCGCCGGCGCTGGAGGCGGCCTGGCACACCCACGATTACTACGGGTCCGTCTCCCACAACGTGAAAGCCATCTACCAGCGATATATCGGCTGGTACGACGGCAACCCGGCCCGCCTGTGGCCCCACCCACCGGCCGAGGCCGCCCGCCGCCATGTGGCCGCCATGGGCGGTGCCGACGCTACTGTCCAGGTGGCGCAACAAGCCTACGACGAGGGGGACTACCGCTGGGCCGTGGAGCTGCTCAACCATGTGCTGTTCACCGACGAGACCCATGCCGGGGCGCGGGCGTTGCAGGCCGACGCGCTGGAGCAGCTCGGGTTCGGCTCTGAGAACGGCACCTGGCGCAGCGCCTTCCTGGCCGGTGCAGCCGAGCTGCGCCATGGGCAGTTCGGCACCCCCACCGTGACGGCGTCCGCCGACATTCTCGGTGCTCTGACGGTGCCACAGGTCTTCGACAGCATCGCCGTCCGCGTCGATGGACCCAGGGCCTGGGACCAGTATCTGCTTCTGTCGTGGATGATCACCGACACCGGGACCACCCATGTGACCGAGCTGCGCAACGGGGCGCTGAACCACCGCGTCTCGCCGGCGCCGGTGGCCGGGAGCACGACCTTCACCCTCACCCGGCCGACGCTCATCGGGCTGGTGACCGGCACCGTGGACCTCAAAGCCGGAATCGCCGACGGCACCGTCACCGTCGACGGCGACCCGGCGGACCTGCAGCGCCTGGTCGACCTGCTCGCCCCGGTGAACCCCGACTTCGCGATCGTCACCCCCTGATCACGACCGGCAAGAGGGTGACGCCTGACACGCCGGTCAGGTGCCCTGCGACATTGCTCGACGGCCCTGGACCCCGCATCCTCGGTCCGGGGTGTGTCGCGTCGGACCTGGGCACCGAGTGGTTCCGGATCACCGGTACGGGCGGCTCGGCCCAGCAGAGGAGGGAGCGGGGTGAGCAGGCCGGTCGGAGACCGCGCGGTGGTGCTCGGGGCGAGCATGGCGGGGCTTCTGGCCGCCCGCGTCCTCGCCGACGCCTACGCGCAGGTGACGGTGGTCGACCGGGACCAGCTGCCCGAGGGGAGCGCCCAGCGGCGTGGGGTGCCCCAGGGACACCACCTCCATGCCCTGCTGGCGCGCGGGCAGCAGGCCCTGGAGGAACTGTTCCCCGGGCTCACGGCGACGCTGGTCGCCCAAGGGGTGCCGGCCGGGGACATGCTGGGCAACGCGCGGGTCTACCTCAGTGGATACCGGCTCCGGCAGGCCGACACCGGACTGGTCCTGCTGTGCGCCAGCCGACCGGTCCTCGAGGGTCACGTGCGGGCCCGGGTGCGGGCCCTACCCAACGTGGTCCTGCTGGACTCCTGCGACATCAACGGCCTGGCCGCGACCCCCGATGGTCGCCGGGTCACCGGTGCACGGGTGCAGCGTCGGGAGGGCGGCGGGGCCGAGGAGGTCCTCGGCGCCGAGCTGGTGGTCGACGCCACCGGTCGTGGCTCACGAACGCCGGTGTGGCTGGAGGCGCTCGGGTATGAGCGGCCGGCCGAGGACCAGGTGCGGATCCGGCTGGGCTATGCGTCCCGGAACTACCGGCTGCCGCGCGGTGCCCTCGGCGGCGACCTGGCCGCCCTGCACGGGCTCACCCCGCAGCATCCGCGGGGTGGGGCGTTCCAGGTGCTGGGCGATGGCCGGCTGATGGTGACGCTGGGCGGCGTCCTGGGTGATCACCCGCCCACCGACCCCGCCGGCTTCCTTGCCTTCGCCCGGTCACTTCGGTTCCCGGACATCTACGAGGTGGTCCGGGACGCCGAGCCGCTGGACGACCCGGTTGCCATCCGGTTCCCGGCCAGTGTGCGGCACCGCTACGAACGGTTGAGCCGGTTCCCGGACGGGTTGCTGGTGGTGGGCGACGCCGTGTCCAGCTTCAACCCCATCTACGGCCAGGGGATCACCGTGGCCGCGCTCGAGGCGCTGGCCCTGCGCCGTCACCTGGAGCGGGGCGCAGAGCCGCAGCCGGGCCGCTTCTTCGGTGAGGTGGCCCGCGTGGTCGATGTGCCGTGGGACATCGCGGCCGGCGGCGACCTGGTCTTCCCCGGCGTCCCCGGACGCCGACCTCTGAAGGTCCGGTTGGTCAGCGCCTACCTGGCTCGGCTGCACGCCGCCGCCGCCCACGACCCTGCGCTGGCCAGCGCCTTTGTCCGGGTCATCGGCATGGTCGCTCCTCCCCAGTCGCTCCTGGGCCCCGGCGTCGCCCTTCGCGTGCTGCGGGGGAACCTGCGCGCAAGGCCGGGCGCCGACGTCGCGGGCAATCCCGACGCCGTCCGGACCAGGCTCCAAGGGTGAGTCGAGCTTGGGTCGAAGGGGACGTCACCTCGGTGCGGGCGGCCATCGCCGGGCGCTATCTCGGTGCAGAAGACGGTGCGGGCTTCGCCGCCGAACGGCGCTCCAGGCCTGGGCTGCTGCTCCGGCCGGTCCCTGACAGTCCGCGGGTATGGGACCTGGTCGCCGCCGCCGACATCGCCGCCTACCAGACCCTCCGCGACGAGCGGCTCGCCACCCTGCCCGGCGTGGGTCGGCTCACCTCCACCATCGTCCTGAAACGCGTCGTCGAGGACCGCCCCTACCCCGTCACCCGTCCCCGGGTGACCCGGGGTCAGCGCTCCACCAGCTTCCAGTAGGAGTCCTTGCGGGCGATCTTGTCGCCCCTGAACTCGAACAGGTCGCAGCCTTGCACCTCGATCGGCTCGCCCTGGGTGGTCGTCCCGGTGAGGAGCCATTCCGAGCAGCCCCGGTTGCCGCTGACCCAGTGGCGGTCGTTGCCGTAGTGGACGTCGGGGATCCCGGCGAAGCGGCTCGCCAGTCCCGAGCGTACCTGCTCCCGTCCCTCGGACCTCCGTCCCCAGGGATGTGGTCCGCGCGGCATCTCCAGGACGCAGTCGTCGGTGAAGAAGCTCATCACCGCGTCGAGATCGTGGGCGTTGAAGGCGTCGAGCAGACGCCGCAGGGTCTCCACGGTCACCTTGCCGGTGTCCGCCACTGGAACGACCTCCTTCACCGCCGCCCAGCGCGGCGCGCGATCCGCACAACGGTCAGGGGACCAGGACGAGCTTTCCGCGGACGTGGCCGCCCTGACTGATGCGGTAGGCCTCGGCGGCGCGGTCGAACGGGAACGTCTGGACCTTGAGCACCAGCTTGTTCTGGGCCAGCAGGTCGGCGACCAGCGCCAGGGCCTCCATGGGGCGGCTGTCGCTCCCGCCACCGCTGACGCGGCCGCCGGCCTTGCCGACGGAGAAGTTCGCGATGCTCAGCACCTGGGACGGCTCGAGCGCCAAACCGATCAGGTCCTCGATCGGGGTCTTGCCCGCGACGTCCAGGACCGCGTCGACCGGCCCGCCGGCGGCGTCCCGGACCCGCCCGGCCACGCCCTGGCCATAGCGCACCGGGGTCGCCCCGATCTCCCGCAGGTAGTCGAGGTTGGCCTCGCCGGAGGAGGCGATGACCTTGGCGCCCCGGGCGACGGCCATCTGCACGGCGGCCGCGCCCACGCCACCGGCGCCGCCATCGACGAACAGCGTGTCGCCGGCCTTGACGTCGAGCAGCCGAAGGCTGCGTTCCCCCGTCTCACCGGCCACACCGGCCGCGGCGGCCACCGCCCAGTCGATCGACGGCGGCTTGGCCGCCCAGGAGTCGAGCACCGCGTAGTCGGCCTGGGTGTTGCGGCCGCGCCCGAAGACCTCGTCACCCACGGCGACTCCGGTGACCCCCTCGCCGACCTCGTCGACCACGCCGGCGGCGTCATGGCCCAGGTAGCCCGTGCCCTGCATCGGCCGGCCGCCGGCCGTGGCGCCGCTGATGGTCTTCCAGTCGATCGGGTTCACGCTGGCCGCCCGCACCGCGATGCGGACCTGCCCAGAGCCAGGGTGGGGATCGGGAGCTTCGGCCCACTCCAGGACCTCCGGGCCCCCGTACGCCTTGAACTGCAGCGCTCGCATTCAACCGTCCTTCCGCAGGGCATCGACGGCAGCCGCCGCTGGCCACCCGACCCTACACGGCTCCGGGCTCGGCCATCGGCTCGACCTGGCGGCGGCGGCGGCCGGGGCGGGCCATCAGGAGCAGGGCGCCGAGGCCCACCAGGACCAGGAGGGCCTCCAGCCAGCCGCCCACCACCGGGATGGCGGCGACCAGCACGACCACCAGGAGCCCGACGGCGAGCGCTCCCAGGGTGCTCCCGAACGAATGGCCCTCACCGCGGACGACCAGGCGGCCGAGGGCCAGGCCGACCACCGCCTGGGCGGCGAAGGCGATCGCCAGGACGAACAGGAAGACGAGGATCGCCGCGACCAGCAGGCCGGCGAACAGCGTGATCCCGGTGAGGGAGCCGAGGCTCAGCAGGCCAAGGACGACCGCGACCAGGATGGTGACCAGGAGCAGCAGGACCAGGCCGATGATGACGCCGATGAAGCCGAGCACCCCGAACCCGAGGCTGGGCAGGATGCGGCGCCGGGCCGAGTCGGCGGCGCCGCGGACCAGCCGGGGCAGGAGCCACACCAGCAGCACCCCGATGACCAGGAGGCTCACGTAGCGCCGGACGACGTCCAGCAGGCGATCGGCGAGGGTGGGTTCCCGTTGTTCCCCGGCGGGCTCGGCGAGATTCACCCGTTCGCTGTCGCCGACCGACCCGCCCCGGGTGTAGTCGCCGGTGGAGCCGAGGACGCTGCCGGCGACGGCCCCGTCCATCTGCATGCGGCCGGTGCCGAAGATGAGGTCGCCGCCGATCTGGGAGCCGGATGCGACGGTGGCCTGGCCGGCGCCGAGGAGGACGTCCTCGTTGACGCGGCCTTCGATGCGGGCCTGGCCGGCCCCGACCCGAAGGTCGCCGTCGACCTGGCCGGAGATGGTGGTGCTGCCGGCGGCGACCAGGGCGTCGCCGGTGACCGTGCCGGCCACGGTGACCGTGCCGCCGCTGGCGACCAGGTCGCCGTCGACCCGGCCGTCGATCCGGACGGTGCCGGCGGAGGCGATCAGGTCGCCCTGGACGGTCTCGCCGGCGGGGACGACGACCTGGCGGCCGGCGCGGCGGACCTTGCCGCCGAGCTCGGTCTGCTGGGTCGCGGCCGCGGTCGACAGGGGCGTCAAGGCGATGGCGAGAATCACGAGTGCCTTCATCGGTGAGCTCCTTTGCGGGCCACGTTGAAGCTGGAGAGCATGCCGTTCCTATGTGCTCGGGTCAGGTTAGGAAGCGGCCGCGGCGGCGTCTTGAACGGAATTGACCTGGCTCTGGAACTCGGTCGGGGTGGTGCCGGTGAACTGGCGGAACTCGCGGATCAGGTGGGCCTGGTCGGCGTAGCCGGTCTCGGCCGCGACCAGGCCCCAGTCGAGTGGCCGGTCCGCGTCGAAGTGCCGCCACACGCCGTTGAAGCGCAGCAGCCGGGCCGCGGTCTTGGGGGCCATCCCGACCTGCTGGCGGAACCGGGCGATCAGGTGCTTGTGGCTCCAGCCGACCTCGCGGGCCAGCTCGCCGATGGCCACGGCTCCGCCGGTGGCGTTGAGCCGCTGCCAGGCCCAGCCGACCTCGGGCGCGGGCCGCGGCCCCCGGTCCAGCCGCCGGAGCAGGAACTGGTCCAGCAGGGCGAACCGCCGCCGCCAGCTCGGGGTGTCGCGGAGCCGCTCGCCGAGGCGCCGCCCGCCGGCCCCGAGCACCTCGGCCAGGTCGACGGTGTGGCCGCTGAGCCGGTCAAGGGGCAGGCCGAGGATGCGGTAGGCGCCAAGGGGGGACAGCAGCACCTCCAGGTACGAGGGGGAGCAGTCGCCCTCGAGGACGATCGAGCTGTCGTGGCCGCCCATGACGAACGCCGGGGGCCGGTACGGGGAGTCGGCCAGCTTGACGACCAGGGGGACGGCGGTGGTGGCGGGCAGGGCCAGGTGCCGGGGCATGGTCGCCTCGGTGAAGCCGGCGTAGCCGCGCGACAGCAGCGGCCACAGCCGCGGGTCCGGGGTGGCGGCAAGGCGCGGCCACCGGACCCGCTCGGGCGCCGCCTCGTCGGCGCTGGTTCCGGGCATCAGTACCTCCTGACGCTGGCGCTCCGCCGGAGTATACCCCTCCTGGGTATATCCCAGGGACCTTCATGGAGCGTCGGCGGCCAGGTCGAGGGTGATGGGCGCGGCCAACCCTGCCGGTCAGCCGGTGGTGGTGCTGGCCGAGACGGTGTGGACGCCGCCGGTGAGCTGGTTCACGACCTGCTCGACGCGGTTGCTGGGGATGGCGAAGCCGACGCCGATGCTGACCGAGGACTGGCCGTCTGGGCCCCGTCGGACAACCGCCAGGCGCCGATGCCCTGCCGGAGCCCGGCGTAGACGAGGCCGTTGGCCACCGCCGGGGCGCCCGAGGCGGCCACGGCGACGTTCCAGCGCAGGGCGCCGCTGCCGACCGAGCGGGCCTGCAGGTTGGCGCCGACGCCGGCGAACACCCGCCCGCCGGCCACGGCCGGGGCCCCGAACACCCCGGCCCGCACCCCGCCGTCGTCGCCCGACGGGCGGCAGGCGATGGCCCCGACGAAGACGATGCTCAGGTGCACGGTCGGCGAGAGGTTGTTGCAGCCCGAGCGCTGCTGCCACAGCGGCGCCGACCGGAACGCCCCGGTGCCGTAGGCCAGCAGGGCCGAGGTGCCGCTCTCGAAGTCGCCGACCTGCACGTAGGCGCGTCCGGCGGCCACGGCCACCCCGCCGGCGAGGGCGAAGGTCGCGCCGGCGCCGAAGGTCGGGACCTGCTCGGCCCCGACGACCAGAGGGGCGACGTTGGCAGCGCCGATGGTGGTCTCGTTCGGGTTGGACCTGGTGCCGGCGGCCGTGGTGCCGAACTGCCACCAGTCCCCGGCGGCCTTCGCGGTCTCGACCCAGGGTGGCCAGACCGCCCGCCGGCCACAACCCACAGCCGCCGCAATTCTGGCCCGACGTCCAGCCCGGCCGCCTCCAGGCGGTCGAGGGCCATCAGCAGGTCGGCATCCCGCATCGTCGTACTCGACTCCCCGGAACTCGCTCGCCAAGCCCGGCTGGGCCTGGGAGAGTCAAGCCATGCCCGAGAACTTCTTCGGCGAGGGTGTGGCCGAGCGGTACGACGAGTCGTCCCCGGAGATGTTCGACCCGGCGGTGGTCGGCCCCGTGGTCGACTTCCTGGCCGGGCTGGCCGGCGACGGGCCCGCCCTCGAGCTGGGGATCGGCACCGGGCGGATCGCCATCCCCCTGAGCCGGCGCGGGGTGCGGGTCCACGGGATCGACCTGTCGCCCGAGATGGTGGCCCAGCTCCGGGCCAAGCCGGGCGGCGGCGACATCGGGGTGACCGTCGGCGACTTCGCCACCACCACGGTCGAGGGGTGCTTCCGGCTCGCCTACCTGGTCTTCAACACCATCAACAACCTGACCACCCAGGACTCACAGGTCGCCTGCTTCCAGAACGTGGCCGCCCACCTGGAGCCGGGCGGCTGCTTCGTCATCGAGGTCGGGGTCCCACAGCTCCAGCGGCTCCCACCGGGCGAGACCGTCCGCCCCTTCGCCGTGACCCCCACCCATCTCGGCTTCGACGAGTACGACGTCGCCACCCAGGGCCTGATCTCCCACCACTACTCGATCGTCGACGGCCACTGGGAGGCCTCCTCGCTGCCGTTCCGCTACGTCTGGCCCGCCGAGCTCGACCTGATGGCCCGCCTGGCCGGCATGATGCTCCAGGAGCGCTGGAGCGACTGGCGCCGCGAGCCGTTCACCAGCGACAGCACCAAGCACGTCTCGGTCTGGAGGAAGCCATGATCAACGGCGCCCACACCATCCTCTACAGCGACGACGCCGACGCGACCCGGGCCGCCCTGGCCAAGGTGCTCGGCACCCGCTCGGTGGACGCGGGCGGCGGCTGGCTGATCTTCGCCCTGCCGCCGGCCGAGCTCGCCGTCCACCCGGCCGACGAGGGCGGCCGGGCCGAGCTCTACCTGCTCTGTGACGACGTGGCCGCCACCGTTGCCACCCTCCAGGCCGAAGGGATCGAGGTCACCCGGCCGGTCACCGACCAGGGCTGGGGCCTGCTGACCGCCATCACCCTGCCCGGTGGGGTCGAGCTCGGCCTGTACCAGCCGCGCCACCCGACAGCGGCCGGCGGCGCGGCCGGCTGAGGGCTGTCAGGGCTCCTTGTAGGCGCCGGGCTCGTCGATGATGATCGCCGTGCCCTCGGGGCCGTCGCGGTCCCCGGGCGGGACCTGGGCGCGCTCGCGGGCCTGCTCCTCGCGGAGGTGGGGCGGGGCGATCAGGCGGACGAGGTGGAAGGCGGCCACGGTCACGATCGTGCCGAAGGCGATCCCGGAGATCTGGAAGTTGTCGGTGATGACCAGCGTGGTGTTGCCGATGGCGATGATGATGCCGGCCGCCACCGGGACGAGGTTGATCGGGTTGCCGAAGTCGACCCCGTTCTCCTTCCAGATCTTGGCCCCCAGCAGGCCGATCATGCCGTACAGGACCACCGTGATCCCGCCGAGGACCCCGCCCGGGGTGGCCGAGATGACCGCCCCGAACTTGGGGGAGAAGCCGAACAGGATCGCCACCAGGGCGGCGATGTAGTAGGCGGCGGTGGAGTAGATCCGGGTCGCGGCCATCACGCCGATGTTCTCGGCGTAGGTGGTGGTCGGCGACCCGCCGACGGCCGAGGTGAGGGTGGTGGCGAACCCGTCGGCGGCGATGGCCCGGCCCATCACCGGGTCAAGGTCGGTGCCGGTCATCTCGGCCACGGCCTTCACGTGGCCGGTGTTCTCGGCGATCAGGGCGATCACCGCCGGCAGGACCAGCAGGACGAAGGTCAGCTTGATATCCGGGAAGTGCCAGCCCGGGATCTCCTTGCCGTCGGGGCCGATGCTGGTCTGGGCTGGGAAGCCGATCCAGTCGGCGGCCTTCACTCCGGCCCAGCTCACCCGGTCGTGGGTGGTGACCTTGCCGGCGGCGGCGTCGAAGGAGGTGATCTGGCCGAAGACCCGGTCGAACAGCCAGGACAGCACGTACCCGAAGATCAGGCCGAGGAACACGGCGATGCGGCCGAGGAAGCCGCGGAAGCCGACCGCCATGGCCATGACCGCGATCATGGTCAGCAGGGCCACCCACTGGTCCTGGGGCCAGTAGATGTTGGCCACCACCGGGGCCAGGTTGAAGCCGATCAGCATCACCACCGCGCCGGTGACCACCGGCGGCAGCACCGCGTAGACGACCCGCGAGCCGAGCGCGTGGATGATCAGGCCGCAGGCGGCCAGGACCACGCCGGCGACCAGGATGGCCCCGGTCACCTGGGCGGAGTCGCCGCCCTGGGCCCGGATGGCGACCACCGCGCCGACGAAGGACGCCGAGGTGCCGAGGTAGCTCGGCACCCGGTTCTGCACGATCAGCAGGAAGCAGATGGTCGCGATCCCGCTCATCATGATGGCCAGCTGCGGGTTGAGCCCCATCACGATCGGGAACACGAAGGTCGCGCCGAACATCGCGACCACGTGCTGGGCGCCCAGGCCGGCCATCCGCGGCCAGGACAGACGCTCGTCGGCGCGGACGACCGCGCCCGGGGGCGGGGTCTTGCCGTCGTGGACGACGCGCCAGCTGAACAGAGCCATGACCTGCGCCCCTTTCGAGGAGCCACCGCTGGTCCCCTGTGACCATGCGATGTGGCCGATGCCGGAATGCCGCAACCATGCCTTGCTGCGGGGCAGAACTCAACTCCCTGTACTTGCCCTGCTCGATGGCGTTGAGGACGACCGCGGCGATCATCAGCGGCTGGTAGACGATCTGGTCGGCCGGGGTGGTGGCCAGCCAGCGGGCCACGACGGCGAAGTCGGCGCCGTAGACGACGACCAGCCCGCCGGTGGGCGGGTGGTCCGCAGCCACAGCGAGGCCCGGGTGGGCTGCATGGTCTGGTCGACCACGGCCAGCAGCTCGCTGTGGAGGGCGTCCAGGTCGACCTGGTCGCGGAGGCGGGCCGCGAAGGCGTCGATGACCCGCCCGGCGTCGTGGCGGCGGCGGTTGAAGCGCCGGTCGACGGTCGCCTGGACCCGGCGGCGCAGGGGTTGGAAGGCGGCGGCCACGGCCAGGGTGGCGGCGGCCACGACCAGGCTGGAGTCCCTGCCGA
>Ga0307416_100000393_pt1 | contig 22451 bp, 21 predicted proteins | sample DK1Cmetagenome_2_FD_203821 | JGI IMG/M metagenome (GOLD analysis project Ga0307416, IMG submission 203821) | Maize rhizosphere microbial communities from greenhouse at UC Davis, California, United States - DK15-C-3 | ecosystem: Host-associated > Plants > Roots > Rhizosphere > Soil | place...
CAGAACTTCGGCTGGCTCGTGCGAAACATCGGCGGCTGGCCCGCATTCGTCGGGCTCGGTATCGGGACTGAGATCGTAGCCGTCGCGATCCTTGTGGCCTTCTTCAAGCGCCGCGGCTGGTTCTAGACACCCGCGATCGATGTTGTGGTGCTCGGTGACGGCGTCGCCCAAGTGCGCGCGTGGGTCGAGTGGCATCGACCATCCGTCGGCGCTTGGTCCGCGGAAGCCAGTCAGCTCACTTTGAGGAACGGGATTGAATCTTGTTGAATCTGGGCGGCACATGCACCTCCCCATGGCCGGACTGCTCGCCGATGATCAACCAATCCCACGGTGCAACTGTGGTTTCGTGGGGTGGCGCAGAAAGTGTTGCGTCCCTGACCGGCATTGAGAACAATCTGTTGCCGTACCGGCTGACCCAGTTCCCTGACCATCCGCTGGGGGCAATCGAGGTGCCGGATGGGGCGGCGCGACAGGTACGTCCCTACGGCGAGGCCGGCGACGAGATGGCGCTGAGGATCTTCGAGCAGCAGGCGATGGCATTCGGCCGCCTGTTTACGATTGCGGCGAACTACACCGACCCGAGTGTGTACTTCCTCGGCGGCGGCGTCGTGGAAAGCACACCCGCGTTTCGGGACTGGTTCATGGGCAAGGTCCGTGAGCACACCGTGTTACGCGATGAACAGACGCGGCTGGCCAGCTTCGCAGTCGTACCCGACCTCGACATGGCTGGGGCCCGGGGCGCTGCCCTGGCCGCTCTGGCCACGCTTCAGCAACAGTCAGGCGACCTTCGGCACCGATGGCAGCCATTCCCATGAACGGGGAGCGCTCAGCGGCAGCAAGCAGGTGCTGCGAGCGTTGGGGATCCTGCTTGCGAGGGTTGCGGCAGATGACAGCCCTCCCAGCCCAACGTTCCTCTATCGACGAGGGTAGTCGGAGCAGCGGATGGCGGTCAGTCGGCGTCAAGGCCGATCTCGAGGATGCCGCCGGATATGGCGTTGAGGAGGGCCCGTGGTGACCTTCCACCGAACTTGATCTGCCACACGACGGTGTCGCCGTTAGCTAGGTCAATCTCCAGCAATGTCAGGTTGCTCCTGCCTATAGCCTGCTCGGCTGCGGTGTTGATGGCCTCGGCAAGGCCGAGCTGGGCTGACGGCAGCCTGCGGACGTTGTCGCCGGAGGCTTGTCGTCAGAACCACAAACCTTGTGTGTTGAACACAAGTGGACAGGTGAGCTGCAACGCCCGCCACGCGCAAGTGGTCGGCCGAAGACGTTGTCGTAGGGGCAGCTCCGCCGGTACGGAACTGCCGTGACAAGCGGGGGAGGATTCCGGCTGCTTGGTCTCTCTCTAGCTCGCTTGGTGGGCCTCGCGGAAACCGAAAATCAGGCCTAGTGCGGCCGCGGCGCCGCCGATGGCCAGGCTCACGAGTGCCGTTGTGGAGTTACCTCCCTGGCGGTCGAAGAGTGTGAAGCCGAGGATCGAGGTGATGACCATGGCCACCACGAGCACAGCCAAGAGGTGAGTAATGATCACCCCAGCCGTTGACCGAGCTTTCTCCGGTCCTCGGGTGGACTCGTCGAGGGACGGCCGGGCCGATGCGGACGTGGGTATGTGGTGGCTGGAGTGATCCAGACCGTCTGAGATATCTGTCTGCGACTCGCCGAAGTTCGTCGGCTGCCCGTCTCGATCATGTAGGTGGGTCAGGGTGGCGTAGTTGAGCTTGTTCATCGTTTCCTCTCCTAGAAATTGCTGTTGATGATGGTGCGGGGATTGCCAGGGTGGCGTGGTGACGGTTGTGCTGGGCGAGGTTGGTTGGGAAGCTCTGCCGATGTGGGTCAACCCCCCGAGTGGCCAAACACCGGCAACTCCATGGGTTGGCCCAAGGAGCCGCTACCGGCGGTAGCGTGCGTACGCGAGAACTAGGGCGGCGCTGCCGAAGATCACCGCTCCCACCGGGATGTCCAGCAAGAGACACAGCGCGGTCAGAAGCACCAGCAGGCCCATGGCCGTCCCCAGTCGCAGGTCGCGGCGTGCCTGGCCGTTTGGCTTGGGATCCTTGAACTGGTGCACCCAGGCCGGGTCCTCCTGTTGGAGCTGGCGCTCCAGGTCGTTCAGCAGATGACGGTCGCGGTCATTCAACATTGACATGGTTCTCTACTTGTTGGGGTGTTGGCATGGCTGCGCAGTGCCACCTGTGGTTAGGGACAGTCGCTGCGGCATCTAGCTCGCCGCGGCGACGGCGAAGTCCTGGTGGCGGATGGTCTGGTCGGACAGGTCGTGTTGAGGGTTGGGTAGTTGTTCGGGAACCGTGACTACCGGACAGCTGGCGTGGCTGATGCAGTAGTGGCTGACCGATCCGGCTAGGTAGCGGTGGTCCCGGACCGGTTCGCGAGTTCCCACGACGAGCAGGTCGGCGTTGGCGCTGAGGCGCACCAAGACATCGCCTACGTCTCCTTGGGCGAACTGGAGTATCGATCCCGGTGGGGAGCTGGTGTCGTCGAAGAGGCGATGGATTCCTCGCCAGTACGGCTCGGCGACATCCTGCTTCGGAACGTATAGCCGAGTGCCCGACTTAACTGCCGAGGGGTTGAGCCCAATCGGCCAGTCCAAGACATGGACTACACGCAGGTCTTTGCCGGTGGTATGCGCGTACGCCGCCGCCCACCGATGAGCGGCCCGAGAGGTCGCCGAGTCGTCCAACCCGACGACGATGCTGTTGCTGATCATGATCAGGTTCCCGTCACCGGACTCCGCTGCCAGACCGGCTCTGGCCTCGACCCACCCTGTTGGACCGGCCGGACTCGGCGAGGTACTGGCATGGGCAGCTGGCAAGGGCCGTGGTGCCGGTGCGGTAGCTGGCACACTCGGCCGCTGTCGAGATGGGTGAAACCGCGTAAGCCGGGACTCGCGGCAGCGAAGTCGATGCTGATGTTGTGGAGGTCCAGGCGACTCCCGACATCGGTCCGGTCGTCCATCTGGCACCTCTTCTGATCGGTATCTCGACTGGCACTGGTCGAGTCCTTCCACCGTCTCCCGCATGGGCGTTGCCAACTAGGGGCAAGACCGGCGACATTCAGACCGTGTTGCTTGCCGAACATAGGCAACGCAGTAGTGGTAGACGCCGCACGAGAGGAGAATGTCGATCATGATCAGCGATTACCCCGGCGAGGGCGCCCAGACGCCGCCGGTCGGTGGCGATCGCATCGCCGGCGCTTCACATGTGGATGCTCCCGAGCAACCAGTCGATGGCGACGCACAACGCGTTGCCGGGCCGGATGATTGGCTGGCGGTGGTGGCTCGTACGGCGGCTGCTGATGCCAACGCCCCCGTCGAGCTGCTGGGGGAGTATCTCAACATCCTCGCTGACGCCGCCATCTCTGGCCGACGACCGGAAAAGCGGGAGCTGGAAGCCGTTCGGAGACTTGGTCGACGCGCAGCTGAACAAGGCGTCGACGCCAACCAGGCGGTCGACTTGTACCTGTCGGCGGCGTGGCGGTTATGGCAGGAGATACCGATGATCGTGCGGTCTCGGGACCGCGACAAGGTGCGGGCCGCCGCGGACGCTGTGTTGCGTGTGATCAGCGACGCCGTCGAGGTGTTGGTCGAGGGCCATCAGGCCGCGCGGCGGCAAATGATTCGCCAAGAGGAGTCGGCGCGGCGGGAGTTCGTCGACGATCTGCTGCGCGGCGACACCGACGTCTCCCGGCTGGTGGAGCGGGCCGAACCCTTCGGGCTTGATCTGGGCCGAAACCACCAGCTGCTGCTCGCTGCGCCGGTCAGGTCGCCTGCCAGTGTCGACAAAGCCGTGGTGGCGATGGAACAGACCATCGTTGAGCGGTTCGGGGATCGAGACGTCTTGATCGCAAGCAAGGACGACCTACTGGTGATGCTCATCCCCGGTGAACTGCGCGACGTGGTATCAGGCACCGACGCCACTGATCCGGCCGGTTTTGTTCACAGCCGGTTGCGGCAGTCTGCGCGGCACGACCGATGGCAGGTGGCTGCCGGTCGCCCGTATCCGGGGGCGTATGGGATTGCGCGTTCTTACGAGGAGGCTCGCGAGGCTCTCCTGTTGGCTCGACGGCTTCATCTCGACGACGACGTCGTGCAGGCCCGCGACCTGCTTGTGTTCCGGGTGTTGGGTCGCGATCAGGCGGCCTTGGTCGACCTGGTGCACGCTCTCCTCGAGCCGCTCACGCGGTCCCGGGGCGGCGCCGAACCGCTGCTCAAAACTCTGGACACCTATTTCGCGACCGGAGCCGTGGCCACCGAAACGGCCCGTCGACTGCACATGTCGGTGCGCACCGTGACCTATCGACTCGCCAAGGTGAAGACATTGACCGGAGCCGACCCGGCCGACCCGGCCCAACGCCTGGCATTGCACATGGCGGTCGTCGGAGCCCGGCTCCTTAACTGGCCGGCCTCCGACCTACCTCGACAGCCACTGTCGTAGCTGCGGTCGTTTCGACGGCTGGTCTGGTCTGCTTTGTGCGTTTTTGGTCAACTCTTTAATCGCCGAGGTTTGCCAATATTCATGCCGTGCAGATCAGATCAGACTGTATTTATTACGTCCGTCAAGGCGAACTGACGGGCCATTCCGCGGACCGCCGCTGACGGATAGTCCACTCCATTCGCCCCCTTGCCCACTCGGCGAAGTCACCGTCAAACACCACAACATCGACCGCAAGAGTGCACAGCCCGTTGGACCGCAGTGCCTCGAGCAAGCGACGCGGTTCGGTGGCGAGGGAGACGTGGACCAGCACGCGGTTCCGGCGGGGAATCGCTACGTCGAGGTAGCTTTTTGTGAGACTGATGTCCAATCCAAGTAGGCGCTCCGCGAAAACCTGGCCCAACAGAGCATTCACTGCGAACCTGGCTGCCGTCACAACCGGAGCCGTCGCTTCCGTGACCTCATCGAGGTCCACTCTCACCGTAGCCGTACCAAGCTCGGCATTGACGTCCAACAACCGGACGGCTGACCTCAAACCGCCACCAGTCCCTGGCCGCTGTCGCAACACTGTCGTATTCATACCATCATCCTTTCCAAGGAAATGAAGCCGCTGCCGGAACTCCTACAGTCGCCCTCAAGCTGGCTTGACCGTTCCGGTAAGGCCCTCGCCCATACGCGAGAGCGCAATCGGGGCAGGTCACCCGTCAGTAGCATCCGATGCCACCGAACTGGCCACCCGCTGCTTAGTGGCACCATGGGCCCAGGATCGAGCTCGTGCCCGTTCAGCGGCCCAACGCTCACGCGGCTGCGCGTAGCGTCACGAGTGCCTCGGCCGTACGTGTGGCGAGCCGCGTAAGCGAGATGAGTCTGACGCTTGTTGAATCCACCAGGTTCCGCACGGCTCGGATCTCTTATGCTCCCGCTCACCTTTGCCGAGCCTCGGCAATGTGTCATCAACTACTTGGTTCGTCGCAACCCTACAGATTCGGGTGGCCTTTGGGCCATCGTTGAAGGACTACGCGATTAGAGCAACTTGTGGGCATGCTTATGCGTCCTGGGCGTTCGCACAGCAGGTCCGGCAGTTGGACACTGCTGTGATCGCGGACGGCATGCTCAACCTCGGAATCCGTCACACATTCCCGTAACCAGAGACGGGACCGTGCTGGGCATGGTTTCGATGCGCGATCTATTGGCATTTGAGATGTGGGTGGCATAGCGGAGGTGGGGCCAACTCCTGCTCAAGCAGATGGCTGCCGGTATAAGTCGACCGGCGGTAGTCCCGGGCGCCGCTAGCCGACCTGGCTGGCGCCCAAGGCGTCGAGCTGATCATCGTTGATTCCCGCGGCTGCGGCGCGTTCGGAGCGGCACTCCTCGACAGCGAGTCAAGGCCCTGGTCGGAGTCGCTCGCTGTTCGATCTTGATCGTCGCGCCGGGGTCGACTGATCGCACCGCGCCGCGGGACCGGCAAACCATGTCGCCCACTTGCGCAGCGGAAGCGGTGATCCGCGAACGATCGGTGGCTGGCCTCATCGCCGCGGGTGGTGGACGGTGCGTCACAGCAGAAGAAGGCGCCGAAATCGTGGTGTCGGACCAGCGCAACGCCACCGACTCGCACTGACGAAAGGATGGAAATGCAGATAGGAACAACGGACAACGTCGACTTCAGCCGGTTCGAGGTATACGCCGATGGTCGGCTCGCGGGGTACTCCAGTTACCGCATACGAAATGGCCGGATGTCCATGCTTCACACCTGGACGGATCCAGGCTTCCAACGCAGGGCCTTGCCTCGGCAGTCGTACGCGCCGCGCTGGAATCGGCGCGGTTACGCAACCTCAAGGTGCTGCCATACTGCGGCTTCGTGGCCGGGTACATCCGCCACAGCGACCAATATCTCGACCTTGTGCCGGAGGACCAGCGGAAGCGGTTCAACCTGCAGCCCAAGCACGGCTCAGGCGCTGTCCGCAGCGGCCACATCAAGCCTTGAATGGTCCGGTAGGGCTGAACTGGTGATTCTGGTCATGCTCGCGATGACTATGAAAGGTCGCATCTAGGACGCCGGGGCTGCGGTGATGGGCAACTCCAGACCGCGGGCCCGACCTAGCCCCCCGCCCCTGAGGCTCTCGATCTCGGTCTGATTGGGCCAGGAGCTGATTGAAAGCTCGGCACGCACACGACCAGATGCTGCTCCAGCTGAACGGGCAACTGGACCGCACCAGCGAGTTCGGGTGTTTCGCTGCGAGGCAATCGCGAGGCCCTGATGATCAGCGCCTTGCCTGTACGCTCAGCCTGCAACGGTGGACCTAATCAAGATCACCTTCCGTTGAACACGCGATACTAGAACATGACGCGAACAGAAGTGCTGGACGATCCATCCGTCGTTGCGGTGGAGGACGTCGCCGAGGCGTTGGGCACAGACTTACGCGCCGGACTGACCTCCGCTGAGGCGGCGAGCAGACTCGGCGAGGACGGGCCGAACCAGTTGCGCGCCGCGCCGCCGGTGCCTACCTGGCGCAAGATCTTGGCCCAGTTTCAGGACCCGTTGATCTATCTATTGCTCGGTGCAGTTGTCATCTCTGTGGTTGCCTGGGTGATCGAGGGTCGGGCGGGTTGGCCGGTGGATGCGCTGGTGATTGCCGCTGTCGTCGTTTTGAACGCTGTGCTCGGTTATGTGCAGCAGGCCAAGGCCGAAAGTGCCGTCGCTGCGCTGCAACACATGACAGCGATTACCTCAGCGGTGATCCGCGACGGCCAGGTGATCAGAGTTCCCAGCGATGAGCTCGTTCGGGGAGATCTGCTCGTTTTGAGCGAGGGTGAGGCGGTCGGAGCTGACGGGCGGCTTTGCCAGGCCGCGGCGCTGAAGATTCAGGAGTCCTCACTGACCGGCGAAAGCGAGGCGGTGCAGAAGGAGGTGATCACCTTGTCCGCGCCGGCCGCGCTTGGTGATCAACGCGGCATGGTGTTCAAGGGTACGGCCGTCGTGCAGGGGACGGGCCAAGCCGTCGTCACCGCAACCGGAATGGACACCGAGATGGGTGCCATCGCTGAGATGTTGGAAGCGACGCAGGAGGAGCCGACTCCACTCCAAAAAGAAGTAGGCCGGATCGGGCGGATGCTCGGCATCGCAGTGATCATCATCGCCGTCGTCGTGGTGCTTACAGTCTTCTTGATCTCTGATATCCGTACGGCCGCCGATGCGGTCACGGTGCTGCTGTTGGGAGTGTCTTTGGCGGTAGCCGCAGTTCCGGAGGGCCTGCCGGCAATCTTGTCGGTAGTGCTGGCCCTCGGCGTGCAACGGATGGCCAAACAGAAAGCGATCGTCAAGAAGCTCTCTTCGGTGGAGACTCTTGGTTCTGCTTCGGTGATCGCGTCGGACAAGACCGGCACCTTGACCAAGTCGGAGATGACGATCGAACGTGTGATTACCGCATCAGGTAACACCTACATCACTGGTGTCGGCTACACACCGGTGGGCCGGGGTCATCCACGAGGGGGACGACTTGACCGAGGGTCCGGTGAAAGTGGAAAACGTGGTGGTGCTGAGCGGCGGCAGTTTGGCCAGCAATGCCGAGCTACGCGAGTACGACGGCAAATGGCATATCGAAGGCGATCCGACTGAGGCGGCCTTCCTGGTGGCCGAACGCAAGCTGGGGGCCACGGAACGACGGCTGCAGCGGTTCGAGCGGGTCGGTGAGATTCCCTTCAGCTCAGAGCGCAAGCTGATGTCCACGATCGAAAAGGATCATCCGACGCTTTGATGTTGATCACTAAGGGAGCTCCAGACGTCCTGCTCGGTCGTTGCAATCGGGCCCGGATGGGCATGGATGTGGTCGAGCTAGACGAGGAGATCCGGCAGCGCATCATGGCCGATGTCGCCGAACTGACTGACAATGCGCTGCGGACCCTCTCGGTCGCCTACCGCCCGCTTGCCGGGGGCGAGGACGCCGGGCCGTCAGAAGCCTTGGAACACGATCTGATCTTCGTTGGAACGGTCGGGATTATCGATCCGCCTCGTCCGGAGGCCGCGGTTGCGATTGCTGATGCTCACAGAGCGGGGATTCGCGTCATCATGATCACCGGCGACCATCCCCGTACTGCGGCACGCATTGCCGCTGACCTTGGGATTGTGAAGCCCCGCGCACCGGCGTTGAGCGGTCTGGAGCTTGACGAGCTGGAGGAAGCGGCCTTTGCTGCTGCAGTGCAAAGGACGTCTGTCTATGCCCGAGTCGCGCCGAAGCACAAGCTCAAGATCATCGACGCGCTGCAGGCAGACGGGAATATTGTCGCGATGACCGGAGACGGGGTCAACGACGCCCCTGCCTTGAAGTCAGCCGACATTGGCATCGCAATGGGCCTTACCGGCACCGAGGTGACCAAGCAAGCGGCGAAGATGATCTTGGCCGACGACAACTTCGCCACCATTGTGCATGCGGTGCGTGAGGGCCGAGGGATCTTCGACAACATCAAGAAGTTCCTGCGTTACCTGCTCTCCTCCAACATGGGCGAGGTGCTGACGGTGTTCTTGGGAGTGGTCCTCGCGGGCGTGATCGGCTTGACGGGGTCGGGGGAGGCCGTCGTGCTGCCGCTCCTTGCCACCCAGATCCTGTGGATCAATCTGATCACTGATTCCTCACCCGCTCTTGCGATGGGCGTTGACCCCGAGACCGAGGACGTAATGGCTCGCCGGCCGAGAAGGTTGACCGACCGGGTTATTGACGGACGCATGTGGGCGGGCGTGCTGGAGATAGGTGCGGTAATGGCTGTCCTCACGCTGCTCAGCATCGATCTCTACTTGCCTGGTGGGCTTTTCGAGGGGTGTGCAGAGTCTGGATAACGCGCGCACCGTCGGCTTCACGGTGCTGGTCTTCTGCCAGCTCTTCAACGTGCTGAACGCCCGCTCCGAAACCACAAGTGCTTTTCATCATTTGTTCGTCAATCCCTGGCTGTGGGGCGCCCTTGCGATTTCGATCGTGCTGCAGGTAGCTGTGGTGCATCTCGGATTCCTCAACCTTGCCTTCGGCACAGTGCCGCTGAGCTGGGACCAGTGGCGGGTATGCCTGGGCATGGCAAGCGTTGTCCTCTGGTTCAGCGAGCTTCGCAAACTCGTCGTGCGAACCTGGTATCGCCGGTCTGCCAGAAGTCCGGAGTAGCCCGACCACGTCTAGAAAAAGCCGTTGTTCAATCCGCCAGGTCGGCCGTCGCCGGCCTCTCGGCGACGTCTTGGACCATCGCCCACAGCGCCTATCGGTGAGCGGGTAGCCGAGCCTCACTGCACCTGCGGCGAGCGCGGCGACGCAGGCTCGATACGGTGCCAAGGTGACTGAAGTGGAGAGCATGGAACAGGTGATGATCGGCGCCCGGGTGAAGCCCGTCCTCGAACTTGAGGGACTGCGGTTCCGGGACCTGAACGGCAACGGTGTCCTCGACCCGTACGAGGACTGGCGGTTGAGCGCGGCGGAGCGCGCTGCGGACCTGGTCTGGCGGATGACACCGGAGGAGAAGATCGGCCTGATGGTCATCAATTCCCGGACGATGGGGATCTCTCAGCCCGATCCCGAGCTCACCAGTCACGACGGGACCCTCGACGAGCAGTACCACCGCATCAAGAATGACCCGCACAACACCGCGGGCTTGCCGTACGAGGGGACGACGCAGCAGATCACTGAGCTGCACATGCGGCACTTCATCATGCGGGAGACGCCGCGCGGATCGCTGATCGCGGCGTGGATCAACGCAATGAATGAGGTCGCCGAGGGCACCCGGCTCGGCATCCCCGTGGTGGTGGCCGCCAATTCCAAGAACGAGCTGGGTGGCTTCAAATTGGGCTCCACGCCGAACGACCAAGACTTCACCCAGTGGCCCGGCACGCTGGGCTTGGCCGCTACCGGTGATCTTGATCTTATTGCCGACTTCGCGGCGAAGTCGCGCGCGGAGTGGGTCGCCTCGGGGTTGCGCAAGGGCTATATGTATATGGCCGATACGGTCACCGACCCCCGCTGGTTCCGGAGCAACGGGACCTTCGGTGAGGACCCCAACTTCAACGCGGCCGCCATCGCAAGCGTGGTGGGAGGCTTCCAGGGCGAGCATGGCCTAGACCGCGACGGGGTGGCCTTGACCACTAAGCACTTCCCCGGCGGGGGCGCGCGTGAGAACGGCTTCGACCCGCATTACGCGGAAGGACGGTTCAACGTCTACCCGACGCCGGGGTCGCTGCAGAAATACCATCTACCGCCGTTCCAGGCAGCCATCGATGCCGGCACCTCCAGTGTGATGCCGTACTACGCGATTCCATCGGCGGACAAGTCGACCATGCCCCAGCCGCCGCTGACCGAGTTCGAGCCGGTCGGATTCGCCTTCAACAAAGAAGTGTTGGATCTGCTGTCGACGATGGGGCATCGGGGCTATGTCAACTCCGACTCAGGCATCCTGTCCAAGATGGCCTGGGGAGTGGCCGAGCTGAGTGTTCCCGAACGGGTTGGGAAGGCGGTGATGGCCGGCACCGACATGATCGCCGACACAAACGATGTCGGCTCAATCCGGGAGGCGTACCTGCGCGGGCTCTTCAGCTCCGAACGACTCGACGAGGCAGCGCGCCGGCTTACCGAGGAGATGTTCGCTCTCGGCCTGTTCGACAACCCCTATGTCGACCCGGAGCGGGCCGATGCGGTGGTGGCCAACGACCGGTTCGCCGAGGCGGCCTGGGCGGCCCATCTCAAGTCGGTGGTGCTGATGAAGAATCACGATGACACGCTGCCGCTGCGGCGGGACTGGTTGGCTGGTAAGCGGGTCTACGTCGAGTTGTTCGAGTCGGATCTGCGGGTCGCCAAGCTCGACGGACTGCGCGCGGATCTGGCTGCAGCGCACCCAGATATCTCCTTCACCACCGACTACGGCAACGCCGACGTGGCCGTAGTCTTCCTCAACCCATTCACCGGGGACTACTTCCGGTCCACCGGGCTGCTGGACCTGGAAATTCACGAGGCCACCAACGTCAATCTGGCGAAGATCAAACAGATCCGCGCTGCCGTGCCGCAGCTGGTAATCGGCCTGAATGTGATCCTGCCCTGGGTGCTCGGCAACATTGAACCACTCGCTGACGGGCTGGTCGCCGGATTCGACACCCGGACTGAAGCATTGTTCGAGGTCATAGTCGGCAACGTCGCGCCGAGCGGCCGGCTGCCATTGACCTTTCCCCGCAACTCCGACGCCATCGCCGTGGATGAGAGCGGCATGTGCGCATCGCCCAATGACGTCCCTGGCTACGACAAAGAGACCTATATGGAAGGCCGGCCGTACGTGTACGTCGACAGCGACGGCAACAACTATCGGCTCGGGCACGGCCTGTCCTACCGCTGAGCGGACTCCGGTACGAGCATCAGCCCCGGCAAGCAAGGAATAGAACCCGACTCGGGCCGAGTGGCCGGGCAACTTACCGCAGGCCTTTCAGCCACCTTGGGCTGATCCGGGCCGCCGACGTCATCCAGGAGGCCAAACAAGAAGAGGGCCCGCGGTCGCTATGCGGTCACATGTCCCTGCATCGACGCACGCTAACCACCCGGCCCAACGGAGGTCGAGGGGCGCTCCCGCTCAGCCTGGAGCGGGTCGACGCCGAGAAAAGCCAGGACATCGACGGCCACCGTACGGAGGGCGACCTCGGGCGTGACCGGCCAGGCCACGGATCTGCCCTGCTGCCCAGCAAGCTGGAGGACACCCTCCCCGACGCGGTGCTGTACGCGCGCCTCAATGGGGCCCGCCGCTAGAGCGGCGAGCAGGTCCGCCAGTTGCTCGGCCTGCTCAGCGAGCCCACTGCGGCCGCTGTCGTCGGCGGTCGGGGCGGTCCGGGCCAGCAGCAGGCAGCTGCTACCAAGCAGGTCGAGCTGCCTGGCGTTCGCAGCCTCGGCGGTGACGGCCGCCCGGCGCCGCTGCCAGAGCAGGGAGTGCCGTGCCACCGCCGCGCTGGCCCGTAGGATGCGGGCCAGCTCCGAGAGCTGGACGGGCAGGTCACAAAGCTTGGTTAACGCCCGCTCCGCGAGCCCTGTGTTCCGATCGCGCAGACTGTGCGCGGTCAACCGCAGGCCTCAGCCATCTCGTCCAGCGCCGCCACCTCGGCGCGCTGTACCAGGCGGACCGGGTCTGGCGTGAACAAGACCTGACTGAACAGCAGCGCTACTCCCGCACCCACCAGCGCGTCCAGCAACCGATCAAGGCCGCCCTCGCCGCCCGCGGTGGTCACGGTGAGGATCGCTGCAGAGGCGGCCTGCCTGCGCCGTAACCACCGGCGCTCGGTCCACCAACTGCGCCAGGAACATCGCCACGAACGTGGCGACCCCAAGGGCCAAATAACCGGCGCCAAGGAGCCAGAGCCCACCCTCGCCGCAGATGATCCCCACCGCCACACCTATCAGCAGCCGAACCGCGTTGGTTCCCCGCTGCCCCAGCGAGGTGTTCAGCGCCACGACGGCAGCGATCGGGGCGAAGAACGGGATGTGGTGCTGCATCACCCGCGTCGCGATCAGCCAGGCCATCGTCGCCGCCAACGCCTGCTGCAGTAGCAGCCACGCGTCGGCGGCCAGCCGCTGAGGCAGTGCCGGCAGCAGCCTCCATGCACGCATCTGCGCCACCTCGCTCTCAGCTCCGCAGCACGCAGGGCGTCTTCGATCATGCCGTATTACGGTGTACCGATGATTTCCCCTTCGGTCACGGGCTTAGCTGCGTTTGTGGTTGGCGCGCCTTGGCCGCCTTTCAGTTGAAGGCGACCAAGCCGACCGCGTACGGGGTTGATCACGCGGTCTTGATCAGGCGGGCTTGATCACGCGGTGGATCTTTCCCGGCATCACGAATAGGCGATGTTCTCGGCCTTCAAGATGTCCGTGAAGACCTGCCAGGCTTCGGTGAATAGCTCAGGACCGGAGAACCCGCCGAGGGCGTGAGCCTGCCCGAGATGCGGTTCCAGCGAGAAGAAGCCGTCGAACCCGTCAGCGCGCAGCGCGCGGATGGTTTCCACGATCTCTCCATCACCCTCACCGGAGGTGACCACCTCACCGGTGTCGAGCCGCGCGTCCTTGATCTGCACGTAGGCCAGATGCGGCCGGAGCATGGCGTACGCCTCGGTATACGGCCGGACGCCGACCTGAACGAAGTTGGCAGCGTCCCAGGCCACCTTGAGGTGCTCAGATCCCACCGACTCCACGATGTCCAGACAGCGGCGCGGGATGTCGCCGTAGATGTCCTTCTCGTTCTCATGTAGCAGCACGACCCCGGCGTCTTCGGCCACCGATGCCAGCCCACTCATCCGACGCAGCACCTCGTCTCGGTGGTCGTCAGGATTAGATCCGTCGCGCATGAAGAAGGAGAAGATCCGGATGAAGGGCGCTTCAAAGAAGCGGGCAACGTCGGCGGCGTGCCGCATCCGTACCAGATGCGGCTCGAAGTCCTCATCGATGAAGATCTTTCCGATCGGTGATCCGATGCTAGAGACCTTCAGCCCATGGGCGCCCAAGATCCGCTGGGCTTCGTTCAGCTGGTCCGTGTCGAGATCCAGGACGTTTGTGTCCCAGGCACTGCGAAGCTCCAGGTACTGCAGTCCAAGCTTGCCGACCAGCGTGCACTGGGCATCGAAGTCAGGTGATATTTCATCGGAGAATCCGGACAGTGTCCACATCGACTCATCACTCCTCATCCGCAGGCAGTATTTCCATCAAGTCACACTTCGCGCCGCCGCGCCACTTGTTGCCAGTTGTTGCTGCTGGCCCTTGCCAAAAGACGGCCCTGCAACTCACGGCAACTGCTTGGCATGTCGGCCAACCATGCGAAAGACTGCGCCCAAAGCCGGCCACGAGCCGGGCACGAACAACGATTTCGACACAGGGAGGGAGGCCAATGGCGGACAAAGTGAGGTTAGGGATTATCGGGCTGGGTGCCCAGGGCTCTATCTATGCCAAGTTCATCGTCGATGGAATGGTCCCGAACATGGAGATCGGGGCGATCTGCGATATCGATCCAGCCAAGGCTGACGTCGCCCGCTCGACATATTCAGGTGTGCCGTTTTACACCGACTACATCGCCATGCTGGAGAGCGGTGACGTCAATGCCATCATCACCGCCGTGCCGCACTACCTCCACCCGGAGATGGGTATCAACAGCCTCGAACGGGGCATCCACGCTCTGATAGAAAAGCCGGCCGGTGTGTATACGCGTCAAGTCAAGGAACTCAACGAGTTTGCCGCGACGAAGCCAGACCTGACCTTCGCGATCATGTTCAACCAGCGCAACAACCCGCTGTATCAGAAGATCAAAGAGATCGTCGACGCTGGCGAGATCGGTAAGCTTCGGCACACCAGCTGGATCATCACGACTTGGTGGCGCCCACAGGGGTATTACGAGCAAAGTGACTGGCGGGCCACTTGGGGCGGTGAAGGTGGGGGCGTCTTGGTAAACCAGGCGCCGCACCAGCTCGATCTGTGGCAATGGATCTGCGGCGTGCCCCAGTCGGTGTACTCCAAGGTGGCGTACGGGTTCCGCCGAGACATCGCAGTCGAAGACGAGGTGACGGCGGTGGTGGATTACGGCGACGGCGCGACGGGTGTCTTTATCACTGCCGTCCATGACCTGCCGGGAACGGACCGGTTCGAGATTCTTGGTGACAAGGGCAAGATCGTTGTTGATCAGTCGAAGACCGCCACGGTGACTCGGCTGGTCAAGGACGAGGTCGAGCTCAGCAAGGGCATGGGCATGGAGGACGTGATGAGACTGTTCACCGGAGAGGTGGACACGGCCGAGTTCTACTCAAGCGAGGTGCTCGAGTTCGACACTCCGTGGGGTCTTCAGCACGCCGGGGTGCTGGAGAATTTCGCCGCCAACATTCTCGACGGCACTCCGCTCATCGCCCCTGGTTCGGATGGCATCAACGGCGTCCGGCTCGCCAATGCCATCCATCTATCCAGTTGGACCGGTAAGGAGGTGCCTCTGGACTTCGACGAAGACGCGTACCTCGCCGAGCTCAATCAGCGCATCCGGGCGGAAGGGAAGTTTCCCGAGAGAAGTTAGCGCGCAATGACCACAGCTGCAGTGATCGGTTGCGGCGATGTCTCCATCGTTCACTTCGGGGCCTTGGCATCGCTGACGAAAGTCGAGCTGGTTGCTATCTGCGACACAGACGCGGAACGGCTGATGGCCGCCGTGGAGGACTATGACGTTCCCGGATATGCCGATCACGTGGCCCTGCTGGAGAAGGTGCGACCCGATGTCGTGCACATCTGCACGCCACACAACCAGCACGCGGCGGTCGCGGTGGATAGCTTGGAGCGTGGCGTACACGTGATTTTGGAGAAGCCGCTGGCCCATACCCTTGCTGACGGTCAGCGGTTGGTCGAGGTGGCCGAACGCAGCTCAGCCAAGATCGCGATCTGCCTTCAGAACCGCTACAATCTGCCAGTACAGGCAATGTACAGACTGCTGTCGTCAGGAGACCTGGGCAGCGTGCTGGGCGGCGCGGCTACGGTGCTGTGGCATCGTACGGCCGACTACTATCTGAGCCGACCCTGGCGGGGCACCTGGGACGGCAGCGGTGGTGGCCTGCTCATGAACCAGGCAATCCACACTGTCGATCTTCTTCAGTGGCTGATGGGCGACGTTACCGCGGTCACCGGGCACGTCTCATCGCGAGCTCTGCGCGACGTTATCGAGGTGGAGGATACGGCGGAGTTCGTGCTGGAGCACCAAGGCGGAGCGCGCAGTGTCTGCTACGCCACGCTGGCGAACGTGATCAACGCCCCTGTCACGCTGGACATTGTGACCGAGCGGGCCACGATCAATCTGCACGGAGACCTTGTCGTCAGCCACGCCGATGGCCGAAGCGAGATCGTTTCGGAACGGCAGGCGGAGTCAGGTGGCCGGTCCTACTGGGGTCTCTCCCATGAAGTTCTCATTGAAGACTTCTATAGCCGCCTGGATGATGAAGAACCGTTCTGGATCAGCCCTCGCGAGGCAGCGAAGTCCCTGCGGATCGTCAAAAGCATCTATCAACAGACCTATCCGGAAGCCACAGCCCTGATCTCCTAACGCCTGGCGCTTAACTGTCTGTGTTCTCTTGACATCAAGAGTTAAGACACAGTTAAGCGTCAGGTTTCAGAAGAGGTCGCCGTAGCCGAGCTGGATCAGGTTCTGCCGTGAGGTGGCGAGGCAATCGAAGGGGCTGCGGCCGTACTGGTCATCCTGCTCGATCAGCAGGTACTTGGCGCCGCTCGATAAGGCTTGGTCGATGATCGCCTTGAAGTCGAGATTGCCCTCACCGACCTCGGCGAACTGCACGATCCCCGTGAAGGCAGCCATGAAGGCGGAGTAGTCGCCCTCCTCGAGTGCCTCGAAGGCTCGAGCCGGCATCTGACCGATGCGGTAGTCCTTGAGGTGGACCAGATCCACCAGGCCTGCATAGTCCTGAAGCACCTCCACCGGGTCCTTTCCCCCGCGCTGAATCCAGTGGACATCCAGTTCGAACTTCAGCGATGGAGCTTTCTCGCGGATGATGTCCAGGACGTACTGTCCGTCATACTTGGCGAACTCATTGTGATGGTTGTGGTAGTACAGGCTGATGCCGGCCTCGCCAAGCCGGTCGGCCATCTCGTTGCTACGGCGGCAGAAGTCGAGGAGAGCATCCTTGGAGGCCATGGCGGAGAACGGCATCATGCCGATCCGTACCATCGAACATGACAGCCGCTTGCAGTCCGCGACGATCTTGTCGAACTTGTCGGTAAGCGATTCATTCGGAGAGCCGACTGGGGCATCCAAGACGGCGGACAGAGCGGCGATCTCCATGCCGAGTTCCGTCCTCGCGCGATCGATCTCGCCGACGTTGGCTTCCGTCATGGGAATCTGGGAAATCTCAACGGCATTAAACCCCAGGTCACTGAGCCGCTTCAGCGTGGTGAACGCTCCGTCTGTCGCGAACTCGTTTTTGAGCATCATGGCCTGAACACCGACTCTTGCCATACCGACTCCTTCTGCGTGGCTGCTTGGACAGTTAGATCGAGTGATCCACGGCGTACTGAGCCGACATAGTGTGCTCGGCACCCGGGTTGAGCGTTACGGCACTCTCCAACGCATTGGCGGCCTCAAGACACACCATCTCGCGCCATTCTTCAGCGCCGTAGTCGGCCATCGCCGCAGCCTTCGTAATCCACGGGTTCCATACGACAGTATTGGCCGAGCCGTCACTGGCAACAGTTATTCGACGGCCACCAGCTATATCGATAACGCTCGCCGGCGATGCGGAGTAGTAGAGACGATCGGTCTCACCAGTGAAAGTCACAGATCCGATTTGAGTGACCCGCTCCGTAGGCGCATCCGGTGCTCGGTCAAGATATTGCGAGCCACCCAGACCCTCAATCCGTACCCGGTGGATATCCCCGATGGCGATGTAGGTGTGCAGAGCCTCCTCGAATACGAACTCCTCCGTACCGGTGTTACGCACCGTCAATGCGACAGCAAGCTCTAGTCCAAATGACACCCGGTAGGTCAGCTCGAACGGATGCTGCCATTTCTCCGCGCCGGGCAGTCCGGCCACATCGGCGTCGGTGAGCCGCAAAACAAGGGTCACCGTTCCGTCCACATCTTCAGCCGATGCCAGCGGCCAGTCCGCCAGACGGGCATAACCGTGCACCGGACTCATGCTGGAGTCCCTGCCGGGACCGAACCATGGAAAGCAGATCGGCACGCCACCCCGCAACGGTTGGGCAGGCGCAAGCATGCTTGCCTTGCTCATCCAAATCACCTCAGCCTCCCCCGCGGGAGCCCAGGCTGAAATATGCGCCCCCTGCAGATAGAGCTCGCCCGTGGCAACGGGGGTAGATAGGCGCAGTAGGGATAGCCCGGAAGGGCCGTCGACCAACTCCACAGAGTCGGGTAGATCAACAATGATCGACTTCTCGGTCATGTGGCCGGCGTATTATGCGCCGATCCCATTACTCGCATAGCTGCCGGAGGCGGCCTCGTCGCAGATCCGGAAGTCGGGCTTGAAGACGATCCTTCCCAAAGGGCCCCCCTCTAACATGTCGCGTAACGCAGCTACCACCTTCTCGGCAGTCTCCACGTCGGCGACTTCGTAGTGCAAGATCACCTCGAACGGGTTGTCCAATGGACGGAAAATCTTGTAGGTCTGTACGCCAAGCGAGCCCCTCTGAGTACGGTCCTCATCCCAGAGTCTTTTAAAGCTGTCATAATCCACGACTTCCATGTCCATCACGATGGTGGTCACGGGTTTGCTCCTCAGGTAGATGTGCGGATGCCTTGAGTCATTGCCACTGGGCTCATTCTCCTATTGGCGGCCTCACGACCTCGGCGCCTTCCCGGTCCGCACGGCGGGCGGCAATCTCGCCGACGATCTGGCGGAACACCTTGTCCGTCAGAGGGTAGAAGAACATGATGATCACCGACACGACGATGAATCCGGCGGTGATAGCGCCGGTCCAGAATTGGATGCCGTCGACCGTCGACTGCGCCTGCGGTTGTCCGGCCTTAGCCGCCGTTGAGCTGAAGGCGACAAAGCCGAGGGCGTAGGCCCCGGCAGCGCCACCCAGCGCCTGACCCATCTTCCTGGTAAATGAGAACATGGCATAGGTCGTGCCCTCGGTACGGACGTGAGTCTTCCACTCGCCATATTCCACAGTGTCGGCTTCGAGTGCCCACATCAAAGTGTTGACGCCGCCCATGCCGATGCCCATGAGGAAGAAGGCAAACACAGCGATGATTGGGATGGAGGGCGGGGCGAACGCAAGAAGGGCACCGGCAATTGCACCGACGACGCCCAGCACAATGTAGCCATTGCGCTTGCCCGCCCGCCTGACGATCGTGGGGATGAACGAGGCAACGAGGAAGGTCCCGACCGTCTGCGCCACGGTGTTCCATGCGATGTAATTTGCATCCTTTAGGACATAAAGGGCGTAGTAAGCGTTCAGCGTGCTGAGGGCAGTGAGACCGGTGAGGAACGCGAGGCTCCCGAGACAGAGCCAGATCAGTGGTTTGTTCTTGCCGAGGGTGCCGAAGCTTTCTCTAAGGGTGGGCGCAGCCACTTCGCGGTGGACCTGCTCCTTCACGGTCGCGACGGTGTAGAGGTACAGCGCCATGCCGACGACCACAAAGATCGCTGTCGTGATGAAGAGCGAGCGCTGGAGGCCGGCGGGGTCGTTCGCGAACCGCTTAATTTGTGGCGCCACCACAAATGCCAGCATCAAGATTGTGATGTTCGAGCCCCACACCCGCCAGCTGGCAAGCCTCGCCCGCTCCACCGGGACCTGTGTCATGGCTGGGGCGATTGAGCCGTACGGAATGTTGACAAAGCTATAGAGCGTCCCCATCACGGTGTAAAGGATGTACACGAAGATCAAACCCGCCGTGGGGGTGAGGTTCGGGAAGAAGATTCCCGCCGAGAAAAGCACCATGCTGGACAACAGCAGGGGCAGCGAGAAGTAGAGGATAAAGGGCCGGAACTTTCCGAGTCTGCCAGGCTTCTTGGCGTCCACCAGGCGTCCTACGACAAGGTCGGCGAACGCGTCCCAGAACCTGATCAGCAGAAACATCGTGCCTAGTGCGGCGGCTCCGACGCCGATCACGTTTGTGTAGTACAAGAGCAGGAACATTCCCGACATCGAGAAGGCTAGGTTGTTCGCTGCGTCGCCGGTGGCATAACCCAGATAGTTCCGAACAGTCAGTTTCTTTGGGACGGCCACTTCAGTTGCGGTTGGTGTGACCACTGCCATGACGATCTCCATTTCTAGGGCGGGGCGCAGCCCATTTTTCAAGGAACGACGCTAATTCAGTCTTTTTGCGAAGCGTAAGTCAATCGGTTGCCATCTGTTGTCAAAAGCCAAGCTCAATCGATGCTAATTTCACTGCGGTCTCCCGACCACAGTGTGTGGAAAGTGCCCTCGGCGTCTGTACGTCGGTAGGTGTGGGCGCCGAAGAAGTCCCTTAAACCTTGAGTGAGCGCAGCGTTGACCCGCGGCGCCCTGATGGAGTCGTAATATGAGAGGGCCGACGCAAAGCCAGGCACCGCCACCCCGGCTGTGACAGCACGGCACACCACGCGACGCCAGGCATCCTGACAGCGCGCGAGCTCGGATTTGATGCTTGGGGCCTCGAGCAGGGTGACGAGGTTGCCTGCTGCGTACTCGCTGCGAATCCGCTCCAGCAGTTTTGCCCGGATGATGCAGCCGGCGCGCCAGATTTTCGCGACCTCGGCGACGTTGATGTCCCAGCCGTACTCTTCGCCGGCGGTACGAATCAGATCGAGGCCCTGAGCGTACGCGACCACCTTGCTTGCCCACAGAGCATCACGGACATCGTCGATGAATCCCTGCCGGGACGCCTCGTCGACATCGGTCAGGCTGCGGTCTGGCCCCTCCAGCGCAGTTTGCGCGTGTTCGCGGAGCTCGCGATGCGATGACGAGGCGCGGGCGAAAACGGCTTCGGCGATTGCGTTGACCGGTACGCCGAGGTCGAGCGCCGATTGCACCGTCCAGGTGCCGGTGCCCTTCATGCCAGCGGCGTCGAGGATGACATCGACCAGCGGCCGCCCGGTCTTGGCATCGATTTGGCGCAACACCTCCGAGGTGATCTCGATCAGATAGGAGTCGAGGTCGCCACTGTTCCAGGTGGCAAAGACGTCAGCCACCTGGTTGTTGTCGAGTCCGGCGGCCTTGAGCAGCTCGTACGCCTCGCCGATGAACTGCATGTCGGCGTACTCGATGCCGTTGTGCACCATCTTGACGAAGTGGCCGGCGCCGTCGGTGCCGATGTAGGTGCAACACGGCTCGTCGCCAACGTGCGCGGAGATGTCTTCCAATATCGGCCCGAGTGCCTCGTACGATTCCCGGGACCCGCCAGGCATGATCGACGGACCCTCCAATGCCCCGACTTCACCGCCGGAGATGCCGGCTCCCACGAAGTGGAGGCCGAGTTCGCGGAGCCGAGCCTCGCGTCGGCGGGTGTCGTCGAAGTAGGCATTGCCGCCGTCGACGACAATGTCGCCCTTCTCGAGGTGGGGCAGGAGTGTGTCGATGGTGGCGTCGGTACCCTTGCCCGCCTTCACCATGATCACGATCCGTCGCGGCCGTTCCAGCGAGGCAACGAACTCCTCGACGGTTTCCGCCGGAACGAAAGTCCCCTCCGAACCGTGGTCTGCCACGACCTCCTGGGTCTTGCTATGCGTGCGGTTGAATAGCGCTACCCGATAGCCGTGGCGGGCCATGTTGCGGGCCAGGCTGCTGCCCATCACCGCCATGCCGACGACGCCAACGTCAGGCGAGCCGGTCTGCCGTGATTGCCGAGTTTCAGCTTCCGCGGTTGGCGCCGCACCCGTGGCTTTGTCGTGCGCCGCGACTTCGGATTCAGCGGCTGCACGCTGATCCTTGCCGTGCTCTTCGTCGGTTTTCGGCTGTACCGTAGCCGACCCTGCTGCCTGGCCAGGCTGCTGCATGCTCATAGCTCTCCTCGCTACTTCGTCGCTAGGACTGAATGGCCCGAGCCTGTCTGAGAACGGCGTCGACGAAGTCTTGATCATCTCCGAGCCCAGGCTCCAAGACATTCAGTACGGCAGGGACGGCCGCGTCCAATTCGACACCGTCGGCTGCCGCCCGAGCTGCAGCGGCCCCGGGGTCTTTGATAGGCGCACCGAATCCCCGGAGGTGCAGCACCCAGGCTGCAATCGTGGCGGCGCACCCCACCGGGATGCGTCCTGCCGCGCGCTCGGCGCGGATGGTGGGTAGCGTGCGGACCACCAGTTTCTGTGAGCCGTCGGCGGCTATCCGGGCAAGCTGATCCCGCATTCGCGGGTTTGAGAAGCGGGTAAGCAGGGCTGCCCGGTACTCGGCGACCTCAGCAGGCGGCAGCGGCAGGTGGCGGCTGGCCTCGTCCCACAACGAGTTCACCCACTCCCGACAAGCCGGATCCTCGATGGCTTCATGGATCGCCTCGTGGCCTCGGATGCTGCCCGCGTTCGCCAAAAGCGAGTGA
>Ga0307416_100000395_pt1 | contig 22381 bp, 17 predicted proteins | sample DK1Cmetagenome_2_FD_203821 | JGI IMG/M metagenome (GOLD analysis project Ga0307416, IMG submission 203821) | Maize rhizosphere microbial communities from greenhouse at UC Davis, California, United States - DK15-C-3 | ecosystem: Host-associated > Plants > Roots > Rhizosphere > Soil | place...
CCAGGCCGGCTCCACCGGCGGGGGAACACCCAACGCCGCCACCGGATCCGTCGGCGCGCCCGCGCCCCCGCCGTCGAGGAGGTGGGCGATGTCGGGTGCATCCGTGTCAGCCTCGAACGGGGCCCGCATGCGGGTGCGCGGGTCGTTGGCGTCTGGGCCGTAGAGCAACATCTGCGGCGGGATGAGAACACCGACCTGGGGTCGCATGCCGCCGACGGTGGGCAGGTCGCCGTGGGCCAGGGCCCCGCGGGCCAGGTCGACCAAAGCGTCGGCCCGCCGCTGGGCGGCGGTGCGCGGGTCGCCCGGCCCCGGCGGTCGCATCAACGCGTCGATGGCCTCGTAGATGGCGGCCCCGCCTTCGGGGTCGAGCCGTCCGCGCAGCATGACCATGCCCCGCTGGTGGGACAGGGTCAGCTCCCGCTTCTCGAAGGCCTGCTCCGGCTCCGGCCCGTCCGGATCCACATAGTCGCGGATCCGGCCGCAGACCACCGTCAGATCGCCCAGATCACCCTGGGCGGCCGTCTCGGCCAGGACCTGATCGGCCGGCACGACGGCCTCGAGGCCGACGTCCTTGACCAGCTCCCCAATCCGGTCCACGTGCTCGGAAGACACCTCACCCCGCCCGGCCGCCTCGGCCACCGCCGGCAGATCCCGCAGCATGTGCGCCCGCTTCACCAACGCCGACGCCGCGCGAGGGGAGCCGCGACCGTAGACCCGCACCCACACCGCCGCCGTCCTGCACGCATCCTCGTCGTACAAACCACGAGCATCGAACGACGCCAGATGCGAGGCGACCGCCGCATCCAGCTGATTGCGGGCCGCCAACAACTCCAGCAGGTCGGAGCGGAGCGTCGCGTCCGGCAGGGCCGCCACGTCGACGGTGACCAGCTCATCCAGGTCGGCCCGCAGGCACCCGACCGGACCGCCCCCGCTCCTCGAACTCACGTACGACAAGCTACGGCGACCCACCGACAAAACCGCCGCGCGAGGGCCGCCCGGTCAGTCGCAGGGCTGTCCGTCGATCGCGCAGCCGGTCGGTTCCCCGGCCAGCAGGCCGTTCACGTCGAAGGTGAACTCGACGGACGCGCCACCACCGACATCGCGGGTGTCGTCCTCGGGTGTGAAGGTCACGGTGGCCTGCCGCTGCTCGGCCCGCGCACCCGAGGTGTCGGAGACGGTCGCGCCCTCGGGCAGGGTGATGACGACCTGCCATCCCGAGACGGTGACGCCACCCGGGTTGTTGATGCTCACGCGTCCCGTGTAGCCGGACACGCCGAGCGCGCCTCGTCGGATCGTGGCGTAGCGGGCCACGAGCCGGGTGGGGCCGCCCGGTGGCGGCGTGGGCGACGGGCTTGGGTTCACAGTGGACAGCGGGGTCGCCGTGGCGCCGGGCCCGGCCTCCTCCGTAGGGCCGGTGCCCAGCGTCGGACCCGGTCCGCCCGACGGCGTAGCACCGGCGCCGAGGCTGCCGCCCGGAGCCACGCCACCCGGCGCCCCGCCGGACGGCCCGGGCAGTGTCGCCGGCCCGGGCGACGGGTCCGTGGCCAGGACGACGATCGTGGCGACCGCGAGCACGAGCAGCACGAGGCCGGTCGCGACGTGCGGCAGGTGGGAACGCCACCAGGCCACCCCCGAAGGCCGGGCCTCGACCGGGGGCCGGGCCTCGACCGGGGGCCGGGCCTCGACCGAAGGCGGGACCTCGACCGAAGGCGGGACCTCGACCGCGGGCATGGCGTCGACCGAGGGCACGGCGTCGACCGGGGGCGGCCCGGGCCGTACCGGTGGTAGCTCCACCGCCGTGGCCGGCTCGGTCTGCCCGGCGACATGCTCGATGTCGTCCACCGCGTCCCACAGGCCGCCGCGCCCGCGCGGTTCCTCCGGGCCGACCTCGGGTTCCGTACCACTCACCAGGCGACCTTAGTTTGGTTCGGCGCGGGGCCGGCAGTACCCGGGTGGGTGAGGTGGCCCGGAGCAACCCGACACAACGGTCAGGCTGGCCTCATTCGGGAAGTGGCCGGACGTAGGCTCGGCACCGTGGGCGATTTCCTACTGCTCCTGGCCGCGCCGGGAGTACTCGTGGGTGTCATGGTCCTGCTGGCGTGGCTGGGCCTGCGCGTCCGTTGCCGCGGTGCCGGCGGCGCCGGAGGCGTCATGGGCCCGTTCGAGGAGCTCTGGCATCCCGCGGCCCACCGGGCCCGCCTCGAGACCGAGGTGGTGGAGGAGCGTCTGGTACCGATGCCGTCGCCCGACGATGTCCATGGCGAGGATGTGGACAAGCGAGAGGCCACCGATCCCCGCTGAGCCCTGCCCGGGCGAACCGCTGCGCTCAGGACGGGTCGCGGTGCACCTGGAACGGCGCGAAGGACTGCGCCACCGGCATCAGCTCGATGATGTTGACGTTCACGTGGGCCGGCTGGGCCGTCACCCAGTACACGGTCTCGGCGATGTCCTCGGCGGTGATCGCCTGCAGCCCCGAGTACACCGCGCCGGCCCGCTCCGCGTCGCCCCGGAACCGCACGACGGAGAACTCGGTGCCCTCGCACATGCCCGGCTCCACGCAGGTGACCCGGACACCGGTGCCGTGCAGGTCGCTGCGGAGGTTGAGGCTGAACTGGCGCACGAACGCCTTGGTCGCCCCGTAGACGTTCCCGCCCGGGTACGGGTAGGTGGCCGCGACCGAGCCGATGTTCACCACGTGACCACGCCGCCGGTCCACCATGCCCGGCAGCACGGCCCGGGTGCAGTGCACCAGTCCCGTGCAGTTGGTGTCGATCATCTGGTCCCAGTCGGCCGGGTCCGCCTCGTGGGCCGGCTCCAGGCCCTTGGCCAACCCCGCGTTGTTGACGAGCACGTCGATCTCCGCGAACCCGTCGGGCAGGTCGGCGACCATCCGCCGTACGGCGGCCTGGTCCCGCACGTCCAGCGCGACCGGCAGCACCCGATCGCCGAGTTCGGCGGCGAGCTGGCCGATCCGGTCGAGGCGGCGGGCCGTGGCGATGACCCGGGCACCCTCGGCGGCGTACCGCCGGGTGATGGCCGTGCCGAAGCCGCTGCTGGCCCCGGTCACCAGCACGGTCGTACCTGCCATGGGTCACGCTCCTTACGAATCTCCGGTTGCCGGGTAGACCGCAAAGGGCCACGATATTGGCATCAATAGATCTCGAGGAGGCCCCCCGTGACCGAGATCAGGCAGTCGGAAACCTACACCCTTGGTACGAGCCGACCCCCGCTGACCCTGACCGACCTCCCCGAACCGGAGGAGGTCTTCAAGGTCCGTCGCATCGGGCCGCGCCAGCTCTTCATGTACGTCGTGGGACCGAGCCTCATCGCGCTCGGCATCTCCATCGGCAGCGGCGAGTGGCTGCTCGGCCCCCAGGCCGTCGGCACGTACGGCTTCGTCGGCGTCGGATGGGTGATCCTCATGTCGGCCGTGCTGCAGACGTTCTACAACGTCGAGTCCGCGCGCTACGTGGTGGCCACCGGCGAGGTGCCGGTGGTCGGGTGGGGCCGCGTCCCACCGGGCTACCTGCTCTGGGTGCCCTTCTCCGTGTTCGTGATCATCTTTGCCTTCATCGCCGGCGGCTGGGCGTACGCGGCCGGGCAGGGGATGTATGTCCTCTTCCACGGCACGACCCCCCCGTCCGGGGCCGAGGAACCCCGGTTGTGGGCGATCGCCCTGCTGGTCCTGGTCTTCCTGATCACCGCCGCGGCCCGCCGGATCACGCGGGCCCTCGAGCTGTCCAACTGGGTGATGGTCGGTCTCATCCTGGCCAGCCTCGTGCTCGTCGACCTGCTGGTGGTGCCGTTCAACATCTGGTGGGACGGCATCCGCGGCTTCTTCACGCCGGCCGCGCCGCCGGCCGGGATCACCGCCACCCAGTTGGGGGCTCTGGCCGGGTTCACCGCGCTGGCCTCCGGGCTCAACTGGTATGTGATGGGCCACTACCGCGACAAGGGTTATGGCATGGGGCACCGGGCGGGCTTCATCTCCGGCCTGCGCGGCGAGCGGCGCGAGCTGCTGGCCAGCGGTGTCACCTTCCCCGACGACCCGGCCAACGCGGCCCGCTGGCGCCGCTGGTACCGGTTCCTGCTCGTCGACATGTGGGGGGTGTTCTTCATCGGCGCCATGCTGGGCATGCTGCTGCCCACGATCCTCATGGCGCATGCCGTCGACGTGTCGGGCAATAAGCCGACCCAGGCGAACGTGCCGACCTTCGTGGCCACGGCACTGCGGCCCGAGTACGGCGACCTGATGTTCTACGGCCTGCTGCTCGTCGGCGTCCTCATCCTGTTCAGCACCCAGCTCGGCATCTTCGAGGCGATGGTGCGGGTCACCACCGACGCCGCCCACGCCACCAGCCCTCGGTTACGCCGGTTGCTGGAGGGCGATCCGCGCCGGTTCTACTACCCGTTCATGTTGCTGCTGCTGGTCATCATCGCGGTGATCCTGCATTTCGCGCTGCCGGTCACGCTCATCCAGTGGTCGGCCAACATGTCCAACTTCGGGGCGCTGATCTTCCCGTTCATGCTGATGTACCTCAACAGCCGGTTGCCCCGCCCGGCCCGGCCGCGGCCGTGGCACTACGTGCTGCTCGTGGCCAACGTGCTGTTCTTCGGGTTCTTCTTCGTGAACTTCATCGCCGACACGTTCGGCGACCCGCTGGTGGTCTTCTGAGCGTCAGGGGTGCCGGACGAAACCGGTCGCGTCGGAGAACCTGGCCACGATGTCCGCGGGGATGTCGGCGCCGACCCACGTCAGGTCCCAGTTCTGGCGTGGGTTGCCGTCGGCGCCGTAGCGCCACTCGCCGTCGATGGTGCGCGTGTCCCCGCTGACGGTGAGCGTGAACGTGACCGTGCCGGCGTCGCGGGTCGGCTGCCGGCTGGGTGACTCGGTCCACCACCCGGTGACCTTCGAGCCGTCGAGCACGCCGAGGATCCGCCCGTCGTCGTGCTCGTAGATGATCTTCGTGGTGGCCCCGTCGACCAGGATGTAGTGCTCGCCCCACTGCGAGCTGGTCCAATGCCCGGCGAATCCGGGGTCCGGGGCGGCCTTCGCGGTGCCGCACCCGCCCACGACCAGACCGAGGACGATGGCCACCCCGACGGCTGACAAACGGCGGAAGCGGTTCATGGCGGGCACTCCTCGGGTTGGACGTGCACACCACGGTGGACGCGGCGGTCGGCACCGTCTGCGTACTAATCCACATGGCACGCGGTAGCGACCGGTTGCTGACTGTAGGGGCACCCTACTAGCGGAAAACGCACTGTAGGGTGCCCCTGCATACAAGCAGTCCGGGCCGGAGGTCGACCGATGAGCGGTGAGCAAGCCGACGCGAGCTTGCGAGCGGCGCCACGCAATCAAGCCGACGCGAGCTTGCGAGCGGCGCCACGCAGCACCTTCATCCCGTTTCGCCGGAGCGAGGTCGTGGCGATGTGCGCCGACGAGTTGCCGGAGGCCGAGCGGGGGTCGTTCCTGGGCTTCGCGACGATGCTGAACAGCCTGATCCACCACCGGTTCCACGCGCACATCGAGGCGCTCAAGGATGCCTACCATCCGTTCAACGCCGAGGCCCTCGGCCGTACCCGGGCCGAGGCGAACGGGGACGAGCGGTTGGCGGCCCGGCGACGCCTCGAGGAGGAACTGGCCGCGCTGGCCGTCGCCGCCAACTTCACCGAGCTCGACGTCTCCGAACTCGACCGCGCGTTCACCGAGCACTCGCTGCTGAAGGTCCGCCTGGCTGTCGACATGGACGTCATCGACAAGGTCATGGTGTTCCGGCGGGGCGAGTCGGTCCGCGTCGAGCGGGTGCCGCTCCTGTTTGGACTGTTGCGCCGGACGGTCGAGTTTCCCAACTACGCGCGGGTACTGGTGTACGCCGCGTTCAAGGACGCCGAGCACTTCGCGGGGGTCAACACCGACCGGCTCGCGTTCAGGCCGGGCTCGATGATCATCAAGCTGTTCCAGAACGTGCCCCGCAACGACCTGGAGATGGTGCTACCGAACGTCAAGGTGGGCATGCGCCGCGTCGACAAGCTCCTCATCGGCGTCCCGGCATTCGTCTCCGGAGCGATCGTCGTCGCCACCAAGCTGCTCGCGCCGCTGGGCCTGCTGTTGCTGCTGCTCGCGTTCTGGCTCGGCATCCGCGACGAGCCGGTCATCATCGGCCAGACCGCGCTCGTCTCCACCGGCGCCGGCCTGGTCGCGTTCGGCGCCTTCCTCATGCGCCAGGTCACCAAGTTCATGAACCGCAAGATCATGTTCATGAAGGCGTTGTCGGAGAACCTGTACTTCCGCAACCTGGACAACGACGCGGGCGTGTTCCACCACCTGCTCGACGCCGCCGAGGAGGCCGAGGCGATCGAGGCGGTGCTGGCCTACCACTTCCTGCGCGTCTCCCCCCAACCGCTCACGGCCGCCGAGCTGGACCGCATGGTCGAAGACTGGCTCGCGCGCCGGCTGGACGCGCCCGTCGACTTCGAGGTCGCCGACGGCCTGCGCAAGCTCCGCGAGCTGTCTCTGGTCACCGAGGACGAACCCGGCCGCTTCGGCGCCGTCGGCCTGGACGAGGCGAAGCGGCGCATGGACCACGCCTGGGACACCGTGTTCGACTACAACAACCCTGTATGCGGGGACCCCCGGCAAACACTTTCTGTTCAATAGGGTGACCCTATTAACGCGGCGACTACAGCGACCGGGCCGAGCCCGCGGGTTCGACGCTCCGGTGAAAGACCATCATCGCCACGCCCGGGCCGTTGTAGTCGGGCACCGGCCCGCGCACCTCGAAACCCATCCGGCGGTGGAACGCGATGGACCCGTCGTTCACCGGTGACGTGATGGCCTCGACGCTGTGCCGGCCCGCGGCCGCGGCCCAGGCGAAGAACTCGTCGTACAGGAGCCGGCCCAGCCCGGTGCCGCGGTGCGACGGGTCGACGCCGACGAAGTGTATGTAGGCCTCGTCCGGCAACGACGGGGACAGCAGGCCGACGAGGAAGCCGGCCAGTTCGCCGCCGGGGGCCTGCGCCACGAGGCTCGTGCGGTGGAAGTGGTCGAAGAACAGGCGGGGCAGCGCGGCCAGGATGGGCCGGCCCCACCAGTCGTCCACCACCGCGGCGATCGCGTCGTAGTCGCCGGCCCGGGCCGTACGGATCTCCACCCTCGGAGTGTATGCAGGGACCCCTGCAAACACTTTCTGACGCACGGCCGGCCTATGGGCGTGCGCGCGTACTGAGCCAGCGGGGCCGCTGGTGGCGGTAGGGCGGCGCGATCAGGAACCGTGGCCGGCCCAAGAGCGCGACGGACAGGTGACCGAGAACCAACGGCAGCGAACCGAGGATGAGTCCGACGCTGACGACGAACAGGGGGCGCAGGGGCTCCCGGTCCGGTCCCATGAGCGAGCCGATGACGCCAACCAGCGAGAACAGGGCGATGCCGACGTTGAGCGGCACGATCCACAACAGGTAGGCGAAGTACGTCCGCGCGCTGACCGGGATGTCGCGCGGCAGATGCGGCATGCCATCCGCGTCACCCCGCCAGACCGGACCGGCCGGTGCGATGACATACCCCATGAAGGTGATTGAGATGGCGAGCAGGCCGAGGCTCATGAGCAGCAGCACGAGGCGAGCGTAGCCCGGTCGGGCCACCGGCGGCGGGTCACTTTGGACCGGCTCTAGATCTAGACCCGGTCCGGGAGGTCATCCACCGAGGCGATCGCCTTGGTCGGCCACTCCTCGGCCAGGACCGACCACACGACATTGTCCGTGCGCACGCCGCCGAGCGTCCACGCGGAACGGAGAACGCCCTCGTGGGTCATGCCGAGCCGCCCGGCCACGGCTCGGCTGCGGACGTTGGCCGGGCTGTGGGTCCACTGGACCCGCTTCATGCCGCGCACCCGGATGGCCCAGTCGAGGACGTACCGGCAGGCCTGTGTCACCAGCCCGCGCCCCCGGGCCTGCGGCGCGAGCCAGACGCCCATCTCGCAGGTCGCGTTCGTCGTGTCGAAGCTGAACAGCATGACGACGCCGACGAGCGCGGCGTCGAGCCGGATGCCGAACAGGTGCTCGACGTCCTTGGCGTGGCCGTCGGCGAAGCGCTGCAGGTAGGCCCGGGCGTCGTCGATCGTGTGGACGTGGTGGGCGACCGGGATGGCCGCGAGTAGGTGCTCCCGCGACCGTTCCACCGTTTCGAGGAACTCCTCCGCGTGCCATGGCTCGAGCATCCCCAGTTCGGCGCCGTCGCCAAGGGCGTGAGCGAACACGGCCCCACCTCATCTCGCGTCTGGTCCGCCCACCTTAGGTGGCCGGCCGGAGCGTCCCATGGGGAGGATTCCCCGTGTTTTGCGGGCCCGGTCGTTCCGGACCGTCGGATCGGTCCAGGCGGGCGATCCGGGCCGCCTCGCCCCGGGTCCGCACGCCGAGCTTGGCCAGGATCGCCGAGACGTGATGGTCGACGGTCTTGGCCGAGATGAACAGGCGCCCGGCGATCTCCGCGTTGCGCAGCCCCTCGGCCACCAGGGTCAGTACCTCGTACTCGCGGCCGGTGAGGTTGGCCGGGTTGGCCCGGGTCGCCGCCTGCGGGCCCCGGGTCAGGCCGCGGGCACCCATGTCCCGCAGTCGCCGGCTGACCAGCGCGGCCGCCGGGCGCGCGCCGATGCGTTGCATCTGCGCCAACGCCTCGCGCAGGTCGGCCTCCCGGCCGGTCTCGGCCAGCGCCCACGCCTCGTCGTAGGGACAGCCCAGCGCCCGCCACATTCGCGCCGCGCCGGTCCAGTCGCCGGCGGTCTGCGCCGCGAACGGCTCGGGCGTGGTGCGCGGATCCGGCGCGGCGACGCCGATCCGCCGGGCCCAGTGCGCCAGTTCGGCGGCCGCCCAGCCACCGGAGCCGTCGTCGGGCGCCGCCGACCGCAGGGTCTGCTCCACCACGCCGTGGGCCCGGCCCGGATCGCCGGCCAGCCAGGCCGCCTCGGCCCAGGCGGTCGCGACCGTCATCGCCCTCGGCAGGTCGCCGGTCGCGCCCGAAATGGCCACCGCCTCCTTCAGCGCGGGCCACACGCCCGGGTCGCCCCGCCGGGCCCGCACCCGCCCGGCCACGGCGAGCGCCACCACGCGGGCGAACGGCAGGGCGCGCGGGTTGTCCAGCACCTCGTGGGCCGGCTGGAGCGCGGCGACCCAGTCGCAACGCTCCATGTTGGACCATGCCCACGTGGACAGCAGCGACATGCGCCACGAGTCCAGGTCGCGCTCGGAGCAGTAGGCCAGCCCCTCCGCCACCCACCGGTCGCACTCGTCCAGCTCCCGCAACAGGCAGAAGTTGGAGGCGATGTTGTTGTAGGCCCGGGCGACGTGCTCGTCGAGGTTCTCGGTCAGCGACAGGGTCAGGCTCCGGATGAGCCGGTCGCGTCCCTCCGGGGCGACGAAGAACTCCACGGTACCCACGTTGTTGAGCGCGTGCGCGAGGATGTCGGTGCGCCCGAGCTTCTCGGCCAGTTCGATCGCCAGCTCGCCCCAGTGCATGGTCCCGCTCGTGTCACCGTCCAGCATGCGCAGCTGGGCCAGGTTGCTGAACGCCATGGCCAGCTCGGGCCCGGGTGGGAGATCGCGCAGGAGGTCGACGGCGGTGTGCGCGAAGCGGTTGGCCTCGACGTTGTCGCCGCGGAACCAGGCCAGGCGCGACAGCCAGCGCAGCGCATCCCCCTGGCGGAGCCGGTCTCCCTCCGACCGCCAGCAGGCCAGGGCCTGCTCGCGCGAGGCGGTCGCCTCGTCGGCCCGGCTGGTGAGGTAGCACTCGAACGAGTGCCGCTCCAGCAGGTCGGCCTTGTCCCCAGTGGACAGTCCGGCCGCGAAGCGCAGCGCCCGCCCGTACTGCTCGGCCGCGGTGTGGTGCGCCCCCAGGGCGGCGGCCCAGTGCCCGGCCGGGATCGCGTAGGCCAGCACGGCCGCCGCGTCGCCGGCGCCCTCGGCGTGGTGGGCCAGCCGGGTCGAGTCGTGCGTCGCGCTCGGCCGGGCCACCAGGGCGGCCAGCGTCCGGCGGTGCAGATCGGCGCGCCGGCCCGGGGGCACCGCCTGCTCGACCGCCAGCCGGGCCAGCTCATGGCGGAACTCGACGCCGCCCGCGCGCCCGCGCAGCATGCCGGCCGCCACGCAGGCGTCGAGGTGCTCCACGTCCGAACCGGCGACCTCGGCCAGCAGCCAGGGCTCGACCGGCGCGGTCACGACGGCCACCGCGTCGAGCACCTGGCGCGCCGGCGGCGGCAGCCGGGCGGCCCGGGCCAGCACCGCGTCGCGTACCGTGGCCGGGATCTCACCCATGCCCGTCGCGGCGGCCGCGGCCGCGATGACCTCGGTGACGTAGAACGGGTTGCCGGCGGTGGTGGCGTGCAGGCGCTCCGGGTCGATTCCACTGTGGCCGGCCAGCTCGGCGACGCCCTCCGGGGAGAGCGGGCGCAGCGGCAACCGGCGTACGGTGGCCACGTTGGCCAGGTCACCCAGCAGCAGCCGCAGCGGATGGGCCGGGCCGATCTCTTCCGACCGGTAGCTGCCCACGATCATCGCCGGCACGCCCGCGATGCGGCGGGCCAGGAACGTGAGCAGATCCAGCGTCGCCTCGTCGGCCCAGTGCAGGTCCTCCACGACCACGATCCAGACCCCACCCCCGGTCAGGCGCTCGAGCACGCCGCCGAACAGCGGGCCGCGGGCCGGGCCGTCGCCGCGCAGCAGCGCCGCGACCCGGCCGCCCAGGGCCGGAGCCAGATCGGCGAACGGGCCGAGGGGGCGGGGCGTGGTCGACGGGTCGCAGCCGGCCCACAGCAGGCGCGGCGCCGGCGAGCGGGTCGGGTCGCGGTGCCGGGCGGCGAACGCCTCGAGCAGGCTGGTCTTGCCGACGCCGGCCTCGCCCTCGACGAGTACCAGCCGTCCCCGGCGGGCCCGCGCGTCGCTGAACCAACGCCTCAGGTCGTCGAGGGCCGACGTCCGCTCGAGTAGACCCATCCGCGAAGTGTATGCAGGGGCACCCTACGGACCCTTTTCCGACATAAGGGTGCCCCTACAGCACGCGGGCTCAGGCCGGGGGTGCGAAGAACTCCAGCGCGATGCCGTCGGGGTCCTTGAACGACAGACCAGAACCGTAGTGGGCGTCAACGATGCCGCCGTGTTTGATGCCCAACTCCTCGAGCCGGTCCAGCCAGCGTTCCAGATCGTGCCGGTCGGCACAGGCGAACGCGACGTGGTCCAGGCCGCGGCGGCGTGGGTCGAAGTCGTCCGACCGGACCACGTCCGGGAACGTGTGCAGTCCGAACAGCGTGCCACCCTCGAGCGCGAAGACGACGTGCCGGAACGGGCCGGCGTCCTCGTCGAGCACGGCATCCGCACCGAAGAGCCGCGCGTACCAGGGCACGCTGGTCGACAGGTCGGTGACCGTGACGGCCACATGGGTGATGGTGGGAAACGCCGCCATGAGGACTCCTCCGTCGTCGAGGTTCCGGCCGGCCGGCCGGTTACGGTCACGCCGAAAGGTAGGTTCGCCGGGCCGGCCCGGGCATGGGGAGTTCTCCCCATATTGGGCATTCGCCCGGAGGGTTCGTGCGGGTTCGTCCGACCCCGTCGGTCCGACCGGCCGCCTAGCCATCGGCCGATGGGCCGACCGGGCCGCAACGGTCGGCCATGGTACGGGCACCGGTTTGGAAACTAGGCTCTCCCGCGGGGCGGATCGGTCGGAGTTCGATCGTGTGGGCAGTCGAGGGATATGAGCCGCTGGCCGAGTTGGGCCGCGGTTCCACCGGGTTGGTGACGCGAGCGAGGGACTCCGCCACCGGTACCGTCGTGGCCGTCCGGCGCCTGGCCATCGACCTGTGCGACTCGCCGGCCTTTCTCGTCCGGTACCGCGGCGAGGTCGCCATCCTCGGCCTCATCGAGCACCCGCAGGTCGCCGGCGTGTACGAGCTGGTCGAGCGCGACGGCGCGGTCGACGTGGTGACGGAGTTCGTCGACGGGGTGTCCCTGCGCGAGCTGCTCGACCGGACCGGCCCGCTGGAGCCGGAGGCGGCGCTCTACGTGGTCAAGGGTGTCCTGCTCGGCCTGCGGGAGGTGCATGCCTGCACCATCGTGCATCGTGCCCTGCGGCCGGAGAACGTGTTGATCGACTCGGCGGCCACGGTGAAGATCGTCGACATTGGCCTGACTCCGCCGAGCCGAAACCGGGTTCCGGCAAACCCGACATACGCCGCACCGGAGCTGTGGTCGGGTGGCGAGCCGACGTCGACGTCGGATGTCTACGCGGCGGCCACCATCCTTTTCGAGTGTCTCGGCGGGCTGCCGCCACGGAGCCTGGGCGGCACCGTCGCCGGGTCGGCCCTGACCGCCGACGCCGCGATCGCCGCGCTGCGACCCGACCGCGTACCGGAGCCGATCCGGGGGTTCCTGAAACTCGCGCTCGCGGCCGACCCGTCGGTCCGGCCGGCCGATGCGGCCGCCGCGCTGGAGGGGTCGGACATCGCGGCGTTCTCCGCGTTCGGCTCCCGTTGGTACGACACCGGGCACGCCCTGGTCCGGCAGCGGCTTGCTCACGCCCAGCCCCGGACCGAACCGGGCAACGGTGCCACCGCGATCGCGCCGAGCGCCCCGCCGGCGGCGGTCCCAGGCAACGGTACGGCGGCGGCCAAGGGCAACGGGACGGCGGCGGCCAAGGGCAACGGGACGGCGGCGATCCCGGCCGCCCCGCCGGCGGTTCCGGCCGCCGTGCCGGTCGTCGCGAGTGGAGCGGCGGCGGTCGCCTCCACCGGCGGGCGGGCGGCCATCGCGCCGGTATACCTGCCGGCTGCGCCGGTACGGCCGCCCGGGCAGGATGGTCCGCCCCCGGACGACGCCCGGCCGGCCCCTGGTGCCCACCCCCCGCGACCACCCCGGGGTCGCTCGTTCCGGCTGCTCATCGGCATCGCGGTGCTGCTGCTGGCGGCGGCCGGTTCGGGCTTGGCGCTGACGGCGGCGTTCGGGCCCGACGACTCCTCGCCGGGGCCGGTCACCACCAACTCCCACGTACCCGTGGCCGTTCCCGGCCCCACGGTTCCCCCAACCGCACCGGGGTCGGGCGACACGACCAAGCCGACCGCACCGGCCGGCCTGCGGGTCACCGGGCGCTCCCTCTCGGCGGTGTCGATGGACTGGGCCGACGCGCTCGACAACGTCGGCGTGGCCGGCTACGTCGTGTACCGCGACGGTACCCAGGTCGGCACCAGCTACCAGCCGGGCTTCACCGACCAGCGCCTGACCAGCCGCACCCGATACCGGTACGCCGTGGCGGCCTTCGACGCGGCCGGCAACGTGTCCGCGCCCAGTGCCGCGGTGACGGCGACGACGCTGGCCGAGCCCGACGTCTCGCCGCCCACGGTGCCGCAGAAGCTGGAGGCCACCAGCCGGGGCATGACCCGGATCGTCCTCGCCTGGAACGCCTCGCAGGACAACGTGGGGGTGGCCGGCTACGAGGTCTACCGCGACGGCGCGCTGGTGGCGAACGTGCCGCGGCCCGGGTACACGGACAGGGGTCTCGCGCCGGGTACGAAGTACCGGTACACCGTGCGCGCCTTCGACACCTCCAACAACGCGTCGGCCGACAGCAACCTGGTCGCCCCCACGACGCTCGACGCGCCCGACACCACGCCCCCGAGCCCGCCGACGGGCGTCGCGGCGGCGGGCGCCAGCCCGACCACGATCGACGTCTCGTGGACCGCCTCGTTGGACAATGTCGGCGTGGCCCTGTACCGGGTGCACCGCAACGGTGTCCCGGTCGCCGACGTGATGGGCACCGCCTTCACCGATATGGGCCTGGCCCCGTCGACGTCGTACGAGTACAGCGTCCGCGCCGTCGACGCCGAGGGCAACCAGTCCGCGTTCAGCGCCACGGCGACGGCATCCACATTGGACCCGCCACCGCCGCCCACCACGCCGCCGCCGCCACCATCGACCACCCCGCCGCCGACCGTGGACCCACCACGGGTCGAGTCGGTGACGCTGGTGACGACCATAGCCGGCTGCTCCGTGTCGATCCAGGCCACGGTCGAGGTCAGCGCACCCATGGACGTGACGCTCACCTACACGGTCACGGGCCACGAGACCAACTCGGTGGAGCTCCACTTCACCGGGCCCGACCTGTCGCAGACCCTGCCGCTGCCCGACGGCGACCGTACGGACGAGGGAGACGCCATCGCGACGGCCGCCGACAAGGCGGCCACGTTCCACTGGGACGCCTGCGAACCGGAACCACCACCGACCACCGAGCCACCCGTACCGCCGGACGAGGTCTGACGCCGCAACCCGGCCGTGCCATCATCGGTTGGTGACCGACCCGCTCGTGGCCGATGGCCTGGCCGCCCTGCGCGACGGTGACATCACCGCCGGCCGGCGCCTGCTCGAACGCGCCGTCGCCGAGAACCCGTCGAGCGAGGCCCTGGAGGCCCTCGGCGAGGCGCTGTACTTCGAGTGCGAGTTCGGCGCGGCCATCGAGCACTACGAGCGCGCGTATGCCGCGTACCGTAGGGCCGGCGACATTCCCTCGGCCGGGCGGGCGGCCCGGATGCTGGCCTGGATCACCGGCAACGTCCTCGGTGAGTGGGCGGTCCGCAGTGGATGGTTCGCCCGGGCCCGCACGCTGCTCGCCGAGGCGGGCACCGATCGGTCCGAACACGGCTGGGTACTCATCATCGGCGCGTTCATGGAGCCCGACGCGGCCGCTCGGGAGTCGCTGCTGCACGAGGCGATCGAGATCGGGCGCCGGTACGGCGATCCGGATGTCGAGTTCATGGCCCTGGGCTACCTGGGCGGCGTGTATGTGATGACCGATCGCGTCGAAGAGGGCCTGGTGCTCTGCGACGAGGCGCTGGCCGCCCTCTGCGCCGGCGAGCTGACCCAGGTCGCCGCGATCGACGAGATCTTCTGTGGACTGTTCTGGGCGTGCGAACTGGTCAACGACATACCCCGGGCCGACCAGTGGATGCGCGCCAGCGCCGAGCGCGTCAAGCGGAGCAACGTGGTCGCCGCGTTCTGCCGCGCCCACTACGGCGGCATTCTCACCGCCGCCGGCCGGTGGGCGGAGGCCGAGGTCGAGCTGGTGGCGGCCGCGCGGCGCTTCGAACGTGGCATGTCGGGGCGGCGCGAGGCCGCGGTCATCCGGCTGGCCAACCTGCGGGTACGGCAGGGCCGCATCGGGGAGGCGGCCGAGCTGCTGGTCGGGCTGGAGGAGCACCCGGACGCGGTACGCCCGCTCTCCGTCATCCATCTCAGCCGGGGCGATACGGCGCTGGCCCGCGACCTGCTGGAGCGGCACACCGGGGGCCCCGACGACCTGGTACCCGAGGTCGGTGAGTCCACCATGGTCGGCCCGCTGCTGGCCCTTCTCGTCGACGTGCACCTGGCCGGCGGCGATGTCGACGCGGCGGAGAAGGTGGCCCAGCGCCTGGACGCCCTGGCCCGGGCCCAGCGGGCACCGTACCTGCGGGCGATCGCCGCCCTGGCCAAGGGACGGGTCGGCCTCACGACCGGTCGCGACGAGGCGCGGGCCTGCCTGCGCGAGGCCGTGGACGGCTTCGAGCTGGCCCAGCTGCCGATGGAACGGGCCACGGCCCGGCTGGACCTGGCCCGGGCGCTCGCCGGTGGTTGGCCCGAGAGCGCGGTGGGACAGGCCCGGGCCGCGCTGGACGACTTCGAACGGCTCGCCGCGGCGCGACACGCCGACGAGGCGGCGGCGCTGCTGCGCACCCTCGGTGTCCCGGCCCGGACGGGCCGCCGCAGCACCGAGGCGCTGACCCAGCGTGAGGCCGAGGTCCTCCAGTTGCTGGGCGAGGGACTGTCCAATCCGGAGATCGGCGATCGCCTGTACATCACCCGTAAGACCGTCGAGCACCACGTGGGCCGGGTTTTGGCCAAGCTCGGGCTGCGCAACCGCGCCGAGGCCGCCGCCTACGCCACCCGCCAGAAGATGAGCCCCTAGATAGGGGAACTCCCCGATACTGTCCGGCCCGTCCGGCGCGACGCTGCGGGCATGACACAGAACGGGTACGACGCGATCGTGGTCGGTGCGCGGTGTGCCGGCTCGCCGACGGCGATGTTGCTGGCCCGCCAGGGTTATCGGGTCCTGCTGGTCGATCGGGCGGCGTTTCCCAGCGACACGCTCTCCACGCACATCGTCCACCCGCCGGGCATCGCGTCTCTGCGCGAATGGGAACTGCTCGACCGTCTGACGGCGACCGGATGCCCACCGATCCACACGTACGCGTTCGACTTCGGCCCGTTCACCCTGACCGGCGCCCCCGGCACCGCCGAGACTCCGGTGGCCTACGCTCCGCGACGCACGGTGCTGGACAAGCTGCTCGTCGATGCGGCCGCGCAGGCCGGTGCCGAGGTCCGCGAGCGCTTCACCGTCGAGGAACTCGTCTTCGACGACGGTCGCGTCACTGGGATCCGCGGCCGCTCCGCCTCCGGTCAGGTCACCGAGCACGCCCGGATCGTCATCGGTGCCGACGGGCGGCACTCGTTCGTGGCCAGGACCGTGAAGCCCGACCAGTACGACGAGAAGCCGGCGCTGCTCGCCGGCTACTACACATACTGGAGCGACCTGCCGATGGACGGTCGCTTCGAGGTGTACATCCGCGAGAACCGGGCCTTCGCCGCCTGGCCGACCCACGACGACCTGACGTTGGTCATCGGCGGCTGGCCGATCGCGGAGTTCGAGGCCAACCGGACCGACATCGAGGGCAACTACCTCAAGATGCTGGAACTCGCACCGGCGTTCGCCGACCGGGTACGGGTGGCCACCCGGCGCGCCCGGTACCTCGGCACCGCGGTGCCGAACTACTTCCGCAGGCCGTACGGACCGGGTTGGGCGCTGGTCGGTGACGCCGGCTACAACCGTGACTTCATTACCGGGCAAGGGATCCACGACGCGTTCCGCGACGCGCAGCTGTGCGTGACCGCCCTGGACGATGCGTGGCGCGGGGTTCGACCGTACGAGGACGCAATGGCCTCGTACCAGTCCGCGCGCGACGCGCAGGTGCTGCCGATGTACCACCTGACCCTTGACCTCGCGGCGTTGCAGCCGCCACCGCCGGATCTGGCCCGGCTGCTGGCCGCGGCGGCGGGCAACCAGGTGGCAATGGACGGCTTCGCCCAGGTGAACGCCGGCGTCCTGTCGCCGGCCGAGTTCTTCTCGGAGGCCAACGCCGGGCAGATCCTGGCCGCCGCCGCCGCCCGACCGCCGGCCCAGGCGCGGCCAGCGGGGCAAACCCGTTGATCGTGAAGGAAAAGTGTCCCCACATGGGAGCACCTATATCCTTCACGATCACGTGCTGGCGGCGGGACGGGCAGCTCACGCGCGGTTGCGCGCGCGGCGGCCGCGGGCGGCAACGTGCTTCGATCGTGATCTCGACCGCGGGCCGGGCGTCAGGACGGTGATGTCGCGAACGGTCCGGCACCAGCGGTACCCGCTGAGGCGGACGATGTCGCCCTCGTGGCATTCGCGCGGGTGGCCCGAAGCGAATCTGACCGTCCACAGCGGAGCGGCGTCGGCGCGGCCATCGTCGACGACCAGGTAGTACCGCAACTGTCCGGACATCGGCGTGGAAAAGAACGGCGGCGGCGTGTCGGCATCCCGCCCCATCTCCTCCAGATAGATGTTCCACGGGAAGGTTGAGCGGCTGACCACCAGCCCGGTCATCTCGATCGGACGGACAAGGTCGAGCAGTGCCCGGGCGATCCGGTACAGCGCCCGGCCGGCCAGGAGGGCGCTGAGGAGCGCCAGCGCGGCCGAGGCCAACGGGCCGATCCGCTCGTGCCACCGGGCCACCGTGTAGGCGCCGCCGGCGACCGCGGCGAGCCAGAACAGGCCGAAGACGATGACCGCGGAGGGCGGGTAGCCGATACCCCGGCCGCGCCGGCGGTATCTCACACGGATCGGTCGGGGTGTGCCCGTGTAGGTCGACCAGAGGGTCGTTCGGTCGCCCACCGTGAGGTCGACGACGTCCGACACCACCGACGTGAGACCGAGCGCGGCGCCGTAGGCCAGGTAGCGGTCCCACACCGTGACGGATGCCGTGGGCAGGTCGGCCAGTCCCTTGTGGGCGCGCAGCCAGTGGGCGACGCCGAGCCACTGGGCCGCGACGGCGCGGCCCGGCTTGGTCAGCCGCTCGCCCGAGTACCACCTGATGTTCAGGTACAGGCACGCGGTGATCAGCAGAAGCATGGACAGCCCGGTCCCGGCGAGAAAGGCGATGCCGCCGGCGGCCCCCACCTGTTCCGCGTCCGGTCCGGCGACCACGCCGACCACGGACGCCGGCATGAGGCAGCCGGTTACGAGGGAGAGCAGGATGCCGATCGCCACGGACATTGCCTGGGCGCCGCCGTCGCGCGCCACGGCCAGTCCGCGCTGCCTGGCGTCGGCGGCCACGTCCCGGCCGAACTGCACCGACCAGAGGTACCCGTGTTCGGCGTAGTGGACGGACAGGTCGGCCAGTGGGACCCAGTCGTCTTCGCCGGCCGCCTCGACGACGCGGTTCATGACGCTGCGTTCGTACGGCGTCAGGTGGCCCCGGTCGCGCGAGCGCTCGCGGATCATGACCTGTTCCGAGTCGCTGCCGGGCTGATAGAACTCGAGATGGCCGCGGGCCGCCAGGTCGATCAACGTGCCGATGGGTGCGTCGGCGGTGGTCGTGCCGTGGTGGATCAGGTAGTTGACGACGGCCGGGGGTGGGCCGGCCGGCAGATTGGGCGTGGCCGGTTCCGCGCGGATCGGCCTCCATCGAGGCACGGCGCCGACCAGCCAGCCGCCGAGGAGGTACACGGCCCAGACGGCACCCAGGACCATGATGGTGGTGCGCTGCGTCTGCACGACGCCAGTGTGCTCCGCCCACACAAGCGGGCGATCTACCGCTCAGCGTTGTCCGTGACCGGTCCGTCCGTGACCGGTCCGTCCGTGACCGGTCCGTCCGTGACCGGTCCGTCCGTGACCGGTCTGTCGGCCGTTGCCGGTCCGCGTCGCCACGGCCACATCCCGGTCAGTTCGACGTCGAGGCTCAGGCTCAGAAACGTTCGCACGAGCACGATCCCGCCGAGGACCGCGACGGACTCGAGCGTCGGGCTGATGGCCACCGTCCGGATGATGTCCGCCGCGATGAGAAGCTCCAGCCCGAGCAGGAGCGCCCGGCCCACCTCCTGGCGGAAGCGTCGGTACACCTCGGACCGGCGCCCGAAGAGCCGGCCCACGGCGATGAGGCCACTCAGTACGATGCCGCCCGCGATCGCTAGCACGCCGGCGGCATCGATCGCCCGGCCTATCGCCTCGACGACCTGGTGGAAGCTCAAGCGCGTGCGGCCACGTAGCCCTCGGTCACCTCGCCCTTGTGCGCGGCGAACGCGCCGAGAACCTCGTTCTTCTCCTGCTCGGGTACGTTGAACGCGTCCAGGCTGCGCGCCAGCTCGGCCGCGACCTCATCGAACTCGGCGGGGGAGATCTGGAGGGGGCGGTGCGCCTCCTCGAGCCCGAGCGGGGTGCTGCCCGGCCTCGTCGCCGAGAACTCGAACGGACCGCCGGCCACATTGCAGACCCACAGGGTCCGCATGAACTTCAGACCAGCCAGCCTGGCCAGATAGTTCGTGTGCCATTCCCGCAGGGCCGGATTCGCCGACTGCTGGCCGACGACGGGGTTCAGCACGATCGCGTCGCTGAAGTGATTGACCACCGCCGCGATGGCGAACACGCCACCGAGTCTCTCGTACAGACTCGTCTCTGCCATCTTCGTGCCCCTTCCGCATGTGTGCCCAACCCCGGTGAGGGGGTCATAGGATGACCTTGACCCCTCCACCTGATACGTGACCTTGGCTATTCCTTGAATCGATGGACGTCAAACCAGCTCACCGTCCCGTCACCCGGAGGACCGTCACCGAGTTCGCCGGCAGGGACAGGCGCGTGGACATGTCGAGCCCGGTGATCTGCTGCACGACGGGAACGGCGGCGTCCGGGGCCGACAGCGTGTTGCGGGTCGACGGCTCGCCGGTCAGGACGGTCCGGGTACCCGTGCCGTCGATGCGGGTCACGCCCTGGAAGACCAGGCGCACCGACTGCAGCTGACCGGTCGGGTTGACCAGCTTGACGAAGAACGTCGTCGCACCGGCCGACGTCGTCTTGGTCACCACCTGTTCCAGCGCGCCGGCGCCGGCCAGGCGGCTGCCCACGACCTGCTTGCCGAGGTTCGTGGCGAACATGTGGACCACCCAGTACGACGGCGAACCGTAGCTGCGCCCGGCGTCGAAGCCGACCATGTTGGACGGCCAGTTCGGCTGGTTCTCGTGGACAAGGATCGGCGCGTACATGCTGCCGATCACCATGTCGCTGTTGCGCTCGAACTCGGTCAGGAACGCCGCCTCGCCCACGGCGGCCCGCAGCGTCGGCGTCGGGCTGCCCTCCTGGGCCCCGTACTCGCCGATGAGGTACTGGCGTCCGTTGCGGTCGGCCCGGTCGTAGCGGCCGTTCGGGTTGGCGAAGAACGACGGCGGAGCGTAGTAGTGGTCGTCGGAGAGGTCGGGCACGCGGCCGGTGGGCGTGGAGGAGGCGGCCCCGCCCTGCAGCCCGCCGGTCGTGGCGATGACCTTCAGCTGCGGGTACCTCGCCTTGATGGCGTCGTACATCCGCGTGAACCGCCAGGCGTAGCTGCCCGAGGTGTCGAACCAGTCCTCGTTGCCCACCTCGACGTACTGCACGTCGAACGGCGCCGGATGACCATCGGCCGCCCGGCGGGCACCCCAGGTCGTCGAGGTGTCGCCGATCGCGTACTCGATCTCGTCGAGCGCGTCGGAGATGTACGGCTCGAACTGGTCCTCCGGCACGTGCTGGCCGTTGAGCGTGTAGCCCGCGAAGAGCCCGATCAGCGGCTGCGCCCCGATGTCCTCGGCCATTCGCAGGTACTCGAGCAGGCCCATCCCGTCGGTGGACCAGTACCCCCACGCGGTGTTCTGGTGGCCGGCCCGCTGCTCGATCGGGCCGAGCGTGGCCTTCCAGTCGAACCTCGTTTCGAGGGTGACGCCCTCCAGGTAGTTGCCGCCCGGCACACGCAGCAGCCCGGGCTTGAGCGCCGCGAACTTCTGCGCGAGGTCGGGCCGCAGCCCGTTGGGCCGGTTCTTGTACGTCGGCGGGAACAGCGACACGACCGAGAGCCACACGTCCTGTCCGGCGATCGCGGCACACCCCGCGGGCCGGCAGTTGTTGAGCAGCGACACGACGAGCCGGTTGTCGGTCGACGCGGCGATCCCGTCCGGCGTGCGCAGGGTGAACGAGTACCTGGCCCAGTCCGCGCCTATCGCGGGCAGTGCGCGGCTCACCAGCACCGTGCCGTCGGGCTTCTCCAGGCTCACCTGCACGGCGCCCGACCATCCGGTGCTGGCCCGGGCCCACAGCGAGCCGCGGTACGTCGTGGCCGGGGCGACACCGATGCCGTAGTACCCGAGGTTGGACGCGGCCAGGCGCCCACCCCGCGGCAGCGACGTCGCGTGCACACGCAGGGACCGGTCGATCGCCGTGTTGAGCGGCTGGGCCAAGTCCAGCGCCAGCGATCCGGTCGCGTCGCCACCGGTCACCAGCGACCAGTACGGCACCGGGCCGGCGCCGGGGCCGCTGCCCGGCTGGTACGGCTCCTTGAAGGTGCGGTTGCGCACCAGTTCGGCGTAGATGCCGCCGTCCACGGAGTGGCTTATGTCCTCCAGGATCAGGCCGTACGTGGTGCGACGCGTCGTGGCCCGGATGTCGCTCGCGTCCACGGTGAGCGTGCTCGCCCCGGCCAGCGCGGCGACCTCCTCGGCGGTGAGCGGGAAGCGGACCAGCCGCACCTCGTCCACCGCTCCGGTCAGGCGCGGCGCCTGGCCACCCGTGCTGCCGAACGTGAGCGGGGCCGGACTGTCGCCCGACGCGTCGGGGCAGCCGGCCGTGTCGACCGCGTCGGTACCGACCAGCGCGCCACACGATCCGGCGGCCAGCGTCAGCGCCGCCGCCTCGCCGTCGACGTAGAGCCGCAGCCGTTGGGCGCCGCGGTCGAGCACGAACGCGGTGCTGTGCCAGGCACCGTCGGCATAGGACGCCGCGGTCGTCGTGACCTCCAGCCGGGTCGCGCCGCCGCCGATACGCGCGCCCACGCGTCCGGCGTCCACCGAGATCCGGTAGCCGTCGTCGGCCCCGCCCTTGCCCACGACCGGCTGGGCCGCCGCCGAGGTCGTGCGGAACCACGCGGCCAGCGAGGCCGAGCCGGTGCCGAGGTTGAGCGCCGGCCGTTCGTCGATTCCGACGTCGCTCGCGCCGTCGAGGGCGACGGCGGCGCCGGACGCGCCGGCCGTCCACGTCGCGCCGCGCAGCGTGCCG
>Ga0307416_100000397_pt1 | contig 22318 bp, 15 predicted proteins | sample DK1Cmetagenome_2_FD_203821 | JGI IMG/M metagenome (GOLD analysis project Ga0307416, IMG submission 203821) | Maize rhizosphere microbial communities from greenhouse at UC Davis, California, United States - DK15-C-3 | ecosystem: Host-associated > Plants > Roots > Rhizosphere > Soil | place...
CGGAGAGCATTTCCTGCATGCCGCCGAAGATCATCTGCTCCCCCCGGCTGCCCGACTGTCCTACCGGCTGAGTTACCACTGGGGCTAGGTCGCCCTGCCCGACCGGCTTGCCACCGGGCAGCAGCTCCTGCTGGATGCCCTGCTTTTCCTGCATCCACCGCTCGATTGCAATGCCGACCGCATCGGGCACCGACAGGATCTTGTTGGGGCCCAGTCCGATCACCCGGTCGGAGCTGATGCCGCGGAGCTGCCGGTAGATCTCTTTGATCGGGATGCCCGACCGAAGCGCGAGACTGATGAGCCGGCCGAGCGACTCGACATCGGCCATCAAGGCGCCGCCCGCCTTACCCAGCGTCATGAACACTTCGAACGGCTGACCCTTGTCGTCCTCAGTGATGGTCACGTAGAGGGTGCCGAGCGGGGTCTCCACGCGCCGGGTGGTGCCGCGTAGCACCTCGGGCCGCGAACGCTTCTGACGCCGTTGCAGGTTCTCCGATTCCAGCTCGTGGACGATGCGCTGGAGCCGCTCGTTTTCCGCGCGGAGCTCCGCGATTTCGCCGTGCAGCTCAGCGGAGGACGCGGGAGTGGCATGCCCTTGCTGGACCTTCTTGGCCGTCGAGCCAGCGGAGAGCACCTGCATGTCGCGGCTGCCGTCGCGGTAGACGGTGACACCTTTGCAGTTGAGCCGATAGGCCAGCCGGTAAATCTCCTCGACGTATTCCTCTGACGCATCATGCGCGAAGTTGCAAGTCTTGGAGATGGCGCTGTCATTGAACTCCTGAAATGCCGCCTGCATCCGGATGTGCCACTCGGGCTTGATCGCGTTGGCAGTCACGAAGACCCGCTGCCACCTGGCGGGCACCTCGGGGAAATCGATGTGGCCGCTTTCGGCGATCTTCTGCATCAGCGCGTCCGAGTACCACCCTTCGGCCCTGGCGACTGCAATGAAATCTTCGTTCACATCGGGCATCAGGACCCCTGCCTGATTGCGCATGAACGCGACCGCGAACAGCGGCTCGATGCCGGAGCTGCAGCCGGCGATGATCGAGATCGTCCCGGTTGGCGCGACGGTGGTGACGTTGCAGTTGCGGAGCCGCCGCATGGGGCGGATGCGCTCCCCCTGATCGTCCCGGGCGCAGGTCTCGTCCGGACCCCAGATGCTGCGCTCCCATTCCGGGAAGGTCCCCCGCTCCGCCGCGAGCCGCTCCGACTCGAGCTTGCCCTCCTCGTCCACGAACTGCTGAATCCGCCGGCCCAGGGCCACGCCCTCGTCCGAATCATAGGGCACGCCCAGCTTCACGAACACATCGGCCAGACCCATGACCCCGAGCCCGATCCGACGGATCCGTTGGGCCAGATCGGTGATCTCGGGCAGCGGGTACTGGTTGGCGTCGATGACGTTCTCGAGGAAGTGAGTCGAGACGTGCACCACACGGCGCAGTTCATCCCAATCGATCTCCTTCCCGCGCTTCCCGTCGTCTCGGACAAGGGCACCCAGGTTGATCGACCCCAGATTACACACATCGTACGGGAGCAGCGGCTGCTCGCCACAGGGGTTCGTGGCCTCATAGGAGCCGAGGTGCGGCACCGGGTTGTAGTAGTTGGCCCGGTCGATGAAGAACACTCCGGGCTCGCCCGTCTTCCAGGCCCCGTGAATGATCAGCTTCCACACTTCCCGCGCCCGCAGCTGCCCGGTGACCTGGCCGCTCTTCGGATGGATCAAGTCGTAGAGGCCGTCGGCTTCTACCGCCGCCATGAACGCGTCGGTTACCGCGACCGAGATGTTGAAGTTGGTGATCTTGGTCGTGTCGTCCTTGCAGCTGATGAATTCGAGAATATCGGGATGGTCTACCCGCAGGATGCCCATGTTGGCGCCCCGCCGGGTTCCTCCCTGTTTGACGACATCGGTAGAGGCGTCGAACAGCGACATGAACGAGACCGGACCGGAAGCGACCCCCATGGTGGAACGCACGATATCGTTCTTTGGGCGCAGCCGCGAGAAGCTGAATCCGGTTCCGCCACCCGATTGATGCACCAGCGCCATGGCCCGGAGGGTGTCGTAGATGCCGCTCTTGCCGTTAGACAGTGCATCGTCCACCGGGAGGACGAAACACGCGGAGAGCTGGCCCAGGGGGCGGCCGGCGTTCATCAAGGTGGGTGAGTTGGGGACGAATAGACGCTCAGCCATGAGGCCGAAGAAGTCGCCCGCGACCTGTTCGATGCGCTCAGCCGACGTCCCATAGCGCCCATCGGCCTGGGCCACCGTTCGGGCCACCCGCCAGAAGAGGTCACTGGGACTTTCCACTGGCCTTCCGGTCTCGTCCTTCAGGAGATAGCGCTTCTCGAGTACCGTGATGGCATTAGGGGAAAGCCGGACCGCGTCCCGTGGGGTGGACGATTTCATGAACTCCCCGCTTGATAAGGGTAGTGATCTCAGAGGGCCGGTGCTGCACGTCCAGCCGAAACGGAAGGCCAAGCTAGGACCGCAGGCCGACTGAGACAATACCGCAGAAAAGGCACGGAACTACGTGCGATCCTGCTTTTCACATCACAAATATAAGGGGGATGTCGACATGTGGAGAAAGCTGCAGTTCTGCGGAAAAGTGGCTCCTCTCGCCGCTTGAATCAGTGATGCGACAGCAGCGGATAACGACCGGCCCGATGAGCCCGAGCCTCGTCTACGTAGTGCATCCAAGTGGCCGAGATCCGTTCAGCCAAGGCTGGGTCTACCTGACGCACGATCCGCCCGGGCACGCCCATGACGAGCGAGCCGGGCGGCACCTGCATGCCTTCGGGAATGACCGCACCGGCCGCCACCACGCTTCCACTCCCAATGGTTACCCCGTTGAGCAACACGCTTCCCATGGCGATGAGCGAGTCGTTGCCAACGGTACAACCGTGGAGAATGACCCGATGACCCACGCCCACCCGCTCACCTACAATGCAGGGGACACCCTCATCGACATGGAGTACGGTGCCATCCTGGATGTTGGAGGATGCTCCGACAACGATCGGTGCCATGTCGCCGCGAAGTACCGCCTGGTACCAGACGCTGGTGTCCGGGCCCAAGGTGACATCGCCCATGACCGCAGCGGTAGGCGCGATAAACGCGGTAGGGTGGATCTTACTCAGCGAGTGCCCTTCACTGTGGCTGGGCGGGCGGGAACAGCATCTGAGTCCAGGCCTCGACCGGCGCCCCGTCCTTGAGCGCGGGGTGCCAGGTGACCGTCCAGACGAAGTTGCGGACCGCGCGCTCGAAGGCCGGATCGTTGGATGGCCGAAGCCGCATGATGTCGACGGTGCGGCCCTCGGCCGACACCTTCACCCAAAGAAGCGACGGACGCGGCGAGGGTTGGGCCTCCGGCGGAACCGTGACAAACGGCGCGCTCACCGGTTTAGGTCGCTCCTCGAAGCAGGAGCCATCCGCGTTGTACCCGGGACCCGGCACGCAGCCGGGCTCCGCCCGACGCTGGGCGCCGGGTTTGGTCGGAACTGGAGCGCCGATCTGGGTGAGCTGCGGGGTAAGCTCCTCCACTACTCCGGGGCGCACCACGATGGTATCAGAATAGAAATTGTATCGGGGTGCCGAGATGGCCAGCGCATGCGGGCCGGGTGGTAGCTTGGTCAGCGCCTGCGTAATCGGCTGCTCGTCGATCATTACGGTCGACCCCCGCGGCAGTCCCATCAGCCGGATGCCGCCGCTGTCCACCGGGCCCACGACCTCACCGGGATTGCTGGACGAGGGGGCCGAATCGGCTGGGACGCGCCGGTTCGCGCTGTCCACGGCCGGCGGGGTACCCTGAAGTCGCGTCGTATCCCCTGCGGAAGGAACCGGCGTCTGACTGGGCGCGGTGTCGCCCGGTCGGAGCGTATCGCCCGCCCCGGCAGAATCGACTGTCGGCGAAGTCGCGATCTTCCCCGGCGCGAACCCACGGGCAGCGTAGTAGTAGAGTAGTCCGCCCACCCCACCCAGCACCGCGAGCAAAATCCAGAGCCATGCCCCGGACGAGGAGCTGCTGGTGCGCATCGCCACCGAACGATCGGCGACGCGTCGGGGCACCTCCCGACGTTCTCGCGGCGTGAGCCGCCGGTTGACCAGCGGCGAATCAAGCGGGGTGGTGGGCTGGCTGACGATCGGTGGAAAGCCCCCACCTCCGGCAAAGGGAGTTCCGGTCCCAGCCGCGGCTCCCGCGGTGGCCGGCACCACGGTGGCCATACTGGTCCGAACCGCGCCGGCCGCCGCGATCGGGTGACCCTGGAAGGACGCGATAAGCTCCTCGCAGGTCTGGTAACGATCGAACGGATCCTTCATCAGCATCCGTTTGATCACCTCGAAGAGACGGCGCTCATCGGCCGTTACCAGGCTCGGCGTAGGGATCGGCTCGGTGATGTGCTTGTAGCCGATGGAGAAACTGTCTTCGCCATCGTACGGCACACTCCCGGTGAGGCACTGATAAGCCACGATACCCAGGCTATAAATGTCGCTTCGGCCGTCGATGGGCTGAGCCCGGGCCTGCTCCGGGCTCATGTAGTGGGGGGTCCCAATCGACATTCCGGTTCCGGTCAGCTTCTGCCCTGAGGCGGCTTTGGCAATGCCGAAATCAGTCAGCACACTCTGCCCGAACTCGTCGAACATGATGTTGTCCGGCTTGATATCCCGGTGCACGATGCCACGCTGAGCCGCATAGCCCAGCGCACTGCCGGCCTCGAGCAAGAGCCGGCGGATTTCCGGCGGTGTCAGCTTCTTCCGCTGCCCTAGCAAGCCGGAGAGTGAACCCCCACGGAGGAACTTCATCACGAAGTAGATCACCCGGCCCGAGCGCCCTACGCGATAGATCGAGATGATGTTGGGATGCTCGAGCTGGGCTGCGGTTCGGGCTTCGCGCTGAAACCGCTCCACAAACTCGGTGTCGAAGGCCAGCGAGAACGGCAGGACCTTGATCGCAACCTCACGCTCCAACTGCCGATCCTTGGCCCGGTACACCATCGCCATCCCGCCCCGTCCAAGCTCCTCGATGATGTCGTATTCCGCGGCCAGCGACTCCCGTACGAGGTCCAGCTCCTGCAGCACCCCGGTGGCAATGGCGTGCACCGGCGTGGTAGCCATCAGATCGAGGCCACAGGAGGGACAGAACTTCGATTTTCCGGTGATTTCGCTGCCACAGCGGGAGCAGAACATAGCGCGCAAGCTACGCGGCCGCCCCGCTGAGTCAAGCTGAAATGCGTGGCGTATCGCGAGATGCTTTGCGAAAGGCGGGATAGGGAAGTTGGCCTGTGGAGGGCCGAAAACCGGTGAGATCGGGAGAGGTTTACGTCCTGCCGGCAAAAGGATTCAGCATCTATCCGAGTAGCGTTGAAATTAACCGGACTCCAACACCCCCAGGGCCTCCCCGCCACTCGAGCCTGTGCCACCACTGGCACGCAGAATGCAGCCAATCACGCCGGTGTTCCGGCTCCCCCAGCCTCTGAACGCCACTTCCCGCCCATCATCTGGAGAGACTGTGGTCCCGTATCACACGATTGCCTTCAGCCAGCAAAAGCTCCGGGCGGCCCTGCGCCGCGCTGCAGGTCAGGACCCGGCCTTCAACTATGGCTTTGTCGTCCATTCCCGGCGGCAGAATGAGCGCCCCGCCCTGGGGCTGATCACCCTGCACGGCGAGAGCCTCGCGTTCAACGAGCGGTTGCTCAAGTCCCTGGACGGCCTGCCGCTCTGGCTGTTCGGCCATGCCCGGATCACCCTGGTCCCCGGGGTCGCGATCACGCCGGCGGAGGGGGGCAGAACCAAGCAGGCAGACCGTCCTCTGGCCTCGATGCTGATGAACATTGCGACCTTCGATACCAGCACTGGCATCACCCAGCATCTGGTCCAGGTTGAGGCGGTGGTGAAGGCGGAGAGTCTGGTGCAGCCGCTCCTGATTCTCACCCCTTCACGGCCCGCCGCCTGGCCGATGTAGGGTAACGCTAAACCCTCCGGTGCGAGCACCGGAGGGTCGTTTGTCTTGGACGCCGCTTCCCGCTTACATCTTGTCTCTTTTCTCTTCCCTCTCCCTGCCTTCCCGCTTCGCCGCTTCCTTTTCGTCGACCACCTGGAACTCCTGGGCCCGCTGATCCCGGCGCCCATTGGCATCGGTCACGACGATATCCAGCGTGTAGTTTCCCGGCTTGAGCCGGCTGAGTTGCAGCCGGCGATGGGTACTGACCCGCGGTGTTGTTGCCTGCTCCTGGAACTTCAGCCGAATCGCCGCTCCTCCGCCCCCGAAGATCTTGCGGAACAGTCCGCCACTGGAGCCCTTCTTCTTTACCGTCAGCTCGACGTTATATGGCGTGGGTCGAAGCCCGTCGATCTCGTAATACAGCTCCATCTCGTCATTGCGGCGGAAGGTGCGGAGCGGGTTGAAGAGCACCGTATCCTCGGGCGTGCGCCGCCAGGCCAGGTTGGCGCTCCGGCTCCCGAGGACGAGGTCGCTCAGGCTGAGACCCGCGGTCGTAGCGGCGCCGACCCGCACGCTGTCCGTTGGAAGGGTTACGCCTGCGGCCTCACCCTGCTGGATGGCCAGCCGGTAATGGAGTGGCCCCGGTGGCACGCTGGCTTCCAGTCGGCCGACCAGATGCTCGTTGGGCGGAACGGCGGCCGGCGCGACGAAATGCCGGGTGGTGTCGAGGGACGCAACCACTTCCCCCCGACTGTCCATCGCCACGAAACGCAGACGGACGCTATAGAGGAACCCGCGAGTCACGGGAACCGGCTCCAGGCTCGAGCCCGCAATGGCGTAGGCGATCTGCACCTGGGGTCCGTTCGAATCGTGTCCTACGGCGAGCACCTCGGAGTGCGCCTTCAACTCCTGCGGGAAGTTGAGCTCATAGCTATCGCTCGTGGTACCGACCGCGATGCTCTCCTGGCCCACCCGCCGTTCTTGAGTCTGGAACCGCCCGGTACTCATGCGGCCGGCGCCTTGCAGCCGCCGATAGATGGGGCTCAGCCGCTCCCGGGAGAGCATGAGCTGCTCGGCCACGGCGTTGTCAGCCGCGCCGTTGGCCTGCCCCTGAAGCTTCACTGCATCGCTGAACCCCAGCACGTCGAAGAGACTCTCCACCAGCTTGAAATCCTGCACGTCTTCCCGGGCTATGAAATGAAAGATCAGGTCGCCATCCGGCCGGCTGTACCGCCAGGACTCGTTCGGTTCGAGCCCAGGCGCGGCGTAGCTGGCCCGACTCACCGGCTCGCCGTGGCGAATGTATATCACGCCCCGGTCATCGAAGTCCCGACTCCCCGAGCGATACCGCTCGACGATGTCGTAGTGCCGGTTGTTGGATGCTAGTTGGAAGTTCTTGCGGGCGTAGAAGAGGCGGCGATAGTGCTCGCGGAGGCGTTCTCCATCAGCGCGCAATTCGGTGCGGTCACGCTGAGTCCAGAATCGGCGGAGATACGCCGCCCGGCGCTCGCCCCGCTGATGATCGAACTCATTGAGGATACTGTCTGAGGCTATCGTGCTCAGGTCGGCCCGGTAGCCAGCGATCGTAACCGAGTCCTCTGAAGCAGCTCCCTCGTAATAAGGTGTCACCCCGTCGAAGCGACCCATCAGGAACTCGGTCCGGGCGACCTCGAGCAAACCCAGACTCCGATTGAATCCGTACTGGAGATAGCCATTAAAAGCGGCCAGCGCGGAATCACCGTCTCCCACCTCACGTTCTACCCGGCCGCGCGCGAGCAGCACTTCGGGATCGGTTCCCGCCGTGGTTTTGCCTGCCCGACGCAGGGCTTCCAGTGCCACACCGAGTTTGATGTTCACCCGCTGACGCAGGGCGGTGTTCGCGAGATCCACCAGGCCCCGCGCGAAGGAGGGGTCAACCTCGGCGGACTTGGCAAACGCCACGGCGGAGCGAGTCAGGGCATCCTTGCCCAACATCGTCTTGAGTCCGGTGACAAATGAGACCTGGGAATCACCGACTCCGTACTCCGCCAGACCCATCCCATACCAGGCGTAGGGCCAGGACGGCTGCAGATCGATGGCCCACTGGAACTCGGAAGCCGCGTCATCATAGTGGGAGTGGCCTCCCATGTCGCCGAGGCGAAGGGACAGGAAACCGAGCTTGAGATGGAGCACCGCGTCGCTGCGGTTGGCCTTGGCGGAATCGATCAGGCGCTTTTCCAGGACGAGGAGCCCGTTGGAATCGGAGGTCGACGCCAGCGAGTCTCGGAAGCGTTCCAGTGTGCTGCGATCCGGGGGCGCCTGAGCCTGGCTGACGCAAGGCAGGGTCGTCACCAGGAGAGCGAGGGCCAGCAGACCGCGGTGCGATTGGAGTTTCAAACGGGATGGGGAGAGGTGCCACATCAGCCAGACCTCACTACGACACACGAAAGCTAGGGGGCGACGCCGCGCGCCGGCAGCCGGTCGGCGGACACGCGGGGGGGTTTTGACGAGTGCGCCTTAGGAGACGCCTCTGATCCCAGCCGGCCCACATCGTTTGACGCCTGACGTCGTGCCCGGATCCGAAGGTAGCTCCGGATACCATCCAGGAGTCCTCGGGCGTAGAGCCGCTGACCCGTCGCGGAGCGCAGGCGTACCTCCTGCTCCGGCAGAATCAGGAACATTCCCTCGCTGAGGACGGCCGGCATCCAGGTCGGACGGATCAGCGCCAGGTCCGCCCGGCTGATCCCCAGGTCGGGCAACCCGAGCCGGCGGACCAGCGACCGCTGGATCTCCGCCGCCAGGGGCAGGCTCCGCGGCTGATTATAGAATACGCTGGTGCCGTTATTGGTGAAGGGGTTGATTCCGTCGGGGAGCGCATTGTTATGGATGGAGACCAGCAGTTCGGCCCCACTGGTATCCGCCAAGGCCACGCGTGACCAGAGATCGACGGCGGTGTCCGTGGTCCGGGTCATGACGACCCGAGCTCCCTCCTTCTGGAGCAAGGTCCGAAGAGCCAGCGCCACGGCCAGGTTTGCATCGGCCTCCCGAAGACCGGTGGGTCCGGTCGCGCCCAGCGGCGGATGTCCCGGGTCGATCGCGATACGGCGGCCACGGAGCGGATCGGCCGCGGATATCCGCGGCGGCCGCCGCACTTCAAACACCAAGTCGTTCCGATCCCACCGGGTCCGATACCCCCAGATTGGCTGGGTGAGATCCACCGTGAAGGTCAGTTCGTCGGTTCCGCTCTGGCTCCAGCTGAGCCGCTGGATCAGGGTGTCCCTGCTGTAGCGGATCCAGTCAACGTCCCCTACGGCGCTATAGAACCTCAGGCTCAGGCTTCGTTCACCCTCAATCACCTGAAACGGTACCCGCTGGGTAAGCGGGATGCGCAGAGCGACTCGATCGCGCCGGCTGGTCTGAGTGACCGAACCCACGATGGCGCTGGGGGCCGGTAGCCCAGCCGGGAGCGGCCGCGCGTCCGCCGCGGGAACCCACGCATCAGCATCGGGCGAGAGCCGGATGCGCACGTCGTCGTTGACCCGTGCCGTCACTCGCGCGCGGGTTCCGGTGGGGAAAAACCATTGATAGGTGCCTCCGGGGGTGGCGCGACCGGGCGTGAGACTATCGGTTCGTCCGGTGCCGGTGGTGTCGTCGTCGAACTCGGTTACCACTGGCAAGCTGTCCAGCAGAGCGACCTGAAGCGGCCAGCGAGCTCGCACCGTATCACCCTGGAATTGGACCTCGATGACAGCCCACCCCGTATCGGGCGAGAGCAGGTCAGCATATGGCGTGGGACAGGATGCCCCGGTGGCGCAACGCAGTACCGCCCTGCCGAGCACCTGAATGAGCCCGGGTGAGAGGCCACGCAGCACCGGACCGGGATCGGGCCCGAGCCGCTTGCCTCGGATCACCCCCACGTATCTCACCTCATCAGGAGTGCGCAGCTTCGCAGTGTCGTGCTCGAACGCCCGGATCGCGGGCAGAACCTCCTCGGGCTGGCGTTGGGGCAGCAGACGAACCGTCGAGCCGTCGGGCAACTGCACTCGCACCGTCGCCCCTTCGACCGCTCGGGCCGATAGGGTCATGTACTCGCCCGGTGGGACCCAGAGCTGCCCCCGAGGAGACAGGGACATGGAATCCACCCAGGCCCGACCCGAGCTGACTTCTCCGGGCAGGAAGCGAGGGTCCCGGCGAACCGCGTAGGTCAGCACAGTCGAGTCCTGCCCACGGCGGGCGTCGATCCGGAACTGCATCACGCTATCGGTCGGGAACGGAAGCCAGGCAAGCCAGGCTCCGTTGGGCCAGACGCGAACTCGGCTGCCGTTGATCGTCACGCGCACATTGCCGCTGGACACCGATCCGAGGAGAAAACTCGAATCGCGAACTCGCACTCGGTCCTCGGGAGCCGGGTATACCACGCGGAGAGCGATGGGAGTGGATTGCGACAGCGCGGTAGCCGGCGCAGTGAGGAGCAGCCACAGCGCCCGGGCGGTGAATCGCTGGAAGGGCATGCTGCAAGGTAAACGTTGACTACAACTTACGCCAAGACAACGTTGACGCGTTTCACCTCGCTCCCTAGATTCGTAAACCTCGAACGCCCTGACGACGGAAGGACTGCGTGGAATGACCAACGGCTCGGTACGAGTCTCCGTCTTCGGCAAGACCGACCTGGGCCGCACCCGAGAACACAACGAGGATACTTTCCTCGTCGCCGACCTCAGCACCGGTAACGCAAGCCTCCAACCCGAAGTCCGCAATCATGAGGTGGGCCCGCGGGGGTCACTCTTCATGGTGGCGGATGGTATGGGCGGCGCGGCAGCCGGGGAGTTGGCCAGTGCCATGGCGGCCGACCTGATCCACCGTCATCTCGCGACGGCGTGGGCGAATGACGACGCCACCACCGCGGCACGATTTGCCTTTCGGATGAAAGAGGCGGTCGAGCTGGCCAACGCGCAGATCTATGGCTATGCCCGCGAGCACCCCGAGGTCCGGGGCATGGGTACCACGGTCACCGCTGCGGGAATCTTCGGGAGTGACCTCTATCTGGCGCAGATTGGAGACAGCCGGGCGTACCTGGTCCGAGGAGCCGAGGCCATTCAGTTGACCAAAGACCAGAGTCTAATGCAACGGCTGGTGGATGCCGGCGAGCTCACCGAGGACGAGGCCGAGCAGAGTGAGCGGCGCAACATCATTCTCCAGGCGCTCGGACCCGACCCGCGAGTCAAAGTCGACCTCACCCATCAATCGGTCCGCCGGGGAGACACCCTCATCCTCTGCTCGGACGGACTGTCGGGACTGGTCCGTCGGGAAGAGTTCGCCAGCCTGGCGCAACAATACGGCGATCCTCAGGCGCTCTGCGCTGCCTTGATCGATCTGGCCAACGCTCGGGGCGGCCCCGACAACATCACCGTCGTTACCGCCCGCTTCGAGGGTGAGGGGCTGCCGGAAGCGGCTGGTGGCGAGGGCGTAGGCTATCGGAGCTATCACGTTCCCGTGCCTCCGGCCGGCAGCGCCGCCTCCGAGCCGGACGAGGTGTCGGGCAGTGAGTCCGGCTCTGCAGTGAGCCTCGACCGTTTGCGCAACCTGGGCCTGATCGTCCTTCTGCTCGGCGTGCTGATGCTGCTGCTCGCGGTGTGGCGCTAGCGTTTGACTGCCCCCCCGACGGCGGTTGAGTCATCCTTCGCTTCGCCGCTACACCGTCGCCTCACCTGGATTGCCGCCCTCGCCTTTGCCTCCGGTTTCCCCTTCGGCCTGATCAACGAGACCCTGCCGATCTATCTCCGCACCACCGGCGGCAGCCTGGTGGAGATCGGGCACCTCGCCAAGCTCAGCCTCCCCTGGAGCCTCAAATGGGCGTGGGCTCCACTGGTCGATCGTCATGGCACACGGCGGCAGTGGATCGCGGCCTGTCTCGTCGGCCTGGCCGGGCTCACCTTTGCACTTGGGAGCTTCGAATCGGGGCGGGTGGGCACCGGCTTCTGGCTGGCGTTGGCGGCGATCGTGGTCCTCTCGGCCACGCAGGACATTGCGATCGACGCGTACACCATTCAGTCAACCACTACGCGAGAGCTGGGTCTGGCGAACTCGGTTCGAATCACACTCTATCGCGTTGCCATGTTGACTGCCGGAGGCCTGCTCGTCTGGCTGGCCGGCCGAATTGGATGGTCCGCGAGCCTCAAGGCCGGTGCGGGTGTGCTTGCATTGCTGGCGCTCGGGGCCGCGGTCCTCCCCCAGATCGATCGTAACAGCGGACACGCCCAGACGTTATGGGAGCCGATCAAGCAGCTGTTCGCGCGTCGGGGGATCTGGGCCGTGATCCTCTTCGCGCTGATCTTCAAGTTCGACATTGCCGCGTTGGAGCCCATGATGCGCCCGTTCTGGGTCGACAGCGGCTTGACCCTGGAAGAAATCGGAGCCGTGGTCACCTCGGGGCGGCTGGTAGCGACGGTTGCGGGGGCGGCGCTCGGCGGAGTCTTTACCACTCGGTATGGGATCTTTGCCGGCCTCTGGGTCCTCGGACTGATTCAGGCGTTGTCGGGTCTGATTTACTGGGCAACGGCCGCCGCCATTGGAAACCAACACGCTCTGCTGGGCGGTGCGGGTCTGCAGGGGAAGACTCTGGTGGTTGGTGCCGCGTACTTCGAGAGCTTCGCCGCGGGCCTGGGTACGTCGGCCTATCTGGCGTTTCTGATGTCCGTCTGTGAGAAACGGTACGCCGCGACCCAGTTTGCCGTCCTGTCCGCACTGCTGGCGCTCACCCGCTGGATTGCAGGTGATTTTTCAGGCGGCGTCGCCGAGCGGGTGGGTTATGCCAACTACTTTCTGCTGACTTTCCTGCTGGGTTTACCCGCGTTTGCCCTGCTTCCCCGCCTGCGACATGCGTCGAGAGAATGACGATGGTCAGCGAGGCTTCGTAAATCTTCCGGCAAGCCAACGGGCCACTGCCTCCTGCATCAGCCGCTGGCGGTGCCACGCCAGGAGCACTGGCGCCCGGTTCGGCAGCTCGGCAACGAGTCGCGGGTGCCCAAACAGAATGAGCAGATCCGCCCCGGCCGCATGGTGGGCCAGTGCCTCGCGTGAGGCTGCTCCCAGTCCGGAGCGGCCCTTCCAGGCCCGCGGCTCCGCCAAGACCATGACCACTCTCGAGCCGCCGGAATAGCGTCCGATCAGCTCCGGACCGAGCGCCCGCTGCACGTAGTCACTCGAGCTCGGGGGGTACGGTCCTCCGACGTCGTCGTCCACCACCACCAAGTCGAGGGGTCCCACCAGTGTTGGCGGTGATCCGCGCACCATGCCGCTCTTCAGTAGCGTGTCAGCCAGCGCCTCGGCTGAATCGAAGGGGCCCCGGCTGACGGGAGGGGTGGGGGCGGTAGCCGCAACCAGGGCCCGATCGTATCGGACCAGCGACTGCTCCAGCCGGGACTGCCCCAGGTTTCCGCTGGCCAGCGCCGCCTCTAGAGCGTCCCGAACACGTCGGGGGTCGTTGGGGTACAGGAGCAAATCCGCGCCGGCCTGCACCGCCTGGACGGCCGCGTCCGATTCCCGGCGCCCGGAGAGCGCTCCATCCATGATCAGGGCGTCGGTGACCACGAGCCCGTCATACCGGGACTTGGTGCGGAGCTCACCCAGCAGGGTGCGCGAGAGGGTGGCCGGCAGGTGGGAGTCGTCCAGGGTTGGATAGGCCACGTGCGCCGTCATGATGGATGCCACCCCGCTCTCGATCGCCACGGTGAATGGGAGGAGGTCCGCATTGCGAAGAGCGGCGGCGGGCGCTTCGACGACTGGCAAGGTGATGTGAGAGTCTACCGTGGTGCGGCCGTGTCCCGGGTAGTGCTTGGCGCAGGCGAGCGCTCCGGCGGATTGACAGCCTTCGATCCAGTGTCGGACACAGGTGGCAACATCGTTCGGGTCTCCACCAAACGCCCGGGTTTGAACGATGGGGTTGTCGGGGAGGATATCGAGATCGGCTACCGGGGCGAAGATCCAGTTGATCCCCACCGCCCGTGCCTCCTGCGCCGTGACGGTGGCAGCCCACCGCACCACCGCCGGATCTCCCAGGGACGCGAGCGCCATCGGCGGAGGGAACTCCGTCAGACCGGCGATCTGCTGGCCGGCGCCCCGCTCGAGGTCAGCCGCCAGGAGCAGCGGCCGGCCGGCACGTCGCAGGAGGTCGGCGGTAAGACGGCGAACACTTTCCGCCGTCCCTCCGAAGATGATGAAGCCGCCCACTCCGATCTCCAGCGCGTCGGCAATCCGACCGGCCTCATGGGCAAACCCGCTGAGCGCCTCCGAGCGCAAGGCGGGGAGTATGAGCCGCGCTGCAATGCGAGTCGTTGCGTCGGTCGTCATGCGGGAGTGACCGCGCCAAGCACCCGGGGGCCGCCGGCCCCGGTGGCGGCCGGGAGATTTCCCGGCTGGCCGTGCAGCGTCAGATACCCCAGCAGCGCAAAGGCTACGGCCTCTTTGGCATCGCCGGCAAAGAAGATGTCGTCGAATCGGCGGAGCGGGTGGTTACCCCGCTCGGCAAGGTACCGCGAGAGCGCGTTCATGAGCCCGGGATGATGGCAGCCGCCACCGGATGCGACGACCTCTACGTCCGAAGGCGTCCACCGGCCGATGGCATCTGCCACGGTCCGCGCCGTCAGCTCGACTGCGGTAGCCACCGCATCGGGTCCCGGAAGCCGCCGGTAGATGGCCTCGGCGTAGGCATCGCCGAACCGTTCCCGCCCCGTGCTCTTGGGTGGAGGAGCGGAGAAGAAGCTGTCGGCGAGCAGCTGGGACACCACTTCCTGGCCGATCCTGCCCTGAGCGGCAATGCGGCCGTCCCGATCGTAGTTGGATGAGGGGTCGACCAGCCGGGCCGTGGCATCGATCAGCGCCACTCCGGGACCGGTGTCGAACGCGAGAACGCGATCGTCCTGGGCTCGGCGCTCTACATACGTCAGGTTGGCCATGCCGCCGAGGTTGAGGAGAATGCGTGGAGCATCGACCGCCGCGAAGAGCAGCACGTCTGCCATGGGGACGAGGGGCGCCCCCTGCCCCCCCGCCGCAACATCGCGGGCTCGAAACCCGCTGACCACTCGCACCCCAAAGCGTTCCGCGAGGACGGCGGGCTCCCCCAGCTGCCAGGAGACCAAGGGCGGCTCGTGCCAGATGGTCTGGCCCGGAAACGCGATCAGCGACAGGTCGGAGGCCGGGACGTTGTTCCGCTCGAGCAGCGTCTGCACGACGTCGGCGGCCCATTCGGCCAGCTGCACGTGCAGTCGGGCCAGCGCGGCCGCTGTGGCTCCGTTGAGTGCGGACCGCAGCTGGGCTCTCTCCGGCTCGGCGTAGACCCGAGTGGTAAAGTCCAGCAAGGTCGCATGGGTGGGACCGTGGAATCGAACCAGAGCCGCGTCCATCCCGTCGAGAGACGTTCCCGACATCAACCCAATCGCGAGAGTTGGCCGCTCGGTCATCGGGACTGCACCGGCGGGGGATCGCCCACAATCGCTCGCAGCCGACCGGCATGCTCCGCCAGCAGCCGCTCGGCCTCTCTCTTATCCACGCCTCTGCGCGCCATAACTATGGCCGTCTTCACGCTCCCATCGGCGGCATCGATGACCGCCCGAGCCGCGGCCCGATCCAGCCCGGTGGTTTCCATCACGATGCGCTGGCTTCGGTCGATCAGTTTCTCGTTCCAGGCCCTCAGGTCCACCATGAGGTTGCCGTAGGTTTTTCCCAGACGGATCATGGCGCCAGTGGTGAGAGTATTGAGCACCAGCTTGGTGGCCGTCCCTGCTTTCATCCGGGTCGACCCGGTTACGATCTCGGGACCGACGAGGACGGTGATGAACACGTCGCAGGTTCCCAGCAACTGACGGGGCGGCTCGGAGCAGGAGACCAGGACGGTTCGCGCTCCCAGGGCATGGGCTCGCACCAGCGCCGCGTGCACGTAGGGCGTGGTCCCGCTGGCAGCGATGCCGACCAGCACGTCATTGGAGCCGATGCCGAGCGCATCGATCGCCTCCCCCGCGGCGGCGCTATCGTCCTCGGCCCCTTCCACCGAGCGCACCAATGCCGGCGGTCCGCCGGCGATCAACCCCACGACCATCTCTGGTGGAGTACCGAAGGTGGGGGGGCACTCCGCGGCATCCAGCACGCCCAGTCGGCCGCTGGTTCCGGCGCCGGCATACACCAGACGGCCGCCCGAGCGAAACGCGGCTTCGATCAGATCGATGGCCTTGGCCATGTCGCTCCGAGCCCTGGCAACGGCACCGGGGACGGTGGCGTCCTCGGCGCCAATGAGATCGACGATCTCGAGCGCTGACGCGATATCGATGGCAGAGCTGCGGGGATTACGCCGTTCCGTCAGGCGCGTATCGAGGTAGTCGTCAGCCACGCAAGCAAAGGATAGGAGTATCCAGGCGTCAGCGTCGGGCTAAATTAGAAGCACTCGGATGTTCCGGGCAACTCTCTCAAGGCAACACACTTCTTCCGGAGCCAGCGTGCGAGTTCCATCGGCCCTTGCGCTTCTCGTCGCTACCACCGCTGTTGGTGCGTGCGGCCATCCCTCCACCACACCGGGTGCATCGCCGATCGCCGGAGTAGCGCGCACCTGGCCGTACCTCGGTAAGGCCCGGGTGACCAGCGCCGGACAGGCTATGGTTGTTTCTGGAAGTCCGCTCGCCAGCCAGGTGGGGCGGGACATCCTGCAGCAGGGGGGCAACGCGGTCGATGCTGCAGTCGCGGTGGGCTTCGCCCTGGCCGTGGTCCATCCGGAGGCGGGGAACATCGGTGGCGGCGGTTTCATGATTATCCGCCCGCGGGACGGACGGGCCCAGGCGCTTGACTATCGTGAGACCGCGCCCGCTCAGGCTACGCGAGACATGTATCGCACCGCCGGTGAAGAGTCGAGTGTGACAGGACACCTCTCTGCCGGCGTGCCGGGCGCGGTTGCGGGACTGACCGAGGCGCATCGCCGGTTCGGTCGACTGCCGTTTGCGGCGGTGATCGAGCCCTCGATTCGCCTGGCGAACGACGGGTTTCTGATAGACGAGTACCGGAGTCGCTCGATTGCCGACGACAGCGCCCGCCTGGCGCTGTTTCCTGCTTCCCGCACGACCTTTCTTCCGGCCGACCGGCCGCCGGTCCCGGGGACCATCTTCCGGCAGCCGGAGCTGGCAGGGACACTCGAGGCCATTCGGGACAGTGGAGCCGCCGGTTTCTACCGGGGCCGCGTGGCCGAGCTCCTGGTGGCGGAGATGAAGCGCGGAGGTGGCCTCATCAGCCTGCAGGATCTGGCGAACTACCGGGCACTCTGGCGTGACCCGGTCGAGATCAGCTACCGGGGCTATACCATCTACTCCATGCCGCCGGCATCCTCCGGCGGAGTGACGATGGGAGAGATTCTGAACATCATGGAGGGCTACGATCCGCTTCCGCCCTTCGGGTCCGTGACGTTGATGCATCGGGAAGCCGAGGCAATGCGGCGCGCCTTCACCGACCGCAATACCTACCTCGGCGATCCCGGGTACGTGCACAATCCGCTGGATCGGCTGCTCTCGAAGAAGTACGCGGCGGATCTGCGGCGGCAGATCGGGGAGCGGGCGTCTCCAACCCCCACGTTCGAGCCTGCCTCCCCGGTAGGCGCATCGACCACCCATTACTCGGTGGTGGATGCGGAGGGCGGCGCGGTGAGCTGTACCACGACGCTCAACAACAGCTATGGGAGTGCCGTCACGGTCACCGGGGCAGGCTTCCTACTGAACGACGAGATGGATGACTTCGCCACCTCGCCCGGTGAACCCAACATGTATGGCCTGGTGCAGGGCGAAGCCAACGCCATTGCGCCGGGCAAGCGAATGCTTTCGGCCATGACGCCGAGCATCGTGTTAGACCCGCGACGGGAGCTGTACCTGGTGGTGGGAACCCCCGGCGGCCCCAGGATCATCACGATGGTGTATCACGTAATCTCGAATGTGATCGATCACCGCATGCCGCTCCCTACTGCCGTGGCCGCTCCCCGGCTGCACCACCAGGGTTTGCCGGACAGCCTTCGGGTCGAGCAGGACGGCTTTCCTCCGGAGACCCTCGACAGCCTGCAGGCGCGGGGACACGGAGTGTCAGTAGGTGGTCACTGGGGAGATGTTGAGGGGATCATCCGTACCGCGGGCGGGTGGCAGGGCGTGAGCGATCCTCGGGCGGGAGGCGGCGGAGCAGGATACTAAGAAAAGGGTGAGCGAGAGACTTCTTGCTGGTCCCCCGCTCACCGCTCGCGTTTGCTTGCTGTTCCAGCCTGGCTCGGCTATTCCTAGCTTCGCCGGAAACTCTGATCCAGTACCAGCGTGACAGTTGTGCCCGCCGGGACCACCACGTCTCGATCCTTGGTCTCGACGGCGCGCTGGGTACCGACGGCACCACCGATCACCCCGCCGATCACTGCTCCCTTGGTGCTCCCGCCGATTACTCGGCCCAGGATCGCTCCCGCGGCCGCTCCACCACCCACCTTGGCGATGTCACCGGCACTGGTCTTCCGGCCCTCGAGCTTGCTACCGACACGCTCGATCTTGGCGGAGATGGGATACGACTGGCCGTTGATGCTCACAGACGTGGGCTGCAGGGTCAGTGTACCGGTGGTGTCGCTCTTGTTCTCGGACTCCTTGATGGCGGTGACCTTCAACGCCACCTGAGAACCTGCCGGAATCACCACTCGTCCCGACGCGTCCTTCACGTCACTGGCAATCTTGGCCATGACCGTGTCGCCCACCTTGTTCTTGTTCGAGCGGAGTTCGGCCGTCGTGGCTGCGGTAAGACTGGTTCCGGCGGCGAGGCTCGCCACCGAGGCGGAGGGACTCGAGGGAGCGGGTGCAGTCGTTGCTGCCGGGGGCGGTGTGGATGGAGCCGGGCGAGACGCGGTTGACGGGCGGCTCGTCCGCGCCGGAGTGCGGGGCGCCGCGGCGGGGGTCGTCGCGGTGTCCGCGGGGCGATCGTTCAGCTCGGCGGTCGTGTCTACGGGCGCCAGCTGGAGATCACGATTCAGGCTGTCCGCGGTAGCCGTCTGCTCCCGGTCCCCCCGCCCGCAGGCTGCGATGGCGGCCAACCCAAGCATTGCGATCATTGTTCTCGACATCGAAGCCTCCTTGATGTGACTTGCCGGGGTTCCGCTGCTCGATGACATTCCGCACTGCTATGCGTGAGCTGCGAACCCTTCTCCCTTATCTCAAGCCATACCGCTGGGTCTACCTGGTGGGGCTGACCCTCGTGGTAGTGTCGAACTTCTTCGCCACTCTCGGGCCGCGCTTCCTGCAGCACGGCATCGATGCCTTGCGGGCCGGCGGCGAGTTCCGCGAGGTGCAGACGGCCGTCGGCCTGTTGCTCGTCGTCGCTGTCGCCGGCGGACTTGCACGCTATGGAATGCGCGAGCTACTCAACAGCGGCAGCCGACGCGTTGAGACCGACCTGCGAGACCAGCTTTACGTCCACCTGCAGCGGATGTCGGCCGAATTCTACGACCGGTACCCGACCGGGGATGTGATGGCCCGCACAACCAATGACCTGCTCGCCGTCCGTATGGTGGCGGGCCCCGCCCTCATGTACCTGGTGGATACTAGCGTCCGGGCGCTTCTGGTGGCGCCGGCAATGCTCACGATCAGTCCGCGGCTCACCCTGCTCGCGCTCATTCCCCTGCTCGGCTTGCCGGTGGCCATGGTCTCGCTCGGCCACATGATCCATGTTCGTTCGCAAGCGATTCAGGCGCAGTTCAGCGAGCTCACCAGTCATGCGCACGAGAACCTTTCCGGCGTGCGCGTGGTCCGTGCGTATCGGCAGGAAGGGGCCGAGATCGAGCACTTTCGCCGGTTGAGTGAGCAATACCTCGAACGTAACCTCGGGCTGGCCCGGGTGCAGGGAGCGTTTTACCCACTGCTTACGCTGCTGGGTGGCGCCAGCGGGCTGATCGTTCTGTACGCCGGTGGCCGGCTGGTCATGGCGGGCAGCGTATCGGTCGGGGAATTTGTCGCGTTCGGGGTGTATCTCGCGATGCTCGTCTGGCCGATGATCGCCCTGGGGTGGGCGGTGAACCTGGTTCAGCGCGGGGCCGCATCGATGGGACGGATCAACCAGCTGTTTCGGGAGCCACCCGCAATCACCAGTCCTGCGGTCACGGTTCCGCTGCCCCCCACCGCCGGCCGGGCCAGAGGTGTGGAGTTCCGCGGCGTGTGGTTTCGGTATCCTGGCGCGAAAGAGCGAGGTTGGGTGCTGCAGGACATCTCGTTCAGGGTACGGGCGGGCGCCTCCCTCGCGATTGTCGGGGCAACAGGCTCGGGTAAGTCCACTCTGGTCGATCTTCTGGTTCGGGCCTACGACCCCGATCGCGGTGCCATCCTGATCGATGGTGTCGACATCCGGCAGCTCGGGCTGGAGGATTTGCGCCGCGCCGTTGGCTTCGTGCCCCAGGAGACTTTCCTCTTTGGCGAAAGCCTGCGACGGAACATACTCCTCGGTGCACCAGACGATGGCCGTCTCGAGCAGGTGGCCGGGATCGCCCAGCTGACCGAGGCGCTTCCCGCTCTCCCGGAAGGCTACGATACGCTCATCGGCGAGCGGGGCATCAACCTCTCCGGCGGCCAGAAGCAACGAGCCGCGATTGCGCGCGCGCTGGCGCAGGACCCGCCCATCTTCGTGCTGGATGACGCCCTGAGCGCTGTCGACGCGCAGACCGAAGCCCGGATTCTGGCCGGCCTGCGCGGCGCTCTGGCGGGCCGCACCAGTATCGTCGTGTCGCACCGGCTGGCCGCAGTGCGCGATGCCGACTGGATTCTGGTACTGGACGAAGGCCACATCGTCGAGCAAGGACTCCACTCGGAGCTGCTCTCGGCCGGCGGGCGGTATTGGGAACTGCTGCGGCGGCAGCAGATGGAGGAGGAGCTCGAAGAAGAAGGTGTGACCCTTACAACTGCTCCCGCAGAAAATCCGGGGTCAGACCCTGGAGCCAGCCGGCAAGGCGGGTGAACTCACCGGTCATCAGCAGCAAGCCAACCAGCACAAGCATCCCTCCGCTGATCCGCATCACCCATGGCAGCAGCGGCCTGAAGCGCGCGAACCAGCGAAGAAAGGAGTCGACCGCCAGCGCGGCCACCAGAAAAGGGAGCGCCAGGCCCGCAGAATACACCGCCAGGAGGAGCATGCCCCGCTCCACATCCGTCGATGTGGCGGCGAGGCTCAGAATCCCGCCGAGCACAGGACCAATGCATGGCGTCCAGCCGGCGGCGAAGGCCATTCCTACCAGCGCCGATCCCAGATAACCGACCGGCTTGTGTTCCAGCTGAACCCGCCGCTCCCGATTTACCAGACCGGTCTTCACCACACCCAGACATATCAGTCCGAACCCGATGATGAGTGCACCGCCCAGGCGCTGCAGCCAGACCTGGTAATAGTTGAGGGCCCGGCCCAGGGCGGTTGCGCTTGCGCCCAGCAGGATGAACACCAGAGAGAACCCTGCCACAAACAGGAGGGCATGACTGAGTGCCATCCGGCGGCGCGCCTCCACCTCGGGCAGGGTCATGCCGGTCAGGAATCCGACGTAGCTGGGGACGAGGGGGAGGACGCAGGGGGAGAGGAAGCTCAACAGCCCAGCGGCGAACGCCACCACCAGGCTCAGGGCCACCGGCTCGTTCACAGTGGCCCCAATTCACGCTGGCGGCAGCCACGGCATACGCCGTAGATCTCGACGCGGTGCCTGCGGTGCTGGAAGCCGTGCTCGTCGGCCAGGACCGGCAGCATCCGCTCCAGCCGGTCGTTCGCGAACTCCACAACTTGCCCGCAGCGCTCGCAGATGAGATGCTCGTGGTCTGCATATGCCGCCATGGGCTCATAGCGCTTGAACCCCTCACCAAATTCGTGGGCGCGAACCAGGCCGCTCTCGATGAGCAGGTCCAGCGTGCGATAGACCGTGGCCAGGCCAACTCGCTCGCCCCGTTCCTTGAGCTCGCGTCGGATCGCTTCGACGGACAGGTGATCGTTGGAATGAAAGACGACTTGGGCGACGAGATCGCGCTGGCGGGTGACCGGCTGATGATGCTCCCGTAGGTGGCGTCGGAAACGTTCGAGAAGGGCGGCGCCTTCGCCCTTATCCAGGCGGGCCATCGCGACTGGTCTCAGGGGGGATGATCGTGGAGAACCAGGACTCCGGCGACACGGCAGCCGGCGGATGCTCGTCGTCGATTCTGGTCTGAGCCTCGTGCAGCAGCCGCGCGAGAGCTTCAACCGGGCCGCTACCGACCTCGAGGACGGTCGATTGGAACTTGCCCCGCTCCTTCCCCTTCACTGCCAGGACATAGCGAGCAGTGTAGATCCGCCGTCGCTCCCCGTCGATTCGGGACAACACCGCGGTGCCCCACTCCCGGGCTTCCCGCCGAAGCGGAGCA